>Ga0315291_10002386_pt1 | contig 24644 bp, 17 predicted proteins | sample YL17G12_20_MG_FD_203070 | JGI IMG/M metagenome (GOLD analysis project Ga0315291, IMG submission 203070) | Sediment microbial communities from Yellowstone Lake, YNP, Wyoming, USA - YL17G12_20 | ecosystem: Environmental > Aquatic > Freshwater > Lake > Sediment | place: USA: Wyoming | collected...
TGGCAGACCTCTTCGGGACCAGTTTCAAGGCCCGCATCGAAGGCCCCATGCAGAATTCGTATCTGCGTCTGGAAACCGACCCGGCCACCGGCAAACGACATCCGCTCCTGGCCGGCCTGGAGGACGCGCCCCGCATCATCAACGGCGTCCGCCGCGTCGAGGTGGAGGCCACCCGGCCGCTGCCCAACCCGCCACTGACGCTCATCCCGTCGTATCCCGACCTGCCGATGGAGAAGGTTTACCCGCGCGTGCTGAAGAGCGACGTGCCGCAGGTCTTTTTGCGTGAGTTGGGCCGCGCCCGACTGGTCTATTTCCCCTGGGACATCGACCGGACATTCTGGGAAGTGCTCTGCGTGGACCATTTCAAACTGCTGCGCAACGCGGTCACTTGGGCGACGGACGAAGAGCCACCCGTCACGGTGACCGGCCCGGGAGTGCTCGACGTGACCGTCTGGCGGCAGAAGGACTCGCTCGCCGTTCATCTGGTCAACCTCACCAACCCGATGATGATGAAGGGGCCGGTTCGCGAGTTGATTCCTGTCGGCGAGCAGCAGGTTCGCCTGCGTCTGCCCGACGGAACGCGGGTGAAACAGGTTCGGCTCCTCGCGGCAGATGAGGTTCTGCGTGCTGAGCACTCCGGCCAATACTTGAGCGTGACGGTGCCTTCGATTCTCGACCATGAGGTGGTGGCAATTGACTTGTGAAGGGTTCCACGATGGCGGCACAGCGATGACCATGGTTCCCCTAAATGACCTGGCGTGATTCCGGGAAATCCGCAGTGTTTAGCCCCGGCGGCCACGCCGGAGATTTCCGCCGCGTAGCCGCGGCGGCTAAACGAGTCACTCCCGGAATCGTGCAACTCTATTTGGGACCGAGTGCGTGACATGAGCCGAACCCCCCGTCGCACGTTCCTGAAACAAACCGCCGCCGCCACCGCCGCGCTGGCGGGGCTGAGCATCTCGTGCGGGAAAGCCGAGCAAGCGGGCCCGACCCGCTCGCGGGTGCCCGCGGCCGCAACCAGCGCGCTGCCGTGGTATCGCCGTACGCTCCGCTGGGGCCAGACGAACATCACGGAGATCGACCCGGCGGGGTACGATGTCGACTGGTGGCGCCGGCACTGGAAGCGGACGCGGGTGCAGGGGGTGATTCTCAACGCCGGGGGGATCGTCGCCTACTATCCCAGCAAGTACCCGCTCCACTACCGCCCGCCCCTGTTGGGCGATCGAGACCTCTATGGAGAGCTGGCCAAGGCCGCGCACGACGACGGACTGGTGGTCTTCGCCCGGATGGACTCCAACCGGACCCACGAAGAGTTCTACCAGGCCCATCCCGACTGGTTTGCGGTGGACGCCTCGGGCAGGCCGTACCGGGCGGGAGAACTCTACGTTACCTGCGTCAACAGTCCCTATTACGAGGAGTACATTCCCAGCATCTTCCGCGAGATCATCGAGCGGACGCATCCCGAGGGGATCACCGACAATAGCTGGAGCGGGCTAGGGCGTGAGAGCATCTGCCATTGCGAAAACTGCTCGAAGGAGTTCCAGCAGCGGACGGGCAAAACGCTCCCCGCCGAGAAGAATTGGGACGATCCGGTCTATCGCCAGTGGATCGAGTGGAACTACGCGCGGCGGCTGGAGATCTGGGACCTAAACAACCGCGCGACCAGGGCGGCCGGCGGGCCAGATTGCCTCTGGGTCGGCATGAATAGCGGCTCGATCAGTGGGCAGTGCCGCAGCTTCCGGGACTACAAGGAGATCTGCCGGCGGGCGGAAATCATCATGCTCGATCACCAGGCCCGCTCGGAATCGGCCGGGTTCCAGCAGAACGCCGAAGCGGGTAAGCTGATCCACGGCCTGCTGGGCTGGGAGAAGCTGATCCCGGAGAGCATGGCCATGTACCAGGCGGGCCGGCCGACCTTCCGCAAGGCCAGCAAACCCGCGCCCGAGGCCCGCCTCTGGATGCTCGAAGGGTTCGCGGGCACGATCCAGCCCTGGTGGCATCACGTCGGCGCCTACCACGAAGACCGGCGCCAATACCGCACGGTCGAGCCGATCAACCGCTGGCACGAGGCGCAGCAGGAGTATCTCGTCCGCCGCGAGCCGATCGCCAACGTCGGCGTCGTGTGGTCCCAGCAAAACACCGACTACTACGGTCGCGACAATCCCGAGGACCTGGTGGAGCTGCCGCTGCGTGGGATGGTCAATGCCTTGGTGCGGGCGCGGATCCCCTACCTTCCCGTCCACGCCGACCACATCGAACGAGACGGACCGCGGTTGTCGGTCCTGATACTGCCCAACCTGGCCGCGATGTCGGAGAGCCAGTGTCTCGCGGTGCGGCAATTCGTCGAGCGGGGCGGCAACCTGATCGCCACCGGGCAGACGAGTCTCTACAACCAGTGGGGCGAGCCCCGCGCGGATTTCGCCCTGGCGGATTTGTTCGGGGCCCATGTTGCTGAAGGCCGCCGCAACTCGATCGACGCCGACCGTAGACGGGCCAGCGAGACGTTGCACAGCTACCTCCGGCTCACGCCCGAGCTGAGGGCGGGAGTCTACGGCCCCAAGATCGGCACGGAACCCGCCGTCGCCGGGCAACGTCATCCGATCCTCAAGGGGTTCGACGAGACGGACGTCCTGCCCTTTGGCGGCTGGTTGGGAGGAGTCCGGGCGGCGGCCGGCACCGAGGTGCTCGCCACCTTCATTCCCTCCTTCCCGATCTACCCACCGGAGACCTCCTGGATGCGCGAGCCGCGGACCAATGTGCCGGGGCTCATCGTGCATGCCGCCAACCACGGCAGCCGTATCGCCTATCTGCCGGCCGATCTAGACCGGCGATTCGGCCGCGACAACCTCCCAGACCACGGCGATCTACTGGCCAATTTGGTCCGTTGGGCCTCGGGAGACGTCCTTCCGCTCAGCGTCCAGGGGCCCGGGCTGGTCGATTGTCATCTCTACCGGCAGCAGGACCGGCTGATCCTGCACCTGGTCAATCTGACCAGCGCCGGGACATGGCGGGCCCCGGTCGATGAACTCATCGCCGTCGGCCCCCTGCGCGTCGAAGTGCGGCTTCCCGAGGGGGTGCGCGTCAGCACGATAAAGTTCCTGGTCTCTCAGCAGAAGCCGTCGTTCGCGCTGGAGAAAGACGCGGCGGTCTTCCAGCTCCAGTCGCTGCTCGACCACGAAGTAATTGTCCTGGAATGACTGGAACCAACCCTCTCTTGCGGCTCCGTCGCGGTGGCGGACGGGCTGCCAGGAGCACCTGCGTTTACCGAGTGACCCTCACACCGCCGGCAGACACCCGGGCCCGATCGGCTCGAACCACTTGTACGTGAGGATGAACTCCTGGTGGCCCAGCCGCTCCGAGGCGGTTGGTGCGCCGCCGGCCGTCCGCAGCACCAGGTCGACGATCTCGCGGCCCACCTCGTCCAGGGTGGCACGGCCCTCAAGGATGCGGCCGGCGTTGAGGTCCATGTCGTCCGCCAGCGCCCGATAGGTGTCCGGATTGGCGCAGATCTTCACTACCGGCGAGATGGCCGAGCCGACGACCGAGCCGCGGCCGGTGGTAAATAGGACCAGGTGCGCCCCGCAGGCCATCAGCTCGGCGATCTCAGCGTTGTCGCAGATGTTGGGAAAGCCAAACCGCAACGGGCCGTCGGAGACCACGTCCAACAGGTACAGCCCGCCGCGGGGCGGAACGTCACCGGGCTTCAAGAGGCCCGAGATCGGCGAGCTGCCGCTCTTGCAGTAGGCCCCCAGCGACTTCTCCTCGATGGTGGTCAACCCGCCCTCGGCGTTGCCAGGTGCGAAGCTGCCATGGCCCAGGGCGTCGTAGACCCGGGCGGCCTTGGCCACCGCCTGGATGATCTCACGGCCGAGTTCTTCGCTGACAGCTCGCTGGGCCATGGCGTGCTCGCAGCCGATCAGCTCGCCGGTCTCCTCGAAGATGGCCGCGGCGCCCGCGTCGATCAGCCGGTCGAAGGCCCGGCCGACCGCCGGATTGGCCGTCAGCCCGCTGGTGGCGTCGGAGCCGCCGCAGACGGTGCCGACGACCAGCTCTTCGATGCCCATCTCGACCCGGGGAGTGGATTGAAGCTGTCTGTGCGTTTCTGCCACCCAGGCCCGGCCGGCGTCGATCGTGGCGGCCGTTCCGCCCGACTCCTGGATTACCAGCGTCCGGGCCGGCCGCCCGGTGGCCTCGACGGCCTCAAGCAGCCCGTGCCGATCAAAACCCTCGCAGCCGAGCGAGACCAGCAGCACGGCGCCGACGTTCGGGTGCGTGCAGAGCCGTCGTATCACCCGCTCCGCATGGGCGTTTGGAAAACAACCTGAGAAGCCGATCAGGTGCACGCCCTGATCTCGCATCGGCAGCCCGATCTCTCGGGCAACGTGGCGGGCGCACTCGACCGGGTACACCACCGCAATCACATTCCGGATGCCCTTCCGGCCGTCGTTCCTCAAAAATCCCTGCATGGCACTCACTGTTTCCGGTCTTCCCTCAAGTACGGATTGGTCCCGTCCAGCGTATATGTCGGCAAGTAGTCGCTCTTGAGGTTGTGGGTGTGGATGTAGTCGCCCGGGCGGATGTCCCTGGTGGCCGAGCCGATCGGCGAGCCGTACTTGACGACCTTCTCGCCTGCTGCAATCGGCACCAGGGCCAGCTTGTGGCCAGTGGGCACGCGATCGGGCAGGGTGACCGGGCGGCCGCCGATGGCGACCGACTCGCCGGCCTGGAGGGTGGTGGTGGCCACCGCCACGTTGTCCTGTGGATCGAGCCGGAGCAGTCGGGGGTCGGTCGTTCCTGATGGGTCGGCGTTGTGCATATCAAAGGTCAACCGGCGGATGATTTGACCACATGGCGAAAGATCGGCGATTTGCAGCGGAACATCGAACATCGAACAAGGAACGTCGAAGTGCGAACGGCAGTTGGCTCGCCGCAGCAAAGTCCCGAGCCCCATCCTCCTTCATACTTCACAATTCCTTGTTCGGCACTCGTCATTCAGCGGAAAAAGGGGACAGGTCCAATTTGCCGGAACGGCCCGAAGGGTGCTTCGCACAAATTGGACCTGTCCCCTTTTTCCCATTTAGCCGTAGCCCAGCTCGCGGAGTTCGTCTTCATCCAGGCCGTGGTGATGGGCCAACTCGTGCAGGACCGTGATGCGGATCTCCCGCCGGAGCCGGCCGGGGCGAACCCGGCCGCGGGCGTCCCGGGCCGCCTCGAGGATCCCCTCGCGGTAGATAGTGACCACGTCGGGCAGCGTGCCGGAGTGCTGGATGCTCCGTTGGCTGAGCGGAATCCCCGTGTACAGCCCGCAGAGCTGATCGCGGTACCGCACGCCCGTCTTGGCCATCACCTCCGCGGAAGGGTGGTCCTCGACATGCAGCGGGACCTTTTCGATCAGCTCGTGGACCATCGGCGGCAGCCGCTCCAAGACCCACTCGAGTTCGTCGTCGAAACGGCGTCGGGCGTGCGGATTCAAATCGGCTCCTCAAAGGGCATGTCGGCGGTAGGCAGCAGGCAGCAGGCAGTGGGCAGTCGGCAGTAAGCCCTCAACTCTCAACCCTCAACCTCTTGTTGCAGACAACTCCTCGCACACCATCTTAAGGGCACCGTCTGAACAAGGGAACTGCCGGCGCCGGACCGGGACGCTTCGGTTACCCACCATCGAGGGGGTGCGCCCGGCGACTCGTGAGACTGGCAACCGGCCGAGGGAGAAACTACAATCGGTACCAGCCGGGCAGGAGAGCACGGCGGTGGCCGGCCGCTGCTGACGGGTGGCCCAAATGGTCTTTGTTGCCGAAAGTGGTGGTCCAGACGTGCGTTTAGCCGCCGCGGCCACGCGGCGCTCGGTTTGTGGGCGTTTTCCTTTGTTTCCGCCGCGTGGCCGCGGCGGCTAAACGGGTTGCGCGTGGCGGCGGGACTTTCCTGTCCCCTTTTTCCTCCCCTCAACAGCACCAAGGAGCCTCCATGGACATCTTCGACCAGAAAATCACCCGGCGCCGCGTGCTTTGCCGCTGCGCCCAGGCGGCAACGTTTACTGCCGTCGCCTCGAGCCTTCAGCCGCTCCTGGCCGCACCCCAGTCGCGCTGGTTCAAGATCGGCGCCTGCGACTGGTCGCTCGGCAAGGGCAGCGACCTCGGGGCCTTCGACGTGGCCCGAGAGATCGGGCTGGACGGCGTGCAGGTGAGCATGGGCACGGCCCGCAACGACATGCAACTCCGCAAGCCCGAGATGCAAAAGGCGTATCTCGACAAGGCCAAGAAGACCGGCGTGGAAATCGGCTCGCTGGCGCTGGGGGAGCTCAACAGTGTGCCGCTGAAGAGCGATCTCCGGGCGGCGGAGTGGCTGGCCCAGAGCATCGACGTCTGCCAGGCCCTGGGGATCACCGTGGTCATGCCCGCCTTCTTCGGCAGCGGCGGCCTCGACATGGGCAACACCAAGGAAATTGACCACGTGGTCGAGATCCTCAAAGGCATCGCGCCCAACGCGGAGAAGAAGAAGGTCACGATCGGGCTGGAGAACACCCTCAGTGCCGCAGACAACATGAAGATCGTCCGGCGGGTCGGCTCGCCGGCCGTGCAGGTCTACTACGACACGGGCAACTCGCATTATGCGGGCCGCGACATCTACCAGGAGATCCGCACCCTTGGCAAGCTGATCTGCGAGGTCCACGTCAAGGACGGCCGCAACATGCTCGGCGAAGGGCCGATCGACTTCGGCAAGGTCCGCAAGGCGCTGGACGAGATCGGCTACAGCGGCTGGATCGTGATCGAGGCCGCCACGCCCCGCGGGGTGATCTCCGACTACACGACCGACTGCAAGTTCCTCAAAGGCATCTTTCCGCGGCAGGTATGAGTCGATCGGTATACTCGATCTGTAGGAGGCGACTCCAGTCGCCGACCAGCCGTCACGGACCAGCTACCATCTGGGAGACCAACCACAACCCGTTCGGCGACTGGAGTCGCCTCCTACAACTACAATAGGAGCCCAACCATGAAAACCGCATTGTTCGTTCTCCTGTTGATCGTGATCGGGACCACGGTCGCGGCCGGCGCCCAGACCCGAGTCAGCACTGTCGATCGCCCGGATACCAGCCGGGCCAACGATTTCTACGTGGCCAACAGGGAACCGCTCTTGCCCAGCCCGCTGGTGAAACTCCCCGTCGGCAAGATCAAGCCCCAAGGCTGGCTCCTGAGGCAGCTTGAGTTGGAGGCCGAAGGCTTCACCGGACACCTGCCTGAACTGAGCAACTTCCTCCGCGAGGAGGGCAACGCCTGGTTGAGCCCGACGGGAGAAGGTCACAGCGGCTGGGAGGAGGTCCCCTACTGGCTGAAGGGTTACGGCGACCTGGGCTACGTGCTGGGCGACGAGCGGATCATCAAGGAAGCCCGCAAATGGATCGAGGCCGCGTTGGCCAGCCAGCGGGAGGACGGCTGGTTCGGGCCGCGGTCGAACCTGGTCAATGCCAGCCGCGACTCCAAGAAGATCCCCGACGTCTGGCCGAACATGATCATGCTCAATGTGTTGCAGTCGTACTACGAATACTCCGGCGACAAGCGGGTGCTGGACTTGATGACCCGGTATTTCCGCTGGGAGCTGAACCTGCCCGAGGAGGACTTCCTGCCGCCGTTCTGGCAGCAGCAGCGGGCCGGCGACAACATGCGGAGCGTTTATTGGCTCTACAACTGCACCGGCGATAAATGGCTCTTGGACCTGGCCGCCAAGATCCAACGCAAAATGGCCCCCTGGAGCAAAGAAGTGGCCAGTTGGCACGGGGTGAACATCTGCCAGTGCTTCCGCAGTCCGGCCACCTACTACATGCAGTCGAAGGACCGTGCGCACCTTGAGGCCACCGAAGCGCGTTACCAGACCGTGATAGGGCTGTACGGCCAGGCGCCGGGCGGGATGTTCGGGGCCGACGAAAACTGCCGCCCAGGCTACAGCGGCCCCCGCCAGGGCGCCGAAAGCTGCTCGATCGCCGAGATGATGCTCTCCGACGAGATCCTGCTGGGTATGACCGGCGATCCGAAGTGGGCCGACCGCTGCGAGGAGGTGGCCTTCAATTCCTTTCCTGCCTGCATGACCCCCGACCTGAAGGCGCTCCGCTACCTGACCGCCCCGAACATGGTCCTTTCCGACCGGCAGAACAAGTCGCCGGGCGTGCAGAACGACGGACCGATGCTCTTGTACGATCCCCGCCAGCACCGCTGCTGCCAGCACAACATCGCCCACGGCTGGCCCAAGTTCACCGAGCACCTCTGGATGGCCACGCCGGGTGACGGGCTGGCCGCGGTGCTGTATGCGCCCTGCAAGGTCACGGCCAAGGTGGGCGACGGGACCGAGGTGACCGTCACGGAAACCACCCGCTATCCGTTCGATGAAGCGATCACCCTGACGTTCTCCACGCCCCAGCCGGTCAGCTTCCCGTTGTACCTGCGGGTGCCGGCCTGGTGCGACGCCGGGGTGCTTGCAGTCAATGGCGAAGATCTTCACTTCGAGCCCGGCAAGGGGCACTACGTGCGGATCGACCGGAAGTGGGCCGACGGCGATACGGTCCTGTTGAAACTGTCGATGAAGATCAGCGTGACCACTTGGGCAAAGAACCACAACAGCGTTTCGGTCAACCGCGGCCCGCTGAGCTACTCGCTCAGGATCGGCGAGAAATACGTCCGCGTGGGCGGCACGGACAAGTGGCCCGCCCTGGAGATCCATCCCACCACGCCCTGGAATTACGGGCTGGTGCTCGATCCGCAGGACCCAGAGGGTACCCGGGCCGGCTCTTTCGAGGTCGTCCAGAAACCTTGGCCGCAGGACAATCAGCCGTTCGAGGTCAAGGCGGCCCCAACCGAGCTTCGTGCCCGGGCCAAGAAGATCCCGGCCTGGCAGCTTGACGAACTGGGCCTGGTCGGCCTGTTGCAGCAGAGCCCCGCCAAATCGGACGAGCCGACCGAGACGGTCACCTTGATCCCGATGGGCGCGGCGAGGCTGCGGATTTCGGCGTTTCCCACCATCGGCAGCGGCCCCGATGCACACCCGTGGACCACGCCGCCGAAGAAGGGCGCGGCCACACGCGGCGGGTCCTAAGAACCTTCAATTACGGTGATGTAGGAGGCGTCTCCAGACGCCGATTGGTCCGCGAATTGCCGCTCTCGTCGGCGACTGGAGTCGCCTCCTACAACTCGGGCGCGGGACGGGGCCCGGGCGAGAACACCCACGACGCAGACCCCCGGGCCACGTTGTGGCCCGGCTATCTTTCCCCCTCCGCCCGACTGCCGTGAACTTGGAACTACTAGCCACGAAAGGGTCCGTGAAATGAAACCGTCTCCCTTGTTCCTCGTGTTCGTTGCCGCCGCGAGTCTGGTGGCGACTGCCCGGGCAGACCAGCCCCAGCACCGCAAGCTCTCGCCGGTGCCGTTCACCGCGGTGAAGATTCAGGACGAGTTCTGGGCACCCCGCCTGCAGACCAACCGCGAGAAGTCGCTGCCGCACAACTTCCAGTGGTGCGAGAAGACCGGCCGGCTCAAGAACTTCGCCAAGGCCGCCGGGCTCGTGAAGGGCGAGTTCGAGGGGATCTACTTCAACGACTCCGACGTCTACAAGGTCCTCGAAGGGGCCTCCTACTCGCTGGCCGACCATCCCGATCCCGCCCTGGAGAAAACGGTTGACGAGGTGATCGCCAAGATCGCCGCCGCCCAACAGCCAGACGGCTATCTGAACACCTACTACACGCTCAAGGAGCCCGGCAAGCGTTGGAGCAACCTCAAGGACATGCACGAGCTATACTGCGCGGGCCATCTGATCGAGGCGGCCGTGGCCCACCATCGGGCGACCGGCAAGCGGACGCTCTTGGACGTGGCCCTGAAGTACGCCGACCGGATCGATCAGACCTTCGGTCCGCAGCGGCGGCACGATGTGTGCGGCCACGAGGAAATCGAGCTGGCCCTGGTCAAGCTCTATGAGCTGACCGGAGAGGAGCGATACTTCAATCTCTCGAAGTTCTTCCTCGATATGCGTGGCAACAAGTCTCAGCGGCCCGAACTCTATGGCGATTATTGCCAGGACCACGTGCCGGTCCGCCAGCAGAGCGAGATCGTCGGCCATGCCGTCCGCGCGATGTACCTCTACTCCGGCGTGGCCGACGTGGCCGGCTACACCGGCGACCGGGGATACGTCGACGCCATGGACCGGCTCTGGCAGAGCGTGGTGCAGCGGAAGATGTACGTTACCGGCGGCATCGGAGTGCAGGGCCACGGCGAAGGCTTTAGCGGCGACTATGCCCTGCCCAACCAGGAGGCCTACTGCGAGACCTGCGCGGCCATCGGCATGGCCCTGTGGAACCACCGCCTGAACCTGATGCACGCCGACGCCAAATACGCCGACCTGCTCGAGCGGGTGATGTACAACGGCATCCTTTCGGGCATTGCCCTGGACGGACTGACGTTCTTTTACGTCAACCCCCTGGCCTCCGCCGGCGGCCACCACCGCCAGCCCTTCTTCGACTGCGCTTGCTGCCCGACCAACGTGGTCCGCTTCGTGCCCTCGGTGCCGGGCTACGTCTACGCCACGGGCGAAGAGGAGATGTTCGTCAACCTCTATGTGGCCGGCGCCGCCGAGGTGCCGGTCGGAGATGCCCAGCTCGCCGTGACGCAACAGACTCGCTATCCCTGGGACGGCAAGGTCAAGCTGACGATTGAGCCGAAGCAGCCGGCCACCTTCGCGGTCAACCTGCGGATCCCCGCTTGGTCTGAAGGGGCAAAGCTCTCCGTCAACGGCAAGCCGGTCGAGCCGCTCAACGTGGTTCGGGGATACGCGGAGGTTCGCCGCCTGTGGGACGCTGGCGACGTGATCGAGCTGGACCTGCCCATGGAGATCCGGCGGATCGAGGCCCACCCGCGGGTCAAGGCCGACGTCGGCCGGGTGGCGATCCAGCGGGGTCCGGTGGTCTATTGTTTCGAGGCGGTCGACAACGGCGGCCGCGTCCGCGACATCGTCCTGCCGCACGACCCGAAGTTCACCGCCGAGCACCGGCCCGACCTGCTGGGCGGTGTGACCGTGATCCACGCGATCGCCGGCGACGGACGGAAGATCCTGGCCGTCCCCTACCACGCCTGGGACCATCGCCAGGCGGGCGAGATGGCCGTCTGGGTCCAGCAGGACGGCAAATCGAGGACGCCGCACCCAGAGGGTACCCGGGACGATCCCGCCTGGCAGGAAAAACTCTACCGCCGGCTGGACGCGGCGGCACTCGGCCCCTCGACGCCGCCGTCGCCCACCGAGACGAGCACGCCCTCGGCCTCGCACAGCCACGCCCAGGACAGCATCGCGGCGCTCAGCGACGGGATCGAGCCGGGCGATTCATCCGACCAGGACCTGCCGCGGTTCACCTGGTGGGACCACCGGGGGACGAAGGAATGGGTGCAGTACGATTTCCCCTCCGCCCGGAAGGTCTCGGCGGTGGCGGTCTACTGGTTCGACGACGAGCGGCTGACCCGGCACTGCCGCACGCCGCAGTCGTGGCGGCTGCTCTACAAGTCCGGCGACGCCTGGAGGCCGGTCGAGACCGATGCGCCCTACGACACCGCCGCGGACAAGTATAACCGCCTGAGCTTCACCCCGGTCGAGACCACGGCCCTGCGGATCGAGGTCCAACTGAAGCTGGACTTCTCCGGCGGCATCCTGGAGTGGAAGGTCGAATGAGGTCTCGTGGCCTACGGCTATTGCACATCACTACATCTTGTGCTCGGAACGCACGACACCTACCGCATCTTGTGGTGAGACTACCGTGTGCAATGCGCGTAGGCCACGAGGGAATGAGGAAGCGGCGGCAGTTTGGAGGCCGCAGGCCAGGTTGACTGCGCACCAGGAAATGGTACAATTGTACCAGAAATGGGTACGCGACTTCCCGACAATCCGATCGGCTCGGCCCTGTTCAGCAAAAACCGCCGCGCGGTGTTGGCGCTGCTGTTCGGCCACCCGGACCAGGCCTACTACCTCCGCCAGATCGTGCGGGCCTGTGGGGGCGGGGTGGGGGCGGTGCAGCGAGAGCTTGGCCAACTGGCCACAGCCGGGATCATCCGGCGGACCGTCCGCGGTAACCAGGTCTACTTCCAGGCCGACGAGACCTGTCCGATATTCGAGGAACTCAAGGGTCTTGTAGTCAAGACGGCCGGCGTGGCCGACGTGCTGCGTTTCGCCTTGGCCCCGCTTGCCGATCGAATCGCGGTGGCCTTCCTCTTCGGGTCGCTTGCCCGGGCCGAGCAGAGACGCGGGAGTGACGTCGACCTGGTGGTTGTCGGCGACGTATGTTTCTCTGAGGTGGTGGGAGCAACAGCGAAGACGCAAGAGCAACTGGCCCGCGAGGTGAACCCCGTCGTGTATGCGCCGGAGGAGTTCCGATCGAAGGCGCTCGCCGGGCAGCACTTCTTGAGCCGCGTGCTGGAGGGGGACAAGATCTTTCTATTTGGCGACGAAGATGAGCTTGCAAGACTGGCTCCGAAACGCCTGGCTGACGGAGCATGAAAGCAGCCGCGAGGAGATCGCGGACCTGCTGAACGTGGTCGACCGCGATCTGCATGACTGCCAATCGCCGGGGCTCAGTACGGACTGGTGATTGAGCATCGCCTACAATGCGGCATTGCAGGTGGCAGTGGCTGCGCTTGCTGCCGAGGGCTATCGGCCAGCCCGCGAGTCGCACCACCATCGCGCCATCCATTCGCTGGGGTTTACTCTCGGATTGGAGGACAGCACAATCGCACAACTTGACGGCTTTCGGAAGAAACGCAACGTCAGCGATTACCAGCGAGTTGGTGGCACCTCCGACCAAGAAGTCCGGGAGATGATCTCCCTTGCCGCAAAGCTTCGGGAAGAGTTGGTCCACTGGCTGCGAGTGAAACATCCGGAACTCGTACCCGACGGGCCGTAGTTCGTGTTGCTGGAGTCGGTAGGCTGGGGCGGAGCGCAGCGGACCCCGCCGTTCGCGTCACGGGAACGGTGGGAGTTCGTCCCAGCCTACGCCCTATTTCTTGGCTGGCAGTTCCATTACCACCTCGGCGTGGGCCGAGAAGAGTTGCTCGGTCATGGTGACCTCGAGTTTGAGGCCGCGGAACCAGCTTAGCGGCGGGGCTTGGTAGCCCGGCGGGGCCTGCTGGCCCAATGAAAATCCCCCGCGGCTGCCCGCCAAGGCCGTCGAGGTCCACCGGCCGGGGGCACTCGCTTGCGGGGTACCCGCTTGCGGGTGCTCGGGATCGTCTTTGAAGACGTACTGGCCACCCAGCGGGCAGATCAGCTTGGCGCCCAACAATCGCTCGGCCGCCTCGCGGCAATCCTTCGGCGGCACGTGGAGCTGTTGTGCGAGGTCGTTCATCAGCCGCAGATTGCCCAGCGAGGTCTCGCGGGTCCGCGTGTAGCCGAGGTTGTTCAGCAAGCCGGTCACGCGGCCGGTGGCTGGGGTCGACGGGTACCGACGCGAAGCGTTGGTCGGTGAGCCCCCAGGCCCCGGGGGCTCGCTGGCGCTCGACCCCGGCCACCCCCCGTCGACGCGCAGGCGGAGCTGCGCCGGCCGCTCGGCCGGCTGGAAGCGGAGTTGCGGCGTGACGGCCGAGAGCACCTCGGGGTGGAGCGAGAAGACCGTAAACTGGCCGATCTGCCGCCGCCAGAGCCCCAAGAGGTTGCTGGAATATCCCTGCTCGTCGGGCCGCCTGAGGATCTGCACGTTTAACAGCCCCAGCAGGCCGATCTGGCCGCTGCTGCCGAGGTAGCCGACCAGCAGGTCACGGAGCTTGCCGACCGGGAGCACCAGTCCGCCGGCGGTATCGAGCGGCGGCCGGGAATCTTGCAGGCCCCCAAAGAGGATCTGGTCTTTCAGCACCAGCTCGCCGGCCGCCAGGTCGTCGGGGATCGGTGCGAGTTGTTGCGGGCTGGGCGGGCCGGCCCAGCGCGAGAGCAGCTCGAAATGCTCCCGCGCAAACGGGCTGAGCTGCGCGTCGACCACGACCCGCTCCCGATTCTCCGGCAGGGTACCCTCTGGGTGGTGCCGCTTGATCCCGACGATCGTCGGGTCCATCCGCCCGCCTCACTTCTGGACGTAGAAATCGGCAAACTTCCGGTAGGCCGCGGCTTCCGTAGGGGTGACGCGGCCCACGGGCATCTCGGGGATCGGCAAGAATGCCCCGCTGCGGCCGCGGAGGCTGTCGTAGACCTGGCCTCCTTTGAGCACGGCCCGGCTGCCATCGCCGCGCGGCCCGAAGTCGGGCGGCAGCAGCTCGGCCGCAATCAACTGCTCGATCGTCTCTGCCGGCTTCCCTTCGGCCGCCGCCGCCAGGCTGGCCAGCCGCACCAGGTCGATGTCGGCGATGGCCTCCAATCGTCGGCCCATCTCCACGCGGTAGTGCGGCGAGGTAAAGTTGCGAAAGAACGCCTCCGAGAGGTACACGAACACCGTATCCTCGCGGGCAAGGGGCATGACGGTGCGGGCGTGGCGAAACGCCTTCGAGCCGCCCAGCGCCCCAGAGCCCGAACCGGTCTCCAGAAACCGCTTCACCAGGGTCTTCGACGTGGTGACCAGGTGGTAATCGCCGTCGGCCACGTAGTAGGACCGTACACGGCCGTCGGACGAGGCCAGCAGTGAGACCGCGTGGCCGTCGATGGTGAGCTTTTCTTCCTTGACTTCCCCACCGGCGTGTCGCTGGCGTTCCACTGGCGGGACGCCGGTGCCACCCGCCAGTGCTGCCAGTCGTTGCCCGGCGATGTCGGCCACCAGCATGGCGTTGTTGCGGGCGTGGAAGAGCAGCCCGAAGGACGCCCCTTCGCGGAAGAACGTGTCGGTGCCGATGATGGCCACCTCGGAGGCCACGGTGGGGCCCAGCAGCCTGGAGAGATCCGTCAGTTTCAGGGCCAACTGCTCCTCTATCTGTCTGCTGATGTCGTAGTCCAGCCCGCGCGTGGCCAGCAGATTCTGCAGGTCTCCACCCCATCGCGCCAGGGTGTCCCGGAACCAGACGAAGTCGCCGAAGCTGGCGAAGTGGACGTAGAGGCACTCTTCGGGCACCCGCAGCGTGATCGGCTCGACCTGGAGGTCGGCCGGTGGCGGGGGGATCTCCATAGGTACCGGCGGGATCGGCTCGGGGAGCGGCTGGTCGGCTGGTGGCTGAGCGGAGCGAACCCCCAGAATGTCTGATTCCTGGGGCAGCGCTGCGCGCTGCCCCAGCCACCCTGAGCCTCCCAGAATCCGCTGCTGTGCGACGGCCACACGGATCGACTCGGTTCCCAAGGTCAACCCAAGTTCTTTGTCCAATTGGGCCCGCCACGCGGGGGTCTGTTCTTGCCGGGGAAGCTCCAGCTTGAGCCGCCTGGCCAGCGTGGCCGTGAGGTAGTTTTCCACGAGCGGCGGGTAGTCGGGCTTGCCTTGCAGCAGGCCCGGCGGGGCCGTGTATTGCCGCCACCAGGCCGCCAGCAACATCGCGTGGACGGCCGGCTCGTCACGGGGCGTCACCGTGAGCCGACGTGCCGAGCGGCCCCGCAGCGTCAACTCCAGCGGCGCGTCGCCGCGGAAGAGAAAGTGGATGGTCACGGTGGGCGACTGCTCCAACAGCGAACCGACCAACCCGCCAATCTCCCGCGCCAGGGGCCGCTGTTTGAGCAAAGGAGATTCTTCACTGAAGATCTCCTTGACCACGGCGCCGGCCACCGGGGCGTAAACGGTCGGATAGAGCACGCGTCCCTGGTTCTCGTCGAGGCGCAGCCCCTCCGCGCCGAGCAGTTCGGGCAGCATCTCCCGCGGCAGACTGACGCTGAGCCGTCCCACGCCGAACGGCTGCCCGGAGACGGCCTCCGCGTTGACGCTGACCTGGGCCATCACGGGCCCGGCCCACGCTCCGGCCCATAGCAGGACGACCGCGGGCAGGAGGTTGAATCGTTTTCTGCACTGCTGCATGGTTGGCGTCGCTTGGATCGAGAAACCCGCTTGTGGGAGGCGTCTCCAGACGCCGACCGACTCGCGGGACACACATCGGCGACTGGAGTCGCCTCCTACAAGGGCGAATTCCCAGCCACCCTCAGTTCTGGTATAGGTCCCGAGCCGCCGTCTGAAGGCCGCCTCAGCGGCCTGCCGGCTGGACCTTCGTCTGCCTGGTAGGCACGAGCTTCTGGGAGGGGTACTTCTCCTTGTCGATTTCCGCGCCGCGGACCCGCAGCGACTGGGCAATCGCCAGGTTGAAGTCGTCGCTGGCTGCCTGCAGGCCGTCCCAGAGTGCCTGGGTCGCGGCGTCGCCGGGGATCCGCTCGACGGCGCAGCGGGCGTCTTCGCGGATCTCCTTGTCCTCCAGCAGGCCCGGGATCTGGCGGATCGCATCCACCGCCTCGTCGCCGCCGATCTCCGAGAGCATCCAGAGCACTTCGCGGATGACGACCGACGGCTGGCCGCCGCCCAGCAGTCTGCACAGCCTGTCCACCACGGGCTTTTTCTCGTCGCCGGCTCCGGGCCGGCCGACGTAGCGGACGATGGCCCACAGCGCGTGCTTGGCCGCCCGACCCACTTCGAGCTTGTAGGCGATCTCATCTTTGGCGGTGCCGGAATTATCGGCCGGGCGGGCGAGCTGGGCAGCCATCTCGGCCATCAGGTCGGCCAGCGGCTTGACGGCCGCCGCGCCCACCTTCCCGGCGCTTTGCCAGGCGGCCGCCCGCACCTTGTCGTCGCGGTCCTTGATCTTGGCGATCAACTGTTCGACGGTCAATTCTTCTTCCATTATTGGAATCCTTGCTTGTTTGAGGTCACAGCGAGAGGCATTTAGGCCGTTAGGCGGTTAGGCCGTTAGGCGTTTAGGCTTCTAGGGACTTAGCGGTTCAGGGATTTGGGGTCTCGGGACTTAGGGAAGGGTAGCTCGCGCACAACGGACGTTCTCAATGCGGCCGAGCCGCAGCCAAAACCCCACTGAGTGCAGCGGGCGGGCTTCTTCCGTAGTGAACAAACCACTGTACAGGATGCCCACACGGCCCGCAGAACTCATACCGCAAGACTCCAACGGCCTAAACCCCTAACGGTCTAAACCCCTAACCGCCCCTTTTCACAAGTGATACGGGAATCGTTGCGGCCGGCTCATCATTCGCCGGGCCTCGTCGTCGCCGACGATTTCCTGTTTGGCCTGATCCCACTGGAGCTTTCGGCCCAGGATGAAGGAGAGGTTGCCCAGCACGCACAGGTTGGCCACGCCGGCGCCCCACTCGATGTCCATGATGCACTTCTTGCCGGTGCGAATGCCCACGAACCAGTCCTCCATGTGTCCGGGGCTCTTGTAGACCTCTTTGGCGCCGGCGTGGGGTTCCCAATCGCGGACCTTCTTCTCGGCCCAGGTGCCGCCGTCGCCGCCCCAGTGCGTGCAGGTTCCTTTCTCGCCGTGGTACACGGCCCCGTAGCCCGGACGCTCGATCCTGCCGCCGGGCTCCCGCCCAGAACGCTGCTCGGCCGGATACCGCTGCTCGATTTCCTTCTCGGGCATTTGAGTCCAGGTCAACACCCAGTCGGGGTTCTTGAAGGCGTAGGTCACGTTCATCAACACGGCGGAGTCCCAAACGCCCTCGGTGGGCGAGGTGCCGGTGGCCTCGACCGTGACCGGGCCGGTCCCGTCGGCACTCATCCAATACATCGCGCAGCTCATCACGTGGGCGCCGCGATCGCGGATCTGCCCCCCGCCCGATTCCAGCATCCAGCGGAACGAGCCGGGCAGGTAGTTCCTGTTGTACGGCCGCCAGGGGAGCGGGCCAAGCCAGAAGTCCCAGTCCAACTCCGGCGGAGGATCACTTTCGGGAGCGTGTGTGTGGTCCTCCGGGCTGGGATAGTGGAAACACTCGACGTGATCCACCTTGCCGATCACGTTGTTGACCAGGTAGCGGTGCATCAGGTAGGCCTCCGGCTGGGAACGGCCCTGGGAGCCGATCTGCGAGGCGATGCCCGCCTTCTTGGCCGCGGCCACCATGGCCTTGCCCTCCTCGATCGTGCAGCAGGCCGGCTTCTCGCAGTAGATGTGCTTGCCGCACTCGGCCGCGTGGACGAACTGCACGCCGTGCCAATGGTCGGGCGTGCCGATCACGACCGCGTCGATGTCCTTCCGCTGCAGCAGGTAGCGGTAGTCGCGGTAGGCGGCCGCGTCCGCTCCGAGCCGCTTGGCGGCGTTGGCCAGGCGCCGCTCGTCGACGTCGCAGACGGCGACGCTCCGGCACTGCCCCTCTCTCCTCAGCCCGCCCAGCTCGTCGTAGAGGCTCCCGGCGCGGCCGCCCATGCCGATATGTCCGACGTTGACGCGGTCGTTTGCCCCCCTCTTGCCTTCCGCCGCCAGGACGCCGGAAGGGATCAAGTGCGGGACACCGAAGGTGGTTCCCGCGGCGGCTGCCGCGCCGGCGGTCTTTAGGAACGTCCGGCGGGGCACCTTGCTGCTGTGTGTGGTCATCTGGTGTGCCTTTGTATCCAATGCGCGAAGGTAGCTCATCAGCACCGGCTGCACCTCTTGCAGCCGGCATCTGCCAGGGGTAGCTTAACGGGGTTGCGCTACGTGTGCAAGGGCCACAGGAGAGGGCGAGATCCCACCCCTTATGGGCATCGAGTTGCAGTCACCGCTGGGCAGGCTGGCCGACTGGGTGCAGGCGGGCGACCGGGCCGCAGCCTGCCTCGACCGGGACGTCTCGCTGGAGGAGTTGGCCCGCCGGGCCGCCGAGCTGACGCTGGAGCATTTTGCCCGGCCGTCGTCCCCCGAGTGTGCCCGGCGGCGGATGCTGCTCTACGCTCCCCTATATCTCTCGAGCCACTGCGTCAACCACTGCGTGTACTGCGGGTTTCGCGCCCCGCACAACATCCAGCGGAGACACCTGGACCGCGAAGAGGCGCTCCGCCAAGCGGAGATCCTGCTCGGGCGCGGCTTCCGGCACATCCTGCTGGTAGCGGGCGATTTCCCGGGCCTGACCACTACCGAGTATTACGCGGGCGTGATCGGCGGGCTGGCCGAGCGGCGGATCAGCCCGGCCATCGAGATCGCCCCGCAGACCACCTCGTCCTATGCCGAGCTGGTGGCGGCCGGCGCCTGCGGGATCACCTTGTACCAGGAAACGTACAACGAAGAACTCTACGCCCTGTATCACCCCTGCGGCAGCAAGGCCTCGTTCGACTGGCGGCTGGAGGGGGTGGAACGGGCGGCCGAGGCGGGCATGGGACGCCTGGGACTGGGTATCCTGCTGGGACTGGCCGACCCGCGCGCAGACGTGCTGGCCATGATCCGCCACGCTGAATACCTGCACGCGCGGTTCCCCGACCGCACGCTGGCCTTCAGCCTGCCGCGTATCCACCAAGCACCCGATGACTTCCGCGCACCGTATCCCGTCGACGACGAGACGTTCATCCGCCTGTACTGTGCGCTGCGGGTGGCGTTTCCGCGGGCCGAGCTGGTGCTCTCCACGCGGGAAGCGGCACCGCTGAGAAACCGCCTGGCCACGATCTGCATCACCCAGCTCAGCGCCGGCAGCTCCACCGTGCCGGGCGGGTACGAGGACGGTGTCGCCGCGGGGGCCTACGGCGGGCAGTTCCCGGTCAACGACCACCGTACACCGGCCGAAGTCGCCCGGTGGCTGGAGGCGGCCGGGTTGGAGGTCGCCTGGAGCGTCTGAGTCAGTTGTCAGTTGTCAGTCGTCAGTTCTCAGTTTTCAGTTCTCAGTTTGCGACCGCCGGCGCCTGACAACTGATAACTGACGACTGACGACTGACGACTGACGACTGATAACTGATAACTGACAACTCCCCCGTGCGAGGATCGCCAATGGCAAACCAACGGTCACAGCAGGCACAGTCTTCATCGTCTTCTGAGACGGGCGGGCGGAGACGTAAGTGGCGCCTCGCGGCGCGGGTGTACGTCTGGGTCGCATCGGCCCTGGCCGTCGCGGCAATTGCCGTCCTCCGCTTCACCGACGTGACGGCCGACCACGCCGCCGCCAACATTGGCGTGCTGATCGCGGCGTTCGTGGGCGTGGTCACGCTGATCCTGTGGTTCGCCGTGCTGAGCGGTTACTCAAGATGGGTGCGGATGTTGCCGCTGGTGGGCGGCCTGGCGGCTTGTGGGACCTTTGCCGCGTTGTTTCGCATCGAGCACGTCAGCGGCGAGCTGGTGCCGAAGTTCGCCTGGCGATTCTCGCGGAGTCCGGACGAGCTGCTCGAGAAGCCGGAGTTGCCCGACGCCACCCAGAGGGTACCCGCCCGCCCGACGCCGACGGTCGACCTCTTGACCCGCACCGCGGACGACTTCCCGCAGTTCCTGGGTCCCGACCGCAATGCCTCGATCGACACGGTCATGCTGGCCCGCGACTGGGTCGCACCGCCGCCGCTCGTCTGGAGACAGAAGATCGGCGCCGGCTGGTCGGGGTTCGCCGTGGTCAGCGGCTATGCCCTCACCATGGAGCAGCGGGGCGAGCTGGAGATGGTCACCTGCTACGAGGTCCGCAGCGGGAGACTCCAGTGGTTCTACTCGACCCCGGTCCGTTACCAGTCCACGTTGGCCGGAATTGGACCCCGGGCCACGCCCACCATCGACGAGGGCATGGTCTATACCCTGGGCGCCTCGGGCCTGCTGCTCTGCCTCGACGGGGCCACCGGCCGGCCCGTGTGGCAGAAAGACCTCCAAGAAGAGTACGCAGTGACCGAGGAGGACGAAGAGGCGGAGGTGCCCTACGGCCGCGCCAATTCGCCGCTGGTGGTCGGCGAGCTGTTGATCGTCCCCGCCGGCGGAGCTGAACGGCAGGGCTGGGTCTCGCTGGTCGCCTACCACAAGAAAACCGGCCAGAAGGTCTGGGAAGGCGGACAGCGGCAGATCAGCTACAGCTCGCCGGCCCTGGCCACCCTGGGCGGCATGCAGCAGATCCTGATCGTCAACCAGGACTACGCCAGCGGACACGACGTCCGCACCGGCAGGGTCCTCTGGGAGTATCCGTGGCCGGGCAAGAGCGCCACCGACGCCAACGTGTCGCAGGCCGTCGCCGTGCCGCCCGATCGCGTCTTCCTCTCCAAGGGGTACGGCCGCGGCGCGGCCCTGGTGCAGCTTGTCCCCAAGGACGGCGCCACCTTCGACGCAGAGGAACTCTGGCGCAACTCGCGGGTGATGCGGACCAAGTTCACCAACGTGGCGCTGCGCGAAGGCTACGTCTACGGACTCTCCGACGGCATCCTGGAATGCGTCGAGCTGGAAAGCGGCCGGAGCGCCTGGAAGGGCGGCCGCTACGGGCACGGGCAGATCCTGCGGGTGGGCGAGCTGCTGCTGGTGCTCTCCGAATCGGGCAAGGTGTCTCTGGTCGAGGCCACGCCGGACCGCCGCAACAACGTCCTGGACCAGTTCCAGGCCGTGGAGGGCAAGACCTGGAACACCATCGCGCTGTCCGGCCCCTATCTGTTGGTCCGCAACGCCGAAGAAGCGGCCTGCTACAAGCTGCCGCTGCAACAACCGTAGCCAGCCGCCGCTCAGCCCGACAGCTCCGGCACCACGTACGGCTCGCGGTAGAAGCCGCGGACCAGCTTGTTGGCCTCATCGTGGTCCTTGAAGCACTCGTGCTCGCGGTCGACCTCCAGCCATGGTCCGAGGATGGCCGTGTCGGGGTCGACCTGGTTGGCGTCCAGGTGGGAGAGGAAGCGTTCGTACATCTCGGTCCAGATGGGGATGTCGTCGAGTTGGGCCCGCTGCTGCTCCGTGGCTACCCGGCCTAGGCGATACGAGATGTTGCCGACGTGGCAGACGGCGGTCGAGCGGTGGCCCTCTTCGACATCGGCGTTGAGCTTCTCGCGGCTGTTCACCCGCACCGCCTCAATGAAGTTGGCGAAGTGGTCGCCGCCGCCGGAGAAGCGCTGGACCTGCTTGCCGTGATTGTCCCAGGCGACGCCGCGGTAGAGGCTCACCGATCCTCCCTCGCAATGGACGATCACGCCCACGGCCTCGCCCCGGAAGCTGGGCATCACGCCTGAGCCCTTCGCGCGGCGGAGGTTATGGACCTCGTAGAGCAGCGGGGCGGTGGGGAAGTCGTAGTAGATGATCTGGGTGTTGGGCACGTCGCAGGCGTCGTCGAACACGAATCGTCCGCCCATGCTCATCACCCGCCGCGGCAGCATGGTCTCGCCCAGGCACCAGCGGGCCACGTCCACCTCGTGAACCCCCTGGTTGCACGATTCCCCGTCGCCGGTGTTCCAGTCAAAGCTGCAATCGTACTGGAGCTGGTTGCGGTAGATGGGCACTTTCTTGGCCGGGCCGCACCAGAGGTCGAAGTCGACCGAGTCAGGGATTGGCAGTGGGGTCTCGCGCTTGCCGCACGACGACCGGCCCTTGTTGGCAAAGGCCGTGACGTACTTGATCTTGCCCAGGTTTCCCTCCCGAACCCACTTGATCGCCCGGGCAATGTTGGTCTCTGAGCGGTGCTGGGTGCCGCACTGCACCAGGCGGTCGTATTTCCGCGCCGCCGCGACCATCTGCCGGCCCTCCCAGATGTAGTGCGACAGCGGCTTCTCCACGTAAACGTGCTTGCCGGCCTGGCAGGCCCAGATCGTGCTCAAACCGTGCCAGTAGTTCTGCGTGGCGTTGCCCACCACGTCGATGTCCTTCCGCTGGAACATCTCCCGCATGTCGACGTGCTGATCGACCTTGTGGTTGTACCGCGACTCGATCGTCTTGGCGGCGCCTGCCAGCCGTTGTCGATCCGGGTCGCTCACGGCGACCACGGTCACGCCCTGCTGGCCCTGGAAACCCGGGACGTGGGCGTCCGTGCCGCGTCCGCCCAGGCCGACCACGCCCACGCGGATCTCGTCGTTGGCCCCCAGCACCCGCGCCGAGGCGACCATGGGGAAACCGATCGCCGCTGCCGCCGCGGCCGAACGTCGAATGAACTGTCTGCGGGAAACGGGCATGGGGATTACTCCTTTGGACGCAAGGTGAAACACCAAGTGGCACCGGCGTCTCGCTGGTGGGACGCAACTGAAAGCCTTGCCGTCCTCAACGTACTCATCTCGCTCCGCGAGATGACACGTTTGCGCGGACGATGTACCCTCGCGCCTGTTACTTCGTCTCGCGGAGCGAGACGAGTACACTTTGCTTACCACGCCTTGGTTAGGCCGGGCATGGCGCAGGCGTAGTAACCGTTCTTATCGGGCTTGACCGGGGGCTCGGCGTCCCAGGCCAGCGTCTTGGGCATCAGGTCCAACTGCGAGTTGATCCCCTCTTGCCACGTCACCACCTGGCCCGAGTAGGTCGCCATGCGGCCCAAAATGGCCGTCATGGTGCTGTCGGTGGCCCAGTCGGCCTCGTTGTAGGGCTTGCCGGCCACTAGGGCGGCGAATAGGTCGTCGTGTTCGATCTGGTGCCCGTCGCCGATGCGGCGCCAGCGCATCGGCTGCTGGCCGTCGACCAGCAGCTCGCTGGTGCCGTGCCCCTCGATGGCGACGCGGCCCTTGGCGCCGTGGGCGTGCTCCGAAAAACTCCCCCAGCAGCCGTTGATCTGGCGGCAGTAGCTGAACAGCTTCACCCCGTCGTCGTAGGTGAACTCGACGGCGTGGTGGTCGTAGATCTCACCCTGGTCCTTGGCGGTGCAGACCTGCCTGCCGCCCAGGCCGTTGGCCTCGACCGGGTGGCCGCCGTGGATCCAGTTGCAGACGTCGATGTCGTGCACGTGCTGCTCGACGATGTGGTCGCCGCAGATCCAGGTGAAGTGGTACCAGTTGCGGACCTGGTACTGCATTTCGGTCTGGCCGGTCTGGCGGGGCCGGACCCAGATCGCATCGGTGTTGAAATACGCCCGCAGGAACTTCAAGTCGCCGATCGCCCCGTCGTGGATCCGCTGGACCACCTCGCGGTGTTTGTCTTCGTGGCGGAGGTGATGCCCCACGGCCACCAGCAGGTTTTTCTTCTTGGCCTCCTGGTTGGCGGCCATGATCCGGCGGACCCCCGGGGCGTCGGTGGCCACCGGCTTTTCCATGAACACGTGCTTGCCGGCCTTGACGGCGGCCTCGAACTGCATGGGCCGGAAACCCGGCGGCGTGCACAACAGCACCATGTCCGCCCCGCTGGCGATCGCGCCCACGTGGCAGTCCAGGCCGGTGAACTTCCGCTCCTCGGGCACGTCGACCTTGTCTTTGCATTCCGCCTGCACGCCGCGGAGACAGATGTCCACGCGGTCGCGGAAGGCGTCGGCCACGGCGATCAACTTGACGTTCGGATGGGCCTTATTCTTCAGCGCCTCGACGGCCGCGCCGCCTCCACGCCCGCCGCAGCCCACTAGCGCGATCTTCACAAGGTCGCTGCCGGCGGCCTGGGCGCCACGGGCGACGCTCAGCCCGCCGGCCAGCGCCGTGCCCGTCACGGCCGCCGACGTCTTCAGGAAGTCGCGGCGCGAAGCGTACCGCGTGCCACGGTTGTTGGGGTTCTCGCTCATGTCTGGTTCTCCTGCGACTGGATGTGGGATGACTGGTCTGGTGGAAGCACCCGGATTCTCCTGATATTCTAATGCCTTGCAGCAGCTCTGCAACCTGCCCGACTCCCGGGAAAAAGGAGACTGTAGCATCGTTATCGGGTGAAAACGCCGAAAGCCCTGAGATTCCAGGTGTGCCACGGCTGTGTCAGCCGTGCGCGAAAGGTTGCCGGGGAAAC
>Ga0315291_10002388_pt1 | contig 24619 bp, 21 predicted proteins | sample YL17G12_20_MG_FD_203070 | JGI IMG/M metagenome (GOLD analysis project Ga0315291, IMG submission 203070) | Sediment microbial communities from Yellowstone Lake, YNP, Wyoming, USA - YL17G12_20 | ecosystem: Environmental > Aquatic > Freshwater > Lake > Sediment | place: USA: Wyoming | collected...
CATTTCCGCGGAAGATCGCTATAAGCAAGCCGAGGTTTTGGCGGCTGGCGCCCTGAATCACGCAATTTATTCCGGCCACCGCTTCATAGAACTTAGTGATTTGTTTTCCGGCTTGCGCCAAGTCGGCGACGAATCGATCGGCCGCATTTTCAGCACTTTTGACATTGACCCGGATGATTTGGAAACAGCTTTGATTTTCGGTTCCGTCGGCCGAGGTTCGGCTTTGGGCAAAATACCGGGAATGCTAGGCGGTTTCGTTCTGGGTTCGCATACTAAAATCAGGCACCGTGTCATGAACAGGGCCTGGACATCGCGGCCGACCCCGACTCTAGACAGATACTCGCTGGACTTCACGGATTTGGCGCGTCAGGGCCAAGTCGGCTTTCTCATCGGCCACCGCGAAGAATTCGGAAGATTGCTCGAGACCCTGGCCCGGCCGATAAATCCCAACGTGCTTCTGATCGGCGAGGTCGGGATTGGCAAGGAAACTTTGCTCCAGCACTTGGCGCTGAAATTGAGCAAAGACGAGGTCCCCGAAGCGCTTTTTGACAAGCGCCTTGTTTCTTTGGGCCTGGAGAATCTCGCGGCAGGCGCGGCGCCGGAGGAGCTCGGCGCGCGCATTAAAAAGATTGTTGACGAGATTCTTGTCGCTGGCAACGTCATCCTTTACATTCCCGACATCCATAACTTGGTGCGCACTTCCGGCACGGCCTACTTGTCGGCCGCCGATATATTGATGCCAATCATCATGAATAACGCGTTTCCGATAGTCGGTTCCACATATCCGCGGGAGCACAAGCAGCTGATCGAGCCGAGGAGCGATTTCGCGGGGCTTTTTGAGGCGATTCGCGTGAATGAGATTACGGAGACCGAAGCGCAAAAAGTTTTGACATACGACTGTTTGATTTTGGAGAGGAAATTCGGCGTAACCATCAGTTTCGGAGCGGTTAAAAAATCGGTGCTGCTCGCCAAAAAATACATCCGCAATAAATTTTTGCCGACGAGCGCGGAGGAGCTTTTGAAAAGCGCCATCGTTGAGGCCAAGAGGCGCGGGGAGAAATTCGTCGGTCCGGATACCGTCATTGCCGTGGCCGAAGAGAAGATCAACATTCCGATGCACGAGGCCACCGAAGCCGAAGCCCAAAAATTGCTTAATCTTGAGGCGATTATTCATGAGCGGCTGATTGACCAGGAGGAAGCGGTCAAGGCCGTCGCCGACGCTTTGCGCGAATACCGGAGCGGCCTTGCCCGTCCCGGCGGCCCGATTGCCAGCTTCCTTTTCGTGGGGCCGACCGGTGTCGGCAAAACGGAACTGGCGAAGACGTTGGCCAGGGTCCAATTTGATTCCGAAAAAGCCATGGTCCGTTTTGACATGACCGAATACCAGGACAAGCAAAGCTTCTACAGATTTATCGGCTCGCCTGACGGCGGCGTCTCCGGCGCCTTGACCGACGCCATTCTGCAGAAACCGTACAGCTTGGTGCTCTTGGACGAATTTGAGAAGGCCTTTCCCGACATATTGAATTTGTTCCTTCAGGTTTTGGACGACGGGCGGCTTACGGACAACCTGGGCCGGACGGTGGATTTCACGAATACGATTATCATCGCCACATCCAACGCCCACTCCGACATCATCAACGAAGCCCTGAATCACGGCCAATCAATGAAGGACATCGCCGAATATCTCAAGAAAAAACTGACGGACGTTTTCAAGCCGGAACTCCTGAATAGATTTTCGCGAGTCGTTGTTTTCAAAAATCTGGAGCCAGCCGACCTGGAAAAAGTCGTGGCATTGAATCTTAAGGATTTGGCTGCTCTGGTCGGCGGCCAGGGCATCAGATTAAGTTTTGATCCGGCCGTCGTCAAGAAACTTGTCCAGCTTGGTTACGACCCGGCTTTCGGCGCGCGGCCCCTGCGGCGCGTGATTGACGAAAAATTGCGCTCGCCATTGGCCTCGGCAATTTTGGACAAGAAGGTTACCAAAGGAAGTAGTGTAAAATTAGTTCTGAGGGGCGACGAGTTTGACTTCGTGCCCGCAGATTAAACGCCAAATTAAAATCCATCCATGCGCATCCGGGTCAATATCAACGTGAAAGTCGGGAAGATTATCAAATACTTTATTTTGGTTGACCTTGTTTTTTTCGCCGGCTGGGGTTTCATTGAGCCCATTTTCTCGGTTTTTATAGTTGAGAAAATAGTCGGGGCGACGCTTGTTACGGCCGGCATCACCGCTGCCATTTATTGGCTCCTGAAATCAACGTTGCAAGTGCCTCTGGCTAATTATTTGGACAGGCACGACGGCGAGAAAGACGATTTTTACGCTCTTATTTTGGGGCTTCTCTTGGCGGGGGTCTCGGCTTTCCTGTTCGGTTTCGCAAAAGAGATTTGGCAGATTTATTCGGTACAGGCCCTTCATGCCGTGGGTATCGCCCTCTATGTCGCTTCCTATCCTGCGATTTTCTCGCGGCATCTGGACAAAGACCACGTTTCTTTCGATTGGGCGATGGACAGCGCGGCCGTCGGCGTCTCGTCCGGAATGACCGCGCTTGTCGGCGGAATCATCGCAAGCCAATTCGGCTTCGCGAGCGTTTTTGCGCTCACGGGGATTTTCTCGGTGGCCGCCGCCTTTATTCTGATTATGGCACCTGATTTGCTTTTGCCGCACCCGCGAAAAACAGCAAAAATTTCTCCTCTGGCAAAAGACAAGCCGTCTGCGGCAGACGGATTATGAAACTCGGCGCCGCGGTTTATCGCCGCGCCCTCGCTTTGGCATGCAGATAAAAAATTTAGCCCGCTCCGATCAAGGTCGGAGCGGGCTGGTTTAGCGCCGGCCACTTGTCAGCCGGGAACAAAATCTTCAATCTTAGATTCAAGCGATTTCTCAACTTTCTCCACTTTGGCAATAACTTCGTCCTGAGCTTGCCGGATGAAATGGAAACAAACAGCGAGCACTAATCCCGCGAGTATGGCTTCGTAGTTGTGTTGTGTGTATTTCAGCTCGTGTTTTAGTACCACCTGCAAAAACCACAACGCAGAATCGCTTAATATCTCTGCGATAAAACCGAGCAAAAATCCGCACGCCAGTCCCAAAGGCAAACAGATTGCCCAACGTAGCATTGTTTTCGTGTCAAACCCTCCATTGAGAATTATGGGACAACTTATTGTTTTTGTCAATGGCAAGAGGCGGCGAACAATACTGCGGCAAGAATTATAAATTTGAGCTAAAATTAACCTAAAGCATGCGCAATATTTCCAACAAAGAAATTGCCGAGGTTCTTTCCGAAATTGCCGAGTACCTGGAGATGCAGGACGTTCCCTTTAAACCGCGGGCCTACGAGAAAGCCGCCGGAGTAATTGAAGGACAGAAGGAGGAAGTCGGGGGGGTTTACAAACAAGGCGGAATAAAGGCGCTTGAAGAAATTCCGGGCGTGGGCGTCTCCATCGCCGAGAAGATTGAGGAGCTCGTCAAGACCGGCCGCTCTAAATACTACGAACAATTGAAGAAAAAAGTGCCGGTGGATTTGGCCGGACTGCGCGGGATTGAGGGCCTCGGCCCTAAATCAATCAGGAAGCTTTATCAAAAATTGGGCGTTCGGAACATTTCCGATCTGGAAAAAGCCGCGAAAGCCGGAAAAATCGCCCGACTTGAGGGCTTTGGCGGAAAGAGCGAAGAAAATATTCTGAAGGGCATTGAGTTCGTGAAAAAATCCGGCGGGCGGTTTGTTTTGGGTTTTGTGATGGCAGAGATCCGCGCGATTGAAGAGCGCCTGCGAAAATTGCCGGGCGTGGAGCGCGCTGTCGTCGCCGGCTCAACGCGGCGCAGGAAAGAAACAGTCGGCGACGCGGATATTCTGATTATTTCAAAACGTCCAATGCCGGTCATGGACTATTTCGTGAAGATGCCGGAGGTCGCGCGCGTTTACGCGCGCGGCGAGACGAAGTCGGCAATCAAAATCAAGTCCGGTCTGGATGTGGATTTGCGCGTCGTGCCGGCGGAGTCATACGGGGCGGCGCTCAATTATTTCACCGGCTCCAAAGATCACAATGTCGCCTTGCGCCAGACTGCCATCAAGAAGGGCTACAAATTGAACGAGTACGGACTGTTCAAGCGAATCGCAAATCGCCCGCTTCGCCGAAGCGTGAGCGAGGCGAGCGAAGCGCGGATCGCCGGAAGGACAGAGGAAGAGATCTATAGGAAACTCGGGATGGATTACATTGAGCCCGAGATGCGGGAGAACACGGGCGAAATCGAATTGGCCCTTCGGCGAAGTTCGGGGCGGGCCCTTCGACGAGCTCGTGGCAAGCCTGGTGGCTTGCCGAAACTTATCTGCTACGGCGAGCTCCAGGGGGACTTGCAGGTGCAGACCGACTGGACGGACGGATCGGATTCCATTGAAAGCATGGCAAAATCCGCGATGGCGAACGGCCTCAAATACATCGCCATAACCGATCACACTAAACATTTGGCAATGACCAATGGCCTGGACGAAAAAAGGATATTGAAACAGATGACCGAGATTGACCGCCTGAACAAGAAATTCGCCGGCAAGATTAAAATTTTAAAGGGCAGCGAGTGCGATATTTTGAAAGACGGCTCGCTGGACTTGCCGGATTTTATTTTGGCCAAACTTGACGTAGTCGGCGCCGCCGTGCATTCTCACTTCAATTTGCCCCGCAATGAGCAGACCGAGAGGATTAAGCACGCGATGTCCAATCCCAATGTTGATATCCTTTTCCATCCCACGGGGCGCATTATCAATCGCCGCGAGGCATACGATGTTGACATTGAAGAATTAATAAAAACGGCGAAAAAAACGGCAACGGTTATGGAAATTGACGCCTATCCAGACCGGCTGGACCTGAAAGACGAGCATATACGCAAATGCGTTGAGGCGGGAGTAAAAATGTCCATTGATTCAGACGCCCACTCGCCGACGCACTTTCCTTATCTGGAATACGGTGTTGCCCAAGCCCGCAGAGGGTGGGCCGAAAGAAAAGATATAATTAACGCGTGGCCGCTGGACAAAATGAAATCATTTCTTAAAAAATAACAATTTATGCCGAAACGCCTATTCGTTCCAATCCTGCGGCTTCTGCGGCTCAACAAAGCAATTCGCGATTTCGCCTTCTTTGCTCACGAAGAGCGCAGGAGGTTGGCGCTTGTCCTGGCTGCCGGCAGTCCAGAAAGCGCCACGCCGGAGTTGAAACTCAAAATCTATGAAGCGATTTTGCTCCTGCGAGCCAGGATAAAAAGACCATTCGGCTTGTTCATTGTTTTGGGCTGGCGGCGCGAATGGAGCGATCGCTATGTCGTCATCCAGGACGCGACCCAGGACATTTTCCAAAACAAACACGTTCATCTCCAAAAACTTTCGTTATCAGAGACGGCGAGAATAATCAGGCAAACAATTGATTTTGACGGCGCCATCCTTATCTGCAGGGACGGCACGATTCTTCACGGCGGCGTTTATCTTGAAAATTTGAAGCCCAAGGAAGTGGCGCATTTCCTCCACCCCGGGCGCGCCGAAGACATGTCAAGCGCGTTCGGCTTCGCGAAAAAGGTGCACGCGCGCCACATCGCGGCCATCACGGCTTCCTATGTTCTGCGCCACAGCACGGTATTCGTTCTTTCCGAGGAGGATCGGTCGGCGCGCATACTTGAGGGCGGCCGGATCGTCTGGTCGACGGTTCGCGAAGAAATTCGTAGGATAAACACACAATGAAACGGGAAATTTCCGCTGGCATCATTGTTTATCGCAGGACCCCGGACGGCCCGAAATTTCTTTTACTTTACCACGGCGGCAGTTATTGGAATTTTCCAAAAGGCAAAATTGAACCGAAAGAAGACAATCTCGCCGCCGCGTTAAGGGAAACAAGAGAGGAGACCGGACTGCGCGCCGGCGATTTGCGCGGCGCGAAGGACTTCAAAACCTACGAGAAGTTTTATTTCAAGCGCGCCGGCCAGACGATTTTCAAAATAGTTATTTTTTATCTGGCGGAGACGAGGTTGTCCCAGATAAGGATTTCTCGTGAGCACCAGGGATATGGCTGGTTTCTGTTTCGGGACGCACAGCGGATTTTGGCGAAATACAAAGACAGCCAAAGAGCCCTGAAACAGGCCTACGATTTTCTTGTTCGTGCCCGCAAAAACCATGAAAAGACGTAGAATTTGACCCCCACACCTAACGAGAAGCGCTTCGCGCACCCAACAAACTTCTCGTTAGGTGCGGGGGTTGACCTTTTCATTGCTTTCGGTATATGATTAGTTAATGACCCGCTTTTAAAGCGGGTTTTTGCTTAAATAAACAGCCATGTTAAACGCAAAAGAACTGGGAAAAGCCCTAAAACAGGTTGCCGAGGAAAAGGGCCTTGAACCGGAAAAAGTTCTTGAGGCCATTGAATCGTCCGTCGCCGCCGCCTACAAAAAAGAATACGCGGAGCGCGGCGCCATCGTGAAATGCAAGCTGGATCTCAAAACCGGAGAATTGGAGTTCTGGCAGGTAAAGACCGTTGTTGACGAGACGACGGTAAGAATCATTGAGGAAGCTCCGGAGGCGGCCGAAGGCGGAGTCGAAGTCCCTGCCTCGCTCGCCTCGCTGAAGCTTGGGCGAAGCGGGCCGGCAGGCGGGCCGAGCACGGAGGGCGCCGCGAAAGAATCATCCGCGCCTGAGAAAGAAAAAGAGAAGCCCCGGCGCCCCGAGGCCGTCTCGGAGGTTGTGGCGCCTGTTCTGGCGCCGAAGGCGCGGGACGCCGAGGCCTCAACCGAGATCGGCCGAATACCCCAAAGCGTCGGCACCGAGGAGCCGGTACTGCCGCGCTACAATCCAGACCGCCACATTCTTCTTGAAGAAGCGAAAAAAATCAAGCCGGACGCGGAGCTCGGCGAAGAATTGATTTTCCCGCTTGAAACCCACGAGGACTTCGGGCGCATTGCCGCGCAAACGGCAAAACAGGTGATTTTGCAGAAGCTGCGCGAATCGGAACGGGACTCAATTTTGAACGAGTGGCGCGACAAAGAAGGAACGATTATAAGCGGCGTCGTTCAGCGCTTTGAGCGCGGGCATGTTTACGTTGATTTGGGGCGCACGATCGGCGTGATGTTCGCCAACGAATCCATCCCGGGAGAGCACTACCGCGCCGGCGAGCGCCTGCGGTTTTTGGTTCTGGCGGTTCAGGAGGACGCGCGCCTGCCTGGCATCGTTCTTTCGCGCTCGCACCCGAAGTTCGTGACGGAACTTTTCAAAATGGAGGTGCCGGAGCTTGCCGAGGGGGTGGTGGAAATTAAGGCTATTGCCAGAGAGCCGGGAAACAGGACCAAGGTTGCTGCTGTTTCCAAAAGCGACGGCGTTGATCCTGTGGGGGCCTTGGTCGGCCAGCGCGGGACGCGCGTGATGGCCGTGAACAACGAACTTGGAAACGAAAAGATTGACATTGCCGAGTGGTCGGAAGACCCGGAAAAGTTCATTGGGAACGCCATCTCGCCGGCAAAAGCCCAGTCGGTTGAAATTATGCCGCGGCGCGAAGCCCGCGTTTACGTCCCCGAAGACCAGTTGAGTTTGGCCATCGGCAAAGGCGGGCAAAACGTCCGGCTCGCGGCAAAATTGACCGGCTGGAAGATTGACATCCGCTCGCAAACGCGACCGGAGGAAGTGCAGGAAGGCGGCGTGGCGGGGATAGTGGAAGGAATAGCCGTTTCCGAGCCGGAATCCGAAGCAGAGTGAGCGTATAATAATAAACATGGGACGTGCCGATTATTACGATAAATTTTTACTAGCAGACAGAGGTATAACGCCGTATCCAGACGGTAGTTGGAACGGCTGGTGGCGGTCGATCAGGTGGGAAATGAAAAAAGAAAAAAGCGAAAATAAATAAAAAACTAAAGGTACGAAAAATATAAAAATTAAAAAATACAAACAATGTCCGCAATCTTGTTTTCGGTTATAAGCAGTTTGGTCGCGATAATTTTCGCGCTGGTTTTGGTCTGGAAAATTTCCCGCTATCCTTCGGGCGACGCGAAGATGAAGGAAATCGCCCGCGCCATCCAAATCGGCGCGAAGGCGTATTTGAACCGCCAGTATAAAACCGTGGCCGTCGTGGCGGTTGTCGCTGCCGCGCTTATCGGCTGGTTTTTGAACATAACGACAATGGTCGGATTTATTATCGGAGCGATTGCTTCGGCTCTCGCCGGTTATATCGGCATGAGCGTTTCAGTGCGCGCGAACGTGAAAACCGCGGAGGCGGCGAAGTCCGGCCTGCCGCGCGCCCTCAAGGTCGCGTTTGAAGGCGGATCGGTTACGGGCCTTCTCGTTGTCGGCCTCGCCTTGCTATCCGTTTCCGTTTTTTATGCCGCGACAAGAGACGTCAGGGCGCTTATCGGCCTCGGTTTCGGCGGCAGTTTGATTTCGGTTTTCGCCCGTCTGGGCGGAGGGATTTTCACGAAAGGCGCGGATGTCGGCGCGGACCTCGTCGGCAAAGTTGAAGCCGGGATTCCGGAGGACGATCCGAGGAATCCGGCCGTGATCGCCGACAACGTCGGCGACAACGTCGGCGATTGCGCCGGAATGGCGGCGGATTTGTTTGAAACCTACGCTGTAACGGCCATCGCGGCGATGATTTTGGGAACGCTTGCCTTTCCGGATTATCCAGCCGCGGTTATTTTGCCATTGCTTATAGGCGGAGTTGCCGTTTTGGCATCGGTTTTGGGGACTTTCTTCGTACGCCTCGGCCCTTCGACTACCAGCTCGGGGCAGGCAAAATCTCCCTCCATTATGGGCGCTTTGTATAAAGGACTTATTGCGGCAGGTATATTCTCGCTCGCCGGATTTATATTTTTAGCGGCGATGTTCTCCAAGCGGCTGATTACGTCAACTTGCGCGGGAGTGGAAACAGTTGGTTGTTTTGGAGGATCAATCGGGTTGCCGTTTGACATGTGGCGCCTCTTCATCCCGATGCTTATGGGCGTAGTTGTGACTGGTTTTATCGTAATAATCACCGAATACTACACCTCAAAAAGATTCCGGCCGGTGCGGTCAATCGCCGAGTCCTCGACAACCGGACACGGAACGAACATCATCACCGGTCTTTCGGTCGGCATGGAGGCGACTGCCTTGCCGGTTCTAGTCATCGCCGCCGGAATACTTACCGCTTTCGCGTTCTCCGGACTTTATGGCGTGGCGCTTGCGACGATGAGCATGCTCGGCATGGCGGGGATTATCGTGGCAATTGACGCCTTCGGCCCGATCACGGACAACGCCGGCGGGATTGCCGAGATGGCGGGACTTCCCGATTCGGTGAGAAAGGTTACCGATGCGCTTGACGCGGTTGGCAACACCACAAAAGCCGTCACGAAAGGATATGCCATCGGCTCGGCTGGTCTCGCGGCGGTGGTTTTGTTCTCGTCCTACGTTCAGGATTTACAGAACAAACTCGGTGGCGGCGCGCTCAAATTTGATCTAAGCGACCCCAAAATTATCGTCGGGCTTCTTTTGGGAGGCATGGTGCCGTATCTTTTCGCATCAATTTCCATGCGGGCGGTGGGCCGTGCCGCGGGAAGCGTTGTTAGAGAAGTGCGACGGCAGTTCAGGGAAATTCCGGGGATAATGCAGGGAACCGCGAAACCGGACTACGCGAAGTGCGTTGACATCGTAACGCGCGCGGCAATAAAAGAAATGATCGTGCCAGCGCTCCTGCCCGTTGTGATTCCGATTGCCGTAGCGTTTATTTTGGGGCCGGTCGCGCTCGGCGGCTTGCTTGTCGGCTCGATCGTTACCGGAATTTTCGTCGCGATTTCAATGACTTCGGGCGGCGCTGCGTGGGACAACGCGAAAAAGTACATCGAAGAAGGAAACCTCGGCGGCAAGGGTTCGGAGGCGCACAAAGCGGCGATAACCGGCGACACCGTGGGCGACCCCTATAAAGACACAGCCGGTCCTGCGATCAATCCTGTAATAAAAATCATTAACATAATTGCCTTATTGCTGGTGCCGTTCTTATAATCGCTTTACCCCCACACTTAACCGGCGCCGGTTGGGTGTGGGGGTTTACTTTTGGCGCCGTTTCTGTAAATATAACGTAGAAGTCCGTTAAACAAAAGGTCGTGCATATTAAATCAATAAATTAATGAAAAATCCATTTGAGAGATCCGCCAGCGGGCCGGAAGCAGAACCCCGTGCTCCATTGCGCCGCGGCGGTCCGGAAGAGACGGCTGCGGGAAAAGAGGAATCTGAAAAAAGTATAGAGCAAGCGAAAAGAGAAGGCAAGGAAGACCAGGAGCGCAAGAAAGCAGAATGGCCGGAGAAGAAAATTGGGCTTGAAAGGAGAAAGCAGGAACTTATCGCAAAAATAGAAAAAGCGAGCCAGCAGATCGAAAATTATAAGGCCGAGTGGAAAAAGAACAATGATCGCGTTTTTGCCGCGCAAAGCCGCACTGATTCCAACAATATAGAGCAAGTAAATGCCCTACAAGAGTTGAGAAGTTTGGCGAACTTTGCCCAAAGAAACCAGGAGGTATACGAAGAGGAGAAAACAAAACTTGAGGTCGAACTATCCGGGCTGGAAGGAGAATTGTCTCTTGGCGATAAATCTTTTGGCGGCGGGGTATAGGATAAAGCTTCAAAATTGTGCAGATGAGTGCGGGTGATGCCCAACAGGATACCGGGCCGCCATCAATCCCGTTATCAAAATCATTAACATAATCGCTTTACTTTTGGCGCCGTTTCTGTAAAATCTAATTACGATGCAGGAACTTGAAGGACAATACTTAATACCCACTGTTATTGAAAAAGGCCAGTTCGGCGAGCGGGCTTATGATATTTACTCGCGCTTGCTTAAAGAGCGCATAATTTTCTTGGGCGGGCTGATTAACGACGCAGTGGCGAACACCATCATCGCCCAGCTTTTGTTTTTGGAGCACGAAGACCCGAAAAAAGACATAAAACTCTATATCAACACGCCGGGCGGCTCCGTTACCGCCGGAATGGCGATTTACGACACGATGCACTATATTAAGCCCGACGTGGCGACGATGTGCGTTGGCATCGCGGCATCAATGGGCGCGTTTTTGCTCGCCGCCGGAGCGAAAAACAAAAGATTTGCCTTACCCAATTCCGAGGTGCTCTTGCACCAGGTGATGGGCGGCGCGGAGGGGCAGGCGGTGGAAGTTGAAATTGCCGCGAAGCAAATCCTCAAAACCAAAGAGCGCTTGAACCAGCTTTTGGCGAAGCACACCGGCCAGCCGCTCTCTAAAATCGAAAAAGACACCGACCGCGACTTTTGGCTCTCGGCGGAAGAAGCCAAGGCCTACGGGATAATCGACGAGATTATAAAGAAAAATAGATAGAATTGAGGATTGAGAATTATGAATTAAGTCGGGGCTCCGCGGGCGTCGCTTGCCGGGCCGATTTAATTTCTGTGCTAATATAAGTTTATGTCGTCTGGCGAAGATGCAATAAAACATCTCTTGGCGCGCAACGTTGAGGAGGTTATTGATAGGGCTCATTTGGAAAAAGCGCTTTTGTCCGGCAAAAAACTGCGCGTCAAGCTTGGCATTGACCCGACCTCTCCCGACCTGCATCTGGGACACGCCGTGGTTTTGAGGAAGCTCAAAGAATTTCAGGACCTGGGACATCGGGCGGTCTTAATAATCGGGGACTTTACGGCGCGGATAGGCGACCCGTCCGGCAAGTCGGAGGCGAGAAAGCCGCTTTCCGAAAAAGAGATAAAAGAAAATATGAGAAAATATCTTGACCAGGCCGGGAAAATTTTGAGCATACGCGATGCGGAAATTCGCTACAACGGCGAATGGTTCGGGAAAGAAAAAGCTGATGACCTCCTGAAGCTTGCCGCCGCCGGCACGATGCAACAGATGCTCCGGCGCGAGGATTTTAAGAAGCGCGTGGCGCAGGGCGGAGACGTTACTGTTACCGAACTTTTATACCCCCTGTTCCAGGGGTACGATTCCGTAAAAGTTGAAGCGGACGTTGAGCTCGGCGGCAACGACCAGCTTTTCAATTTGCTCGCCGGGCGGAAGGTTCAGCGGCGTTTCGGCGTGGAAGAGCAGGACATTCTGACTGTGCCGCTTCTTGAAGGAACGGATGGCGAGAAAAAAATGTCAAAGAGTGTCGGGAATTATATTGGCCTTACGGATGAGCCGGCGGATATGTTCGGCAAAATAATGTCGGTGCCCGATAAATTAGTCCATAAATACTTTATGCTCTGCACGGACCTAGAAGAGTCGGTTATCAATAAATTGGAAAAAGAGCTCCCGCCGCGAGGCCTCAAAGCGCGCCTCGGTTCGGAAGTTGTCAGATTATATCACGGCGAGAAAGCCGCCAAGGCCGCCGAGGATAATTTTAATAGGATGTTTTCCAAAAAAGAAATGCCGGCCGATTTGCCAGAACTGAAACTCCGCGTAAAAGAGCTTTCGGCGCTTGAGATGGTGCTTGCCTCCGGCACGGCAAAAAGCAAAAGCGAGGCGCGGCGGCTCATTGAGCAGGGTGGATTTGAAATTGACGGCGCGGTCAAGAAAGACGCCGGCGAGATATTGTCCTTCCGCGGCGGCGAGGTCGCGCGCATGGGCAAGAAAAAGTTTTTCAGGATTGTGCTTTAAAATTTTTCATTAATCCTCCGTTTTCATGAAAATTGTCCCGTCCAAAATCTTTTTTACGAAAGGAGTCGGCGTCCACAAGGATCGCCTGGCTTCTTTTGAGCTCGCGCTCCGCAACGCGGGCATTGCTCACTGCAATATGGTTTTGGTTTCCAGCATTCTCCCTCCGGGCTGCAAGCGGATTTCCAAAGAGGAGGGCGTGAGGATGCTCGCGCTAGGACAGATTATTTTTGTCGTTTACGACCGCAACGATACCAACGAGCCGAACCGCCTCGTGGCCGCTTCCGTCGGCGCCGCCGTTCCGGCAGACTCGACCCAGCACGGCTATCTCTCCGAGTACCATTCTTTCGGAGAAACGGACGAAAAAGCCGGCGATTACGCGGAAGATCTGGCCGCTTCAATGCTTGCCACAACCCTCGGAATCGAGTTTGATCCGAACCTGGCCTGGGACGAGCGCGAACAGCTTTACAAAATGAGCGGCAAGATCGTGCGGACGACGAACATCACTCAGTCCGCCATCGGCAACAAAGACGGCCTCTGGACAACCGTCTTCGCCGCCGCCGTTTTCTGCGATTATCAGTAGAAGCCGAGATGGATATTTTTTGAAGAACCCCACGCGAGATTTTTATGTCCCACCCACGGCGCGAGCGCTATTCTTTAGAACCATAAGCAAAGCCGATTGTAAATTTAGGAGCGGAGCGCGGATGTTTCGATTGCAAATTTAATGGTCGGAAAACCCGCCTCGATTCAGATCGGGGTGGGGCAACGGGAACAGTTAAATTTGCTCGAAAAATCAAGCATAGTGAGTATACCTGCCTACCGGCAGGCAGGAATTTACTTGAGGCGGAGCGGGTTCCAAAGAATAACGCCAAGCCGAACTTATGCACACCCCCTCCCTTGACCGCCCCAACCTTCTTGTTATGATTAAGTTAGTCCACTCACAATTTCATACTTTCTTATAACCTTTTTTCCCGGCATACTTGCCGGGCACTCATCGGGCGCGGCTCCCTTCGCCGCAAACAGGGGGCACTCTTCGGGGCCCCCATTTTTTTATGTCGTCTTTATGCCGTCGTCGACAATAACGGCGCCGGCAAGCAGATTTGACTTCTTAAACGCCATCGGCTATAAATATATCAGATTTTTTGATGACAAGGAGGCCTATTTACGCCACCAAAAATCCTGCCGACGACGGAAAATTTTAGATGCATAAGAGAGAATCTAATTCGGCTTGGCTTCAGAGAGATTTCCGACAGTGAATTCAAGTCCATACTTAAGGGACTTAGTCCCGAAGCTCCGCGGCCGCGCGAAGGAAGAGAGGTTGGATTTGTTTTTTCCGCAAACGGACTCACGGTTTGTGTGTGGACCACTTGGGTTAAAGAACAAATGGCGGCAAGAGACAGCGATTCGGCGTGGGCGCTGATAGAAGAGAACGGAAGCGCCAGGTATTTCGCTTGTCCGATCCACCGGACGAAGAATTTCGTGAAGACCTTCCTGCGGCGCGCATGGATTGCGCGCTGGCGCGTGCTCAACAGGCCGCGATGTGAGAGATGCGGCGAGTTCATGCATATCGCGTATGGCCAGGGACTCGGGGCGCGTTACTGGCGCTGCGACAATTTGAGCGGGCACGATAATAGGAAATACGTTCGGCTTGACTGGGACTCCGGCCTGCCGAAGCGCGCGAAGGGGTATGTGATGCTGTGGAGGCGCCAGAGGCGCGCTTACCGCAAAAAAAGAAGGAAAGAAGGCAAGCCGGTGAACGTGGCGCGGCTCATTAGGAGGAGATGGATTCCGGTCAAAGCCAACAATCGATAGCTTTACTTACGATAGCTTTGCTTACCAATAGGGGCGCCCCCGCCCCTATTTTGTTTTGTTTGCCAAAACAAGCGGCCTGCGCTACTATTCAGGCAGGTAAATTTGTCATCTGAAAAGGAGACGATGTGAGCGAGGAGACCGTTAACCTTGATGCGGTGAGAAAGTTTCACAACCCATACCAAGGTTTTGCTGGGTCATCAATGCCTATTCCGGTAGACATAAGAAAAGTCGCTTGCGAGTTGCAGGGGCAAACTTTGCCCATAAGAAAAGCGATGGAACGCCTACGGTCGGCGACCAACGGAGAATTGAGAATAGTTGTATTAAAAGATGTTAATTTTGTCTTATTACAGATAAAAGCGCATGGAATAACCTACGCATTTCGCGTAATTTGCTTCCAATAAAAACTCGTTCCAAACAAGACCCCGCGCGGGTCTTGTTTCTTTTGCCCCGCCATCGGCGGGGCAAAAGAAAATCTCATTCCGCCTTGCGGCGGGAAAGATTTTCTAATGAGCGGGCGATGGGAGTTGAACCCACGACTTCACCTTGGAAGGGTGACGTATTGCCGCTATACTACGCCCGCACGTACACTATAGTTCCGCTTCGCTCAAACCGTTTTGGGAGAAAGCCGAGGTAATGCCATTATACGATACCCGCAATATTGCCCTATACAGCTAAATCTAATACATTCTAAATCTTTCCGCCAAGGGCGGATCCGCCTCCGGCGGAAAATCCTAAATCATAAATCTTCAACACCGCTTGCGCTTTTGATAGCTATTTGCTATAAATAATCTTGAATCAATGTTGCGTTCCAGGAGATTCAAAATTGCACTGGCGGCCGTTATTATCGCGGCTGGCTGCTACGGAGCCGTTCGGCTTTGGAAATTCTCCGCAGGCATACCGCAGGATTTTACCGATTCCCGTCTTCAGGGCGCGCTTATTGCCCAAAATATAGTCAACCTTTCCAATCAATCGGTTTCGGACTTAACCAAAATCAATGATCTTGACAGTTCGAGGAAATTCGCCGATGCCCTGAAATTGACGGAGAACGTCATAAAACAAGGTCAGGAAATTCGCGATCAGGCGGTGGCTCTTTCACGGGAGATTGAGAAGATGACCAAGGCGCTCTCCGATATTGATTCTCTGGGCGCGAGGCAGGCGGCCCTGGAATCCATCACGAATCGCCTGGCTCTGATCAGCCGCCTCATAAATTACAGCGGTTACTTAGGCCAGCTTCTGGATACTTTGCGCAATCGTTTTGCCGGCAATGTTTTAGGAGACCATCAGGTTGCGCAATTGGTTGGCCAGATTAACGCCGAGGTTCAGGCAATCAACAGCTTCAACAGCCAGGCCGGCCAAGCGATGGATAGATTTGACAAGATTGTGAATCGGTAATGGCGGTTGTAATTTGGAAATTGAGCGATCGGGCAATTTAGCGGTCCAGTAGCCCTGCCTGCTCGCCTCGCTAACGCTTGAGCGAAGCGGGCCGGCAGGCAGGTTAGCGGTTAAGTTAAAGCACCGATCCTACCTACCCGCTGAAATTATGCGCCTGTAGCTCAGTGGTAGAGCAACCGTCTTACCTGCCCGCCGCCCACATGGGCCAGTAGTTCAGTGGTAGAACGCTGTCCTTATAAGACAGAAGTCGATGGTTCGATCCCATCCTGGCCCACAAGCGGCTTTGGCAGGCGGGTACACGGTAGGTCCTTGGTCCGAATCCAAGCGGGCGCACAAAATTAAATAGCGGGGTTGTCTCGCTATTTATTTTGTGCGCAGATCCGCTTTCTTTCTCCAGCAGGCCTCTTCTCTTTCTATACGCGCCTTAATCCAATCCAGACGTCGCCGCCGTCAAGTTTGGTGCTTATCTCGGCGTCAAACTTTCCCGATCGTTTATACTCAACAGCCAGAGCTCCAACTTCGCGCTTTAAGATTTTTTCATTCCGCGCGGCGGTATTCCCGAACGACTCCGGCAGTTCAAGCATCAGAACAATTTTATCCGCCGGCTTTAGGCGCGCTTCCTGCCGCAAGCCCTGCACCAGGCGCGCGAGCTCGCGCGCAAACCCTTCCTCTTTGAGCTCCGGCGTTATCGTTGTATCCAGCTCAACCTCGCCCGCAATTTTCGGATCAACAACAATCTCTTTGACATTCACTTCTTCTTTCAAAATATCCAGAAGTTGTTTGGAAACTTTTAACTTTTCACTTTTAACTTTTAACTTGCTAAGCGGCTGTCTCACTTTTATTCCGGCTTCCGCCCGTTTGGCGAGGGCGACGCTTGCCAACCGCCGCACCTCGGACATTTGAGCAATCAACGATTTGCTATTCGCGATTCGCGATTTGCTTGTCTCCGGCCAATCCGCCAAATGCACGGACTCCGCCGCTTCAACATTCGGCTCGCGAGCCACGAGCTTTCTGTACAGTTCATCGGCAAGGAACGGCATAAACGGGGCGATTACCTTGCTGACCACGATAAGATTTTTATGGAGCGTATTGAAAAACGCGTCATCCTTGCGCTTGCGGCTGCGGCGGAGGTACCACGTAGAGAGATCGTCGGTATATTCCTGAATTGCCCTTGTGGCGCGGACCGTGTCATAGACGTCGAGGCATTCGGTAACTTTTTCTACAAGTTCCATGGTCCGTACGTCAATCCAGACGTCAAGCAGGTTGGCGGAATCAGCGGGCGCGCGCTTCTCGCCGGAAAACCGCGGCGCTTCAACATAGGTCGCAAAATAGTTATAGACATTTGAGAGGAGAAGCGCGACCTTCCGATAAATATTTTCAACGGCTTTTTCCGAAAAATTCAAGTTATCCGCCTGCATGACCGCCGAATTCATGAGGTAAAAACGCAGACTGTCTGCCCCGTATTTTTCTATTAATAGTCCCGGATCGGGGAAGTTTTCTTTGGATTTGCTCATCTTTGAGCCGTCTTCCGCCAAAATCGTACCGGTGGTGACTACGTTTTCAAACGGCGCTTTCCCAAAGACAATGAGCGATATCACGTGCATCACGTAAAACCATGCCCGGGTTTGAGCGATGTATTCCGCCACAAATTGAGCCGGAAAACGGCTCTCAAAAACATCTTTATTCTCAAAAGGATAATGATATTCCGCAAATGGCATTGATCCTGCTTCCACCCACGAATCAAAAATCTCGGGCGTTCGTTTCACGGTGTCCCCGCAAGAACCGCACTTAAACGTTATTTCGTCAATATACGGCCGGTGCAAATCAACCAGCCCCGTTTCGTCTCTCGGAACTATTTTCAAATCCAATTTTTCTATTTCGGCGAAGTTAACGAAATCCCCTCCGCGCTTGTTTTTCTCTTCAATCGCCCGCTTTTCGCTCCAACCGGAAGCCGCGTGCGCCAACATCCAAATCGGATATTCGTGGCTGACCAATAAAATATTCTTGCCTTTGTGTTTTTGCTCCGTCTCTCGGAGAAAATCCCAAACTCGCCCGCGGAGATCGCGCAAGGATTCGCCCTTCTCCGGCCGTCTTTCAAACTTGGATTCATAGGTCGGAAAAAGCTCGTGGTATTTTGAACTGGGGCATCCCGCCAAGGCGGGGCCCAGCTGGATTTCGCGAAGGCGCTCATCAAAGACAATCTTTTTGAGACCGGCAATTTTTTCGTCTATTTGTGCTGTTTCTTTCGTGCGGGTTATTGGAGACGATATGACGATGTCTATCTTTTGTTTGTTCTTTTCAAGATTTTTCTCAAAACGCCCGAAAGAAGCGGTTGCCATTGACTTGCCGCGAGGAGTCAAATGAAACCCTTTCAATCCCGGCGCGATCAAGTTGAAAATGTTGCTCTCGGCTTCGCCGTGCCGCATCACCCAGTACTGGTTTCTTGACCCGCCCGCCATTTTGCTCAACTCCTCCAAACTGCCGATTATTTTAATGGCACCGTCCCGCTTCGCGGGATCTGGCGAAGCCAGACACCCGTTGCATTTCCAAACAGGTATTGGATTGCCCCAATAGCGGTTGCGCGAAATATTCCAATCGGGCGCGGCTTCAACGCTTTTCTCGTAGCGTCCGTGCTTGAGGTGCTCGGGGAACCAGTTGATCTCGCGGCGATTTGACTCAAGAAGCCGGGGTTTTATTTTCTGGATGTTTATAAACCAGGCCGGTATCGCGTTATAGAAAAGCACATTGTCGCAGCGCCAGCAGTAAGGATAGGAATGGGTGTGCGATTCCTTCTTGAACAAAAGCCCGCGCCCATCAAGATTTTCTTTGATAATCTTTTCGGAATCCTTGAAATAAATGCCGCGTAGAAATTTCGGCGCTTTCTCGTCGAATGTTCCCTTCTCGTCAAGGAGAGGCACCACCGGCAGCCCCTCGCGCAGCCCCAGTTCATAGTCCTCTTCTCCATATACGACTGCCGCGTGCACGATGCCGGTTCCTTCGCCGGTAGTTACGAAGTCGGCGGCATATATGCGGAATGATTTGTCCGATGCCGCGGCAGGCACCTCAAAAAGCGGGTCGTATTCCAAGCCAATCAGGTCTTCGCCCTTAATATCGTCGTGAACAATTTCAATTGTTTGACCCTTGAAAACGGTTTTCACAAGATCGCTCGCGACGATGTATAGTTCCTCGGTGCCAGCTACGCGAAGCGCGGTATAAGAAATATTTTCGCCGACAGCCAATGCGACATTCCCCGGTAGCGTCCATGGCGTTGTAGTCCAGGACAAAACATAAGCAGTATCTTTCGTTGCGTATTTTCCGAATTGCTGTCCCGGCTTCAGGTGAAATTTCACCGTTACCGATTCTTCCGTTACGTCGCGGTAGCTGTTGTCCATTGCCACCTCAAAGTTTGAGACCGGCGTCTCGCAGCGCGGACAATATAAAAGCACCTTTCTGCCCCCGTAGACCAACCCCTTCTTGTGGATTTGTTTGAAAGCCCACCATACCGATTCCATGTAATCGGTATCCATGGTTTTATAGGAATCCTTGAACTCCACCCAACGGGCGACGCGGTGGATCATCTTTCCCCATTCCTCGGCGTACTCAAGCACCATGCTCCGGCAGGTCTCGTTGAACTTTTTGATGCCGATTTTTTCAATTTGCTTCTTGCCAGAAATGCCAAGTTTTCTTTCTACGATTTCCTCAATTGGCAGGCCGTGGCAATCCCAGCCCCAGCGCCTCCGCACAAACCGCCCCTTCATCGTCTCATAGCGCGGCACAACGTCTTTGATGGTTGACGCTAAAATGTGTCCGTAGTGCGGAAGCCCGGTAGCGAACGGCGGGCCGTCGTAAAACGTGAAGGGCTTCCCGTTTTTTGTTTTTTCCAAACTTTTCTCAAAAACTTTGTGCGCGTCCCAGAATTCCAGGGTTTTTTTCTCGGCTTCGGGAAGATGAAAACCCCGACCGTCGCGTCCGTGATTTTTGGATGCCATATACTAAAAATACCAGGTTATTGGCAGGAATTCAAAAAGAAGAAGGGGGTTGCGCTCTGCAATCCCCCAAGAAATACTTTTTATAATTCCATTCCGACAAAACGCATGGTTCGCTCCACTCTTCTTTCCTCTTGTTTTCTCTGCCACACCCGCTCTAATTCTTCCGGACTCGGCGGGGTCAAATGCGCCGGAAACGTGAAATGGCACCCGATAACCATACATTGCCAACTACCTCCGCCATATTGATTTACAACATTCCTGCAACCACCGCATGCGGGACAGTCAATCTGGTTATCCGTCGAGCACCCGCCCTTTGTCCTAAAGGACCTAATCATCCTCTCCATCCATTCCCCGGTGACTTTTCTTATCGCCTCTTCGTTGGCTTCTCTCGGCATTTCTGCCTCCTTGCCACAAAATATTCTAGAGCCAGTATATCGGGCGCAGGTTTTGCCGTCAAATGCTTGTCAAATTTCCTCTAAAAATATCACTTCGGCATATTTCCAAATGAACGGAGCCGAATCGGGCTTGTGCAACGAACAAAAAACCGCTGGGCGAACCATGCGGTTTTGACTTCCTTGGGCGTCAACGAATTTATAGTGCGGTCCACGCGTAACTTAAAACACGATCCGGGTTATCTCTTCGGCTCCATCAATCCGGCTGAGCGGAATCAGGCAGGTCCTGCCGCCAGCGTTTTCGAGACGAACACATTCCTTCCCGGTATTTTCTTCCAGAATTGTCCACTGGTGCAATCGGATTGCCGGATGGAAGTGAACGTGGTTTCGTTCTCTGTCCAAAAGAGCCACGAATTCTTTGGGCACAACGGTTCCACCGACGTTGTAATCGCCCGCCTCGTCTTTCATGACTTTCGATGTGAATCTTACAACCAACCCGGTCCGATCCAGGTGAATTTTGCGGACTTCGCGGACGTTCTCGGCCATAAGTTCACCTCGCGCTTAAGATCTGTTCTTATGTTAATGGGCAAAAATAAGGATGTCAACCTCGCGCTTTGGGCGCGGTATGCTGGCGGCGACTGATCAAATCTCCTCCGGCGCCTTGATGCCTAAAAATCCGAGGCCGGATTTCAGAACGGAGGAGGCAACGTCGAGCAGCGCCAAGAGCGCGTCGCGGCGCGATTCATTTTCTTCTTTTAGAACCGGCGTTGTCTCGTAGAATTTGTTTGCGAGTGCCGCAAGTTTATGGAGGTAATTCGCCAAGCCGCTGGTCTGCAAATCCTCCGCGGCCCGCGAAACCTCATCCGGAAACTCAATAATCTTTCTGATGAGCGTAAGTTCCGCTTCTTGATTCAAGCCTGACACCTGACACTTGATACTTGATACCTGCGCGCCGGATTTGCGCAATATGCTTCGCAAGCGGGCATAGGCGTATTGCAAATACGGCCCGGAATCTCCTTTCAGCGAAAGCGATTTATCAAAATCGAATACGATATCCTGGCCCATGCCCTGCCTTAGAATGGAATATTTAATTGCTCCGATCGCAACGTCCTCACGGATCGTTTCTTCGTCCGAACCGGAAATGTCCCGTTCGCGCTCTTTTTCCAGCACCCGCTTCTTAATTTCATCAATCAACGATTCGGCGTCAATGACCTCGCCGGTGCGCGACGACATCTTGCCGCTCGCAAGCCGCATCATCCCGTGTGGAACGTGGCGCGTTTTCTCCGCAACATCGGGAATTACGAGCTCCATGGCTTTTAAGAGCACGGCAAAATAGGCATTAATTTCGTTGCCGGTTACGATGACCGAAAGGTCCAGAGGATATAGTTTGAACTTCTTTTTGTTCAGCCCAAGCTCTTTTGCCTCATAAGTCGGGAGTCCTTGCGTATTCACGAAAACTCTCGTGTGCAAGCCGTAATCCTCGCCGCGGAACACTATCGCCCCGTCGCTTTTTGAAAAAACGTCGTTATGGTCCAAGACGAGTTCAAGGCCCTCCTTGCCCGCGTCGCTCTCAAAAAAGTAATGATCGAACTTCGTGCCAAGGCGCCGATAGATTTCCTCAAAATAGTCCAGGCTCCACTTCAACCCCTTTTCGTAGAGGGCGTTGACGCGGGAATCGCTTTTTTCATATATGGCTTTATTGAGCGTTTCTATTTCTGCTCGCGCGGGAGAATTCTCGTTCGCGCGGCATGCCCTGGATCCCGCGGCGTACGCCTTTCCTAAATACCGGACCTTCTCGGCAAGCTGCGCGTCCTCCGGGGGCGCCTCGTCGCCGGCATGCTGCATTCCCCAGATGCTCATTGCCACGTGGAGACCGACGTCGGCTTGATAATTCGCTCTTATGACTTTGGCTCCTGCGGCTTCGTACAGGCGCGCAATGGACTCGCCGATGGCATTGCTCATTAAGTGGCCGATGTGAAAAAGCTTGAAGGGATTTGGGTCGGTAAACTCAACCATGACGGTTTTTCCTTTCATGCCCTCGCCGAAACCGTAGCCGCGGTCTCCGCTCACGCGGGCAAATTCATCGCACAACGCCTCCTTTGACATCCAAAAATTAACGAACCCCGGCGGAGCGGCGTGAACTTCTTCAAAAAAACCGGCCGGAGCGGCGCGCGATATTTTCTCGGCAAGCTCCTTTGCCAAATCCAGTGGGTTTAGTTCGCGCAGTTTCGCGAGCCGCAGAGCAACATTCGTGGAATAATGCCCGAAGTCCTTATTTTCGGGAACAAAAACTTCGGGTTCCCACTCGGCCTCGGAGACCTTTTTGATAATTTCGGCAATTTTGCCCCCTATTGACAATATTTGAGACATAAACTAATATCTATCATGGAGCGGTTGTAATCCACGTTGGCGAGGAGGGAGACCAGGACAGAATAACGTACCTGGAGAACTCTTCGCGGCGTGGATCTCACCGCTCCTTTTTCTTTTACGATAACGCAAAAGACAAACTGCGGCAATTTTGGAGCACACAAAAGGGGGCTATTGAGCCCCCGCGCTAATTCTGTCTTTCGTCTCCCGAATGGCCGCGGTAACCCGTTCCACCTGCTCTAAAAATTCCGGCTTGTCCAGGCCGTCCAGGCGCTCCTCGATGTAAAGCCGGCGCCATGGTGTCCTCCAAGGAGAAGCAACCACCATAATCGGGCCGCCAATCAGCGCCCAAGGACACGGGTCAATTATGACGCCGCTTTTTGTTGTGAGCCACGAGTGGCACCACCCGACCTTAGAGAAATGGCCGTCTTTATATTCAATGCCGAAAACAGCAGAAATGGCGCGGCACAAGTGATGACAAGATACCAAAATTTTTTTCCCTTGCTTGTCAATACCAAGATCAACATCTGGGAGACACGGAACCACTTTTCTTATTTCCTCAAATAGCCGCAGATCTTCAGGCGGAACATACATTTCGGCATGGACCCTCATACACCCCCCGATTAAATCAAAAGCAAACTTCATGAATTATACTTCTTACTAAGGGAAAAAGCAAGCGTCCTGGAATCCGGCGGTGTTAGTTTGGTCGGATGGGAGTATAATAGATTTTGCGATGAGAAACGCAGGCATAAAAGTTTTATCGGAAAACCGGCGGGCGCGGTTTGACTACGAAACATCGGAGACATTTGAGGCGGGCATTGAGCTCCGCGGTTTTGAGGTGAAAAGCGTGAAACTCGGGCGGATGCAGCTCGCGGGAAGCCATGCCGTGATCCGCGGCAACGAAGCTTGGCTTCTGAACTCCCAAATCCCGCCCTATCAGCCGAAGAACACTCCGAGCGGTTACGACCCTGGCCGCACCCGCCGCCTTTTGCTTCGCGGCGATGAGATCAAAACGCTCATCGGTAAAATCAAAGAGAAATTTTCGCTAATTCCCCTCCGCGCCTACCTAAAAAATGGGTTCATTAAGATTGAAATCGCCGTGGCCAAGCCGCGCAAGAAATGGGACAAGAGAGAATTGCTGAAAAAGCGCACGGCGGAAAGGGAAATGCGCTCCTCGCGTTGAGTTGACGGGCGCGTTTTGTCCTGCTTTAATTGAAGAAGTTTCTTTGAAGGGAGTCTGGCGTGGAACGAGGGGATTTGTTGATGATTATTGGTAATATGGGCTCCGGAAAAACGGAGCACTTGATAATAGAAGTTGAAAGCAAATTGAGAAAGTATGGCGGACTGGCCGTCATCGTCTTCAAGCCGACAACCGACACCAGAAGCGGAAGAGGTGTGATTAAAAGCAGGCGCGGTCTTGAAATGGAGGCCTTTGAGATACCGTCGGCGGAACCGTGGAAAGTTTTCCAGGTGCTGGAAGAACAAGAGAAAGAACTCGGCAAAAAATTTGACTACGTTGTTTTTGACGAGGTGCAATTTTTCTCGGTCGCATCCGAATTTGTCTGGGTGGTGAATGAACTGCTCCAGAAGGGTTACAACGTGATTGCAGCCGGATTGGCGTTAAATTTCCGCGGGAGGCCGTTTGGCTCAACATTGAGTCTCGCGGCTTTTGCCCAAAGGAACATTATTTGGCTTGATTCCGTCTGTACGGAAATAACAGAGGGCGGCGTCGAGTGCGGCAAACGGGCAATTTTGCCGCAGCGTTTTCTTCCGGACGGCGTGACGCTCGCACCCTACGAAGACAAAGAGTTGTTTATCGGGGACGAGAGCAAGGAAAACGAGCGTCAATATCACGCGCGGTGTTGTGATCACTTCCGCATCCCGCCGCGTTCGTCCATGAGAATTTCTTGAATTTCTGCCAAAAATCAGAGGGCTCCCGAATGGGAGCCCTTAATGTTTGATATGCCTAGCACCCGTCTGGCGTGCGCTCTTTTGGTTAGTGGCTACCGGCCATTCCTCACGGTGCGGCAATGAGTGACTCGTGCAGGTCCATGAGGTGGTGT
>Ga0315291_10002391_pt1 | contig 24610 bp, 29 predicted proteins | sample YL17G12_20_MG_FD_203070 | JGI IMG/M metagenome (GOLD analysis project Ga0315291, IMG submission 203070) | Sediment microbial communities from Yellowstone Lake, YNP, Wyoming, USA - YL17G12_20 | ecosystem: Environmental > Aquatic > Freshwater > Lake > Sediment | place: USA: Wyoming | collected...
AAACTAGCCAGAAAACGAGTCCCATGCGCCGCCGCCGGCACCGCCCGCTAAGAAGCTGGGGCTCCACCGGTGATAACCAAAGAGGTTACCCGGAAAACCTGGAGAACCTGCAGCTAACCAGACGGCCCGAGAAAAGATGCCGGTTCACCCATAAAATGAAGTAAAAAGCCGTCCACCCCATACATAAACACCGGCTCACCGCGACGTGAACCACTTCGCCCCAAGGCTGTGGCCCCAAACCAATAACATAAAAAACAGGAAAGAGAACAACATACGTGAAGATAGCCATGAGGGTGTTGGAAGTCAGAGTACCGGAGCCATTATCCGAGAGAGATGTCAAAGTAGCCATAGCCATAGAGGCCTTCACCAGAAACCTGGTCTCCACGGGTAAGGCAGCTGAGATCGCAGAGACCCCCATCCAAGAGTTCCTCGTCGAGCTCAGGAAACGGGGGATACCCGCCTATCCGTACACCGACGACGAAGCTCACGAGGAGCTCAAGGCTTGACCAAGGTCGTACTGAACTCATCGGTATTAATAGCCCTCAGCGCCACCGGTCACCTAGATAAACTGGGAAACGTGTTCGAGGAGCCGCTGGTCGCCAGAGCAGTATACGAGGAGATATGCGTAAAAGGACACGGGCTTCTGGGCGACGTCGAGCTCTCCGAAGCGGTGAAGAGAGGACCGGTGAAGGTAAGGGGCGTCAAGAATCGTGTCACTGTGAACGCGTTAGTGGATCCCCTTGGCCTCGGCGAGGCTGAAACCATAGCGTTGACGGTGGAGGAGAACGCCGATTACGTGGTGCTGGACGATAGACTGGCTCGCAGGAGGGCGAAGAGCCTCGGGTTGAAGGTCATCGGTACCCTGAGGGTCCTGAGGATGATGCTCGAATACGGGCTGATGGAAAAAGAGGAGCTCGTAGAAGCATTAGAGAAACTAGGAGAAATAGGGTTCAGAATAAGCAGCGAAGTAGTCAAAGAGGCACTGAGAGATCTTTAAAAGGAACATTGAGGATTTCGAATAACCTCCCTTTGGATTTCTAGAGTATTTAACTGCTTATAAGTAAAAACTCATGTATGTATTTAGCTCACGGATGTGATTTTATCGTATCTGGTGCTCTTTCAGCGAAATAGGCTTGAATCTTGGAGCTTTTTCTTCTCTTATTGGACGTGGAATCTCAGCCCCAAAAGGCCTCATTTTACCATTTTAAGCCCATTTCCAAGTTATTGATAAATATGAGCTAAATACATGCCTCAAAATAATTTAAATAAGGCGCCTGAGAGAGATCAAGACGAAAAGGGCTGCAAAACCAGTAAAGGATCATACGCTGGCCGACGGCTCCATATAAGACATCGAGTGCCGACAAGAACATGATGGAGCCTTCAACAGCCCCCACAACCGGGGAATCCACGGGGTTCAAGCTGAACAAGAATAGGACAGTAGCTGAACAGCACCCAATCAGACTCAGAGGGCGTGAAAAATGCCGTACAAAATAGAGAAGGAAGCAGAGACACCAGCCGCCCAGATCAGGCATCCGCGGAAAGGGGAGGTGTTCCCCCGCAGGGTACGCGGCGTCAGGGAAAGATACGAGGTCGACACCAGGAAGACCATCGAGAACGCCATCAGAAACCTTGAGGAGCTCGCCGAGGAGGCCCACAAGAGGGCGACCTCAAAGTATCTCCCCACGGAGGTCCGCCAGAGGTGGGCCCGCATCGAGGCCTACCTCTACCAGACCATCAACAGCCTGACGAAGACCTACGACAGCCAGATGGTGATGGAGAAGCTGGAGGAGCTGACCCGCATTGTCGAGGAGCTTATGGAGGAAGATCAAGAGCCTGGAGGGGAAGGTTGAACAGCTCACCCGGAAGCCTCCGAACCTCCCAGCGGACCCCTCAGAGTTCTGCACCAAGATCCTCCGCTTCGAGCCGACAAGCTACCAGAGGAGGCTTCTGGAGTCGAAGGCGAAGCAGGTCCTCCTCAGATGGGCCCGGCAGACCGGGAAAACCACGGCCCTGGCCTGCCTCTGCATAATACACGCCTCCGATCACCCGGGCACCGCGACCCTCATCGTGGCCCCGGGCCTCAGGCAGTCCATGATCCTCGGCGAGAGGATCCGGGAGCTGCTGGGCCGCATGCCCCCGGAGATTAGGCGGGCCATCGTCGGCCAGCAGATGCGGACCGTCTTCCGCTTCAGGAACGGAAGCCAGATCACCGTCCTCCCCAACTCCGAGAACCAGCTCAGAGGCTTCACCGCCCACCTCATCGTCATCGACGAGGCCGCCTTCTTCCACAACGACGAGGCCATCTTCAGGAACATCCTCCCGCCGATGCTCGCAACCACCTACGGCGCCCTCATCGTCTCAAGCACGCCATGGGGGAAGAACACCGTCTTCTACCAGCTCAACCAGGACCCGGACTACGAGAAGCACGTCGTCACGTGGAGGGACGCCGCCCGCGAGGGCCGCTACTCGGAGGAGTTCATCAAGCAGCTGGAGAAGGAGCGGGAGGCGCGGCCCCAGGTCTTCAAGATGGAGTACGAGGCCGAGTTCATCGAGGAGGTCGACACCTGGCTCAGCCAGGACCTCCTGGCGAAGAGCTGCAGCGAGGAGCTGGAGTTCCTCAGCTTCGAATCCCAGGAGAAAGGCCGCTTCCACATGGGCGTCGACCTCGCGGAACACGTCGACTACAGCGTCATCGCCGTCGTCCGGAAGGATGAGGGCCGCCTCAGCCTCATCCACATGCACCGCTTCAAGAAGGGCACAAGCCTCGCATCCGTCATCGGCTACGCCAAAATCCTCTCCGAGAGGTGGAGAACCATACAAGCCATCTACGTAGACAAGACCAAGCATGGAGACTACATAGTCGAGGACATGCACGAGGCGGGGCTCAGACAGGCGGAGGGGATCAACTTCACCCAGAACACCAAACAGGAGATGGCCCAACTCATGAAACAGAGGATGCAGGAAGGCATCCTCAGGACACCCTACGACCGAGACCTCCTAGACGAACTCAACGCGGAGCGATACGAGCTGACCAAAACAGGCAAGATCGCCTTCAGCCACCCCGAGGGAACCCACGACGACCGCTTCTGGGCCCTCGCCCTAGCCGTCTACGCCGATGAAACAGCGTCACCCCCACCCAGCAGACCCATAGCACGCACCACCTAAACCATCACCCACAGCCACGCGCGAACGTCGTGAAAGAAGAGAAACCGAGACCAAAATAGATCCACCAGCCAACGAACCACCGGACTTCAAGCAGAACATAGGCAGAACAGTAGCTGAACAGTACCCAATGAGACTCAAACGGCGTCAAAAAAACACGCCAAAACCTAAAAGGAGACAAAAACAACCACCGCCCACCACACGCCGCGGAGGGGGGAGGGGGCTCATCAGGCTACGCAGAGCGCCCGCACGCGACCCCAGCAGATACGGCGTCGTGGTCTTCGACAAGAACGGAGGCATCACAAGGTTCGTCGAGAAGCCCAAGGAGCCCATCAGCGACTGGGCCCTCATCGGCGTCTATGTCTTCAACGACACAGTCTTCGACGCCGTAAGAAAGATTAAACCCTCCCGCAGGGGGGAGATGGAGATCACGGACACCATCCAAACCTTGCTTACTGACGGAGCCCGAGTCGCCGTCCAGAAAGTAGAGGGCTGGTGGAAGGACACAGGCAAGCCTGAGGAAGAGGACTGGTTCTGGGTTAAGAAGCCTCCAGTCATTAATCATCCCAGAAAGTTATGCACCCAATGAAAGGCTTTTATAAACGTATTTCCCTTCTGTATCATAGTGAGTACATTGGAAGAAGTCAGGGTGCTGGAAGGATACAGGGTGACCATCCCAAAGGAGGCGCGGGAGAAACTCAGGATAGAGAAAGGAGACAAACTGAAACTCAAGATCCAGGGTACAAAAATCATCTTACACTCGGAGAAGATCCCTGATAACCCCACCCTGAAAATGCTGGGCCTAGCCGCGGGACACGAGGAACCCCTGGAGAAGGCCCTCATAGAAGAGGTAGAAGACAAGCTTGCCCGCGAGAAGGTTCATTGACACAAACATCTTCATCAACTGGCTGAAAGCCACCCCTCAAACCGCCGTCCGAGACGAGAACGCCACAATATCGGGGTACATCCTCAGATCCATAGAGGATGGAGAAGAAGCTCTGACCACGGTCACCATCAAAGATGAGGTCGCCATATGGCTCTCAAGATACAGAGCCGACGCCCTGGACAGGTTCCTAGAACTACTAGGAGGATACGTTTCCCTCGAGATCGTCACGCCGACCACCGAAGACCAGATCGAAGCCGGAAAGCTGATGGGGAGGTACAGGCTCGGCTACACGGACCTCCTCAGCCTGAAGACCATGAAGCGTTACGACCTCAAAGAGATCTATTCCTCCGACACGGGCTTCGACACCGTCCCAGAGATCACGAGGGTCTTCCTAGAGCTCGAAGAGGAAGAGGAATACGGCAGATTTTTAAAAGAGCTAAAAGAGTTAGCTGGAAAACAGTAGACCCGGGCACTCCTAGCGAATTAGGAATCGCGCGCGCTGCCACCTCCCGCTTGACGGCCTCGGCGACGAGCGTCGGAGCCGTGCGCGGGGAATCCCCTTTAACCCATTAGTCCCTATATGTAATTGTTGGCACATGTCAGACAACTTGGAGAGGATGAAGGGATTCGTCGAACGCTACGTCCCAGAGTTCATGAGGGAGGGTAAGATACCGGGATTCAGCATCGCCGTCGTTAAGGAGGGCGAGGTGGTCTACGCAGAGGGCTACGGGGTCAGAGACGTCTCGAGGAGCATGCCGGCGACGCCTGACACCCTGTACAGCATCGGCTCGTGCACGAAGTCGTTTGTTGCCTTAGCGATCATGCAGCTCGCCGAGAAGGGGAAGCTGGAGCTCGACGATCCTGTAAGCGACTACGTCCCACTGAAGATAGGGGTCGAAGGTAAGCCTATAACTATCCACCACCTCCTCTCCCACTCCTCCGGGATACCGTCACTAGCGACCTCCACCATCAGTCTGTGGAGGGGTGTCGGACTCGACCTCGGCGTCCCGTGGGGAACCGTCGACGACTTCTACAGGTTCGTGAATGGGGCCCAAGATGAGGTAGCGGACGAGCCTGGGAGGAGGCTGTTCTACTTCAACGCCGGCTACAGGCTCCTCGGCCACATAATCCAAGAAAAGAGTGGCATCCCTTTCCACGTCTACGTCACCGAGAACATCCTCAAGCCCCTCGGCATGACACGCTCTACCCTAGTCAAGGCGGAGTACGAGAGAGACGCTGACAGAATGACGGCGTACTGGAAGAAGCCAGACGGCTCGCTGACGCCGACGCCCTTCCCGTACCCTAATGTCGAGGATAACCTCCCCTTCTCCTTCATAGCCGCCGCCGGCGGGATAATGGCCCCAGTCAGGGAGCTCACCAACTACCTAACCGCGACAATGGACGGTGGAGCATACGGCGGGAAGAGGATAGCTAGCCCCGAATCCATCGAGAAGATGATCACCCCCCACATCAGCTACGCCATGACCCACTACGGCAGGTCAGGCTACGGCTACGGCTGGTCAGTCGTTGACGACTTCCTAGGCCACAAGATGGTCTCCCACGGAGGTAGCATCTTGGTCTCGACATCATACCTCGCCTTCCTACCGAAGCTGAAGATCGGTGTCGCCATGGCGGCGAACACCTCACAGCCCCCCTTCGCCATGATAGCTGAAGGGGTCTTCACATCACTGTTAGGGAAGGACCCGGAAGAGCTCCCGGCGCTGAGGCTTAGGGAGCACATGAGGCGCCTGATCGGGACCTATGAGGTGTACAGGGGGCTAGAAAGGGTGCGAGTTCTTAACAGAAGCGGCGCCCTTTATCTGGAGCAGAAGGACCCCTTCACTGACGCTATCCTACCCCTTATACCAGACGACCAAAGTCCAATAACAACCAAGTACTACACCCTCGTAGAGGGTTTAAGGCAGCCCGTAGAGTTCGTCGTACACTCCGAGGACAGGATCGACCTCTTCTGGGAGAGGTACAGGTACCACAAGACGAGGGTCTAGAAACCGAGGCTGGTCGATGAATCAGGAAACCCACCTCTTAAGAGGAGGGTAGTTCACTGCATCAAACATACGCCTAGTAAAAATGTTGCAGTCCGTTGTAATCTGGTATGGTACTCACGGGGAAGCACGCCGCTCTCGTGCCCTTCTCACGATTATGAGTGGCCTGTCCTCTGCGCCCTTCAGATACTTCTCGTCGGCCACCACCTCTAACTCCAGCTCCACACTCCTCAGGAAATTCCTGACATTCGGGTCGACTGACCAGAGCGGCACTCTCACGTGTGATATCGCTCGCGCGCGTGTTTTTACCATGCCATCAATAGAACCTGCATCTCACCTATCTCCATGTGTGTGTTTTCGGGGATACACATACCCTACAACACCGCTAACCCAGATAGGAAACAAGGACCAAGGAATTCGCATGAAAGTTAGTGAGTCGTTTCACTTGTACGCACTTGATCCACGTTATCTTTTACCTATCTTGGATTTGCAAGCTTTTTGCCTAAATCATAGGCTTTTTGTAATAGTTTTCCGTTTGTTTGAACATCCCCCGCCTTATCCGCGCTACCATAGACCGTTCCCACGAGATTGGCTTTGACATAAGCACATATATCCTGGAAAGAGCGCAATGCATTGATCCCCCCTGAAACGAACACATCCTCGTCTTCATAAGTTAGGATCACTCCGACGTCCTTCCCTGTAAATGCGTAGTAGCCTTTGCCGTGTATCGCATATGATCGATCGATGAATAATTTCATCTGCGCAGATACGTTGAACCAATAGACCAGAGTCGCAAATATGATTCCCTGTGCGTCTTTGATTTTTTGGTATAATGGCTGCATATCGTCTTTGATTACACATCCCGCCTCTGGTTTAGTTCTGCATGAATCACACGCGTTACAGGGAGCGATCCTTAGATTACCTATTGGTACTACATCCGCTTCGCCGCCTTCGGCTTTGACTCCTTCCGCGGCTTTTAATGCTAGAATGGTACTGTTACCATTCTTACGCGGGCTTGCTGTTAAAATCAAAACACGTTTTAGTGGTTTCATGTTCAGATCTTGCGTCTTTAAATTATATTATCTTTGCTTTTAAAATAAAAACGTACATGATCTTGACAGTGTATCTGTTCGCGCGCGCGCCCCACACGGAAGAGCCTTGGGGAGGGAGCAGTTAACCTAGACGCCAAGTTTCTGCCCAATAAAGTCCTGTTTAAAATCCTTATATAACACGAATGATATTTTATATCACATGAGTAACACAACCGCACTCGTAAAGACAAGGCGGGTCGGAGGATCCCTCGTCGTCACCCTCCCGAAGGAGGTCACCGAGAGCAAAGGGATCAAGGAAGGCGAGATCGTCGAGATAACCGTGAAGAAGCTCCGCGTCGACGGCTTCGGAGCCCTCAGAGGAATCGGCCCCTTCACAGCCGACGACGAGCTGAAGGCCCATGAGTGAGCGGATCGTCGCCGACGCCTACGCCTGGGTAGAGTACCTCGACGGAACCACTCGAGGGGAAAAGCTCAGGGGCCTCCTAGAAGGAGGCGCAGACATGTACACGTCAGCTGTCACCCTCGCCGAGGTCGTGAGCAAGGCCGCGAGAACGGGCAGAGACCACGAGACAGCCCGCACCGTCATGCGGGGCAACTCCACGATAGTCGAAGCCGACGGAGAACTATCATACGAGGCCGGCATCCTGCACGCCGAGATCAGAAGAACTATCAGGGACTTCGGCCTCGCTGACGCCTACGTCCTCGCCACGGCGAGAAGGCTCGGCGCAAAGGTCCTAACCGGAGACCCACACTTCAACGGCGTAGAGGACGCCATCATGCTCTGAGCCTCGGACGACTATCTTCTCCCAAACGGTAACTGGAGCCGCCGAGGCCCATCGCGGATACATAAACTCATAACCCAACACAAAGTACCTTTAAGCTACAGAAACAGTCCTAATCACCTTATAATGAGAAACTTCAAGCATCACATCAACTCTACGCAAAAACCGCTCCAGCAGAAGGCGACACAAATATTTCCAATAACCGAATCAAGCTAATAAGGCTCCCACATAACTGAAATGGGAGACCCCAATTGAATGACAAGACCCTAGGCTACACGATCATGGCCGCGACGATCCTGATAATGGCCGGCTACTTCGTATTGTCCTTCGCGCCCTGGCTCGGCGCCTCCTTCGCCTGGCTTACCCCCTACACGGAGTGGGCCTACAGGCTCCCGGTCCTCGGAGCAGCCTACTTCATGCTCCTCATAATCCTCTGGATCGGCTACACGATGGCCACCACGCCATCCCCGATCCCCCTCGAGAACCCCCTCGACCTTGAATCCGAGGACGAGGAGGGGAAAGGGGAAGAGGAGAAGGAAGAGGAGAAATAACATCCAAGAGAACCCGACCTGTTCCCATCGGCGAGTACCAATTGGGGGAGAGGGGTCACCTGGAAAACCGTGAAAAAACGGCCAATCAGCCAGGCGACTTCAGAAAAACGGTGCAAACCAGAAGCCGATATTTTTAAAATAAGATGATTAGATGAAATATGATACTTGTCTGAACCTATTGTAATTCATCGCGCCCGCGAAATCCCCCCAAAAAAAAATATTAGATATAATCGTAATCGCCGTAGACAAAATGAATGTTATTTACATCGTTTTTATTGAGCCCATCTAATGCATCGTTCCTGAATTCTGGAGGATAATTTATGAATGGTATCATCGTATCGTTTATAAAACCCATTCTCTGAAACATTGACTCAGTTGAGCTGTTTTTTAAAGCATTCACCTGGATCTTGTTGATGTTTTCGTTATCAAAATAATCAACTGCACTTATTGCTAGCTCACTAATGACATCAAGACGATCTGGCAGAGCCAGCAGATCCACGATGTATCCAACTGGGTATTTAACATCGTATCTGTTGATCCTTAGAATAATGAAGCCAAGAATCCGACTTTCAGCTTCGGCGACTTTTACTATGTAGTTTCCACCTCGGGGGTCGCAATACCTCCAGTTGAGGTAATCCCTGTCCCGCTGAACTATGAACTTGTACTTGGTACTGACCTGAGACCAAAATTTATCTATCCTGTCGTCAAATATGTTGATCTCTGCGATCTTGAAATCATGGTGGATTTTATTGGAAGCCCTTTTTGCCCTCTTAAACCTGTTGATTATTTTCAATGTGTGGAAACCGTATTTCTTTAAAAAGATCTTTCTCAGAGGAAACCATCTTGAGGTGAAGATCGATATCACGGATTCTAAGCAGCTTCTCTAAAGTAAAAGGAAGAGCATGATGTTTTTCCCTTTTGTTTTTATCGATCAATATCGGATTAGCGCTGACGCTAAAGTATAAATGAATTCCGGCATTTTTCATAAATGCAACCTTATGTAATTTGATTTCGCTGTGAACACCCATTCCTCCGAAATCAGAGGAGGTGGTAGCGTCTGCGCCTTGGCAACTCAGAAGTATTTGCTCACTGATTTTAAGCCTCTGCGGAAGTCCGTGAGAGCACCCAATTATTTTACCATCGCTGACAGCCAGAAACACAACCGTAACCTTTGGTGGATTATCAATAAACTTCCATCTCCAATGATCCAGCGGGCTGCACTGGAGGTCGAATTTAGGCCAGCCCCTGAAGACTTCATTTAATAATTTAACAATATCATCCTCGTCGCCTGGCTGGTAACGACGTACGAAGTAGTCCATTTAATGTTCAATTAATTTTTCTTGTATTATCCTTTATTATCTTTATCATTCTGCGTGCAGAAGATAAGCCAGTCGACGCGCAAAGTGTCGCACGCGCGTCAACGAACACCGTCATCAACCCATCGGGATAACCTCGGCGAGCAGAGACACCTAGCTCAATCCTTCTCCAATTGCGCGCGCTTTATCTTCTTTCAATTCTATTCTAGTTTATGTTCATCCCTATCGGAACTGAGGAGCCAAAGCCACGAAGAAAATTCCCCATCATGACTATTATTTTAATCTTGATCAACGTTGCTGTTTACATCTTCGAGACACAAATAGCATTTAATCAAGGCTCGTCCGCTCTCGAGAACTTCATAACCAGCTATGGCGTGGTTCCTGCGCTTATCATAAGGGGGAAATCTCTTTCCACGTTATTAACATCCATATTCATCCACGCTGGCCTCACGCACATCTTCTTCAACATGCTGTTTCTCCTCGTCTTTGGCGATAACGTCGAGGACAAACTCGGTCACTTCAGGTTTCTTATCTTCTACTTAGTTGCAGGTTTAATGGCATCGTTTTTCCAAATAGCGGTCGATCCAAGCTCCATGATTCCAAGCGTGGGTGCAAGCGGTGCAATAGCGGGTGTACTTGGAGGATACCTCATCTTCTTTCCTCGCGGCTACGTACGAGCTTTCATAATTTTGGGAATTTTGATGCATATTAGTAGGGTTCCAGCTGTGATTTTCATCGGATTCTGGTTTATAATCCAGTTCCTGAATGGGATAATCACTCTGGGTGTAAACACAATCGAGACAGTTGGGGTTGCATATTGGGCTCACATTGGGGGATTTGTAGTTGGAACTATACTGTCAATCATTTACAGGGTTTCTCATGCGCGCACTTTTTGAAATTGTGAAATCAATCCGCTTGAAGAGGATCTGATATTGGAGCTTGGATTGCGTGCGCGAATAAAATCCATTTCATTTGCAGTGTGTGACGATTATAGTACGCGATGCGATGTCGCCGATCATGTCGAAAACGTGTCCCATGTCTCTTTCATCGACTCCCCAGGTGTAGTGCGCTTCCATCGAGTTTTCATTTAACGTTAGCTTATCCAAGCGGTGCATAGCCTTCTCCCCCATTACTTGGACGAAGGTTTCCTCCGCTATTTGTTCAGCTTCTTCCCTTGTCAAACCATCTATCATGTTGACAGGGACGAGGACATTCAACTCTCGAATACCGTTGACAACTAACCTAAACTCAACACGCACGTGCAAGCTGGTTTCCAGCTCATCCACTGATCTGTTCTGATCTACTGTGCCTTTCCAAGTGAATGCCCGACCGCCTTTGTGGTTAACGGTTACTGTATATGTCGGTTTCCAGACCACGGGGTACTCTACAACTATGTACCAGGGGTCGGAGATGTACGTGAGAGAACAGTATCCTAGTAATCTTGGGGATGATTCCTCGATCACCCAAACCCTGGGAAGACTTTCATTAAGCTTGTAGGTGTTTATGAGATAGGCGATGGCTATATCCCGTGCGAATTCTGAGGAAACAATCTCGTCGGTTGAGCTACCGAGCATCTTCTGGGTCGTTTCATCCCACACATCATCGATGATGGCGCGGGTGACCTTGCCCTCGATTACTGTTATTATGATGATATGCTCCTGAGCCTTTCCAAGCATCACGTTGCCGGTTCTGTCACCGTAGCCAGGATAATTGCATGTGAAGCCGATGTTTACCTGCCAAGCATATGGCATTCGCAGGGTATCGATCTTCAGAACCTTAACCGTCTCCGGTACGCCGTCGAAGCTGAATGTGGGGCAACCATAAAGCCACTCCAGGGCTATCTGCTCAGCCTCCTCCTGTGTGTGGTTGCTCGGGATAGGTTTCTGGTTGAGCTCATCCCACTTGTTGTCGATGATCGCCATGCTGACCTTTCCCTCGGTTACATGGATCCTGATAGTGTGGTGGGTGATCACATCCGCGAGGAGCTGTCCTGTCCTGTCACCGTATCCGGCGTGCTTGGAATCGAACTCGATGGTAACCTGCCAGAAGCTGGGGTAAGCGAAGGTCTGGGCCTGCCAGGATTCTACGACCTTAACGGATCCTTTTATGCCGTCGAACTTGAAGGTTGGCGCAACCTTGAGGTAAGCTAATGCTATCGCTTCGGGCATGTTCTCTGTTATGTTAAAAAGGTCGTTTTGTAGGGCGTATATGCTAGCCGGTGCTATGACGGCTATTAGCATGATCGCTGTAAGTATCATGTATCTCCTCATTTCTGCATCAGCTATTGCTACAGTGTACTTCAGTATAATCCCAATGTTTAGAACATAAGTTCTAATGAATAGAACAGCCAGTTTTTAGTTGAACACGCGAAATGTATCTAAGACGGTGACGAGCTAATGCACTTAGGGCATAAGAGAACTCTACGATAACCATTGGGGTAACTAAGTTGGTATCCGTGTTTATCGCATTTAATGACATAGAGCGGCAGCTTCCCTTTCCAACCCTCAAAGCTTACCCAGTCAACCAATACGGAGCCACGCATTGCGAGGATTACAAGTTGTAGCAGACTCAGGCTTGAGATGATCGTCAACATGGTTTCGGCGTTAATCTGGTTCATACTCATTGAGCCCACGAGACCAAGCCCAGCTAATAATCTGCTGAAGTCCATCCGGCCAGTTTTTCCCCTTGTTTGGTGAATTAATTCGTTTTAATATATATTAACTTTTAGACTAACAAACGTTGGCCAAATGGACTTGAGATTTGGTTTTTAAACATGAAATCTGGGTATTGTTAAACGGATGTCGACTGATGGCTTTACAGAAATAAAAAGCTCACCACATAGATGTTAAAAACGATATAGGAATGAGCCATAGTTTATTTTATTAAAGATAATATAACTAATAACAATGGGCGCGCGATCAGTGGTCCCACCCATAAACATTATCGAGCCCGAGCGTCGTTTCTGATCACAAAGAAAATGGCCCATTGACGATAAATTTGTCATAGACGGGCATTGCGGTTATCCCGATTTCAACGTTCGTGACAACGACCGCCTCGATCCATACCTCGTTGACCTCTACAATTGCCTTAGGGTCTCGTATACTACGCTCGCACGCCTGGTAACCGAGGAAAGACAAGACGAGTCCGGAGTCAAGCGGCTCATCCTATACGATTTGAAAAACGACTAAACCCTGCATCAAGTTCTGGAGCAACCTCCCCTGCCTCACCGCCCTAAGTGACGGCACCCGCCTCACACAGTAAAGCGCCTTCAAGACCGACCGGATGAGAATCGCAATCACCGCCAAGAAACTCGGGAGCACTACGTGCTCGGCTGATTATCTATTTTAATTTCTAAATACCCTAGCGCGCTATTGGTTCACATCCAGTCCACGTCGCCCATCTGGCAGTGCAGCTGATCGGGTGGCGATGCCATCAACTCCGTCTCATTACTCTTGTCGTTCACCCATCTGTGTGATAGGTTCAAGGGGGACTTGCTGTCGACGAAGCCGTGGCCTGTCAGTATGTCCATATTGGGGTGGCCCTTTACTGCCCAGCTGTAGATGATGTTCACGTCCAAGTTGTCGAGGTCTTCTAAGGCGGATGTAAGTAGGCTTGCGGTGACATCGATTCTGTTTAGTGCCGTGATCAGGTCCATGATGTAGCCTCTGGGGTATTCTGAGTCGTGTTTGTTTACCCTGTAGACGCAGTATCCGAGCACATCGCCGTCGGCTTCAGCCTGCTTGATATGGTATTCTCCTGCTCTGGGGTCGCAGTATCTCCAGTTGAGGTATTCCTTGTTCCTTACGACGATGTGTTTGTAGTGGGGGTGTATCGAGCCCCAGAAGGCGTCTATCCTGTCGTCGAACGTGCCTATGATTTTTATCGTATGGTCGCCGGTTTCATGGGTTCTCTTGGTGAGCTTTATCGTGTTTATGTTCCTCAGCGTCGTGTATCCGAGCTTCTTGATAAGTCTGTTCTCGGCTCTGTTCTTGCTGAAGTGAAGGTCAAGGTCATTAATCTTGATCACTTGTAGTAGTTCCCGGGGGAAACTAGGCAAGTTTTCCTTCCTCGAGTGTGCTATTATTTTTCTGTTTGTGGTGGCCCAGTACGAGTAATCGCATCTCATCATCTGTGGTAGCATGCGTCTGAATTTGTTTATTTTTGAGTAGATGCCCTCGCCCTGAGCTTCTGGGTCTATGGCTGCGTCGCCTCCATGGTGCGCCAGTAGCGTATTGTTTCCTATCTTTATGTCGAGGAAGTATCCGTGCTCGCAGCCGACTATCCTTCCTCCGTCTTCAGCGACTACTATCGCATTCAGCTTCTTGGGATTGTCGAGGTATTTCCATGTCCAGTGATCTTGTGGTGCACATTGGAGATCGAAGTGAGGCCATCCATTGAAGACTTCGATCAGCAAATCGACTATCTGCTTCTCGTCTCCTGGGCGATACTCCCTGACCTTTATGTCCAACTCAATTATCCTCATTTTTTTAATTTAGTTATTATTAAATAGCACTGTCATGGACTGAATGCTGTACATCTCTTAACAGGGCAAGTATATCTAAGTTTTTATGATTCTTTATTTCCGAGGTTACTCGCGTATTTGAACCTCTCACCTGAGTTTGAGAATACGTAACTATTTTCAAGCTGCACCCGATGAGAAGGAGGCCATCGAGTCCGACGACGAGCTTGGCGAAAACGAGCTTTGGAAAGCTCTCCGTTAATCAACCCTGTAATCACTAAAGATCAAGTGCGCACGTAGAGCCAGTTGTCCCTACGAAACCACATCGTTTCGACACTCCCCCGCTCCCTCAGGAGCCTACTCCCCCTTCCCACTATGCCTGCAACCAGCCGCAAGCTCCTCTGAGAAACGCTCTGGGACACGGTATACGGGTAGCACCTATACTAGTTCAGCAAACCGTTTAACGTCCTCCTGTGCGAGCACCGCGTGAGATCATATCCAGTCAATATCACCATACTGGAAAAGCATCTTACCCGGAGTAGAATACTTGAAATCCTCTAATTCTGGCACATCACTCCCTGATCTATAAGCAACATATATGTCATTTCGACTATTCACTAACCCAAATTTCTTAAATTGCTTTTCATAAGGATGGCCTTTAACGATGCAATAATTCACGATGTTTATCTTCGTCTCATCGAAGAATCTGAGAGATTCAGCGATTAGAGCATCTGCACAGTCAGGGTGATCCCAAAGCGTATTCAGGTCAACTATAAAACCTGTGTGATAATCACTTACGTAATTGTTTACCCTTAGCACTACATATCCTATAATTGCACCATCTTCCTCGGCTTCTTTAATAATATATTTTCCACCTCTAGGATCGCTGTATCTCCAGTTAAGATATTTTCTGCTTTTCTCCGTGATGAATGAATAGTCATCTTTAATTTTATCCCAGAAGATCTCGATTCTTTCATCGAATCTATTAATATCTACTATCCTCAGTTTTGATTCCACAACCTTTGTTTTTTTAAGTGAGTTCTGTATCAAGTCCAGTATTTTTGAAGTATTATAACCGTATTTTAGTAAGCTTTTCTTGGTTAGATTATACTTCTTAAGGTGTGTATCAACATTTAATATTCTAACCAAATGTACAATTGGATGCGGAAAACGCCGATATCCAAGGCCTTCTTCTTTATTAATAATGATAGGATTTCCCGAGGCATAATAAATCAAACCTAAAGGCGGGCTAAAATCTAGTTCAACCTCCATTTCATACGCACGTATTTTTGAGTATACTCCAATACCTCGAAAATTTGGATGAACCGCTGCATCGACAGCTTGCTTACATTGAAATATTTTTCTGCCCAACTTAATTCTATTCATTAACATGTGGTCACAACCAACGATCTTATTCTCGAATTCAGCTACAAAGGCCAATTGATTTTTAATGGGGTTGTCTAAAAACTTCCAATCCCAATGATCCTTCGAAGAGTGATCGAGATCAAAATGAGGCCAGCCCTGAAAAACAATTTGCAAGAGCTTAACAATCTGATCCTCATCTCCAGAAAGATATTGGCGAACAATTAAATCACGTTCCAAGCGCGTGCACAACTCCATTGATCGTACAATATGAGTAAAAGAATGCACTTTTACTCATAATAAACCGACTATCAGCTTCAAGTTATTCAATTATCAGAAGATTTAGATTAATCTCGCTTTTACCCTCCCCCCGGGTTAAACTATGAGATAATACCCCATGAAGCACACTACTTCCACCTCTTTTAAAATGATATTGCCTTAAAAAAAGAGAGTGGCTCTAAATCATTAACCCGAAGCTTAGGGCGCAGGATGTACCTGATGTACAGGTGCACGCCAGCCTGTTAAGAAATGAAATAAACCTTCAAACTTTCGCGCACGGTGAAAAAATAGGAGTTTGCGACTTTATTACCAGTCGCCACGGTGCCTACATACTTCTTGGAATCCGTGGACGATCTCGGAGAACTTGCCATTCATCTTCCTACCAGCGGCAAGGTCGCTTATCATCGAACCTAGGCTCTCCTCACCCTGCTTGATCTTGGCGTCCACATCGTCGATCTTGAAGCCCTTCCTCAGCATCATACCACGGGTGTCCTTCATTATCTGGATCCAAGCACGCAAGCGATCCATCTCCTTCAAAGCCCCCCGGAGGATGTCGTCGTGGACATCATCCAGCGCCTCCTGGATGGCCTTCATCTGGTTGTTTATCTCTTCGACCGTCGCACCACCCTCCACAGAATCTTTGAGAGTTACGAGCTTCGCCCTTATAGTGTTTAGCTTCGCAATCAGTTCGTCGGCCGCCTGAGCCCCGATGCTCTCCTTGAGCGTCTCAATCGTTTCCTTCAGCTTATCAACCCGCTCTATCGCCTTATCTATGAAGACCAAGATCTTGTCCTCCCTCTCCTCTTCGAAGTAGTCATGTAGGAGACCCTTCGCAGTCTCAATGTGATTCTTAGCGTCTGAGAGGAAGTCGCCAGTTTCGGTTAGCTCATCGGCTGCCAGTGCAGTCTTGGCTTCGTCTAGATCTGTCTGAGCTGCGGTGAGTTCTTCGTTTATACTGTTAGATACCTCAGTTGAGAGGTTTTTCTCAATTTTATTGTAGATAGCCTTGAGCGAGTTCAACATCTTCTGCGTCCGCTCAATCTGGTCCTCTAGCTTATCTTCATCGTCCTCGTGTTCCTCCTGAGGGTGCTCCATGGCAAGGATCTTGAGCGCGTTTCCGAAGTGCTTCTGAGCCCGGAGCGAAGCCTCTATAGAGGCCGCGTATTTTCCGCTGTCCCAGAGGGCCTGCGCATCTTCGAGGGCTTTCACTCCTGCGTCAAAGTTCTCCTGAGCGGCTTCAGGAGGCTGAGTGCCAAGCTTTCCTTCGGTGTAGGACTTGGTGCCTGTAGCAATTTCTAACAGCTTCTCAGCGATCTCCTGAGTAACCGCATTCAGTACAATAAATGTGTTGGTCGCAACTTTGTGGGTGGAAATCGCCGAGTCTTCGGCCTCAACCGTCCAGGTGCCCCTATCAGGGTCAGCTGGAAGGTTATAGCTGTATTGAAAGCTCCCATCGTCTGCTGCTGTGACCGTAATCGTGCTTATTATTTCGCTTCCTACCTTGAAGCGCAAAGTAACCTGCCCTGCGACCGTGGCGGCCCCAGTAACCTCCACAACATCACCCGGGTGGTAATACGGCTGGTCGGTTACCACTGTTGGGGTCGTTGGAGGAGCGACAGCCGCGACGTAGGGTATCACGGGGAGTAGAAATAGAGCCACTACGAGTCCAATCAACACCTTTCTTATCTTCATACTATCACAGGAGAAAACAGTGGATATGTCTAATATTAGGGACGCGCTGGAACGGTTTGGAACACCTGTTCCAAGTATCTTTTCACACGCTAGCTTATTTAGAATTTTTTTAGCCCTTCAAGCTTCTCTTCGTTGAAGGGGAGTTGAACGTAAAGCATGTGCTTGACTCAGTCAACGAGGACCAGATACAAAGAGATCTGGCCACTCGCTACTATCAGCGAGGATATGACAGAAAGTAGTGCAGACCACTCTCAACGCTCAAGGCACAGCTACAAACACACCTCCTCCACATACCCAGCGACAGAAGACTCACGCTGCAGCTAAAACTTGACTGGAAGGGAGGCAGAGCATGTAGGTTCCGAAGACAGCCTCCCACCTACGAACTTTTCACCAGTGCGCGATATTAACGTGGGAATAAAACAAAATTAATGTTTATGTTAAAAAAAGGAGTATACATTTTTTTTAATTTAATATACGTAACGGTTACTCTCGTTTTGAGACAGAAACATGTTAATTACAGTAGTAAAAATAGTAAAAACTGCGTGAAAGGTTACATCAGTGATTCAACACTTTGATACATCTTAGACGGCTCTTATTTTTAGGGGCAATATAAAGTGAGCTTTGAAAAAAGATGGGAAAAGAAAAACGATTCTTCCACCTTCAGTAAAGCGAAAGAGACCTTTAACCCTTCGGATCCCCTCAAATCAAGGCTCAACGCATTAATTAGGCGGATCGAATTAGAGAACCAGCGCCTTGAACAAGCATCTATCCGCTTCCAAGACCGAGACAAGATGATCTTTAAAAAAGTCGTCGACGCTTATTCGAAGCACGACACTATCAGCGCGAACGTCTATGCAAATGAAGTCGCTGCGATCCGTAAAATGGAGAAGATGATCTTCGATGCCAAGCTAGCTCTCGAGCAGATAACATTGCGTATGAAGACTACAACGGGACTTGGTGATGTCGCTGTCACACTGCTACCTGTTGCGGGTGTCATGAACGACATCAAGTCAGGTATAGCCTCGATCAACCCGCAGGCCGAGAAGGAACTCGGGGAGATTAGCAGTCTCTTGAATAGTATCGTGATCGACGCAGGCGTTGTCACGGAGATGAACATAAACTTCGAGTCAGTTAACGAGGATTCCTCTAAGATAATCAAGGAGGCTCAAATCATCGTAGAGTCTAGGACGAGCGAAGCCTTCCCGAAGCTACCTGAAACCGAAGGTGGTCAGCCGGTCAGCGGACATAACGCACGTGCTCAGCTTTTAAAGGAGCGTTTTTAATTGGATAATTTGAAAACCCGACAGACAATCCTCGTCTCCCAGGAGTCGCTCAATGAGTTAAAGCAGCTGAGCCTTCAATTTGAACAGTCAAATACGAAGCTTCAGGAACGAGATAAAGTATTATACGGTTTGATCGGGAAAGCACTTCGAAAGAAAGATACATTAAGGGCAAATATGTTTGCTAACGAGCTGGCTAGAGTCCGTCACTTGAAGCGCGTCTTCTCTCAAAGTCAACTTGTGATAGAATGTATTTCGATACGGATGGAGAATTTACTCGACTTATATAATACCATCCAGATGGAGCCCATCTCTCAGGTCATAAAGGAAGTTATTGGGGACGTTCAGGGCGTCTCACCCGAGTTCATGTCCGGGCTCGAGCAGCTCACCAAGTTGGCGAGCGATACTTTGAAGCAGACGACAATCGGCTTCCAGCAGCCAGCTCTTGACGAGATATTTGTTGCAAAGAGTCCAGAGAGCATCGAAATATTGAAGGAGGTATCTAATGAGATCGAGAGCAGTCTCCAAGAGAGTTTCCCAGAACCGCCTATCACCGAAACATCAGAGATAGTTGAGAAGCAGGCTGAGGCAGTTGCATACAGCTATGAAGCCACATTTGCGCCGAGGAAAACCACGGTCGCCAACGCCTCGAATGACTTGAATATGCTATCCGATGACGTTGTTAAGATGCTCGACAGTTTCAACGCGAAGGGTCGTCCGAAGACGGAGGAAACCGCGATATAATCGTAACGTAAGTAAGCATTTAGAAAATCAATAGGTCGCAGAGCTCCTTTTCCTTAAAAGGAGATTGGATGTAAAGCACGTGTCTGACTCCCTCGATATGAATAAGATCCAAGGAGACCTGACCACACACCACTGCAGTGAGGAACTCGGTAGAAGGCAGTACAAACCAGTCGCCATGATCAGAGTCCAGCTCACCAAACAGTTACTTCACATAGTAAGCGATGCGCGCAGTGATACATAAAGAACGATTTCTGTTCTAAGTGCTCAGGTCATGCCATGAGCACCTGTGTATGTGGATTGGATGTCAACAATGAGACAAAAATATTTCACGATACTTGACCAGAACCGCCGGATACTCGTACATAGCGCGCGTATGCAAGTGATTTCACAGAGGGCTTAGAGACAAGTGCGAAATACGACTTCAGATAGAAGTGCACATATGATCGTGATATACCGTCTGTTTTAATAATATTCACGTGCATGCATACTTGTATTTAGACCCAGTCGCAGTCGCCGAAATGAACCTGCATTCTTCCCGGGTTTACCCGGTACATCTCCTCCCACTCTGAAGTGAGACTGATGTTTTGGTAAATGAAGTACGGGTTGTACCTACTGTTCAAATATCCTTCCCTCTGCAGGATTTCAAAGTAGGAATTGTTTTCTATATCCCAGGAGTAGATGACGTTCAATTGTTCTTTATCTATTCGTCGATTGACTTCACTAATTAGCTCTGAAGCGACTTCAGATCGCCCTGGGAGTGTGAGTATGTCCGCAATATAAGTTTCAGGGTAATCTTTGTTATATCGGTTTATCCTATAGATAATATATCCTAGCCAAACACCGTCTGCTATGGCGGCGATGACCTTGAAGTCGCCAGCCCGTCTGTCTAAGTACCTCCAGTTCATGTATTCTGGGCTTCGCTCATAGATCAGGTCGTAGGAGGGTTGAACACTCTTCCAAAAAATGGAATAGCCGTCGTCGAAGGCGTTTATTTCATTGAGCTTATAATCAACTTCATCCTTTGATAATGGGCGGGAGAGGTGTAGACTTAAATCCCCCAAGCCTTTAAGCACCTTCGCCCCCATCTGTCTCAATACATTATCTCCCTTTTCCTTCATTTTGAAGTGGAGGTCGATGTCATTCACTCTAATGAGTGTATTAACTCTGTGGGGGGAACTCCTCCTCCCCCACTCTATGTTTGAATCGAAAACGATTGGGTTACCGGTCACAGCCCATGCGAACGAGAATCCATTGTCCTTGTAGTGTTGAGTCTTGTAACCTGATGTCTTTGCATATATCCCCATCCGCCGGTAGTCAGGGTGAACAGTGAGGTCGGTGCCTTGGCTGCATAGTAACATTTTATCGAAAAGCTTTACTCTCCGCGTCACTCCGTGGTTTGAGCCTACTACTTTATCGCCTATAATGACTATAGGGATAGTTCTCTTCTCATATGGGTTGTCGAGATATTTCCACTTCCAATGCTCTAACGATGTGCAGGGTATGTCAAAGTGAGGTCAACCATTGAACACTAACTTCAGCAGTTCGACAAGCCCATGCTCGCCACCAGGTTCATAGTCTCGGATCGTGAACGGTTGTGACATAAAGAGTATTATGAGGTTTTTTATTTTAATGTGTTGTGTTAAACTTGGAGTAAGACCCTTGTTTTGATTCCTCGTTCTAAGGAAAGCAAAATAGTGGATCTTGTGGTTATGTGAGTTTGAGGGATCAATAAGTAATTTGACATCTTGTATGGATTGGACTGCGCACAACTCTTACTTTCATACTATATAGTCTTCAAATCAACATATCACAGCTATTCTTACCAGAACCGAGTTGTATTAGGAATCTGTATTTGCGCGAGCCCTCTTTGCTCCTTGGAGCTGTGAAGCCGAATGGGCTCCAAATACTCAATTTTACTAGTTAGTAGTCTTCAGAAAGACCAAAAAACAAGCTGGGTTTATAGAACAACCATGACCCCCAAATTTATGACCGATATCTCACTAAAGGGACTGAAGAACCATCTTCAGGATTAGTAGAAAGAGACCCGGAAGGTGTTCTGGAGAAGCCCCTAGATAGGGGTTACAATTAAAGAAGTGTCGGACCAGGTTAACCAGAGGCTTGGATCTGGAAGCATCTAAAGGGCTTCGATCATAACTTCCTCGAGGGTACGGCTTCGATTAGTGTTCTGAACAAGATGGAGATCACTGGGAAGGGGGGTTACTGGGGAGTATTCATGTCTATAATTGATGAATCAAGGTCCAAGAAATTCCTTGCGGAGACGGTTAGAAAAGCCCTGATGAGAAACTTCCTAGAAGAAACGAAACAGATTCTAGGAAAGCTCGGTTAGCTACGTACGTTAGAAGTTCTCGACTGTCCTCTCAATCTCCATTAGCCCCTTCGCTCTGTCAAAGTAATTCAACACGTTCTCTCCCTTCTCGGTCAGGGCGTAGACTTTCCTTGTCCTCTTGTCGATGCCGCCTATCGACTGCTCCTCGATGAGCATTTGTGCTTGAAGCGTCTCGAGTATCTGCTTAAGCGGCTTCCAAGACAAGTTGACCCTGTACATGATGCGTGTGGGAATGACTGTGCCGCCCTTAATCGCCGCTAAGATACCCATGTAGATCTCGAATTTTGACCTTCTAATCGATATCACGGCTCTCAACCAGTTTTAGCTGTACATGTTATCCTCGCAATATGTTTATAGATTATGGAGTAGTGGTCCATCAACCTGCTAGTGGCGGGCATGCGGATGAAATTCTTGATCTGGGCTGTAATATTTCAATTAATGGACTATAGTGAAGGTACATTAGGAAGGGTTTTTTCACTCGCAATGTATTCGATTACGTAATCTTCCACAATCTTGTTAGATTTTTTTATAATACTGACCATCTCAGATATGTCATCTGAATTGAAACAGACTTTTTTATCAAGAACTGCGATGTATTTTTTATTGTAAAGCTTGATCAATGCCTGATAATTATCGTGGACCCAAAGATTGTCACGAGTATACCCGCGCATTCTCTCTGCTATCTTCTTATCCTTATTTTGTATGACGACTAACAGCGACGCATAGGTACATCCCCGAAAACACATTGATATCCCTAATATGCAAAATGCCACTAAAAATAACGATTGTCGAGCTGGAATATATGCTGATAATATGGATCTAATTGATTAAAATGAACTAATTTAAAGTTCCTGAAGGAGGGAGTGGTTTTCACCAACGTTCAGGGCGTGACCAGTCATTATCTCGATTTACATCTCATGTTATTTCGCCTTTTGTTACAGCTCTGGGAATAAAGCGTTTCATCTCCTCTTCTTTTGCCCGGATGTGCATTTTCCTGTTGTAGTTCGGGCAGAGGGCGACGGTGTTAATGATAGAGTCTTCACCTGCCTCCTTAGCGTACTGCCGACGCTCAGCCACGTGTAATGTCATGTTCAGTTCTCGCTGTTTTTCCTCGGTTCGAATAAAGTTCTTTATGAATTTACCATGGAATAATTGAAAACGTTTCAAACAGACATGTATGCCCTCGCTGTGCTCGACTTCGTTTTAAGAACCATCTCAACCGCGTCATCTAGTTTAAAATCTAGTTAATTTAACTAGTTAATCAACCGATTCTTACAGTTCTCGGATCAACCGAAGACTTGACAGAACCCGGAGGCGCGTGCGCCGTCGTGGAAGATAAGCTTGTACGGCGTGCGCAGGCACTCACATCCTCTATAATCTTATCCTCAGTTCCACCTGAGACCAAGTGTGCTGTGACCATCTCACTTAATAAAAGGCGCACTCGCAACCAGATGTGATTATTATGTGGAAGAAGACAATAATCACTGTAGAATTTCTATTAATCGGCATTATTCTCGTTGGCGCATGGTTCTCCATCACGCCTATAGAGAGGTTCGGAATCTATCTCCAGAGCAACAATGAACCTGTGATTACCGATGAGGACATCGTATGGTATGAGGCCTATTTCTCTAGGATCAAGCTCACAGAGAGAGGAATCGAAAAGATCAAAGCGCTGCGGGTAGGGGTCTACGGAGAACCCTTCACTATTATGATAGGCGAAACAGAGATCTTTAGGGGGGCATTTTGGACCCCTATATCCTCTGTTGGCTATAGTGGAATAATAATCGAGCAGCCGATGGGGCAAACCGATGTAATCCAATTACAGAGAGGATACCCACCAGGTACCGGAGACATCGACCCGAGGAGTGATTCAAGGATAACGGCATATTTCCAGTCGATTGGAAAATTAATAAAATTGAAGCAATAAGTAAATACGCAGAAGATTTTTGGTTTGGTGTAGTAATTTTTTCCCCAACCCCATACGGCACCGAGTCAGATATCATAGCTAGCTTAACTACTTCACATCCGGGGTATAATCCCTGAGAAAACAATTTTAAAAGCAACTTTTTTTAAACGAAATTTCTATCGGAGCCGGTTTATATATCAAAGAAAAATGGGTCTAATCGTTTTTTTTATAAAAAAGATGATTAAACAGACCTTTATTGTTTCGCGCGCACAATTACATGCGTCTCTGGGTCGAATGTTTAGAATTGAAAAACTCTTGAAGTATTTAAATCGAATACATTCTCGGATCTAAGCAAATATATTCTCGGGGCTGATGATCAGGCGTGGTTCAAGCATGAAGTTAGCTTCTATCCCACGCGTCAGGCTCGCCAATCTCCCGACGCCGATACAGGAGCTGCCCAACCTCTCGAAGGCTCTCGGGGGGCCGAGGATATGGGTCAAGAGGGACGACCTCACGGGCCTCGCCTTCGGAGGCAACAAGGCGAGGAAGCTAGAGTACCTGATAGGCGACGCCCTGGCGAAGGGCTCCGACTACATAGTGACCCACGCGGGTTTCCAATCGAACTGGTGCACCCAAGCCGCCGCAGCAGCCAGGAAGCTTGGCCTCGGAATAGTCCTTATCAAGAACGGCCCAAAGGACGGCTACGACCCCTCCGACTGGGACGGCAACCACCTCCTCCACAGGCTCATGGGAGCCGAGATCGACGTAGTCCGCCCAGAGAACATGAAG
>Ga0315291_10002392_pt1 | contig 24602 bp, 18 predicted proteins | sample YL17G12_20_MG_FD_203070 | JGI IMG/M metagenome (GOLD analysis project Ga0315291, IMG submission 203070) | Sediment microbial communities from Yellowstone Lake, YNP, Wyoming, USA - YL17G12_20 | ecosystem: Environmental > Aquatic > Freshwater > Lake > Sediment | place: USA: Wyoming | collected...
CGATTTTCCACTACTTTTCAGAATCAGAAACCAGGCCACCAGGCACGCGCTGTCAGCACGGCATCGCTGTCTTTTTCCGCACAGCAACGCCGTTTTGTTCTGAAGAGCATAGGCGTCTGGTGTCAGACGGCATTGGGTAAAGTAGGTGAGGCCCCGCCAGTTAGTAACACAGAGGTTTTTCGCCAAAGGAGGTGACGTCCTACCAGTGACCAACACAGATGTTTCTTTATAAGGGATGTGAGAGCCACCAGTAGGTGCCACAAGTGTTCTTTATAAGAGACATGAGGGCCGCCAGTCCGTACCAATGGCGTTCTTTCAGTAAAGGAGGTGATGCGCTGCCGGTCGGTAACACAGACGTCTTTCATCAAAGGAGGTGAGGCCAGGCTATCAGCAGCACGCAAACTCTGCCACCAAGAGAGCAGAATTACTAGTTCTCTCTGGCAACCAAGCGACAGGAGGAAAAAATGTACAAGAAAGAGTTTTCTCTTCTCCTCTTTCTCCTGTGCCTGCTTCTCAGCGCTTCCACCCTTTACGCAGGTAGGACAATCTACCTGGCTCAGGACGGCGTCGGCACAGACGTCAACCTGAACAAGTATCTTTCCACAGGTGTCGTTGAGCTTACCGCCAGTGGATTCGCCGGCACTCTGAAGGTCCAGCCAGGTCCGGCGCCTCTCCCCTACCCGTCGGTCAAGATCTGGGAAAAAGCAATAGAACAGCTCGGACCGACCAGTACCACTTGCGACGGTATACAGTTCGTGAATGGTAATCTCTGGGTAGTTCACAAGAAGGCGCTTGTGCTTTGGAAAATTCGCGTTCCCCAGGCCTTTCTTCGCCTGGCGAGCGAATTCGAACGGGACCTGACTATGTCGTTCTGGGTGGATTGGAATCAGGACAACAAGTGGGGAAAGAATGAAAGGATGATAGGCCTGCCTATCAATCTCCACCAGTATTTCCCGAGCAATCAAGACTACGTGGAAATCCAATACCTCAGCTATTTCTGGGTCCCCTCGGACGCTGGCTTCTTCAGGATGGCCCAGGGCGGGTCAAGTGGAGCAGCAAACGCTTCCAAGAAACTCTGGGTGCGCGGCGCGCTTTCCTACGACGACCCGGATTTGAGCCCTGAAGGACAGTGTCTCTTTGGTGAGACAGAGGATTACCTGGTGACGTACTACAACCAGAAGGACAAGGATCAGAAGGCTAAACAGTAGAAAGGATTTGCCATGGAACGTAGAAAGAATCTCTTTGGTTACGCGGCGATTCTGCTGGCCCTGCTGATCCTTATCCCGACCCTGAACCTTGCAGCCGCCAATACCGGCTTCAAGGCCAAGGTCACACCAGGATTGGCTAAGCAGCTTTCTGCCGCGAAGCCTGACGAAGTCGTCACGGCGATAGTGAAGATGCGTGCCAAGCCTAACCTTGACCGCATCAGAGGAAAGCGCGCAGCAGTCATGTCTGAGCTGCGCCGGAATGCAAAAGCGTCTCAGAAGGGGCTTGTTGATTATCTCAATCAGTCCGACGTCAAGACCAAGGTTCAGAAGGCTAGACAGTTCTGGATCGACAACATGGTCATGGTCAAGGCCACGAAAGATGTGATCGAGAGAATCGCAAAGCGACCCGACGTTGAGGAGGTGTTTGAGAACTTCACGGTTGTCGTGCCTCCCATGCCAAAGAGCTCTGTGTTCCAGGGTCAGCAACAGACCTTACAGCAGACCCAAACACAGCTCTGGGATTCCATAACGAAGATCGGAGCCAAGCAAGTCTGGACAACCTACGGGTTTAACGGCACTGGCGTTGTCGTGGGTGGATTGGACACAGGCGTGGACATAAGCCACCCCGATATCGCGGGCAAAATGAGGACCAACAACCCAGCTGACCCTTCTTATCCCGGAGGTTGGGCAGAATTCGATGGCAATGGAAACATAGTTCCCGGCTCCGTGCCCCACGACAGCGACCAGCATGGAACGCACACAACCGGTACGATGATCGGCGGGAACGCCAGTGGCTACGACATTGGAGTAGCCCCGGGCGCAACATTGATGCACGGACTCGTGATACCTGGTGGCAGCGGATCATTCGTTCAGGTAGCCGCCGGAATGGAGTGGATAATCGACCCGGACGACAACCCGCTCACCGACGATGGAGCGGACGTGGTCAACATGTCTCTGGGAGCGACGGGTACGTATCCGCAGATGATTGCTCCTACGGACAACATGGTCGCGGCCAACGTATTCCCCAGTTTCTCAATCGCTAACAGCGGCCCGGCCTCGAACACGACCGGCAGCCCCGGAAACGTTCCCAGCGCCTATGGCGTTGGAGCAACCGATAGCTCTGATGTCATCGCGAGTTTCTCGAGCAGGGGACCCGTTACGTGGAACAACCCACCGTACGTGGGAACGTGGACCAAGCCCGATATTTCCGCTCCTGGCGTCCAAATCTATTCGTCAATACCCGGTGGTGACTGGCAGTGGCATGGGATTGATTTCGATTGGAGCGGAACTTCAATGGCAGCTCCCCATGTCTCTGGAACGGTCGTCTTGATTCGCCAGGCCAATCCCTCGCTCACCGTTGATCAAATCAAGCAGATTCTTGCGCAGACGGCTGTGGATGGCGGTGACCCCGGAATGGACAACGACTATGGTTGGGGCCGCGTCAATACGTTTAGCGTCGTCAGCGCCGCGGTGTCTGGAATGGGAACCCTCGCAGGGATCATCTCGAGCTCTGGTGGCGGCGTGGTCGACAACGCGATGATCAAGATCACCGATACCGGTCAGAAAGTGTACTCGGACCAGTTCGGTCATTACTCAGTGCAGGTGGTGGCCGGAAATCATACGGTTGAAGTTTCTCGCTTTGGGTACCAGACATTCACTGGCCCGACAACCGTGCTTTCCGGACAAACGACCACCCTTAACATCACCCTGACCCAGCTTCCTTCAGGAACGATTGCAGGTTTCGTGACAGATGATGAAACGGGCGCTGGAATCGCAGCGAACATCACCGTGATGTTCGGCGGCAAGGCAGTTCTGACATCATCTGCAAACCCTGTGACAGGTGAGTACAACATTGTTCTACCTGTGGGCACGTATGACCTCGTCTTCAACCCTCCTTTCCCGTATCCGCTTACGACGAGGACAAACGTCCAGGTGTTTCAGAATGCTGTCACGTCTCTGAACGTTGCCCTGAAAGCTGCACAGGTTCTCATTGTGGACGACGACGGTGGAAAGTCTTACCAAGCTTACTACGAGCAAGCCGCTGCGGCTGCGGGCAGGTCTTACCTCACAGTAACGACACCGCCGACCGCTGCTCAAATGGCGTTGTTTGAATCCGTGGTGTGGCTCACCGGCGACGATTACACCACAACGATTGCCGCTGCGGATGAGACTGAGATTGCAGCCTATCTTGACGGAGGAGGCCGCCTGTTCCTCTCCGGACAGGATGTTGGTTACGACATCCACACTTCCCCCTTCTACGTCAATTATCTGCACGCGGTTTACGTGCAGGACGACGTGAACTTGGGCGGAGTGCTGGGAGTCTCGACCAATCCCGTTGGTTTTGATTTTGCCTTTGACATCAAGGGTGGAGACGGAGCCAACAACCAGGCCTATCCTTCAGAGATCGATCCGATCTCACCAGCCCAGGCTGCTTTTGTCTACGATCCAGCAGTGCCCATGAGCTCGGCAGCGGGCTACGGCGGAATGACCAAAAACCAGCTTGAGTCAAATGGCATTACCAGTTCCGGAACCGCGGGCCTAACGTTCGACAATGGAACGTACAAGCTCGTCTATTTCGCCTTCGGTTTCGAGGCAATTGCCACATCCAGCACGCGCAGTTCGCTCATGGACAGGATTCTCGACTGGTTGCAGGGCTATCCCGAGATTGCCCACACTCCGCTTGTAGACACCGAGGAGACCGAGGATGCTTACCGCGTGACTGCCGTCATCACCTCGGACTACTTCGAGCTCGACCCCGCATCTTTTGCGGTAGTCTATGACGTCGGCGGAAGCCCCTTGAGCGTTCATATGACTCCAACTGGAGTCCCGGATCAATACTTGGGCTACATCCCAGCTCAGCCGCTCGACACCCAGGTGAACTACTACATCATTGCGAGCGACATCGAAGGTCACACTTCTACTCATCCCATGGGGGCTCCGATAAACAAGCACTCGTTTATGGTGGCACGCGATCTGCTGCCTCCGGTCGTGGAGCATCACAGGCTTCGCGACACGAACGACCTCGAAGGCCCGTATAGGATCTTTGCAGATGTGGCGGACAACATCGGTGTCGAAGCGGTCTATCTCATGTATGCGAAGAATGCGGGTATGTTCCATCGTGCAAAGATGGAGCTTCAGCCAGACGGCCAATACTACGCCGCGATTCCCGGACCGTCGGTGGTCGGAGATTCATACGATTACTGCGTCTACGCCATTGACGAGGGATACCTCGGCAACGTCACGCGTGTCCTCGCGACGGGCACGTACCACTTTGACATAGTCGAGGAGTTCGTCTGGGATTTTGAGGATTACAACGGAGATTTCGTCGGGACCGGGAACGTCTGGGAGTGGGGCGTTCCGACAACCGGGCCTGGTGGAGCTCATTCTGGAACCAAGCTCTGGGCCACCGTGCTTAACGGAGACTATCCCAACAGTGCCAATGCCACTCTTGATAGTCCTCCGATCGTCCTCTCTGCCAGCAGGCCATACACAATCATGACCTTCTGGCACTGGTACTACATCGAGACCAACTTTGACGGAGGAAACGTCAAGATCTCCACTGACGGCGGGCAGACGTGGAGCATCCTCACGCCAATGGGAGGCTACGACGGAACAGCCAGCAGCGGCAACGTTGGCATCCCCGGAGAGCCCTGCTTCACAGGGTACAGCAACAATTTCTGGCAGCAGGAACTTTTCGATCTCTCCGCCTATTCTGGCCAGGAGGTCATGGTGCGCTTCCACTTCGGAAGTGACGGAAGCGTCCAAAAGGCCGGCTGGTATCTGGACGATGTCAGGATACGGAGCACAAGCGTTGACGACATTCCGCCGGTAATCAGCGGCACGAAGATTCCTGCAAGCACATTCGATACAGCGGGGCCTTACCAGGTCACCACGAACGTCCAGGATGTGCTCTCCCAAGTGGCAGGTGTTTCCATTTTCTACAGCACCAATGATGGAGCCACATTCTCGGAGATCTCGATGAGCCCCGGTGGCGTTGCAAACCAGTGGGCCGGAGCAATCCCAGGCCAGCCTGCCGGCACAAGGGTCAAGGTCTACGTCAGGGCGACCGACACTTCTGCCCAGCACAACGAAACCTTGGATCCTGCTGGCGCGCCTGCGCAAACTTACGAGTTTGCAATCCTTCCGTCTGCTCCAGTGCTTGTAGTGGTTGGCTCGACCTCCGTGGCTTCGCTCGACATGTACCGAGTAGCTCTCGAGGCGAACAATCACAGAGCCGATTACTGGGACAGGGTCGCGCAGGGTTGGCTGACTCCAGATAAGCTCCTGCTCTACAAGACGATCATTCTTGATGAGCCGAGCGGCCTTACAACGGATCAGATGACGGGCCTCACTGGTTTCCTGAACGCAGGAACGCCGGCCAACAGAAAGCAGATCTTCTTGCTTGGCCGCGACCTGGGTTATTCCTCGACCACGCGTCCGTGGCTCGACCAGTTCATGCGAGCTGAATACGTGCAGGACGACCCCGCGTATCGCCAGATTAGCGGTGAACCCGGTGAACCAATCGGAGCCGGTGAGACGTTCGTGATCACAGGTTCGTACCCGGACGAGGTGCAGCGCTCGACCACTTATCCTGGCGGCGAGATTGTCTGCCGCTTTACCGGGACGGGAACTTCTCTGGACAGAGGCGAGATTCAGGGTGCATATGAGAAGGAAGGCAAGGAATGGGACGGCGTGATGCCAAACGTTCCAAAGAGCCTGGATGCTGCCGCAGCCATCAAGTACGTCAGCAACCAGTATCGATCCGTCTATTTCACCTTCAATCTGAGCTACGTCCAGGAACCGGCTCGCAGAGCGGGCATCATGCACCGCGCGCTTGGCTGGCTGTCTGCTCCTCAGATCGTGCACGTAGCGCTGCACGATACCGAGGACACTCTTCACGCTTATCCCGTGGTTGCTCAGATCTACTCCGAGACATTGGACTTAAGCCGCATCAAGCTGACTTACGATGTCGGCGCAGGCCCCGTGGTTGTGCTGATGACGCCTACCGCAAACCCGAATGAGTACGCTGCCTCAATCCCGCCGCAGCACTACGGGACAACGGTGAGCTATTACATCGGCGCGGCCAACCTCGACGGTAACACGAGCTATCACCCGATCGGCGCACCGGCAGTACAGCACACGTTTGTGGTGTCCTCAGACATGACTCCTCCTCAGATTGTCCACGCGCCTTATCCCAACACAACCGATCTCAATGGACCTTACGAGATCAAGGCTGTGATTACGGACAACGTCGCCGTGGACCCGGCAGGTGTGTTTGTTACGTACAACAAGAATGGCGGTACAAACACGACTCTGCCGATGACTTCTCTGGGTGGAGACGTCTACAAGGCTGACGTCCCAGGGCCATCGGTTATCGGGGATGTGTACAACTACTACATCCTGGCCAGGGATATGGCTGCGGTGCCCAATACGGCAAGAGACCCGGTTGCAGGATTCCACTCCTTCGAAATCGTGGACTACTATGCGTGGAACTTCGATTCCAACAATGGTGGGTTCACTACGATCGGACCTGACTGGGAGTGGGGCGACCCAACGTACGGTCCTCCTGCCGCTCATTCCGAGCCCAATGTTTGGGCCACCAAGCTGGCTACAGATTATTCTGTTAGCTCCAACTCGAAGCTTGATACTCCCGCTATCACGGTCCCGACCATCCACCCATACGCTCTTCTGAGCTTCTGGCAGTGGTACTACAACGAGACCAACTACGACGGCGGGAACGTGAAGATTTCCACGGACAACGGCAACTCGTGGACCATCCTCACGCCCGACATTGGTTACACCGGAACGGCTCCCAGCACGAATGCCGGAATTCCCAACGAGAAGTGCTTCACGGGGTACAACAACAACTTCTGGCATCGCGTGAGCTTCAATCTGACCCCTTACAAGGGTCAGAGCGTCAAGCTGAGGCTCCACTTCGGTAGTGACGCAAGTGTCCAGAAGGCCGGCTGGTACGTGGACGACATGAGGGTCGAGAGTGTCGAAGACACCGAACCTCCTGTGATTTCCTCGACAAAGGTGCCCAACAGCACCTTTGATACCGTCGGGCCTTACACTGTCACCACGACCGTGAGAGACGCTCTCTCGGGTGTGGGTGGAGCGACGCTCTACTACAGCACCAACGGCGGTGCAACCTGGACGCCCGTCACGATGACCCCGACCGCGACTCCGGATCAGTACAAGGGCGACATTCCGGGGCAGCCTTCGCGTACAAGGATCAAGCTCTATGTGGAAGCCAGTGACAATGCTTCCAACATGAGCAAAGATCCTGCGAACGCCCCGGCGACCAGTTACGAATTCGGAATCATGCCTTCGGGCGATTACCTGGTGATGTTTGCCGGAGCTTCACACACTCCTGCCACCACGTTCCAGGATGCGTTCTCAACCATAGGCAAGACTGCAGATATGTGGGATATGGACGATATGGGCCTGCCCACCGCAACCATACTGAACGCTTACGTTGCAGTGATCGTCGATCACAGCTCGTACTTCAGTACCGCGCTGCAGACTTTGCTGACGAGCTTCCTCGACACGGCCGGCGGAACACGGAAGCAGATCTTCATGCTGGGCCGTGACCTTCAGTACTACTCTTCAGCAAGGACGTGGATGGAGAAGCACACCGGAACGGTGTATGTGAAGGATGATCCGAGTTGGCGTCAGATTAGGAGCACTCCGGGTGATCCGATCGGCGCGGACGAGACATTCGTCATCTCTGGTTCTTATCCGGACGAAGTCAAACGTTCGACCACTTATCCCGGCGCTCAGATCACCTACAAGTATAGCGGGCTTGGATCCTCCCTTGACCTATTCCCAACAGAGCAAGGACTAAGGGAGTTCTATGAAAAGGAAGGAAAGGACTGGGACGCTAAGCTGTGGCCCATGGCTCCTTCGGGTCCTGATTCGATAGCCGCCGCCCGCTATGTAGGAACGACTTTTGCGTCGGTGTATTTCACATTCAACTTTAACTACATTCAGGAAGCAGCTCGCCGCGCAGGGATTCTTAACCGAACCCTGACTTGGATGTCAACCGCAGCGAACGGTTTCGAGGCGCAGATGACTGCGGAGAGTGCCTCGCCTGAGGTCCCAGTACCGAGCGAGCTCACATTCTCGCAAAACTACCCGAACCCGTTCAACCCGGTCACGCGGATTCAGATCGGGATACCAGCCGGGTTCACGAATCCGGTTAGTATCAAGGTCTACGATGTGCACGGCCAGATCGTAAAAACGCTCTTTGAAGGAACAAAGGAGCCGGGGACTTACGTCTTCGCATGGGATGGAAGAAATGAGTTCGGCAACAATGTTTCTTCGGGAGTTTATTTCTGTAATTTCACGGCTGGTCCGACAACCATGACGCGGAAGATGATCATCCTGAAGTAGGAGGTGGATGGAGGCTAGATTAGGCCTCAGTGCCTGAAACAGGTGGTGGACGGAAGCTGAGTCAGACCTCACTGCCTGAAATAGGAGGTGGACGGAAGCCAAATTAAACCTCGCTGCGCGTCGGAGCAACTGGCAGCCCCAGATTCCGACGCGCGGCTGAGGCCGCAACGTGGGGGCTGAACGGCTAGACTGAACACGGAGCCGGTTTGGCCCCCACGATTTTGGCTGGCGATTTTGTGCTGCGCGATTCCTGTCGTTGCGATTCTCGGGCTGAAAATGGCGCTTGACAAAAAAGGCAACGCAAGATACTATTGGTAATGATTATTATTACTGGAAAGGACATATGCAAACGGTCATGCGCCCAAGCCCGAGACTAAGGAAGACCAAACAGCGCTATGTCATTCTGGAAGAACTCTGCAAAGTCACTTGCCACCCGAGCGCCGATGAGCTTTATAATATGGTTCGGCGGAAACTTCCCCGTATCAGCATGGGCACTGTTTATCGAAACCTCGATCTCCTGGCCAGAGACGGTGTCATACAGAGGCTCGAGATCTCGGGCACTCAGAAACGCTTCGACGGCAACGCTAGCAACCATTATCATATGCGCTGCTTGAGGTGCGGTAAGGTGGCCGATGCCCACATGAAGAAAGTAATTCCAATGGAAGATGTGATCAAGGAGGTGACTGATTTCGAGATAGTCGGATATCGGCTCGAATTCATCGGCTTGTGTCCGCAATGCAGGAGGAAGAAATCCGGCTGTCACGAGAAGACGTCAACAGGCTAAAGACACAGGCCAGGGCCGGAGAGCGCTTAGGGTATCAAGATGGCCCACTAGATACTACGCAAGTTACTACAAGAAGGGTCACTACTAGCCCGGCAGGTCGGGTAGAAAGGAGAGATCAGATGAAGCTAAAAGGTTCAAAGACTGAGAAAAATATCCTTACAGCCTTTTGTGGAGAATCACAGGCAAGGAATCGTTACACGTATTTTTCCAGCCAGGCCAGGAAGGACTGCTTTATCCAGATTGCCGACATCTTTGAAGAGACGGCCAACCAGGAAAAAGAACATGCGAAGCGTCTTTTCAAATTGCTTCAGGGCGGCATGGTCGAGGTTCAAGCTTCCTTCCCTGCCGGCGTCATAGGGACCACCGCGGAGAATCTCGCGGAGGCAGCTGGCGGGGAGCATTACGAATGGGAAGAGATGTACCCTGGGTTTGCCAAGATCGCACGTCAGGAAGGATTCGCCGACATCGCAAAGATATTTGAATCCATAGCCGTGGCCGAAAAACAGCACGAGAAACGCTATCTTGACCTACTCGCAAACGTCAAGGCCGGCACCGTTTTCAAGAAAAAGAAATCTGTTGTATGGAGATGCCGCAACTGTGGTTACCTACACCAGGGAACTGAGGCACCGGAGAAATGCCCCGCCTGCGATCATCCAAGAGACCACTTTGAGCTTTTGTGTGAGAACTGGTAGAGGGGATTTGTTCCCCGTAACAGGTGGATGATAGCTTGGAACTTGAAACGCACAGGATATGCGCACTGCTTGCTGGAGACTGAAGATGATGGGTGTTGGAAGCGTGGATGGAGAGCGAGGTCGTAGTCAATTCTCGCCACGGGTGACTTCGATCTTGCACTCACAGCCAGCAGCAGTGCGCCTAGATTGTAGTCAAATCATAATCAGACTCTGTTCCACAAAGACGCCCGTTCCTATTGGAAAGGCGCCACGGCTTTTGCGATAAGAGGAGGGTATAGAAATGACGGCCAGATTGCAAGTCTACAAATGTGAAGTTTGCGGAAACATAGTAGAAGTCATCCACGAAGGTCAAGGCGAGCTCGTTTGTTGCGGTAAGCCGATGAAGCTTCTCTTAGAGAACACGACTGACGCGTCGAAGGAAAAACACGTACCCGTAATCGAGAAGACATCCACGGGAATCAAGGTCAAGGTCGGCAGTGCTCCGCATCCGATGGAAGAGAAGCACTACATCGAGTGGATCCAGATAATTGCAGACGGGAAGGCTTACCGGCAATTCCTGAGTCCAGGAAATGCCCCCGAGGCCACATTTGATATCAAAGCAGACAAGATAACAGCGCGCGAGTACTGCAACATTCATTCGCTTTGGAAGGCCTAGCCTTGTGAAGGCGACCAAGCGTTCTATTTTGGGAGGTGGATCGATGAAAAGATGGAGCTGCAGCGTGTGTGGCTATATCCACACGGGTGATAAGCCACCGGATAAGTGCCCAAATTGTGGTTCCCCCAAGGAGAAGTTTGGAGAGGTGGCAGAAGATTTCGACCTGATCCATATGCACTACGGCCAGAAACTGTCCTACGGCCAAGACGTGGAGGTCAATCCGTTTTTTGGAAACTACTCAAGCCTATCTCCATACATTTACAACTTGCCTGTGGGCAAAAGAGTCGGTTTGCATAAGCACCCCACCACCGACGAGCTCTTCTTCATTCTGAAAGGTAAGTTGGAATTCAAAGTGGGCGACAATCAGTTAGTGGCGGTAGAGGGCGATGTAGTCCAGGGAAGGATGGACATACCTCACACTTTCAAGAACATTGGCGACGAACCAGCGGCGTTCTTGTCGGTCAAGGGGCCGAAGCCAGTTGATTTGGTCAAGCTTGAATAGGTCAGTAAGAAGCCGGTCGATCTGGTCAAGTTGGAATAGGTCATTGAGAAACCAGATGCCTGAGGAAAATACCGGTGACTCAGGTTCTCTCGCGAGCCAGTAGCGCCTACGAGAGCCAGAAACTCAGAAAAACCCAAAGTGTGGCGTGACGTGAGACTGAGAGTACGGAGCGCCGTGAGACTGAGGTGAAAAGAGAGACCCGGAGGGGGAAGCACAACCATGAATGAAGTATCGGATCGGAGTGGTACGTCGGATCGCGATCGTACATCGGACGGCAGTGCTGCGTTGGACCGCAGGGCACTTTACATCATAAGCTACGGCATGTATGTTGTGACTTCTCGTTTGGGGAACGAACTTAACGGTCAGATCGCCAACACTGTCTTCCAGGTCTCCTCGGAGCCACCGCGTATAGCCGTCAGCATCAACAAAAACAATCTCACACATGAGTATATCTCCAAGAGTGGCGTGCTTGCTATCTCAGTCCTTGACGAACCCACCCCTATGATGTTCATTGGGCTTTTTGGGTTCAAGTCTGGGAGGGACGTGGACAAGCTATCCCAGGTTAAATACAGAAAAGGTTTGACTGGGTGCCCGCTCGTGACGGAGAATGCCCTTGCGGTAATTGAGGGAAAAGTCGTTGGCAGCGCCGACGCAGGTACACACACGATATTTATTGCGGACCTGGTAGCTGGCGAAGTTCTGCGAGAAGGAACACCTCTGACTTACGCTTTCTATCACGAACAGAAAAAGGGGAAGGCTCCGAAATCGGCTCCGACTTACGTGGAGACTCCAAAGGCAATTGAGCAAAGGGAGGTACCAAAAAAGATGAAGAAATACGTTTGCAACGTTTGCGGCTATGTCTATGATCCAGACCTCGGCGACCCGGATAATGGAATTGGGCCTGGAACTGCCTTTGAGGATCTCGCGGACGACTGGGTTTGTCCAGTTTGCGGCGCCAGCAAAGAGGACTTTTCTCCTCAAGATTAATCTGCCGTTTGCAGGATTAGTCTGCGGTTCTAAAGACCGCGCGCTTCCCCGTTGAGCTACTTGTGAAGGAGGAGTTAGCATGAACACGGACGAATACTCCCACACGCAGCTGGGATGGGTGGTGCTCCTTTCTGTTGTTGCTGCAATCATCGCCATCCTCTTGATTGGGTTTTTCACGAAAGAGCTCCCAGTAGTTGCATCTGTGGTTCTTATCTTCCTGGTGCTGGCGCTTGCCTGCTTCACTACCTTAACTGTCAGGGTGAACAGGAATAGGCTGCGGATATCTTTTGGTCCCGGGTTAGTTGAAAAGAGCTTCCCGCTGGGCGAAGTGACCTCGTGCAGAATTGTTACCAATCCCTGGTATTACGGATGGGGAGTCAGAATCATCCCGGGTGGCTGGCTATTTAACGTATCTGGACTTCGGGCCGTAGAAATACAGATGAAGAATGGCAAGATGTACAGGATCGGCTCTGACGAGCCCGAAAAGCTCCAGTCTTTCTTGAAAGAAAAGCTGGCGGGCATTTGATCTTGGCAAATCCGCGCCTGGCGAATCGGTTGCCTTGCCTGGAAGGCATGAAGTACAAGTCGTTGCATTTCGCTAGTTGCGTCTGGCTCTGCGCATTGGCTGAGCCTCTGTCTGATAGCTCTCCGTGGCCCTCCAATATCTGAATCTTACTGCGCAATGAGGCCAGTCTGAAATACTTGCCACGCCCTGCCCTATCATTCTAGCCGCATGGCACACGTTATGCGATTGAGTAGTGAACGAAAGACATAGGCCGGCAATCCCGGTCGCAGAATACTGCCCACCGACAAGAGCAAACTACTCGAAAGCGTAGGACGCAGAGTCACCGGCCTGAAAAGGCAGCGGGACCGCCGAAGTGGGTGCCGTTCGAACCCGTTCTACTCTCGAGAACGGGTTTTTCGTTAAAGAGGAGAACCTAGTGAAGCGCAGCGACACAGTGGTCCAAAGAGCCACAAAGAGAACCGCCACCTCACTCCTACACAGGCCTACCTCACAAACACCCGCCTATCTCCTCATTGGCGATCTTGAGACGGCGCCCTTCGGCCTTTCTGTTTTAGGCCGGTGACTCATATTCGTGTGCTTTCACGTGCTTCAATACATTCTTATTCATTTTGATAGATTCATATGTACTTTTGTGTGCTTTCGCCGGCTTTCATTTGCTTTTGTGCATTTTCGTGTGCTCCCACCTATCCTTAGCAAGCTCTTGCTGCCATATCCGCTGAGCGGTCGCTTCGAAATTTCTCTCTTGGCATAATCACCCTTCGAAAGTACTATTCATAACCGTCATGGCAGTTAAGCTTCCAAAGAACATTTACATGATGGGGCTCGTGAGTCTATTCACCGACCTCTCGAGCCAGATGATATATCCGCTCATCCCTGAATTCCTGACCAGAATCGGAGCAAGCAAATCCCTCATAGGTCTAATCGAAGGCGTGGCGGACGGAACGGCTGCGCTGGTGAGAATTATCGGAGGCCGTCTTTCTGACAAACTCAGAAAGAGAAGACTTTTTGTATTCATCGGATATGGCCTCTCAACTATAGCGAAACCCTTTCTCTTTTTCGCGCACCACTGGGGTCTGGTTCTCGCCGTCCGTTTTCTCGACAGAGCTGGAAAGGGACTCAGAGTGCCGGCCAGGGATGCTCTTGTCTGTGACTCGGTCGAACCTTCAAGAAAGGGCTATGCCTTCGGATTCCACAGGGGGATGGATAGGCTGGGTGGGGCAGGTGGGCCGCTACTTGCGATGCTTGTGCTCTCTCAAACCCACGACAATTTGCGAATGGTATTTCTACTCTCGGTCATTCCTGCAGCCATAGCTGTGATGTTGATAGGCAAAGTCAAGGAGATCGCGCCCGTCTGCAAGGTGGTTGGAGAATTCCGAAAGGGGCAGAAGGCCCTAAACCGAAGCTTTTCGCTTTTCGTGCTAAGTGTCGTGATATTCACACTTGGAAATTCCTCGAACGCGTTTCTTATTCTTAAGGCCAGAGAGGCGGGACTCTCAGCAGCAGGAATCCCCTTGATATGGCTCACGTACAACGTGGTTTGTTCGTTTTCTTCTCCTGTTTTCGGACATTTCTCGGACTGGATAGGAAGAAAGCCCCTCATACTCGTCTCTTTTCTTGTCTATGGAGCAATCTACGCGGGGTTTGGGTTCTCGTCCCAGCTCTCTGTGTCGTGGCAGCTTCCCGCGGTCTGGCTTCTGTTCGCGTGCTACGGACTCTATTACGGCCTGTCCGAGGGAGTTTTCAGAGCCTACATCGCTGACCTGGTAGAATCGGAAAAACTGGCGACGGCTTTCGGGTTCTTCAACACAGCAGTGGGAGTCACCCTCATACCCGCGAGTATCATTTTCGGAGCCCTCTGGGATAGATTCTCGTCCGCGACTGCCTTTTTTGCAGCAGCCGCCCTAGCCCTGGCAGGGGGCTGCGTGTTCCTTGCAACACAGGGAGGACTAAGAGGCGTAAAGCGCGACTCTCGAGCTATTAGGCCCACGGCCTAGAACCGCAGGTGTTTTACCGTTAGCCCGTTGTTAATGAGTTCTGTGAGTGAATCGATCCCGATGCGCAGATGCATCTCTACGAACTCGCGCGTCACTTTCTTATCGCTTTCAGCGGTTTTTACACCATCGGGTACCATGGGCTGATCCGACACAAGCAAGAGTGCTCCAGTAGGAATCTGATTGTAGAAACCCGTGATGAAAATCGTGGCCGTTTCCATATCGATGGCCATGCAACGAATGCGCCGCAGGTATTGCTTGAAGGCTTCGTCGTGCTCCCAGACGCGACGGCTGGTCGAGTAAACAGTTCCTGTCCAGTAATCCCGCTTGTGGTTGCGAATCGTCGTGGAAATGGCTTTCTGTAAATTGAACGCGGGAAGCGCAGGCACTTCTGGCGGGAAATAGTCATTCGATGTGCCTTCCCCGCGGATCGCAGCGATGGGAAGAATCAAGTCACCCAATTTGTTCTTAGGCTTCAAACCCCCACACTTCCCCAAAAAGAGACAGGCTTTGGGCTTGATGCTGCTCAACAGATCCACAACGGTGGCGGCGTTTGCGCTTCCCATGCCAAAATTGACAATGGTGATGCCTTTCGCTGTCGCATTGGGCATGGGCCTGTCCTTGCCACGAACCGGTACCTTGTGCCGAGACGCGAACATTCTGACGTAGTTGCCAAAGTTGACGAGCAGAATGTACTTTGAGAATTCCTCTAGAGGAACTCCCGTATAGCGCGGCAACCAGTTTGCAACGATCTCTTCTTTTGTTTTCATGTTTCCTCTCTCGTTCTCATCTTTCTTCTCTTGTTTTCATGTTTTCTCTCTCGTTTTCATGTCCCCTTTCTCATTCTTATGTCCCCTCTCTCGTTTTCATATTTCCTCTGTCGTTTTCATATGTCCTCTCCGTTCCAGATCAGGGAAACTAACATGACGGTCTGACCCTACGGCGGTGCCCTACACACGCCCAGCAACCTAGGTTACGCATATACTATCGCCATGACAAGCCCTTTTAGTACACGAAGCCTTGTTGACATCGACGACTGCAAACACAATAATACGCTGCTGGATCGGACTGGTTCAACATCTCGTGATGAACAGCACCGATTGGGTCTATACGTTACGAGGCACAACTGAATGGAGAAACCACGGGGCAACCCAAGAAACCTCCGTCTGCGCCAATAGAGGTTGTCGACGGAGATGTCAAAATCTCAACAATGGAGATGTCTTACCACCGTCAGACAGGGGAGAATCATGAAACAACGTAAGAAGGAATTTCATCATCATCGCAGCGAGATGAACGAAAAGATACTCGGCTGCGGATTCAAGGACTATCAGAAGTTCTTTGCTCTCGATAACAAGGCATACCTGGCGGGCGCCCTTCCGGCAAAGATGAAAGAGCTAATGGGTCTCGTAGCTTCCATGGTTCTCCGCTGTAACGACTGCATCTTCTACCATCTGGACAGGAGCATCGAAGAGGGAGCGACAAAGCAAGAGCTGTACGAAGCTATGAACATCGCGCTCATCGTAGGAGGTTCGATCGTAATCCCGCACTTGCGGTACGCATTCGAGTGCGTGGAAGAGATGATGGGCGAAGGGGCATGAATCCGGTCGAAGGGGCAATCCATGAACGCGATCCGAACGCGAACTGTTAGCGGAACGGAAGCCAAGAGAACTGAAAAACGCTGGCGTAAGTGGGCTGGGTCCCCTCCCTACTTGATCTCGCAGCTAGTTCGTCCTCGCTTTTTCAAATACTGCTGATGGTAGTCCTCTGCGAGGTAGAACTCTGGCGCCGGCACAATCTGAGTCACAATCTTGCCCTTGTAGATTCCTGATTTCTCGAGTCTTTCTTTAGATGAGATGGCAGCGGCTTCTTGTTTCTTGTCGTGAAAAAATATGGCCGATCTGTATTGAGAACCGACGTCGGGCCCCTGTCGATTTGGGGTAGTGGGATCATGTATTTTCCAGAATACGTCCAGAAGCTGCTCGTAGGAAATCTTCGACGCATCAAACTCGATTTCGACCGCTTCAGCATGACCAGTTGTATGTTTAGACACGTCCTCGTAAGTCGGATTCCTAAGCATTCCTCCTGTGTAACCCACTTTTGTTGATACGACCCCGGGAAGCGTGCGAAATGCCTCTTCGACGCCCCAGAAACAACCTGCGGCAAAGGTCGCTTTCTGCAATTTCTGCTCGGCTTCTTCCCCCGATTTTTTCGACTCCCGCCTCGAGTCTTTGCCTGATTGCTGACCTGTCGGTTTTCCTGGTTCCTCCTTCACTGCCTTTCCTAAGTGTTGACCTGGCTCTTTTCCCGACTCTTGCTTCGGTTCCTTTCCGGGTTCTTGCACAAAAACAGTGTCGCTCTTGACGAACTTGAGCGCGACGGAATTGATGCAATAGCGCTTTCCTGTTGGCGGAGGGCCATCATCAAAAACGTGTCCGAGGTGTGCGTCGCAACGAGCACAGAGGACTTCTGTCCTGGTCATACCAAGACTGCGATCGACATGTGTACGAACATTAAGTTTGGAAACCGGTTCCCAAAAACTGGGCCAGCCCGTCCCCGATTCAAATTTTGTCTTTACGGCGAAAAGGTCCGTGGAGCAACAAACGCACTCGTATAACCCGTTTTCTTTGGGGATTTCGCACTTGCCGCCGACCGGCGGCTCAGTTCCTTTAAGGCGCGTGATCCGGTATTGCTCATGGGAGAGTATTTTCTTCCACTCGGCATCCGTCTTGTATACCTTCTCCAGCTCTTCTACCTTGCCTGTGCGGGCATTGAAAATGGGGATTTTCTCACTCCTACCCGAACCTTCTATCATTTGTCCTCCTAGCAGCAGACTTAACGTCGCGGTAACTATCAGTCCTATCGAGCAAAGACGCATACGGCTTAACCCTCAGTCCGAAAAGAGTAACTGTCCCTCCCCGTAGACGGCCTGGGGGTAGCTCGTCAGGTCAAAAGGATCTCCATTCCAGCAAACGAACGACGCCCACTTACCCTTTTCAAGAGTGCCAACCATCTTGTCGATGCCTATGAGCTCGGCGTTCTTTCTCGACACCAGTTCGATCGCCTGTTGTTTGGAGAGCCCTGCGCGAGTGAACCAGCGAGTCTGGTGCAGGAGTTGCTGCACCAGGGAAAACGGGTGGTCAGTCATGAGACCGTAGTCTACCCCGGACTCAACCAGGAGGCGTACGTTTCGCCAGTTCTCGTGTTTAAGCTCCACCTTGTAGGCGAAGCCGTCTATTGGACCATAGAGGACGGGGATTCTGCGCTTTTTGAGTTCGCTAAAGATCTCCAGCTGATGCACGTCCATGGCGTGCTCGACCGTCGCCCTCAAGCCAAACTCGTCCACGATACGCAACATCGTTGCGATGTCGTCGATCTTGTGCACGTGGGCGCGGAGGACATGCGTGCCGGACAACACGTCCCTGAGCACCATTTCGGCGGCGGAGAAAGTGATTTCTTTCTTCTTCTCGCCGGTGGCGCTTCGATGCTTCTCCACTTTCTGGCGCACCTCATCCAGCCTTGCTCGCAGAATCGCGATTGCTCCCATCCGCGTCGACGGACGCTCGCCCTTCCATGCCACGGTTGACATTGGATTGTAGCCAAAGGCGGCCTTGACCCCGGCGCGGCCAATAAGTGCGCCTGTGGTGTTTTTTGCGTAGTGCCGAATGATTGCAGAGAGTCCTCCAATTATGTTACCGCTGCCTGGCACAACACACGAGTAAAGAACTCCCATCTCAATCGCGTCACGAAAGGCCTTGTCGTCCATCTGGACAGAATCCAGCGCATCAGAGATGGCCAAGATGGGTTGCATGTGTTCGTTTGACTCCCCTTCGGCCTCGGGTTCACCCGAGCGGTGCATGCCTATGTGGCTGTGGGGATCTATTAAAGCTGGCGTTAGCACGGCGAACTTGCCGAGCATTTTACCGGCTTTTGCCTTTGATATGCCAGCCAGGCGCGCCCCATCAAACAGAAGATGAGCATCTTGTACGACCGAGGTGCCAGTATAGATGGTCTTTGCATAAATAGAGTTCATAATACTCTCCTCATCCGTTTCGATACGCTGTTAGCGTGGACAGAACTCTCAATATCTCTCTCGTCGGTTTCAACCTCTCCTTAATTCCAGGCCCTCATCGATTGCGGTCTCTCATTGATTTTAGGCTCTCGTCGATTGCCGCGTTTCATCGGTTTCAGCCTCTCATCGATTCAGCGCTTCGTGCGCACGATGAAAGCTTGCTTCTAGTTCTTCAAGTAGTAATCTATCGTTGCCACAACTCTCACAGTTTTGGAGATCTGGTCGTTCTCCATGATCCCGGGGGCTCTGTCCCTGGGAAGGATTTCGAACACCCCTTGGTACGCTCGACGAATACCTCCGAGCCGGCTGTGAGAATCCAGCGCGAATTGTTCGGCTGCCTTGCGCGCGCTGGCTGTGGCCTCAGCGATCATTTGCGGTTTGAGGTCGTTTAGGCGGGTAAAAAGAAACGTGGGCCCTCCTCCACCCGACGACAGGACGACGCCTGCGTCCACTAACTCACCCACCTTTCGACTCGCGGCCTGAATCAGTTGCAGATTGTCTGAGCGCACCATGAGCGTCTGACTGATAATGAATCTGCTGGTTGTGGACCCGCTCCGGTAAGGATTCGCCAGAACATCCGTCACCTCCAGCCGCTGCAACTCGGTTTGCGTAGAATCAATGCCATGCTTCTTAAGAAATGTGATAATGGCAACTCGACTTCTCTCAACCTTATCCTGTGCCCGGCCCAGGTCATCGTCCGTGGACACAAACTGAAGGGGCCAGAAAGCGATGTCCGCCTGTGCTTCACGCTCTGACACCCCCCTTACTGTTACAAAGCGGTCTACGGTGCGGGCACCAAGAAATCCGTGACCAACGAACCAGCCTGCCAATGCCAAACCCACAGCCAAGAGCAAAGCACTCAAATGGGAGCCGTTTTTCATTTGAAACCTCCCGGGGCTACTTGTCCACACAAGGCTACGGCTGCGACCTCCGAAGAATCCATATGTTCCACCAGGACCAGCGCGCGATGGTACAAGGACATATATTAACCTATCTGGTGCTTCTCTCGAAAGCCCCGCTTTCATCAGAGTTGCGGCACTTATCAAATGACAGGCATAACGCAAGCCCAGTCGTGCGACTTTCCGGATCTATGATGGGCAATAGCCTGTATCCAATGCCGTGCCGCGCATTGTACGTGCGTGCCGAGCCGGGCGCAGTGACAATGTTCCAGAGAATGCTGCCCATATAAAGTAAAAACCCACCCCGAGCGAGTCCAGGTTTGTGACGACGATGTGAATACGACGTGTGATGAATTGATTCCGTGGCTTCTACCATCATTCCTATGCCTAGAAGTCTCAGTCCTATCCCAAATAAACCCATCCCAACATCTTCCGCGTAGAAGTTGCCTGCGGACGGTCCGGCCAGTATTCCATACATTATGCCAAGCGCACCCACGGGCGCAGCAGAGCCCCCTACCGCAAGGAGCATCCCTCCAAAACCTATTGGTACCACCGTGTGAACGACCGAATAGTAGAGTGCGTTTTCGGGATCCTTCCGTGTGGTCTTTGCAGCAGGGCTCGAAGGTAATTGATCATCTCGGACGCTCTCCAGTGCTGGACTTTGAGAATACACCAGGTCTGTCGAACGCTTGATTTGAGGAACGTCAAGATATATCTGACAGCGCGCGGCTGGCACTAGTAATACCGAGAGGAACAGGCTTGCGAACAGTGTCAACGCGTACCTGTGAATTGGCATGACTTTGCGCCTCCTTCCTCCCTAGTGCCGATTTGCCCGGGCCCCAGGTCAGAAACATAAGGTACACAAGACCTAGTATACCACTTCGGCGGTAGAATTGATTCGTGGTCGGATCGGTAGCGTTTCACTAACTGGGTCTATTTCGGGTCTGAAAGAAGCGCACCCACTACAAACCAGATTGAGTTTTGGGGGGATGCCGCAGCCCGACGATGATTCCATGCGGCACGGCTAGGGAAGAGGCTCCAGGTCTTTCAGAAGCCGCGATAGTGCGACCGCGCGTACATGTGGGGCGAGGGCAAAGGATTGATCCCCGGCATGAACCACATCCAGGCTATCCAATTTGAGGTCCTCCAACGCAGTCTGCATCGATCGCGTCACCGATGGGGAACTCGTCCGTTTGATCTCAAATCCTAGTCTTCTTCTACCGCGTACCACTAGCAGATCCAGCTCCGCACCTCCATGAGTCGCCCAGAAATAGCATTCGTGGCTTCGGGCACCCAGTCGCCTGATGATTTCAGCAAGGACAAAACCCTCCCAGGACGCCCCCACCTTCGGATGTCTCTCCAGATCAGCGGGAGTCTTCAAGTTCAAGAGCGTGTGCAGCAGGCCACTGTCAGCGACGTACACTTTCGGGGCTTTGACCTGGCGTTTCGAAATGTTCTCGTGCCACGAAGGCAGTTGCCGAATAACCAGAGCCGAAGTCAGAAGATCAAGATAGTTTCTGACAGTAGTGTCGGCAACACCAAACGAACGAGCGAACTCCGAGGCGCTCCAGATTTGACCATGATAGTGCGCAAGCATCTGCCAAAAACGGTATAGGGTGGCTGATCGAGTCCCAATCCCCAACTGTGGCAGGTCCCGCTCAACGAAAGTGCGGACGAATCCCTGACGCCACTCCTCGCTCTCAGCATGAGACCGAGCAAGATACGATCGTGGCATTCCTCCTCGGAGCCAAAGCCTCAAGTGCTTGTCAACTCCGACTTCGTCCAGCGAGAATCCTCCCAGCTCGTAATAGATGATCCGACCCGCAAGCGTTTCGGAACCTTGCCGGAGCAAATCCGGTGAAGCACTACCAAGGACGAGAAACCTCGTGGCAGATCGCGGCCGATCAACAAGTACACGAAGAACTTTGAAAAGCTCAGGGATTCTCTGGACCTCGTCAATGACCACCAGTCCCCTCAGTCCTTTGAGAGCCAGCATAGGATCTGAAAGCCGAGCAAGGTCTTCCGGATTTTCCAGATCAAAACCCGTGGTAGGTACATTCCGCCGCGCGACAAAAGCACGAGCCAGAGTTGTCTTGCCAACCTGTCGGGCTCCCACGATACCAACCACTCGATGCCGGGCCAATAGTCCGCTGAGCATCTTAAGATGTGAAGCTCGTTCAATCATGAAAAGGACTTTACCTTGAAAATTCGGTGTCGTCAACCGAAATTTCAAGGATCGGCATGTTGATAAAGGGCCTCTGACCCAAAGGTCGCTGGTTCAACACGGGCCCCCGCTACACCACTGATTCTCGCATTTTCAGGTGCGTTGAATCCCAGGATGGCCCTGGCCGGTTCGGTCCTTTCAAGAGGATAGAACCCGACCCGGGCCTTTCTCGTCTCGGGATTGTACTCAATCGTCGCTATGAAGCCCCTAAGCACACTCTTGACTTCAGCGACACTACCATGAGCTAAGACTTCAGGAAGTCTCTCTATCTGTGCTACCACCTCCTTTGTTGCAGTGACGATGTCCACATCCAGGCGCTCTCTCATTCTGGCCTGCCCCAGGTCCGTCTCAAGGCGTTTCATTCGCTCCGTCAGTTCGTTAACTTTGGAAACCGCACGCTCTATGTTCAGTCCCAGGCTGATTGCTCGCTCCCAGTTCTTCGTCTCACCCTCTACGTACTTGAGTCGCTTGAGCAACTCCGCTGACTCATTTGGTGCCTGTTGCTTAAGCCTGGCCTGAAGAATCCCTTTCACCTTCGTCTCGATGCTTGGGATGCGATCAGAGACCATGAGGCGCCGTCTCAGACTCTCGATGACAGGTGCCTCCAAGACTTCCCTGGCCAGATGATAAGGCTGGCAGACTGTCCGTCCCTTCATCTGGCGCCCACCACAGATGTAGCAGTAGTATTTCCTGTACCCCCGCTTTTTGCCACCCGGCAGTCCCCTGCTCTGGAGATTGTGTCCGCAGCCGCACTTGGCAAGGCCCGTGAGGTAACACGGCGAGCTTACTGCCTTGCCACGCGTGAACGGCGTGTTGCGTTCGAGCCGCTTCGCCTGTGCCAGGTCGAACAGCTCTTTGGAGATAATAGGAGGAAAACCGTGCGTCTCATCGCCCTCTATCCAATCTTTGGGATCGTTGTGTCTTACCTTCTTTCCGTCAGACGTTTCGATCCTGACCGCCTTTCCATCGACGATCCTATGGAGGTCGCTATAGCTCCTCCTGTTCCACACGTTCCTGCCGCAGTAGACGGGGTTAGTTAAGATCGATCGAACCGTACCTACGCTCCATTTACCTCCTCGTGGCGATGGAATGCCTTGAGCGTTTAGCTCGTGCGCAATTGTCCTCCATCCTTTCCCTTCATAAACGTAGGAGTAAAACATGCGCCTTACCACAGCTACCCGTGCGGGATCTCCTAAGACAAGGGCGGAATACGCCGACATGTCCTTTGCAGGTTTCTCATTGTCTTCATAGACTTGAACGCGACCGTCTGGAAAAGTTTTCTTCCTCATCCCTCCCCCTAGATCACGAACGGTATACTGTGGCTGTCCTCGCTTGTCGACAACGAGACGATCAAAGCCATAGGGAGTTGGCCTACCAGTGTCAAACCCGTCGTTAATCAGGGGAACGAGGTTTCGGATGGTGTCCGATGAGATGTTGATTGGATACTCGCCAGCTTCAATGTACTCGATGCCGCCCAAAATGAAGTCAACACCCTTGTTTCCAGTCTTGGGAATGCTCTGTACGAAATGTAAGCGCTTGCCTAGCTTCTCAATCTGACGTTCGATATTCATCCCATCCAGTGGATCAGCAGGACGAGCCAATCGGTTTCTCTTCCAAAAATACACGTCGGTGATGTCAGGACGAGTCCTGCAAAGCGAGAGGAGCCTCTGAAGACCCGATCGGTCCAGATACCTACCAGAGACACCTTCGTCCTTACACCACAGATCCTCAAAAAGCTCCACACCGTCGCGCTCAACAGCCTCCCGAATACTCTCCTTTTGCTCGTCGATGGAACGCTCCTGCCTGTCATCGGATACCCTGACGCAGCCAATGCCGATTCTCTTGATTTCATTCATGTCTCTACCCTCCTTTCATTGTGAATGGTTGCTCTGTGCATTCACATGAACCCTTGGAGGGTGGCCGTGAGTCAAGTTGATACTGCACGCTAGGCTGCATTCTCGTCCTTTCGCAAAATGGCGTTATCTTGCGTCAGGTCCCTGGCTTTCACCTCGAGAAGGGGGTCAGGTTTTGCCCTGAGCCAAGATTCTACGAGCAGATGAGCCAGAGTGGTCTCAGCGGCGTCAAGGTCCGCCTCTGGCGGCCTCTCCGCCACTTCGTATTCTTCCAAAGATTCTAGCGAGAACTCTCGTTTTCTAGGATTTTTCCTGACTTCCAATGTCCGTCTATCTCGCCCAAAAAAATAAAGGTCACCCGCCATCGTCGCGAGTGGCCTGCATCACCAATATAGATAGCATAGATCTGCTATCTTGTCAAGGGGTTCTTGGCCCTTTCCTTCCTGGAAGCATCTGTCATAGTCGCCAAAATGGAATATGCGCATCTCGTCTCTGTGAGATCCTCTGCCCTGACCATGGCAGGATTCGCACAAACGGAGGCTCATCACCAACGTCGAAATCCAGGAGGCAGTGCCAATCGAATCTGAGGTGGTCCCGACGGGCGCAACGCAGTTCGAGTCCTGACTGGCTTGGCTCACAGCCAACTCGCTTCCCCCTTGCTACTAAGTGCGGAGTCCTTCTGCACGCAACCCTTTTGCTTGAGGCACGCGTTGACGCCTTCCGAGAGAATCTCGACCATCTTTCTTAGCTTTCCCTCTTCTTCCCTTGCTTCCACGTACGAGACTTCAATTCTTCTCAACACGGTGTGCTGTCCTCC
>Ga0315291_10002393_pt1 | contig 24601 bp, 20 predicted proteins | sample YL17G12_20_MG_FD_203070 | JGI IMG/M metagenome (GOLD analysis project Ga0315291, IMG submission 203070) | Sediment microbial communities from Yellowstone Lake, YNP, Wyoming, USA - YL17G12_20 | ecosystem: Environmental > Aquatic > Freshwater > Lake > Sediment | place: USA: Wyoming | collected...
GCAAAAACATCGTGCACCTCCCGACCGTCAAGTGCCACGTTTACACCGGCACCACCGGCGCCATGAAAAACGCCTTCGGCGGACTGCTGGCCAAGAAGCGCCATTACACCCACTCGGTCATTCACGAGACCCTGGTCGACCTTCTGGCCATCCAGAAGGAAATCCACCCCGGAATATTCGCGGTGATGGACGGAACCATCGCCGGCAACGGACCCGGGCCGCGTACCATGACCCCGGTCAATAAGGGCGTCATCCTCGCCGCCTCCGACCAGGTGGCCATCGATGCGGTCGCGGCCAAACTCATGGGCTTTGATCCCATGAGCATCAAGTTCATCCGGATCGCAACCGAGCGCGGACTCGGAAACGGCCGGCCCGAAGACATCGAAATCACCGGCGACGACGTCTCCAGAGAGTCCTGGGGTTTTGAGGTCGGGTCGAACGCGGCCATCTCCTTTGTCAAGCCCTTCTGGTTCAACTCCCGGCTCGCAAAATTCCAGAAAATATTCTTCCACACACCGCTCGTCAATTTCTTCGTGTTCGGGTCCTACTTCTTCCACGATTTCATCTGGTACCCCACCAAAGGCAAAGCCCGGATCAACGGGTGGCTCAAGACCGACTGGGGGAAAAAGTGGGCGGAATATTAATAGGAATTCGGAGTCAGCGAGGGGTCAGGCCGAAATCCCGAATTCGCGGGGTCAGGCCTTAACAACGAAGCTCGAACTCCGAAGTTAAGGCCTGACCCCAAAGGATTTCGGCCTGACCCCATGAATGGAATCGTTGAAGGCAATGAAAGTCCAGGTGGCTTTTAAGGGAATACTCAAGGACTGGCTCGGATCCGGCCAGGCCGAATTCGAACTGCCGGAACCAGCGCGCTTCCAAGACCTCATGTCCGAAATCAAACGCCGCTTCGGAAAGAAAATGCCCAAAGCACTCTGGGACCAAAAGCAAAACCGATTCTCCGAATCCGTGGCCGCAATCATCGATCCCACCGGCGAAAAAATCGAAGACCTCAATGCCACGCTCCACGACGGCCAGAAGATCAGCTTCTTCCTTATAGCACTTGGTGGATGAATACCAGGGAATCCTTCACCACGCTCGTTAACTTCTAACCTCAACCAGCGGGAAGGCATTCAGGGTAGATATTTGGCGCCGGTAGAAGCGAGCCCTCCCCAGATGATCATTTCATCCCCGGTCCAGACCGCAATGTGTTGCCAGCCGTACGCGGGCGCGCCGGTAGTGGTGATCGCATCCCAGGCATCGGTCGCAGGATCATATTTCGCGCCAGTATTCATATTCGATGGGTTCCCGCCGCCCCAGATGATCATACTGTCCCCGGTCCAGACCGCAGTATGAAGAAATCTTGCCGCAGGCGCGTTGGTGAGGGTGGTTGCAATCCAACTGTCGTTCAATGGATCATACCTTCCCCCGCTATTCAAATACGAACTCGAACTGCTTTCTCCGCCCCAGATAATCATCTGGGACCCGGTCCAAACTGCGGTATGCCTGTCCCTTGGAAAAGGAGCATTTGCGCTTGATGTCTGGGTCCAGGTTTTGCTTGAAGGATTGTAGCGCGCGCCGTCGTCGCGGTACCCGCCGGAACCATAACCACCCCAAATAATCATTTCCGATCCGGTCCAAATCGCGCTGTGCGAATGCCTCCCCGCGACAACCGTCGGCGAGGTTGCAGTCCACGAGTCTGTAGCCGGGTTGTAATGTCCACCGTTATTCAGAATTACACCCTGATATGGGAGGAGATATCCCCCCCAGACGATCATTTCCGACCCGGTCCAGATTGCCGTATGCCAAGTTCTTGCGGATGGAGCAAAGTTAATGCTCACCTCGGTCCAGAAGTCGGTTGCCGGATTGTACCTTCCCCCGGGTGTAAAATCATTTGACCCATTTCCACCCCAGATGATCATTTCCTGCCCGGTCCAGACCGCGGTATGTGAATATCTGGCGCAGGGCGCGACAGTGAGGCTTGTCGGGACCCAGTGATTGGTTACCGGGTTGTATTTTCCGCCGGCATAACTGTTCCCTCCCCAGACAATCATCTCTGAGCCCGTCCAAACCACGCTGGCTTTTTCCCGGGGTGTTGGGACATAACCAATGTTCATATTCCAACTGTCATCCGCAGGTTTATAAGCGCCGCCGGTGTCAATGCGAGCAGAAGACCAGTCCATTCCGCCCCAGACCAGCATTCTATCCCCGGTCCATACTGCGGCGTGGTTACATCTCTCTGAAGGTGCATTGGCGGTTGAAGTTGCAATCCAGGTATCCGAGCCTGGGTCGTAAATGCCCCCGGTTTTAAAATAATTGACCCCGTCTAATCCTCCCCAGACGATCATGCTGGTCCCGGTCCAGATCCCGGTCAAATCATATCTCGGGCTGGGCGCGTTGAGGATTGAGGTCGGGGTCCAGGAATCCGTCCCGGGATTATATCTTCCCCCGGTGCTGTCAACGGGCCAATAATTTCCTCCCCAAACGATCATTTCCGAGCCGGTCCATACTCCAATTCCTTGATAACGCGCTTTGGGAGCATTGGTCAAGGTCATTGCCGTCCAGGAATCCGAAGACGGATTATATTTCCCGCCGGTATTCACAGGTCCAAGAACCAGGCCATCCCCGGCCCAGACCAGCATCTCGGTGCCGGTCCAGACCGCGAGGTGCTTGTCTCGCGCGAGCGGGGCGTTGCCGGTTGAAACCGTGGCCCAGGTGTTGGCAACAGGGTTGTATCTGCCGCCGGTGTTGAGCTTATCTGTCTCGTTGTTGTATCCTCCCCAGACCATCATTTCCGTCCCGGTCCATACCGCGCTGTGGTTCCACCTGGACGTTGCTACATTGGCTCCGGTGGGAGTGGCCGTCCAGGAATCGCTTGACGGGTCATAAAGTCCTCCTGAATCCAGCGCCACATAAGCTTGAGTCCTGCCACCCCACACGATCATCCTGGTTCCGGCCCAGACCGCAGTGTAGCAACCCCTGGCTTCCGGTGCGCCCGTGGAAGACATCGGACTCCAGGTATCAGTCACCGGATTGTATCTTCCGCCGGTATTTATGTAGCCCCCAAATGATCCCTCGCCGCCCCAGATGATCATTTCCTGTCCGGTCCAGAGCGCGGTGTGACGGCTCCTGGCCGACGGTCCATACCCCGGCATTGCCACCCAGAGGTCGCGGAATTCTATGCTCCAGGTGTATTCAGCCGGGGAGGGGTCCAGGTTTCCCGCCAGGTCCGCGGCGCGGACCGCGAAGCTGTGGGTTCCCGCGACCAAGGACAAATGGGTTTTCGGCGGTGCGCAGGCTGAAAAACCGGCGCCATCCAGCGAGCACTCAAAGGCGCATCCGCTCTCGCTGCAACTGAAGTTGAACGCCGCGGTGCGAAAATTTGTGGGGTCAGATGGTTTGGAGGTAATGGTTGTCTCCGGAGGTGTTTGGTCCACGGTCCAGGAGCGGATCTCGGGCGTTGCATCCAGGTTGCCCGCGGCATCAATGGCGCGCACCTCAAAAACGTGACCCGCCTCGGACAATCCGGGGTAGGTTATGCGGGAAACGCATGATGCCCATGCGCCTGAGTCCAGCCGGCACTCAAAACTGCAGCTGGACTCGTCGCAGTCGAACTCGAAAATGGCGGAGGCGGCGTTGGATTGATCAGCCGGCCCGGAACTGATCACGGCATCCGGTGGGTCAGTGTCAACCGTCCAGTTGTAAATTGCCGGCGTGGCATCGCTATTGCCAGCGGCGTCCCGGGCGCGGACTTCAAAAACATGCTCGCCGTCGGCCAGGCCGGGCAGGACCAGCGGGGAAGAGCAGGCATACCAATCTCCTGCGTCGAGCTTGCATTCAAAGGTTAGCGGTTCGTCGCCCAAGCCTGAGAATGTAAAGGTCGCTGAGTCACTGCTAGTGGTCGCTGGCGGCTGATTAATCAGAATACTTTGGGGTTCATAAGACCCACTGGTATCGCCTCCACCGCTGTCGCTTCCCCCGCTACAACCGCAAGCAATAACAAGAAAAACCGTAAAAATTGCTTTTTTCATTTTCGCCTCCCCCTTTTTTGTAAATCATAGCTGATGTTAATGACATTCCCGGTCAGAGAATTTCAATTTTTTCAAAGAAAAAGGCGCTCCTCTATTGAGCGCCCATAACTTCAGGCTGCTTTACCTATTGACCGACAGGCCTTCGGCAAGCTCAGCCCAAGAGAGTGTCGGTCCCCCTACAACAGTACCTGTCCTCCGAATATGCAATAGCGTCTGTCCCCCAAACAAAAGGGTTGTCTGCTATGCCATTATGCAAGATAGCGCATTTTGAAAATGTTGTCAAATCGAGATTGATTCGCGACTAAAGTCGCTCGCACATTGAAGAATGCTTGGTGCTTAGTAGAGGTCTTTTGCCGCTTTGTCCAGCCCAAGCTCCAGCAGCTTTTCCTTCTTCGGTTTGCCGGTTGCGAAGTCCCATTGCCGGAATTCGTAGTATTCCTTGAGCATCCGGTCCATGTCGGGCTTGGCTCCGGCGGCGCCGCCTTCGGGGAGGGCCTGGGCGCAGATTTGAGGGAGCTTGTCGTGTTTGGCGGTCAGGCCGAGGCGGTTGCTGATGACGCGCTTGAGGTTGATTGAGCGGTCTCCGGCGATAAGCAGGTCTTTCGGCTCCCACGTCCGGCCGGTGATTGCGGACAAGATTTTTGCGATCAGGGTGACGGAGATGGGGGAGAACTTGCACATGAGCAGGGAGTCGTAGAGGTCTCGGAGGCTCTGGTATTTGGCGGCCATGGCGGCCTTGTCGTTGTCCGCGCTCAGCCGGTTTTTGTTTTTGATCCCGAGTTCGGGCACGCGCTTGCCCAGGTCGATGCTGAAATAATCGCCCTTGAGGTGGCAGGCGCCTCTGGGCCCGGTGGCGTAGGAAATGGCCATACCGTGGAAGGCCCTGGGGTCGTGCATGGGTATTTCCAGGCCCTTGACCTGCGCGGCCTCGTCCTCGTCCCGGCCCAACTCTTGGGCCATGCGCAAGGTTCCCTGGGAAAGTAATTTCCCGATCCCTTCCTGGGCAACGATCATCTTTACCAGCTTGACCATTGCCTCGCCGTCGCCCCACTTTAGCTCCATGCCAATGTCGCTTTTCTTGAGCGCGCCGGTTTCGTAGAGATACATGGCATAGGCGATGCACACTCCCGCGGAGATGGTATCGATCCCGCTGCGGTTGCAGATGTGGTTGGCCAGGATGATGGAATCGAGGTCATAGTTCATGCAGAGCGGCCCGAACGCGGCCGCGGTCTCGTATTCCGGTCCGTCCACCGATTTGATCTCGGCGCTGAAATCCCTGACCTCCCGGCCGCAGGCCACCGGGCAGCCCAGGCAGGCCGAGCTTTCAATCAGGCGCGACTCCCGGAGCGCCTGCCCGCTTACGCGCTCCGCGGGGAAGACCGACTTCTGGAAATACTTGACCGGGACGTCTCCCAGGATCATTCCCATGTCCATGGAAAGGATGGTGCCGTATTCGGATAGTCCTTTGGAGGTGAGGTCGCCGCGGATGACGGAGCGGACTTCCCTGGCCAGTTCTTTTAGTTGCGCCTCGTCCGCGGCCGGGGCCTTCCGGTTCCCGGCGCAGGCCACGGCCTTGAGATTTTTCGAGCCCATGATTGCTCCCAGTCCGCAGCGTCCCGCGGCGCGTCCCCGGTCGTTGATCACGCAGGCGTAGCGCAGCATTTTTTCCCCGGCCAGCCCGATGCAGGCCACGCTCAAGTCCCTGCCCGACTCCGCCTTGATCTGATCCTGCGTCTCATAAGTGTCTTTGCCCCAGAGATGCGATGCGTCTTTGATTTCCGCCTTGCCATTGTCGATCTTCAAATAAACCGGCTTGTCCGCTTTGCCGGTGATGAGCAGGCCGTCGTAACCCGAGCCTTTGACACGGAACGGGAACTGGCCGCCGCTGGTGGCCTCTCCCCAGAAGCCGGTCAGCGGCGAAAGCCCGGCCAAGGCGTACCGGCTGACCATCGGGATACTGGTCCCGACCAGAGGCCCGGTGGCGAACACCAGCGGACTTTCCGGCGAGAGCGCATCCAGACCCGGCTTCAGATGGTCATAGAGCATTGCCGCGGCAAGGCCGGCGCCGCCGATGAAATCGTTGAGCAGGTCTTCCGGAAGCGGCAAGTCCTCGACCGCGGCCCGGGTCAAATCAACGGCAAGAAATCTGCCATGATAACTTTTAATCACCCATACCTCCTTCCTTATTCCTTATGGGGTCAGCCGGTCAGGTGGGGTCAGGCCTTAACTTCGCAGTTCGAGCTTCGTTGTTAAGGCCTGACCCCGTGAATTCCTGACCGGCCAGACCCCTCGGGCCTGACCCCGCGAATTCGGGATTTCGGCCAGACCCCTCAACTTTCGTTGGGAATCTAGAAATCCACGTCCTTGCCGTCGTAAGCATAAATGAGCAACCGCCTGCATTCCTCCAGGCTTGCGGGCCGGGGGGTTGCGAACCCGCTCGGGTCGTCCAGCGCAAGCTGCGCCAGCCTGGGCAGGGCCGCGTCAAAGTCCGGGCGCGAAACACCTAGTTCCTTTATCGTCCTGGGCGCGTCCAGCTTGCCGTAAAATTCCTTGAGAGCGGTGAGCACGGCCGCGAGCGCCTGGTCTTTGGAATCTGCGCGCAGGTCCAGGGTCTTGGCGACGAGAGAGATCCGGTCCGTGGCCGGGTGGTAGAACTGGAGCGCATAGGGCAGAAAAATTCCGACCGCAACCCCGTGGTGCACTTTGAAGCTCGCGCCCAGCGCGTGCCCCAGGGAATGGGTGAGCGCGGTCGCGGAATTCCCGAAGCACATGCCCGCCATGCACGAGGCCATGAGCATGCGGTGGCGCGCTTCCTTGTCCCGGCCGTTCTTATGCGCGCGCGGCAGCCACTTGAAGACCAGCTCCAGGGATTTCACGCCCATGGCGTCGGTGAAATCGCCGGCGCGGGTGCAGAGCAGGCCGTCTATGGCGTGGGTGAGCACGTCAATGCCGCAGCCCATGGTCAGCGCCGGCGGCATGCTGATGGTGAACTCGGGGTTCAAGAGCGCGAAGTCCGGCATCAGTTCGGGATTTTGCAAGGGGATTTTGCGCCCGGTTTCTTCCTCGGTCACCACCATGGCCGAAGTGGTTTCGGAGGCGGTGCCCGCGGTGGTCGGGACCGCGGCCATGATCGCTTTCTTGCGCAGGTTGAGCGGCAGGAAGGGCGTGACCATTCGCAGGTCCGTGAACTCGGGCCGCTCGTAGAAAACCCAGGCCGCCTTGGCGGTGTCAATGACCGAGCCGCCCCCGACCGGGACGATCAGGTCCGGCTCAAAAGCCTTCATTGCCGCGGCCAGCTTTTTGACGCTCTCGAGCGGGGCCTCGGGTTCGCATTCGCTCCAGACCGAGGTTGTAAAACCGGCCTGGTCCCGGAACGCGGCCTCAACCTTGACCGCGAACCGCTGCGCGAACTGGTCGGTGACGATCATCGCTCGCTTTCTCGGACAGCGGACTCCGATCCAGGACGCCGGCCCGGGCAGCAACTGCTTGCCTTCCGGAAAAAGGTTCGAGCCCGCGAACACGCTCGCGGTGGCGAAGCTGCTCATCAGCCCCTTGAAAAAGGTCGAGCCCGCAATTGGGATCGCGCCCTTGACCGCATTCAGGTTGAACCAGTAATCCATTCCTTCCTTCTCCTATTCCATGCACCTGCCCTTTGTTTGCAGGGTCAGGCCCAAATTCATGGGGTCAGGCCGGTCAGGTGGGGTCAGGCCTTTTCGCAGGAGAACGAGCTGCGACGATAAGGCCAGACCCCTCCGGGCCTGACCCCGTGAATTCCTGACCGGCCAGACTCCTCAAGTTCCGGCTGCGATCTGCGATTTCACGGCACGGGCGGGGTCATCTCCTTGAACAACTCCGGCTCGTAGATGGCGAGCGCGGCCAGATAAACCGTGGTCCCGTTCCAGAGGTGGGGGATGGCGGTGCGCTGCTGGGCCACACGCGATCCGTCTCCGGCGAAATCTCCCCACATGGTGATCTCGCCGTAGCAATCCGTGCCGTGGAACGGCACTTCATGGGTAAGCAGCTTGAGCGCGTCCTCCAATAAACGCCGGTACTCGCCTCCGGGATCAGCCAATGCCAGCGAAGTGATTTCCTCGCCCAGATACGCAAAACCCGGCGCCTCCTTGCTCGCCTTGCTCCGGATGCTCTCCGCCAGAACTTCTTTCAAGGCCTTGGCGCCCGGCTCGGTGAAATCGTCCCAGGCCGGCGCCGGCCACAGCGTCCAGGCCTTGCCCCGGAAACCGGCCTTCGCTATCACCTCCGGATATACCGTCCTGGCCCGGATGCCCGCGCGCAGCGACCTGGCGGCCTCGCAATAGTTTTGCGTTTTCGTTTCCGGGAAACCCCATCTCGGCCCGGCGTCGCAAGCCGCAGCCATGGCGGTGAGCGCGGAAGAGGCTCCATGGAGCGTGGCGTCGGGCGGGAAGCTGTCGTCTTCGATGGCGGGTTTGGTCCAGTCTTTCTTGAGGTCAATCCATTGGAGCAGGTTGTCGGCTGCTCGGAGGAAAGCGGGACTGATGGCGTCTCGGTACGGTTGTTTTTCGGGTTCGGGCAAAACTTTTTCATGCCTCCAGAAGTTCCAGACCGTTAGCGCGGTCTCGTCGATTTCGCAGGGGTTGGCCCAGAAGCTGGTTGGCGAACTGCCGTCGGTGGACATTTTCTGCGGCCAGTTGCCGGAGGGGTCGAAGAAGGGCGGGCGAAAGTTGACCATCCATACCGGCGAGAACGCCAGCCGCTTGGTGTATTGGGTGCGGGCGAAATAAAGGTGGTGTCTGGTGACTTGCCGCGTGAACCCGGCCATATCCAGGAGCAGGTCAAAAAACGCGCTGTCGCGGGGATAGTCATAATGATAAGGGGGCTGGGCCGAGACCGAGGCGACAATGGCGCCGGAGTCCTTGTCCTGCCCGGCCAGAACGTTCAACACCGAGCGGCGGATCACGCGTTGCGTTACCGTGTCGGCCTGGCTGGGCAGATGAATGTCCTTGCCCAGGTCCTGCCACTGCTCAATTGAACGCTGCTTCATGGAGTTGTAGCCTTGCGCGCGAGACTGGTTTACGAGCGCAACCGCTTTTTGCGCCGAGTCCGCAATCGCCATGACCACGTTCACGCTCTCAAGTCCGGCAAGGTCAACGCTCAGCGCGGCGTCGCCGGGCCCGGTGTAGAGCGCGTTGCCGGAGAGAGCGCCGTCCGATGCGTCATCGAATCCTCCGGGAGGATCATCGGCGGGGACTTTGGTCTCGCACCTGTCCGCGCCGACCTGGAAGCCCGATACCGGCTCCATCAAGCCCCAGGCCACAAAAGTCCCGCCTTCGGGATATGCCGCGTCCAGGGCCGACGCGGACTCCGGCGCGGCTTTCAGCTTATGGGGCCGGGCAAGACCTTTGCTCTTGGGCTTGAAAGCCACCACCGCCTGGTCCGAAGCCAGGTAAACGGTTGCGAACCCGCCGTGCTTTGAGGTCCAGTCTTTGCCTTCGTCGGGTTCGGCAATCACCGGGGCAAAAGTGGAATGGTAAAAGAATTTTTTGGCCGAGCCCAGGATCCGGAAATGCCGCACCAGCAGGTCACGGTTCGGGTCCACGAAATCCGTCACCACGGTTGTCAGTTCCGGATGGATGTAGAGCCAGGTGATCAGATTCATGCTGTCCTCCGGATAGAATATGCGGTTGGTCGTCACCTCGGGACCGCCGAGCCAGACCACGGTTCCGGAATCCAGCACCAGCCCGCCGCGCGAGCCCAAACTCTCACACGGCTCCTGCGGGTGGCCGTAAAGACGCCAGTCAGCCGAAGGCGCCTCCGCGCCCATCCGCACCGGACGGTCTTCAGTGCCGGGAAGCGTGTAATATCGGAGCTGGTGGCCGTAAAGCGGGCTCGGCCAGCGCACAACCGTAAGCTGCGCCCAGGGCGAAATCTCCACCGAGAGCCGGCCGTTGCCCAAAGCCGCGGCGGCGTTGGTCCCGCCCCGGCCGACCTCGGAAAGCAAATCCGAGGCGAATAATATGTCCCCGCCCGCGCCCGTAAGATATGGCTTCAGCCGTTTGGCCTGGTCCGAGTCAACCTTCTTGCGAAGCCCCGGCCAGAGCGGAGCCTTCACCGGCTTATACTCCGGCTTTTCCGCGGAAAGCGCGGCCCCGGCGAAAAATACCGCAAGAACCGCTATTACTCTGAACCGAATTTTTTCCCCGGCGTCCATTTTTTTCCCTCGCCTCACGGCTTCTTTACGACTGCTTTCATTTCCATGTTTCGCCCCGATGGTCTTACCTTCACCAGAGATGCCGGCCGGTCAAATTCAAAATCAGCCCCGGGCTCAAGCGAGACTTTCGGGCTGTCGGTGAAAATCGCGCGCGGCAAGTAGATTTCGGTTGGCGCGGAAATACCCGGCTGCTCCTGCCAGGTCAGTTCGAACTTCGGGCCTTCGGGATCAAAGGCGAAGGACTTGATGGTCCCGGCCACTGCTCGAGGATATGGCCGGTCCAGGCTTCGGGCAGCGGGCCGGACGGTCCCGTCGGGGTTGAACACGCTGGTGTTTTCCATATTCCAGATCACCGCGCTCATGGACGCTTCCCAGAAGGTTCCGGAGATTTTCAGCGCGTCAAAGACCGAATAAAGATTCGTCAAATACCGGGCCGCGCTCTTGTGGAGCGGGGAGATGCCGTATTCCCCGACCAGCATGGGCGTATTCCAGAATTCGCGCTGCTTTGTTTGCTTCTTCAGGCCGCCGCGCATGAACTTCTTTTCCAATCCCGACTCGGACAGGATGCCGAAAGTCCCGAGGTCATAGTAGTGCGGGGCATAGACCAGATTTTTTATGTCCGGCCTCGGCCTGCGCGTGCTCCAGAGCCGGGGATTTTCCAGCGGGCAGATGTCGGCAAAAACGAGGAATCGCTTGTCAACCGACTGTGTCGCATCCGCCACGCGTTTGTAGAGCGGAAAGAGCTGATGCTCATACCACCATCCGATGCTCAAGCGTCCGCGGTTGCCCGGGAACGGCTCGTTGATCGGCTCAAACCCGATCACCGCGGGTTCGTCCTTGTACCGCTCCGCCAGCATCTTGAAAAACGCCGCGTAGCTTTCCTGCACACCGTCCTTGCCGGACCAGAAATCATCCAGCGTGCTCGCCACCGGCCAGGTGAAGTCACGCAGCCCCCAGTTCTTGCAATCCGCGTGAGCCGGCATGGCCCGGTATTTTTCCGAAAGCGCCCAGTCCGGGAACCCGTCCCCGCAGAAGCGCCGGCTGAACAAGTCCTGGTGGCTGTCAACGATCACGTAAATCCCGCGACGGGAAAACGCCCCAACCATCGCGTCATATTTTTTCAGGTATTCCTCGTCATATTTTCCGCGCTCAGGCTCCGCGGCCTCGTAGATCACGAGCATACGCACCACGTTGAAGCCCATGTCCCGGATGCCGTCCGCGTACTTCTCAAGCCCGGCCTGGAAATCAGGCTTCGCCTCAAACGGATAAAACGGAGGCAGCTTGCTCCGACCGCCCGCGTTGACCCCGCGGAGGATCACTTCCCGGCCCGCCCCGTCCACAAACCTTACGCCCTCAACGCGGATGCCGGCCGGATTTGAGCCCGCCGACACAGAAATTGGCGCAGCCAGCAAAAAAGCAATCGCCGAAGCAGCGGTCAAAATTCTTTTTGTCATTTTCATGATTCTCCCTATTGAATTGTCCGGCATTGCTCATGCAGCGTCAGGATGACAAGACCGGGGCGGCGTCATTCCCGCCCGCGCAAAACGCGTCATGCGGCTGGTCACAGTTTTTTCTTCAGACCCGAAATCTGCTTTTTCAACACCGGAATTTCCTTGGTGGCCACATTCCATGCCGTCTTGAGATCAATCCCGAGATAGTCGTGAACCAAGATGTTCCTCATCCCCGCTATGCGGCTCCAGGGAATTCCCGGGTTGCCGGCCTGGATTTCTTGAGGAACATTGCGAACCGCTTCCCCGATTAATTCAATCCGCCTGATTACCGCGTCCTGCAATTGGGCGGACCCCATGAAAAAATCGAAACTGACGCCCCCGACATATTTTTCGATCAGATCGATGCATTCCAGGATGAACGCCAGGTGTATGCGGACATCCTTTTTCACAAAATCCTCACCTCTTCTCTCAAGATGCGGCTCCGCAGCAAATGATAGATGGAATCATAGGTCAGCACGTCAACCTCTTTGCCCAGAGTTTGCTCAAGCTCAATTTTCAGCCCGGCCAGGTCGAGCAGGCTGGCGTCCTGAGGCAACTCAACCAGGACGTCAATGTCGCTTTCCTTGGTATCCTCTCCCCTGGCCAGCGAGCCGAATACGCCGGCGCGTTTGACGTCATGCCTTTTGAGCACAGGCAATATTTTTGCTTTCACTTCCGCAATGTTCATGATCATTTCCCCCAAGGCCGCCCCTGATGGGCCATGCTGTCCCTTCTATATACTACCGGGCCGGTCCTAAATCAAGCCCTTGGCCCGGAGCATGATCTCCACGGTCTCGCGCGAGGAGTAGCGGAATTTGTAGCCGATCTGGTTTCTGAGTTTGGCGCTGTCAAGCACCCAGGGGCGGCGGATGTAATCGAGGAACGCGGTGGAGAAGTTGAGCCAGGGGATGCGGAGCGCCCATTGCAGGGCGACCACCGGCGTCACCAGCCAGTCGGGCAAAAAAAGCGCCGGCTTCCGGCTCAACTCGATGATTTCCCGCATGGTAATCGTATCCTCCGGAGCAAGGTTGATGCTCCCTCCCGAACGCTTCTCAAGGATATGGATGATCGCGCCGATAACGTCGTCCTCATGGATGAACTGGAGCGGAGGATCGTATCCCCTGGGCGCTATGATCACGGGCGAGACCAGCAGGTCCGAGATGTAGTTGTTGACCAGCGGGCCGTAAACCACGCACGGACGGATGATGCTCATCACCACGGCCGGGTTCTTTTCCGAAAACTCGCGGCAAAGACCTTCGATCCTGGCCTTGTCCACCGCGTAATGGAACCCGGGGTTGGCACGGAGCGGAGCGTCTTCCTTGAGCGCGGCCGGGTTGTCCGGCCAGGCCCCGTAAGCCGTGCCCGAACTCGCCACCAGCACCTGGGACACCCCTCCGGCCTCCGCGGCCTTGAGCGCGTTTTTCGAACCCTCGAAATTCACCCGGTGCATGAGCTCAACGTCGTGCATCTCCTGCAGCACGTATGCCAGATGGATGAAAATATCCGGCTTGACCTGCTTAACCCATTCCACCAGGCCCTGGTCGTTTATATCCATGCGCCGGAATTCCAGTTTGTCCAGCTTGTAGAGCGGAGGCCGGAGGTCCATCCCGTAAATCTTCTCGCACCATTCCCTCCGCTCAAGCTCCCGGCTGAGGTTGGTCCCCAGATACCCGCTCACGCCCGTGATGAATACCTTCCTGCCCATGACAGCTAGAATTCTACAAAAGCCGCTCCTGCTTGTCCAGCCCGGCCAAGCATCTTTTGACTACTTTTTAGATTCCAGCATATAATTTTAAAGAGGAACCGGCAAACTCCTGCGAGCCAATCAGATACTGAATTCTGAAGCTCTGACCCCATTTCATGGTCGGGGCTTAAACTGGGGATGAGGGGGAAAACATGAAAATGACAGGTCAGGTCTGGGCGGTCATGCTGATCGCAACCTTTATCTTGGGCTCAGCCAAGGCCGGGAATGAAAAGTCGTCGGCAAAGAAATGGTTGGATCGTCCCGGCCTGGGGATCATGTACATGATGGAGCGCCGCGAGGGCTGGAACTGGGAGCGCGATTTTGTGAAATTCAACAAGTCGATGACCGATGAAAATGGCAGCTTAAAATTCAACGGCCCGTATTGCCAGGCCAATGACTGGGTGGAGCTTTCCCGAAAAGTGGGCGTGGACTACCACGTCATGCAGGCCAAGTGGCACGACGGCATCTGCTTTTTTGACACCAGGCTGACCGCCTGGAATTCGCCGGTGGATTACATCGCCCGGTTTTCCGCGGCGAGCAAAAAAGCGGGCATCCCGTACATGTATTACTACTCGACCCTGATCGACCACAATCCCCAGTTCGACTCCATGCAACCGCTCAAGCGCAACACCCTTTCGCAGATCGGGCTTCTGCCCGGGAAGAAATATCTCAACTACCTCCAGGGCCAATTGGGCGAGCTTATGGACAACTACCATCCGGACGGCTTCTGGCTGGACTGGTACATGCCCCTGCCCGACCGGTCCTCCCAAACCGCGCTCAAGTTCCTGCGCCGGAAATACCCGGGGGTGATCGTCACCTTCAATAACTCCAGCGGCTTCGCCAACCTTTATGACCAACTGGACTACACCACCGGCGAGGCGCACGACCTCCGGGGCTCCAAGGACCGTTCCCCGGGCCTGGCCGGAATTGTTACCAGCCTCAACTCCTACTGCTTCCGGTCCGCCAACCGCAACCGCCAAAATTTCGATCACCCGTGGGAATTGATCTCTCCGTGCGGCAAAGACTGGCAGGTGGTGGAACTGCGGGAGGACACGGACGAGCTTTTGCGGATGACAGCCTCGGTTTTGGCGAGCGGGGGCAGGCATTTGATCGGGGTTGCGGCTCAACCGGACGGGTCAATCCTGCCCGAGCACGTGCGCCAACTGGAAATGCTGGCGGCGTGGTACCAGCCCCGGCGGGAACTGTTCCAAAACGCCGCGGCCTTGAAATATGCGGGGGACCGCGCGCCCGGAGTGAGCGGGGTTGACCATTCCAGTTTCGGGACCGTTGCCGCAGCCCTGGGCCAAGACCGTCTCCTCCACCTCATCAATTTCAACGGGTCCAAGACCGAATTGAAACTCCGGCTCAGCGGCGTAGATTGGGGCCAATTCGGAAAAGCTTATCTTGAGCCGGGTCACCGGGAAATAGCCTTGAGCCAGAGCAAGGGCGGGATGGAAATCACGCTCGCGCCCTCGGACATCGACCCGGTGGACACCATCATCCGGATGGAGAAGAGCCGATGAAAAAAATCCTCGCGTTGATCTGCTTCACCGCGGCTTTCGATGCGCTTCCGCTTTGGGCGCAGGGCGGGGAGCGCGAGCTTACCCTGGAAAACTATCGGGACAAGCTCAAAGGCGGGTTCGTGGGCCAGATGGCGGGCGTGACTTTCGCGGCGCCCTATGAGTTCCGCGCCGACGGGTTCACTCTCCCCGAATACCTGATCCATGAATGGCGGCCGGGGATGATCGAAGGCGCGCTTGCCCAGGACGACATTTACGTGGAGCTGACTTTCCTCGCGACCATCGAGAGGCACGGCCTGGATGCTTCTCAAGAGCAGATCGGCAAAGACTTCGGCGCTTCCAAATACCCGCTCTGGCACGCGAACAAATTCGGCCGCGATAATATCCGCAAGGGCGTCATGCCTCCGCTCTCCGGCCACCCGCGCTATAACGCGCACGCGGATGACATCGACTTCCAGATCGAAGCCGACATGTTCGGCTTGATCTCTCCGGGGATGCCCCGGGCCGCGCAGGAATTGACCTGGAAATTCGGCCACGTCATGAATTACGGCGACGGGGTTTACGGCGGGGTGTTCATCGCGGCCATGTATTCCGCGGCTTTTTTTGAGAGCGACCGGGTGAAGGTGGTGGAAGCGGGCCTGGCTGCGATCCCGGCCTCAAGCAATTATGCGAAAACCATCCGCGACGTGCTGGAGTGTTACAAGCAGGACCCTCGCGACTGGCGCGCGGGGTGGAAGGTGATTGAGAAAAAATGGGCCAAGCTGGTGCATTGCCCGGACCCGCACCCGGTTTACAGAAACCGCAAGCTCGGCATCGGCGCCAACGTCAACGGCGCCTACGTGGTGATCGCGCTTTTATACGGCGGGGGCGACCCGTTCAAGACCATGCGGATCGCGACCACGTGCGGAAGGGATTGCGACTGCAACTCGGCCTCGGCCATGGGAGTGCTCGGGACCATGACCGGGTTCGGCAACCTGCCCGATGACCTGGCCGCCGGACTTAAATCCATGCGCGGCAAAAAGTTTTCCTATACCAACTACGACTGGGAGTCCGCGCTCGCGGCCCTGGAGCAACAGGCGAAAAATCTCCTGCTCAAGCGGCGCGGCCGGGAGGAAAATTTGACTTGGCGGATTCCGGTCCAAGCCTTGTTCGCGCTCCCGCTGGAGCAATGGCCCTACGGCATGCCGGCAAGCGAAGTGCCGCTGCCGGTTGATAGTTAGTTCGGAGAGAGAACGGCAATTTCAAGAAAAAAATTCCCCCGGCTTACGCTTCGGGACAAGCCCTGACCGATGCGAATGATCCGACGCGCGTGCTCGCCCGCACCGACTCTCAATTCCTCAGCCCGGAGCACCAATGGGAAAAAATCGGCCTGGTCAACAACGTGGTCTTTGCCGAAGGCCTGGTCCGCTTTCAGGGTAAATTTTTCCTTTACTACGGGGGCGCGGATTCGGTTATCGGGCTTACCGTCTGCCCATAATCAAAGCATGCGCTATTTGACAGTTCTTGCCGCGAGAGTTATAGTGGTTTCACGAGATAGATGCCAAAGTCAAATTCATACCAGCGACCGCTTTTCGCAAGTCCCGTTGGCAAGTTCCCCGGCACGCGGTATCAAGGCAGCAAGGCAAAACTGGTCGATTGGATTTTTCGCCATGTCTTGGAGTTGAAATTCGACACTTGCCTCGATGCCTTCGGCGGCACGGGCGCGGTCGCATATCGGTTGAAGCAGGCCGGCAAAACCGTTACTTACAATGACCTGCTGCGCTTCAATTACTATTTTGGCCTGGCCTTGATCGAAAATTCGGATACGCGGCTCAGCGAGGAGGAGATAGATTGGGTCTTGAGTCGCCACGCTGAAATTGCCTATCCGGACTTTGTTGAAAAGACTTTCAAGGATATTTACTTCACTGATGATGAAAACGCCTGGATCGACCAGACCATCACCAACCTGCGCCACTTGGGCGATCCATTTAAGTTTACTCTTGCCTTTTTCGCGCTTTGCCAAGCCTGTATCATTAAGCGGCCTTATAATTTGTTCCACCGCAAGAACCTTTACCTCAGGCTTGCGCAAGTTGAGAGGTCCTTCGGAAATAAAGCGACTTGGGACCGGCCATTCGAGGAATGGTTCCGGGTATTTGCGTCGGAAGCAAACCAGGCGGTGTTTGATAATGGCCGGAAAAATCGCGCGCTGAACCTGGACGCGATGGATGTGCCGGGCAAATATGACCTCGTATACATTGATACCCCATATATTTCGAAGCGAGGGGTGGCGGTAGACTACTTAGACTTCTACCATTTCCTCGCGGGACTCACCATGTATTATGATGAGTGGGAGAAACACATTGACTGGAAATCAAAACATCGCCGGCTAAAACCTAAAGGAAATGAGTGGATTGACAAAGCGGCCATAACTGATGCCTTTGACCGGTTGCTGGAGCATTACAAGAACAGTATCGTAATTATTTCATATCGAAGTGACGGCATTCCATCGGAGTCAAAGTTGGTTTCTATTTTGAAGAATCATAAGAAAAGCGTGCTGGTTGAGCATTTTGGTCATTACAAATATGTTTTGTCCAATAATTGCGAATCCAAGGAAATACTTCTCATCGGCTCGTAGACTGATTTGAGGTTAATGAAAATATGGCCTTGAATGATTTTCAAAAGGAACTCTTGGGGTATTTTGCGGAATTCCGCAAAATTTTATCGACGGATTCGGGCGATTGGGTTGTCAAGGGATTCATAGACGTTTATAAAAACATTTATACAATTTCAATTGATACAAAGGTAGTTTCCAAAATCATGGAGCTCATGCTGTTCCCGGTTATTTCGCGTTTTGCATCCGAGCATGATTACAAGATGGTGCTTAGCGAATTCCAGAACCATTACCCGGACATAAGCCTGATTTCCCCGAAGGGAGAGAAATTGGCGCTCGATCTCAAAAGCACCTACAGAATCGACGAAAAAAGAGTAAATGGCTTTACCTTGGGCGCCTTTACCGGATATTTTCGCAGCCGCCAGTCAGACAAAAACATCACTTTCCCTTACGAACAATATTCCGCTCATTATGCGCTTGGGGTCATCTATAGCCGGAATGATGAAATCGCTGATGAACGCAAAATATACAAGCTGGATGACCTCCAGAGCATACTCTCGGTGGTCAGGAATTTTGAATTTCTTCTCCAGGAAAAGTGGAGGATCGCCGGCGCCCAGCCCGGCAGCGGAAACACCAAAAACATAGGTTCCATAAAAGAAGTGAACGGCCTGATAAACGGCGCTGGACCTTTCGCAAAATTGGGCCAAGAAGTTTTCGACAATTATTGGATGAATTACCTAACCGAAGATATGGCCCGCGCCATCGATTCGAAAGTTCCCTATCATAACCTCGAAGAATATTTCAAATGGCGCGGCCGCGGCCGAAAAAGGAAGCGAAAAAGGAAGTAAATTACCCACCACTTCTCCGGCGGGATGACATCTCCGAATTTTTCCTGGGCCTTAGAGGCCCTTTCGATTTCCTCTCAAGTTTTCCATACGAGCGATCTGGCTCCTAATTTCATCAAAATTGCTATTCTGTAACTTTATTCTTGACAAGAAATGGGGGGGGGTATAATCACAATAAAACTGAAAAATAGGGGAGGTGATATCCATGCCGAGAAGCAGACCGCATACTGTTAGAAAAGGCAAGGGGACCATGTGCAATGTTTGCGGCAGAAACTGCGGACGGGGAGGCCCGCTGAGAAAACATCTCGAGCAAGGCCATCGTATCGCGTTCGCGGATTACAAGAAATGCTTTGGAGGAGTTATTTTGGTCGACGAATGGGACGATTCGCTTTCCTTTCCTAACGGGCAAAAAGTCATCACGCACACCCTTGTAAGAAGATTTCCAGGGGATCCAAGCTGGCGAAAAGTGCGAGGGAGGGGTAAATAAAGTGAGAAAATACTCATTGGCGGCTTTGGCATTATTACTTTTGTGTGCCTCGGGGAAAGGCCATGTTGTCCCCACAAAAGCGGAAGAGAATTTTGCGAAAAAGAAAATATAATTATGACATAAAAAGGGGGACAAATGGGCGAGGAATCGAGTAAAAGCCAAGCTAAAACTAATGGCAAAGATCAGCCTCATCAGCAGCCGCCAGACAGCCATGACAACGCGCAAACCGCTTCCGCCCCATCCAGAAATGTTTTGCTGGAAAAATGGAATTCTCTGGCAGGATGGAAGAAAGACCTGCTCATCGCAGGTTCCTGGATCCTTCTTATCCTCTTTATCATTCCACCCATTGGCACGTTGATTGGAATTGTGCTCCTTATTATTTATTGGGAAAAGGTCAAACCAAAACTAAAGTTCTATTGGGCTAAAAATGCTCAAATCAGGGTATCTTGGGTTCAGAAATGGAATGGACTAAGCAAGAAACGAAGATTTGCTGCCATTACGGGGTTTGTGTTCCTTTTTGCCATTGTATTTTTCCCGGCCCTTTTCGTGCATCCGCTTCTATATTTATTGGCAATAGTCTTGGTCCCGATGAATGTATACCTAATCATGAACTGGTCGGTGATGAGTTTTGGGCGAAAACTCTTTTGGCTTGGAGGCCAGGTGGCTGTTGTGGCGACGATTTCATTTCTGTTTATTGTAATTTCTATAGGTGGATTTCTATGGGAGGCAAAGGATGCGGCAAAGCATTTTGATAGTACACTAACCACGGTTGACCGCATAACCAAGGCGGTTCCCGCGGAGAATCAAATTGCTTCTTCCAAAGCAACAGCCAGGGTTGATTGGGAGAAGATAGCCGGATACGGGGACCAGACCGGGAAATACCCGTTTGATACCGATTTCTTTTCAACCACGGAAGTCATCCGGATTCTCAAGGAAATCTTGGGAAAAAACAAGTATCAAAAATTGACGGAAAGATTTGGCGGAGTTCAAATCCCGATCAAGTCCAAAAGTGGTTTGATTTATCTGTGGGGATGTAAAGAGCATTTTTGTGGTTCTGATTATGCCTGCATTTTAATCGATACCAATGAAAAAGACATATTCGTGGGTTTGGCAGTCGGCGGCAATTATGAGGCGATCTCTTATTCAGGAAATTCCATGCCTGAAGAAATGACGAATGAATGCCCCGAAGAATTGCCATGAATAGCACGATAAATCGGCAGTGAATGGCTTAAAAAGTTTCCCTGTTGATCTTGCCAGAGACCAGGTCGATGACTTGGAAGATGGGGCGCGGGGCGGCCATGTCATTGACCAAGGGATTTCAGCCACTCAATGGCTTCGGGATGTTTTTGGAAAGCCTTGCCAAGATGGTGGAAGCAAACCATGGCCTCGGAGGTTTGGCCGATTTCGTAATAATCGGGCATTTCTTCCGGGACCGGGCTCAGGCCGGTCAGGAATTCGAGCACATAAGGATTCCGAGTATTGGCGCGGTAGAAGGCCACGCGGGCTTGGAGGAAGTCTCGGGACAAAAAGCGCTCCAGGGCCCGGCCCCACAAAAAAGCGGCCATGCCGTCCTCGGGGAAATCTTTAAACAGTTTGCGCGCGTCTTTCAAGCGGCTCTCTTCCAGGTATAGCCCGATAAGGATGTAACGCATTCCTTGATTGTCATGGTCGTTCAGCCTCATCATTTTTTCAATTTGGCTGATTGCCTGCGCTGTTTGTCCGGCTTTAAGCAGCAAATCAGCCAAGACCGCCAGAGTCCTCATATATGGCCTTGTTTCCACCAGGCCCCAAAAGCTTCCGGCATTTTCCCGGAAATAATCCCGGCCAAAAGCCTGTTCGGCTTTATCGACCAGTGAACCTATGGCCTTAACCCGCTCTTCAACCGAGCTTGATTCCATCAAGGCCGCTATCCGCTCAGCATCAACGCAATTCGGGTCGAATTCCAGAGCTTTTCGGGTCAAGGCTAATGACTGATTCAGGACTTTTTTCTCCATAGCCTTGAAAGCCAGGGCCTGCGCCTGTTCCACAGGGTCGGGCGGCTGTTCCGCCATGAGTTCATCAAGCGGCCTGTGCATCACCTTTTCCTCCATGAAGGCATCTAACTCGGCCCGGCTTGCAAATCCCTTTTGCTTGCTGATTTGGTCCATGACCCGGAACAATTGCTCCGTGTCAAAATTGGCGCCGATCGCGCCCGGAGTTGTAATAAGTTGCCGGGGAAGGGAAAACTGATCGGAGGAATATCCTTTCAATCGCCTGGACTTTCGTTTAATCTTACCCATCGCCTTTCTCCCGATTCATATGAATTTATTGCCGCATGAAAAATGAGCCAAAAAAGCCCGTATTATTTTTATGGTCCCGGATTGGTTTCCGGGGCCGGACCATCAGCAGGCAGCGGTTGACAAGATACATGCTTTTCCCCCTGATTATTTGCGGGTTATCTTCTGAAAAATTTCGTCGGCAAGTTTCCGGAATAAGGCTTTGATGTCCCTGGGATCGACCGGTTTGATCAACTCGACCGGCCAGCGGTTGATCTGGTCGGGGAGCGCTTGAATTTTTTCAAGCGCGGCCGCCATCCAATAAAAGTCATAGCCCCGGTCTTTTTCGCGCGCGCATTCGCTCAACTCCCAGAAGTCCACTTTTTCCTGCGTGAGTATGAAGTAGAGGTCGATGGCATCCCTGGGTTCGGACCTGCCATAGAAAGCCAGCAACTTGTCGGTGATCAAATCCAGATAGTTGTTGACCAGCACTTTTCCAACTTTGACCGGTGCCGCGAGCCGGAACGGGCTGTCATAGGCCAGATGAATTTTAACCTGCTCCGCGCCGATTTGCGTCTGCAACTCGGCGAAGCTCAGAAACCGCCGGGGCACGAGGGTCGTGAATTTTTCGGCCAATGCCTGCTCCAGCCGGCGGGAGAATGTCGGGACCAGATCATCGCGCCGGGTGATGAAATCGAGGTCAAAAGATCTTCGGTGGCCCAGATAGTATTCCGCCAAAGCGGTTCCGCCGCTCAGGCAGAAGTCCTCGGATTCCTTAAGGGCAAAGAAAATTTCCAGCACCGCCTTGTGGCCGGGAGTAAGGACCCCGAAGCTGCCCGGGTCTTTAGGGATGGGTTTCAAAATAACGCTCCCACAACCGGCAAAGTTCCTTGGGCAAATTCAATTCCTGCAATAATCTTCTAACCTCGGCTAAATCCAATTCCCGGATATCTTCGGACCTCCCGTGCGTGAGCACCTGCTCGATATACCACTTTCTCTGCCACGGGTCATCGAGGTCGATTTCTTCCTTGGACCAGACTATATAGCGCTTGGGCTTGATCTTCATGCTTTCAATATAGCACCCGGCATGACCGGCCTCAAGGAGAGGCTGCGAGGCCGCCAAACCTGGCATGCCCCGCGCAGGTCCCGTGCGGCAAATCCGTCCAGTGGCCAACAACCGGGGCTCTACCATTTTTCCGGCTCGATCACGTCTCCGAATTTTTGCTGGGCCTTTTTGAGCCGGTCCATCTGGTCTTCGATGACCTGGAAGATGACCGGGGGCGAGCCCTTGATCATGCGGTAGATTTCATCCACCCGCTTCATCTTGCTCAGGTACTGCCTGACCCGCAGGCTGAACTGGGCGGTGTAGTCGTCTTTGGAGTATTCGCGCTTGAGCACTTGCGAGAAGAGCGCCTTGAGGTCGTCGTATTTGGGGATGAGTCCGGTCGGGGTCCGGATCGCCTCCGCCTCCTTGTGCACCCTGAGCTCCATCCACTTGAGCCAGACCGCCTTGTCGGTTTTGGAGTTGAGCCATTTGCCGTCCGGTCCCCGGAGGAAATAGTTGACGGAGAAGATTTTAGGGGGCTTTTCGAGTTTTTCTCCGAACTCGAGGTATCCCTTGATGTAGTGTCCGATGGGTATGGAAAGGAAATCCACGTTGGCCATGGGGTTGAACTCGCGGATGCCTTCCTGTCCCAGGGTCGCGGCCGTGGTCTCGCTCTCCAGGCTGGCGCCCTTGGTGATCACCCCGTGCTGCCAGTCAAAGGATTCCTCCACCGGGGGCCAGGTGTACGAGTCGCGCCCGCCGTAGATGATGCCTCCGAGCTCCACCCCGTTGGGGTTGTCCAGCTCGGGATCCAGGTTTTCCAGCAGCCTGAGCTCGAGCGTGACGCGGGCGTTGGGATGACTGGGCGGAATTTCTTTTTCCTTCTTGTCCTTCTTGCCCGGGAACCATTCGCCCTGGAAATTGTTCCCCCTGGCCGGGGCCGGTTGGTCCTTTCCGATCCAGAACACATCGCCGTCCTCGGTGCAGAGCACGTTGGACCAGATCACCTCGCCCGGGCCGTTGAGCGCCTTCCACAGAACCGGGTCGTCAACCGAGTTCACGCCCTGGATGATCCCGAAGATGCCCTTCTCCACGTTCACCGCCCGCGCCTTGCCGTCAACGTTGCGGAGGTAGGCGATGTCGTCCCCGATGATGGTTTCCCCGGTCAGCATGGAGGTTGAGGTCTTGCCGCAGAGCGAGGGGAACGCGCCCGAGAAATAGGTTACGCGGTCTTTGGGCCCGTGGACTCCCATGAGGAACATGTGTTCGGCGAGCCATCCTTCGCGGCCGGCGCGCTGGATGGCGAAGCGGAGCGCGAGCTTTTTCAGCCCGATGGTGTTTCCGCCGTACTGGGTGTTCAGGCTGTAAACCGTTTCGTCCTCGATATCAATGTAGATCCTTCTTTGCGGGATGTTCCTGCACACGCCGTTCTCCAGTTCGCCCTGGGAGTGGACGAATTTGAGGAAATTGCCGTTTCGTCCGAGCCGGACGAATTCCTGATAGCCCTGGCGGTAGAGCAGGTCCTCGCTGTGGCAGACGTAGCTGGAGTCGGTGATCTGCAGGCAGGGGATGGTGAATTCGGACCCGACCGGGCCCAGCACGAAAAAGCGCACGAACATGGTCGCGTTTTTCATCATGCCCTTGAGCATGGAGTGGATTTCCTCCAGGGCCTCCACCCGGTCGGTGGCGTTCAGGTCCAGGCCGAAGTCGACCATTTTGGACACCAGCAGCTTGGTGTTGGCTTTGTCGCGGCCCTGGTCAAGGGCGTTGTCAAAATGAATGGTGTGTCCGCTCAGTTTCAATTTTTTCTCTTCCCCCCCAGCCGACGCCTGCTCCCGGATGAACGCCAGCTCCTCCGCGGTGTCCGAGCAAACGAACACTTTCGCCGGGTCGCAGTAATCGATGTATTTGGCGACAAACTGATGGACTTTCGGATTGTTGATCGTGATCAGCTTGTCCAGGTCCTGCTTGCCCAGCCTGGACTTGAGCGCCTTCATTTCCGATCCCGCCATTTCGTCCTCCTTTTAACCTTCCAGCCTTTCAACTTTTCCAGCTTATATGCACAGTCTTCCCCCATCGAGGCCCAGCGCGCGCACCTCGCGCCTGATCACGCGGTTTTTTTAGTGATGGTGGAGAAGACGGGAATACTTCTGGGGAATGAGGGTATCATCTGTTTGGCTCTTTTTGATTATTAGCAAATTTTCCGGAGCTTGTCAAGCAGCGGTTAATTCTCGGGGTCGGCAAAATGGGGTCAGGCCGAAATCCCGAATTCGCGGGGTCAGGCCCGAATGGCGCTAATTTAAGGTTGAGCCTGATAGCCAAGCGCTTATGGTCATCAACCAAATAAGTTGACCGGCATTCAATTCTTTCGATAGCCCGGCGCTTCAGCGCCGGGAACGCGGGACTCCCT
>Ga0315291_10002394_pt1 | contig 24599 bp, 23 predicted proteins | sample YL17G12_20_MG_FD_203070 | JGI IMG/M metagenome (GOLD analysis project Ga0315291, IMG submission 203070) | Sediment microbial communities from Yellowstone Lake, YNP, Wyoming, USA - YL17G12_20 | ecosystem: Environmental > Aquatic > Freshwater > Lake > Sediment | place: USA: Wyoming | collected...
CCGCAACCGTCACCATCACCTTTGCAAAGTCAATCACATCACTGGATGAGAAAACGCCCCCCATGGCGCTGTTCACAATTGATAAGGATGGAAAAACCACCTCCACAAAGGTTGAAATCACGGGGAAAGGCATCCCTGGCATGAAGGGATTTGAACTCCTGCCCGAAGTTGTCACCGTCCCACCCGGCGCCTTCAGCTGTTTCCATGTCCGCTTAGTCATCCAATCCCCGCTGAAGACAATTGTGCAGGAGGGAAAAATTCAGACAACCACAATTACTGACAAAAAGATAGATTACTGGGTCAGCAATGTGAGCAATTGCACCGTGGTGGTGAGGAAGATAGAGGCGGAACGGACGCAAAAAATCCAGTGCGCGGCGGATGAACCATCTATTATCCTCAGCCAGGAAGATGTAACAAAGGTCAAAAAATGGTCGCTTGTCAACTTCTCGCCGGTGAAGAAGTGAGATGGCGTTGAGAGCGCCTGAGAATTGGAGAATTTGAGAATTTAAGAATTGGAGGATTTGAGAATTGGAGAATTTGAGTCCGCCTTAGGCGGATAAGAATCGGAGAAGGGGCGACAGGGTGAATCGGAGAATTAATATAAATCACTTCTCCGCTTCTCCCATTCACCGTTTCTCCCATTCATTTTTTTAGTCTCTCTTACTCTTCTGTCCCGGAAGTCTCCTCTCGTTCCCTGCCAATCTTTTTCAGTTCAAGCACGGTGAATAATCCCCCCACAATCACACGCCCGTATTCTGAGAAGAATCGCCAGAAGGCAACCACCATGAACCCCGATGTCTCGATGAAATGTCCGAATGCCACACTGAAGACCGCCTCTGCCACACCGCTTCCCGATGGAGTCGGCGTAATATACACAATCAGGTGAACCATGCACAGGGTCAGAATGCCCTTGAAATATGGGACATGCAGCCCGAACACCTGTGCGGTCAGCGGACCCAGCGAATAAAGTGTGACAAGGTGGGCAATGGTTAAGAGGATAATCAACACATTGTTGAACCATCCATAAGTCACCATATCCCGAAAGGCAATCTCCACCTCTCCGTAAAAAAACCATACCTTTCCTATCAACCTCCAGGCAAACCTTTTCATCCCCTTTTCCGGAAGTCCTTTTAACTTTTTGTTGAGCAGGTCTCCAAACCGCCTGCGTTCCAGACGCAGGAAGATGAGCCCGGCAATGATGATGACGCTGAAAAGCGCCAGAAGGCGGAAGTAGTGTGAAAGCCAGGGTGGCAGAACACCCGGCAAAAGTATGGTTGCTATTGGAAAGACAGGGAGGAGGATGATGAGGGGCAAAAGGGAGCGGGTGAGGGTGGAGGAAACGGCGGTTCCGCTCGGAACTTTCTGTCGTGTCAGAAGATAAGCCATACTGAATTCCCCGCCGAAGGAGGTGGGCGTCATGGCGGAGAAAAAGGCGTAGATGAGGACAATTTTGATGCTTTCCCCTATTCCGAGTCGCTCCGAGTGGCTCGCCAGGAGCACCTTCAGCCGCCAGGCGTCAAGACAGATGGCAAGAAATGCCACGCAAAAACAGATTACAAACCAGGGGATATGGATATTATTAAGGTCCTCAAGTGTGATTCTGAAACCTGCCAGAAGTGGGACAACTGAAAGTCCCAGAAGGCTCATGATGACAAAAAAGGAGATTAGATAGACCCAGTGCCTATCCTTCAGCGAAGGGAATGTGATTTCACGCTTCATGTCACCCCTGTGGTGAAACGGCGAATTATCAAGAATTCTTGCGGCGCACTCATGAGTTCATATTGACATAATTTGTGGGAATTTGACTTATATTTTATTTCTATGGCAAGGATAAAAAAACGGGCAGAGAAAAAATTCAATTCTTTATGCTTAGTCCGCCTCAGGCGGATTTGCGAACCCTGCGTGCCCTGTGTGAAATCCTGAAAATGCCGGTTATGATTGCTCAATCGGTCCGGGGATGATGTGGACCATGCGTTTGTCACGACCCCAGCGGGAATAATGCACCACGCCGGGAATCTTTGCAAAAAGGGTAAAATCCTTCCCCTGCCCGACATTTTTACCGGCGTAAAATTTGCTTCCACGCTGGCGGACAATGATGCTGCCGCCTGTGACAAGCTGTCCGTCAAATGCCTTGCAGCCGAACCGCTGACCTGCGCTGTCCCTGCCGTTCCTGCTGCTTCCAACGCCTTTCTTATGAGCCATGACTCAAACCCTCCTTCAAAAAGCAAGCCCCGCTGTATGTGCGGTGGGGGGTCACTTGGTTGCGGGAAGAATCTCCTTCACAAGTATGGCTGTAAAATCCTGCCTGTGACCGGTTTTTTTGGCAAATCCCTTGCGCCGTTTGTATGTGAAAACGATTATCTTCTTTCCGCGCCCGTGATTAACAATTTCACCCCTCACCCTGGCGCCGGTTACACGGGGTGTGCCCACCTGCGCCTCCGCCCCCTCGCCATCGCCTTTTACCATTAACACATCATCAAGGATTACCTCACTGCCGACCTCTCCCTCAAGTTTCTCCACCTTGATGATGTCGCCTTCCTTGACGCTGTATTGCTTGTTACCAGTTCTCACGATGGCTTGCATGATTTTTTTCCTCAGTGATATTTACTCACAACCAAAACACAGATGCGGACATTAGTCAGGGTGTCTTTCCCCTGTCAATAAAAAATAAACACAATTTTTTCAATTATTTCCCTATGGATTGATAATTGATAATGGAGAATTGACAATAATCATCCAATCATGCAAGTTTACAATTTATTTTTGTGGGGGAAAGATGGTGAGCAATTTTAGACCTCTATACCGGTGTGTCTATTCAAGGATGCCGGAGGGCGAGATTACGTTAGACCCTGAAGCTCCGCCGTGGAGGGAGGCGGCAACATTCGGGAGTTTTATCCTCGCAGCCGGCTCCGACCCCGCACTCCGCCAGACGGAGGCAAAAATGGTCTGGGATGAATGGGGCATCCATCTCCTCTATATCTGTCACGACCCCTGCATCTGGGGGACATTCACAAATGACCAGGACCCCATCTTTGATGAGGAGGTGGTGGAGGTCTTTCTCGCCCCCCAGCCGGAGGGTGAATTTTATTACGAGTTTGAGGTGAGCCCGCGCAATGTGCGCTTCGCCGCCGTCATAAATAATCCTGAGACCTCCCCGGGAAAAAAACCAATTCACCGCCTTCTTGACTGCCGAAAACTTCGGACACGGGTGCAGGTGGAAGGCATCCTCGGCGGCGCCGCCTCGTCTGACCGTGAGTGGCGCGCCTTCCTCGGGATTCCATACGAACTCCTTGAGAGGGATTCACCGCCCGCCGCGGGGGAGGTATGGCGGGGGAATCTTTATCGCATTGACCGCCCTGCGCCGGATATGCCGCAATCCGCCTTCGCTAAAGCTACGGCGGACACGAAGTCGGGTCTTCAGGATGAATTCTCCTGCTGGTCGCCGACCTTCACAAACCCTGCGGCATTCCATTGCCCGCGCCACTTTGGGGAGATTGAATTTGTTTAACCTTCAATTTTGGCTTGCGTAGGGGGTAGATGAGTTAGTAGAAAACTTGTTTGATGTGGTGGGGATAATTAGAAAAATAAACATCACGTGCCCCCTGACTGAATGGAGGAAGTATGGCGCTTGCACCCTTTGATTTTGAGAAGCCCATCATTGAACTGGAGAGGCAGATTGAGGAGCTCACCCCGAATAAAAAAGACCCCGCCGTGAGCGAAAAAATCAAAAAGCTCGAGGAAAAACTCCAGCATCTGAAGGTGGAAACATACTCCAACCTCACCCCCTGGCAGCGTGTTCAGATGGCACGCCACATGGCGCGTCCCCATTCCCTTGATTATATCAAGGCGCTCTTCACCAACTGGACTGAGGTTCATGGCGACCGCGGCTTTGCGGATGATCAGGCGCTGGTGACCGGTTTTGGCAACTTCCGCGACCGCCCGGTCACTATTATCGGTCAGCAGAAGGGGAAGGACACAAAGGAAAATCTCGCCCGCAATTTCGGCATGATGCACCCCGAGGGCTATCGCAAAGCGATGCGGGTGATGCGGATTGGGGAAAAATTCAATCTGCCCATCCTCATCCTCATTGACACCCCCGGCGCATATCCGGGCATAGGGGCGGAGGAGCGGGGTCAGGCGGAGGCAATCGCCAGCAACATCCGCGACATGTTCACGCTCACCGTTCCCATCATTGTTGTCATTATTGGTGAGGGGGCAAGCGGCGGGGCGCTTGGCATCGGCATCGGGGATGTTATCCTGATGATGGAAAACTCATGGTATTGCGTCATATCGCCGGAGGGATGCGCCTCCATATTATGGCGGGACAGGGCAATGGCATCGCGCTCGGCGGAGGCGCTGAAGCTTACCGCCCCCGACCTCTTAAACTTTGGCGTCATTGATGAGATTATTCCTGAGCCGCTGGGAGGCGCTCATCATGACCCGACAACCGCCTATGACAACGTTCGCGCCGCCATCGCAAAACACTTAGACCGCCTGATGAAAATCCCGATTGATAAACTCCTTGAGATGCGCGCCGGGAAATACCGACGGATGGGCGTTGTTGCTGAGGGGGAAAAAAGGAAGTAATGAGCGATATTAACAGCCGTTATGAACCTTCTGAGATAGAGACCCGCTGGTATCAAATGTGGGAGTCGGGAGGCTTCTTTCATGCCGATGAAAATGCGGATGGGGCAACTTACACAATTGTCATTCCCCCGCCCAATATTACCGGCATCCTCCACATGGGGCACGGGTTGAATAATACGCTTCAGGATGTGCTCATACGCCGGAAGAGGATGCAGGGATTCAATACCCTCTGGCTGCCGGGCACAGACCATGCCGGCATTGCCACCCAGAATGTGGTGGAACGTGAACTCCGAAAGGAAAACAAGCGCAAGGAGGACCTTGGCAGGGAGGCATTCCTTGAGCGCGTCTGGCAGTGGCGCAACGAAAAGGGCGGCACCATCATCCGGCAGCTTAAGCGGCTTGGATGCAGTTGTGACTGGAACCGCACGCGCTTCACCCTTGACGATGGGCTCACCCGCGCCGTCCGCACTGTCTTCAAACATCTTTATGACGAGGGGCTTATCTACAGGGGGAATTACATCATCAACTGGTGCCCGCGTTGTCGCACCGCACTCGCCGATGATGAGGTCGATTACAAGGAAATCGGAGGGAAACTCTGGTATATCAAATATCCCGTCAAGGACCAGCCCGGTCGCTTTTGCGTCGTTGCCACCACGCGACCCGAAACCATGCTTGGCGATACCGCCGTCGCTGTCAATCCTGACGATGAACGTTACAAAGACCTCATCGGCAGGGAGGCAATCCTCCCGCTCCTGAACCGCCCCCTGCGCATCATTGCCGACCAGATTGTCGACAAAGACTTCGGCACCGGCATGGTCAAAGTCACACCCGCCCATGACCCCGATGATTATTTAATGGGCAAGCGGCACGACCTGCCGGAAATTAATATCATGCACCCCGATGCCCGCATCAATGAAAACGGCGGTCCTTATAATGGACTTGCCCGCTATGAGTGCCGCAAAAGGATTGTCGCCGACCTGGAAGCCGCCGGTCTGATGGAAAAAATCGAGAGTCATACCCATAGCGTGGGTCACTGCTACCGTTGCGAGACGGTCATTGAGCCTTATGTCTCAGAGCAGTGGTTTGTCCGCATGAAACCCCTTGCCGCCCCCGCCATTGAAGCCGTGGAACAGGGGCGCACGCGCTTTGTCCCGAAAATGTGGGAAAATACTTACTATCACTGGATGCGAAATGTGCGCGACTGGTGTATCTCGCGCCAGCTCTGGTGGGGACACCGCATTCCCGCCTGGACGTGCGATGCCTGCGGGCATATTGAAGTCTCCGCCGATGAAACGCCCCGCTCCTGTCCCAAATGCGGCGGCGCCGCCCTGACGCAGGACCCTGACGTGCTTGACACCTGGTTCTCCTCCGCCCTCTGGCCCTTTTCCACACTCGGCTGGCCCGAAAAGACAAAAGACCTTGAGGTCTATTATCCAACCTCCGTCCTTGTCACTGCACATGAAATCCTCTTCTTCTGGGTCGCCCGCATGATTATGATGGGGCTGAAATTCATGGGCGATGTCCCCTTTCGGGACGTTTATATCCACGCCATGGTCTTTGATGAATCGACAAAAAAGAAGATGAGCAAATCGCTGGGGAATGTCATTGACCCGAGCGAGATGATTGAGAAATACGGCGCCGACGCCCTCCGCATGACCCTCTGCGCTTACGCCATCAAGGGGCGCAACCTCTATCTCTCCGAGGAACGATTCGTGGGCTATCGCAATTTCATGAACAAACTCTGGAACGCCTCGCGGTTCATCCTCTCAAATACGGAAGACCTGACGCCGGAATCGCTTGCTGAAGGCATTGACGATGAGGCGGTCTCGCCGCAGGACCGCTGGGTGCTCTCGCTTTTCGCCCGCACTGCGAAAAATGCGGACGAGGCGCTTGATGACTATAGTTTTGACCAGATGGTCAGCATCCTCTATCATTTCGTCTGGCATCAGTATTGCGACTGGTATCTCGAATTCACAAAGTCCCTTCTGCACAACGGAGGGGAAGCCGGTTCTCTTCAGGCGCGATGCCGTGCAAATACCCGGCGCATCCTCTTAATTATCCTTGAGGGAATTCTCCGCCTCCTCCATCCCGTCATTCCATTTGTCACGGAGGAAATCTGGCAGAAAATCAGGGAACGTTACAACAGACCGCTTGCCGGCGGCGCAAAACCGCGCGGGCTTGCCGCTAAATTTTTTGACACCATCTCCCATCCCTCCATCATGACTGCGCCCTGGGGACAAATCATAACTGATGAGTTTGTCAATGAGGATATTGAGAGAGAGATGGGGCTTTTTACGGAAGTCATTTACGCCATGCGCAATATCCGCGGGGAGATGAACATCCCTCCCGGCACCGCCACCGATATTTACATTTCAGGTGGCGAGGCATGGGCGCTTGACATTTTGCGAAAAAACATACCACTGTTTAAAACGCTTGTGAACACGGGGAGTCTGAACATCGGGGAAGCGGCGTCGGAGGGTGCATTCATATCATCGGCAGTGGTTCAGGGACTGACAGTTGCCGTGGTTCTGCCGGAGGAGATGAGGCAGGAAGAGATGCGGCGTCTTGAAAAAGAGCGAGATAAGGTTGAGAGAGAGTTGGAGACGCTTGAGAAAAAGATGTCCAATGAGAGTTACGTGAGCCGCGCCCCGGCGGATGTAGTGGAAAAAACCCGCACCCGCCTTGAGCAGATACGCCTTGAAAAGCAACACATTTCCGCCCGCCTCCTGCTCCTCCGCGGGAGTGGTGAGTAATCATGCGCGCCGCAAAGTTACCTTCAATGCAATGTCATAATTGGGGTGCTGGTTATATGATGAATTTCTCATGCGATTTGCAGCAAATACCTTGCTACCTCATACAAGCTGCGAATCAAGGAAGCAAATGTGGCGAACTCAACGTGGTAACCCCCAATTGTGGCCTTATCTCCTTCAGCCGACATGAACAGCATTATTGGCTGGCCTGGTCGCAATTCACCCTTCTGGATGATTTCGTCCATGTGTTCTATGGCATCTCGAATATCCTTAATTCCTTTGCTCTGATTCTCAGTCAATCGTCTGAGCAGTCTTGGGAATTTAGGGGCGTTTGGTTCGCTCTTGATACGATACAAGAGTTTAAGAACTCGCGCGACGGCATTGATACACGCTTCGAAATGATTAACAAAACCAATAAAATGGAATTGCCTCCCAGTCCGGATCATCTCCTCCGTTGGTCGCTTTTCCTCCGCAACATCTGCCAGAACAGTTTCTCTTGTCTCCATGTATTCAAATATTGCATGGTCCAAAAGTCGAATGAAATTTCTCATGTATGAACCAGTCTTCTGGTTAAATAATGGTTCACCTGCCAAGAGTTTTGGTAATAGACATCTTATGAGTGGAACTTCCAAATCTGACAAATCTGGCATTTTGCATTCCATTGCATCACCTCGTCATCTTCATGTGTTTCAAATAGTGTTACGCTTCATTTTAATTTAGCCCGCGATAGACAAAATATAAATTATGAACATTTATTAGCATCTATTTTAGGATCTCCGCCTCAATTCTACGCAATAATTCGATTATTTCCTTTGCGCTTGTTTCAAGCGCTATCTTTGCCCGATTAGGATCTTCATTCAGCCAGATCAATACCTCGTTGAGCAAGGTTTTCTTCGCCTCTTGCCGAGTTTTACCTGATGGTTGGCTGAGAACTGTTTTGATATTTTCGCTAAATTCGTCTGGATAATAATACTCAGAATCATGCTGTGAGAGCTGAGAAAATCGATCACTTTCCCATTTTTTTGGGACATATAATTCTCGAAGCCGGTCTATGATGGATTTCTCCTCATTTCCACCATCAACCACAACCCATACTCGATTTTTGTAGGCTGGGGAGAGATGCAAAAAGACAAAGAGATCATTGAAATCCTCGAACTTAGGTATGACTTCACTTAAAGAGTGTGCCGAATATGTACGTATTCTCCCTTGTAGACTAGGTGTGAATAATGGCAAAAGGAATTGGTTAACAATTCGTTCAATGGATGATTCTTCGAAGAATATCCATGCATCCCACAGATCATTATCTGACATTTGATAACCGAGATCGTGCAGAATCATTCGGCGATCATCAGGTGTATCAGGCACCTGAGTTATGGTTGCTGTTGGTATTTTGCCATCGAATGCAGAGGTAACATGAAAAATACAAGCATCTTGAACAGCTCCTAATATCCGAAGTACGAGAGATGAATGTGTAGTAATAATAAACTGATTCTTTTGGGAGCTTTCCGCTATAATTGCAAGAAGCGACTTTAGAGCCTGAGGATGAATATCATTTTCTGGTTCTTCTATGATGAATAACTTATCCTGCGAAATAGCAAGATTTACCAGCAGTCCGACCACATTGGTCACACCTTCACCCATAGCACTGAGGGGAATCTGTTTGCCATGTTCAATTGTATATCCGGCGCGTTTTCCCTTTGTAGCCGGAGCTGTTGTGATGCGAATACCAAGAATATCTTCACATGCCTTTATGTAGGAATCGTGGTATGGATAATCCGAACTAGTGAGACGGTCGATTTTGGCGTTAAGGTTTTCAAAGTTTTCCGAAACCTTATCAGCGATTGTAACATTTACTTGCTCCGACATTTTGGTAGCCTTACGCTTTGACAAAAATGGATAAATGAAATTCTCGGGCTCATTTCCAGGAAATATAGGCACGCGAATTATATTGCCGTTTTGATCCTCACCAGATAATTCAAAATTTTTGTGTTTACTATTATACTCCCACCAAATGCACCGATAACTTTTTATTTGTATATTATAAGAACCTATATCTTCAAATGTTATATTAACAGAAGCTTCGTTTTCATCTATACGCAAATCATCACGCGCAATAGATGGAAGACCGTTTTGCAATGCAATTATTGGGAGTAGAATTGTGGATTTGCCGGAATTATTTTGACCAACTATGATATTGAGGCCACGACTGAACTCAATATCAGCATTCTTAATACAACGCAGATTTTTTATTTTTAGATTTTTAATCCACATATGTCTCATCCTTTATGCCTATAATAATTAGAATGTTTTGTATATATGAGATGCGTAAACTTTATTACCTATCCGTATAAAATGTCAATGGTTCTCTGGTAAAATACGACATAATCCATAGTTATATGATGACAGAAATTATTCGGGAGTTTCACGCAGAAAACATAGAGCACGCGGAAATTTTTAACAAATCCTGTTAATCTTGTTAATCATGTCAATGTTTCAAGGGTATCTTGTGTTCTGCCGTGCCTGTTGCCATGTTGACGCGCAAACTCCGCGTATGCCTTGTCGTCCACACGGATGTTGCTCCTGTATGAGAGATTGCCCACTAAGCTGATTAGCGGCTTGCGGCGTTGCCAGAAGCTGCTCCACACCCTGCGCAGAATGCGCGGCATGGAATAAAAGTTCCGGCTGCAGGTCATCATTTCCTGGATGATGTCATCAAGAGACAACTGCTTATACCGGGCAACCGGGAAGGTTAGCGTGTAATATTTCCAGTCGTCCGGAAACGTATCGAGGGCGATGCGTCCCTCCGATTTCATCTTGTCCCACAGGCGCGTGCCGGGCAGGGGCGTCAGGAACAGTACGTTGAGATTGTCCACTCCATACTGGCTGGCAACCTCGGCGATACGTTTGCCGATGCCCGGTCCGTCTATGTCCAAGCCCATGATAAAGGAGCCCACGACCAGTATGTTGTGCCGCTGTATGCGCCGCACGGAGGCGCGGAAGTCCCGTCCCTTCATAAGGTTGAATTTCTTGCCGAGCCCCTGAAGCCCTTCCGGCGTGGGAAACTCAAAGCCAATGAAGATGCCTCTGCACCCTGCCTTGGCAGCCAACGTCAGGAGTTCTTCGTCATCGGCGAAGTTAATGGTTGCCTGGGAAACCCATTCCTTTCGCAGGTTCGCCTTCGCCAGGGCGCGGAACAAGTCCTTGGCGCGGGCGATGTGTTCAGGGCGTGTCCCGATGAGGTTGTCGTCCACCACCAGAACATGCTTCTCACGAATCGACTTGAATTCCCGCACGACGTCCGGAATGGGTCGCTGACGGTAGCGGGACCCGTTGAACGCCGTCACGCTGCAGAAGTTGCAGTTCAATGGACAGCCGCGCGAGGTCTGAATGGCTCCGAAGGGATATCCTTTGGGCAGCAAATCATGACGAGCGGGCGGGACGTTCTCAATCTCGGCGTGCCCTCCGTCATAACGGCGCTTCAAGTTTCCATGACGGGCGTCATCAAGGACCTGTTGCCAGACGCCCTCGGCTTCACCCGTGACGACCGAGTCCACACGCTCCATGACCTCGTCGAGGCACATGGTTGCATGGATGCCGCCCATGACGACGGGCACGCTTAGACGCCGGAAGTGAGCAGCCACTTCGTATGCACGGTTCGCCTGCGAGGTGAAAGCGGTAATGCCCACTAAGTCAGGACGAGGCATGGACGTATAGTCCGGCACGCCTAAGTTCTCGTCCACGATCGAGATTTCCCACTCCGGCGGGGTCAGGCCCGCGAGAATCATAAGGCTGAGCGGCTTCCACACGCGGTAACGGTTCCAGTAGCTCTTCTTGACATTGACGATGCTAAGCGGGTTGGTTGGGTTAATCAGATATAGTCTCATAGCGTGCATTTACTCACATACAACATCATTCTATTTGGGTGGCGGTTCATCTTTGAACCTTTCTGAAGCGGGCGCCCCGCCAATCCCCCAATGCGATTTGGGGATTTCGTGCACGACCACTTGCACGGCATGTTCAGGAATGCCCAAATCCACAAAGACCTTAGTTATGCCCTGGATTGCAGTTCTGGCATTCTTCTGCCCGAACCCTTCCCAGACGTTCACATGAACAAAAGGCATTTTCTCAACTCCTGACGATTTTTCATGTAAAATCCCGATTAATTTTTTAACCCGCTCCTCTAAAGCGTGTCAATATAGATTATGCGTCGGGCGATAACCAGTTTGGTTTATTCAGATACCCGCAGATGTTCGCTCTGCGGAATCTTCGGATTCTGATTATATTTATTTGACATGGCACACAACTTTTGACAATCCATTTTTCCAAAAGAGGAGGTTCGCTCAGGAATTCTTAAAAATCACATTAAAAAAGACTGTAACCGCCGATGCACGCCGATAAACACCGATAAAAACAATTACACTGTTTGATTTTGTCCCATCTGCATCCATCTGCGTTTATCGGCGGTTTCATATTCTTATATGATAATTAGGATTTCATGGAGGTTTGCGCACATTATGAAAATGAAATTTTATGCAGGTGCTCTTGCGCCACTCTTCCTTACCCTGTTTCTCTTCGGATGCGCCACGAATCAGACTCCCGTGGATAGATGGCTTGCAAGAGGCGGCGCTGTGACGGACGATGAGGAGGGCTCCCTTAACCCTTACGTCCTGCACGTCATCAAGGGCTACCCAACGGACGGCTCATATCCCTACCGGTGGGCGAAAGGTGAGTATGATATTTATAACGGCGTGACGCAGGACCTCGTCTATAAGGGGCGAGCGGTGGCAAAGGGGCATCCAAATAAATCACATTGCAGTAACTGCTGTGGGCTGACATTTGAGATATTTTTCCGCGCTATGCGCCTGCGCAACATTCAGAAGGGACACGACCCCGATGACTTCAACGGGATGACGTTTGAGGATTTGTTCAACGTGATGCTCATCTGGTTTATTGTGGGGCAGGGGGACAGTCCCCGCGAGGCGATTGATTATTATGGTCTGGGACAGAAAATCATGGACTGGGAAAGGGCAAAGCCCGGCGACTTCATGGACATCTCACGCAATAACAAATCGGGACACTCCATTATTTTCATTGACTGGGTGCGCGATGAGCAGGGGAAAATTACCGGACTGAAATATTTCTCATCCCAGAAGAGCGGCGTTGGATATGCCACGGAATATTTCAGCGATTCCGGCGGCAAGGTGATGCGAGAACACGTTCACATCGGCCGCGTGGGTCGCATTGAGGATTACAAACCTTTTGACCGCGCAAAAATCCCCAACCGTAACCCATAATTCAGATTAACATGGATGGGCAGGATAGACAGGATGAGGCTTTTGTTAAATACTAATTGGTTTTATCTTTGAATAAACAGATTGCCTCGAATTCGCTAATTTATTGCGAAATTCTTTGATTTCTTCACATTCTCCAGCCGTGGCGTTGATAAAATCAGCATAGGAGGAGAACTCCGCCTTTCTCGCTTCATATTCTTTCCGCAATTCCTGTTGAATGCGATTTTTCATTTCCACGCAGTCAAAAGATTTATCTTTCCTCATCGGAACTCACCTCTCAGCACGCGTTTAAAAAAACGCTCGCTCGCCTCGGCGAATTCTTCATCATGCATTCCGCCGAAAATGGACGTATCCACATAGATACGGATCTTGTGCATTGAATTCTCAGCAAAGAATAAATGTGATTCATTCAAACAAACTATCTTAATTTATATGGGATAAGATTACATATCATCAACAGGAATTTTATGAAAATAATTGAGTATTATGTTAATTCTTTAATGTTTCAGGTATTTTTCCTGCCAGGCATTGTTTTCCGCCCGCATGGTGTCCGGGACTTCATGCTCGGCGTCCTTATCTATGAAGAGTCTTTTCGGGACGCCCTTCGGGATGCGGTTGAGCGCCACGATGCCGTTGAGCGGCGGGCAGACGGGGTCTTGCGCGCCGACGCAGATTAATGTCGGCACCTTGATGTCCGGCGCAAGATTCGCAATATCAACATAGGAAAGCGTTTTTTTCACGCGTTCGCCGATGTCCGGTCTGTTGCGATATTCTCTGAAAATAAAACCGGAGCCAAGCGTCGCCAGCTCCACAAAATCGGGGAAGTTGGAAATGTAGGGCACATTGGAGCACACACAGGCGATGCGCTCATCCAGCGCGCCCATTGCAAGGGCAAGGGCGCCGCCCTGGCTTCCACCCTCAACGCCGATTTTCTGCGCATTAACCTCCGGGCGGCTTGAGAGAAAATCAATCCCCCTGCGGCAGTCCATAAATGCGGCGCGGTAATAATAATCCTCCGGAATGTCGATATTCCATAGATGATGGTCAACGGGGGTTTTGAAAAAGTCCTTTGAGGGTCCATGGTTCTTGGGATTGAGGGAGAGTGTGATAAATCCCTGCGCGGTGCGGTCGATGGGCGGTTCCTCAGCGCCCCAGCCGGGCATGACCTGTATTGCGGGGTATCTCTTTTTGGAAGCCTCGGGATGCAAGAGGTCAACGTCTTTCGGGACGTAATACCAGCACACAATCGGTATATTCCAGTAAGAGTTGAGAGTGACCTTATAGAGGCGACCGGTGGCGGTATTTTTTTCGGGAACGGGTTCAATCTTAGGGTTCATGGGGACGAGAGCCAGTTTTTCCTTCGCCTCACGCCAGTATTTTTTGAAGTCGCGCGGGCGTTTGAGGAGAGGGGAGCCCTTGTAATCCAGAGCGCGTCCCTTTTTAAAATACATCGCCCGCCACTCCGCCATCTTTGTTACTTTTCCATCAGTGTCCGATTGCTCCACCCGCACGCCAAGGATATCATCCTGCCCGCGGGTAGGCAGTTCCATTTTGAAAGGCACCCTGCATGAAATCGTTTCCTTTTTGAGGACAGTTTCCCTTCCCTCCCAGGCATAAGCGGTAATGACAATTTCGCCTGTTGAATTATTCCCTTGCGGCAGAGGCGCAATTTCAAGGGTTGGCACGCCACCTTCGAGAGCGGGGTTAAAATCAATTTTCACCGGCTCACCCTCCTTGACCCGTTTCGCCTGAAGGTCTGATGAGAAAAAGAGTAGAAAAATCAAAGCCGATACGCAAATTTTTGAAAATAAATTGCCCACCTTTTTCTTCCTCTTTCAAAAGCGGGTATGCTGTCCCATCGCCCATAAATGCGTCAATTGCAAACATGATTAGTCAGGGGCAAATTAAACACGGGGAAACTTCAATTCTTTTATCCACGAATTTACACAAATCTTCACGAATTCGTGCAGATTCGTGGAGATTCGTGGATGAATTCCTCTCAGGTATATCAAATGTCTTTTGTAAAATTGAAAATTCGCTCTTGATTTATTTGTTATCATAAGTTTAAAAGAAATTTAAGTTTTGACTGGACATGAAAATCCGGCTACGACAGGCGTTAAACAAATATATGGCAAAACGCAGGGACGTCTTATACGGAAATAAACAGTCCGCCTTTACAGGTTTATGCAGACTGTATAATCATTGTTAGGCGAACCGAGGCATAGTCCAAGGAGTAATTATGGAGCCATATGTAACGGTCGACAACATCGAATCCAAGGCCCTGGCGTGGTTGGAGCAGATCCGTCCTTACAACCAGCATGAGATGCGGCTGAACGTGGCGGCGAGCGCCCTGCTCGTGATCGACATGCAGCGGTTCTTCCTCGATCCGGCATCTCCCACGTTCACGTGTGGCGGTGTGGCGATCCTCCCGACGGTGAAGCGCCTCATGGATGCCTTTCGCCGGGCAGGTCGCCCTGTGATCTTCGCCCGGCACGTCCACCATCCTGGCGACCTCGACAGCGGGATCATGGGATGGTGGTGGAAGGGCAAGTGCCTCGAAGGCAGCCCGGAGAGCGAGGTTCATCCGGACTTGGCTCCGATGCCAGGCGAGAAAGTCGTCTTCAAGCATCGGTACTCGGCCTTCTACAACACGGACCTGGAGACCGTGCTGCGCTGCCTGAAAGTGGAGGACATCGTCGTCTCCGGCATCATGACCAACATGTGCTGCGAATCGACGGCGCGGGACGCGTACTACAGGGACTACCGGGTGTTCTTCCCGGCGGATGGAACCGGTTCTATCAACGAGGCGATGCACCTCGCGAGTCTTTTGAACCTCGCGTTCGGCTTTGCGTACGTGACGACGGGAGACGCGATCGCTGCGCAGCTCACCAGCGGGTTGTCGCCTAACAATGGCATCCAGACGGACGGCGCTTCGCACCGCCGCTGATGCCGCATACGTTGTGCTGAAATGGGATTTTGCAGAACAGAAAGATTATCCTTGGAAATTCGTTTTCATCCTCATGCTGAGGAACGGTTGAACGAATGCGTTACTACTGAAGATGTGGTGAATGCCAACTTGATGTTTTTACCATACAGGCGGGGTGTATGATTTTGTCAGGGGATGTCCATCCAGAGGTGGCTTGATTTTTAAGAGGTCAAGCCCGAACCGCTCAAGGATGGTCGGCGCAATGTCTTCGCGGAAGCCGCGCCGCATCACGCCCGGGTCATTTGTCGCAAGAAAGACATACGGCGCATCCTTGTGGGAGCCCTTCCCCTCGTCAAATCCATGGTCGGCAGTTACGTAGATATAGGTCCTGTCATAGAGGTTCAACTCCTTTAATTTTGCCACGATTTTCCCCAGCCAGAAATCGCCCGATTTGATGGCATCGTTGTATTCCTTTGAGTTTTCGCCATGAGCGTGTCCGCTGTGGTCAACCTCAGCGAAGTGCACAAAGAAGAAAAATGGTTTGTCCTTATATTTCGTCAGGAGTTCCAGCGTTTTTGAGCCGACGACGTCATCTTTTATGAGACCGTTAATGAAGACATCCATGCCCTCCCTGGTGTGATAATAAGGCTTGCCGGGGATGATGCGATAACGGATGCCGTGTTCCTCCACAATTTTGCCCTCCTGTGGTTGTGCGTTTTTCTTCAGCTTCGCCGGCATGCTCGCCACCTTTGCCGCCTTTCTTTTGCCCTTCGGTTGTTTCGGCGTTTTGCGGGGGGCAGCGCCCTCTTCGTCAACCACCCGGATTTTCTGCGGCGGGTCATCATCCACATGACCCTTTTTCCCGATGACCGCCACGGTGGCGATATTCTCAGGACCGAAGAATTTCTCAAGGCGCTCAAAAATGGTGTAACCTTTCGGGATGGGCTGAAAGTTGCCATTGCTGAAAACGCCCGTCACCTCGGGATTATAGCCGGTGAGGATTTGACTCCATCCCGCCTTTGTGTCCGTCACCCGCAGGACATCAATTGCAACGAGGTTTCCCTCCGATGCGAGCCTTTTCAGATTGGGCGTCTCACCCCGCGCAAGGCATTCCTTGAGATGATTCCGTTGCGTCCCATCCCATCCGATGAGGATGACATTCCTTAGCGGCGCCGACTTTTCATCCGCCAATGTCCCCATTGACAGAACCGCAAAAAGACAAAAAATGATGGCAACCTCATATCTGCGTTGCATGGCGTATCTCCTCCTTTGTGATTTTTCAAAAGCATGGCGCAAAAACAATGCCGGGTGAAAAATATGTGATGAAAGCCCGTTTGAATATAATAAACTTTTGAGTATCAATATTGTTAAAGCGAGTCAAGGCTGGATAGCGAAAAAATATACAAAAGACTTGAAATGACATTGAGGCGGGTGTTAGGAGTTAACCTGTTTTCGAATGAAAGGAAACCTTTTAAGACCGGTTAAAAAGTTTTTTTGAAAAACAAGTGTGCGGTGGGTATAGCTCAGCCTGGTTAGAGCGCCAGATTGTGGCTCTGGAGGTCGAGGGTTCGAACCCCTTTACCCACCCCAGAATTTTTGCGCCTGTAGCTCAGCGGATAGAGCGCCAGCCTCCGGAGCTGGGTGTCGGACGTTCAAATCGTCTCAGGCGCGCCAGACATAATGCCCCGCCGAGCTGGAAAAATCAAGGCTTTGCGGGGTTTTTGTTTGTCTCAAGAACCGGCATAAGCCGGGAAGCAAGCATCATGTCGTGGTATTTTCTTGCATAATGTGAAACAATTTTTTACACATCTGATTTTATTAATCACCCGAAAAGCAAAAGGAGTATTTCATGAGGATTTATATTTCCTGCGATATTGAGGGCGTGGCGGGGGTGCCAAGCTGGGAATACGGCAACCGCAACAAGCTGGATTATCCTGAAGGACGGCTCTATATGGTCGGCGAGGTCAACGCCGCCATCGAAGGCGCGCTCGAGGAAGGCGTCAGGGAGATTATTGTCAATGACTCCCACGCTTCCATGCTCAATCTCCTGCCAGCTAAAGTGAACAAGGCGGCGCGCCTCCTCCAGGGCGAGGTCAAACCCTGGTCGATGATGGAGGGGATGGACAGCCGGTATGACGCCGCCGCCTTCATCGGGTATCACTCAATGGCGGGCACGCAGAGAGGCTCCATGGCGCACACATTTTGCGATGCAATTATCCAAGCGCGCGTGAATGGCGAGGTCTGGGGCGAGGCTGAGCTGAACGGGGCTTTCTGCGGCGCGCACAAGACCCCCCTTGTCTTTTTAAGCGGCGATGAGGCGGTAACGAAAGAAGTCAGGTGCTTTATCCCGAATATTGAGACGGCGGCGGTGAAGAAGGGTTACGGCATGAGGGCGGCGCTTTCGCTCCATCCGGAGGTGGCGCAGGGGATGATACGCATCGGGATTCGCAAAGGCATCCGGAGGCGCCGCGAGATAAAGCCCTTTCTGCCCAAGTCCCCATATACGCTCGAAGTGGAACTCCGCGAGCCGGATATGGCGGATATCTGCAGTCGCATCCCCGGGACTGTGCGTCCCGCCCCCCGCGTCATCCGATTCAAACACAAGGATTACAAGGAAATCTACCGCGCCTTCCTCACCATTATGAGCATGGCGAGCCGTGTATAACCTTGACAAGTCTCCGCCCTCTCTGATAGATATTAGCGATTATTGCAAGTGAGGGAGTTGTTTCTAGATGTCAAGCGATTCACATAATTCGTCCACCCTTTCATTCAGCTTTATCGCACTGAATATTATCGCTTACGGTTATCTCGCCTTTATTATCTTTGCCTTCACGCCTTTGACGAACAACCTCGATGAAATTAAAGTCGCGATGCTTTTCGTTGGAGGACCCATCTTATTAGGTTTGTATCTATTGTTTGCGGCGAGGGGGGAGTTGCGTCTTTTCCCCATAATTCCACTCGCTTTTCTCATCGGTTATGCAATTGTGCTATTACTTTCCACCCTGATGTCAGGATATAAATACAGTTGGGCAGGAGAAATCGAGCAGATGAAAAACATCGCCTTTCTGGGCGGATTTTTCATGTTCTTTGGACTCATGCGAACCAGACGGGACATCTTCCGTTCCCTTTTCCTGTGGACTTTGTTCGCATTCGGAACAGCCATCTTTGGATTATTCCATTACGTGGGCGGTTTTGAACTCCTTGCGAAACCCCATCACGACCCCATGACTGCCATGCGGGTTTTGTTTAAGACTTTGGCTAAAACGAAGGGGGTGATGTTCAGCACTTTCCTGGGACAAAACCTTTTCGCCACTTTCCTGATAATGTTGATACCGATTTTACTGGGATATGTGATTATTGAGAAGAAGCGGTCACGGCGTGTCTTTGCCGCAATCACGATAGGGCTTATGATGATATGTTTCATGCTCACGCGTCCCTGGGATTTATATTTTAAACAGTTTGCGGAGCGATCTATTTTCTGGAAAGGCGCATGGGAGATGTTCCTTCATGGTCCCGGCGGGGACCGCTGGTATGAGGTGAAAAATCCGCCGCTGAATCCGCGCTCAATCATAGTCGGATGCGGTCCCGCAAGTTATCGCATCATCTTTCCCCGTTACCGAAGACCCGATTATCGCCGATACGATATCAACCATTTCTCATCGAGTTCTCAAAACCGTTATCTTGACGTCCTGTCCGAAACGGGTGTTCTTGGATTTGCCTGCTACATGGGATTTTTGTGTTACTTTTTCGCATCGGGACTGAGATTGTTGCGGAAAACCAATGAGCGTGAAAAGCGAATCGTTATCCTTGGAATTCTCTGCGGCATTTTAGGCGTGTGTCTGGCTGATATTTTCACGCCCAGCAGCCGCTGGGAATCCTTTGCCGCCGTATTCTGGGTCATGCTGGGAATTGGCTTCGGCGTATTTGAGACGATGAAGGAAGAGATGCGCCCTGTTGCCCCCCCAACAAGAATTGTTCGCATCCTGACCATTCCTTGCCTTGCCGCGATTCTTTTGGCATTCTTCAGCGGCATGTATGGCGTTCGTTATTTCATCAGCGCAATTTACAACAACAAGGGTCTCATGGAAGCCGGTAGAGGCGAAAATGAGATGTCAAGGTTTGAGTATGAACTGGCAAAGCAGGGAACGATGAATCAGAAGGCAAAGGAGTATTTTTTATCCGCCATCACCGACTATAAACAAGCTCTCAGGTATAATCCCACCTTTATCACATCATATTACAAAATGGCTCATGCTTATGGCTCTATCGGCGATGAGGAGAGCGCCTTAAAAACTTATCAGGAATTACAAAGATACTCGCCTGATTATTCGCAGGTGCATTACAATCTTGGGAATATGCATTTGGCTCTTGCGCAAAAGACAAAAGACCGGACCGTTGCGGGAAAGCACTGGGAAGAGGCGCTCCGCGAATTAAAAATCGCCGCCCACATGTCCAGCGAGGAATCTATTCAGAATATATATCGACAAAAACTTGAGGAAGCGAGCAAACAGTCTCAAGGCAAGTAAGACCACCCCATGTTGTGATGATATACATTGCGCGACATTGCAGAACTGCGTGGAATCTGGAGAACAGACTTCAAGGCTCCCTCGACCCGCCTCTCTGCAAGGAGGGACGCGCCGAGGCGCTCGCCAATGTGCCAAATGTGAAAAGTCTGGGCATCAGGCGCATCATAACCAGTCCCGCTCGCCGCGCCATCCAGACCGCGCGTATTTACGCCAGCCAGCTCCACATCGCCATAGAGCCGCATGACGGTCTGCGCGAACTCGACCATGGGCTATGGGAGGGACAATCCATTGACGACCTCATGAATCCCTCGAAATCCTCTTACGCCCTCTGGCTGGAAGAGCCATCAAGGGTGGAAATACCCGGCGGCTCGGAGAATGTCGCATCCGCTCAGGCACGAATCGTCGACGCCGTCCGGGAAATCGCCCGTCGCTATCCTGATGAGAGAGTTCTCATCATCACGCATAAACACATACGCGCCCTTCTTGCCTGCGCCTTTAAGGGCTTGCCGCTCACCCATTTCCGCTCGCAGATTGAGGAAGGCATCCTGCCTGCGCCGCTTATAATGAAAAGCGAGGGATTAGACCCATATTGAACTTGACAATGACCCGGATGGTTAATTAAAAGTTTTTCGCTTTTTTGAAATTCATAAGGTGAATGACGCCGGAGTGGCGGAATGGCAGACGCAGAGGACTCAAAATCCTCCGAGGGCAACCTTGTGTGGGTTCAACTCCCACCTCCGGCACCACCTCATTCTTTTGTAATGTCCGCCTGTCTGTGCCTCAACATGGGGGAAAATGTGCGCCGTTTTAGTTTTTCCGAGCTGTGGTGAAATATCGCCATAATCCAAAAGGACGCCATGGGAATTGACTTGAAGACATGCAGGCTGGTCGTGTTTGACCTCGATGGCACTATTGTGGATACCTTTGATGATATTGCCGCGGCGGTCAATTATGTCATGAAGGAGTTGGGACTGTCTTCCCATCAAACAGGCGATGTGAAAATCCACGTGGGCAATGGCGCTCGCACCCTTATGGCATGGGCATTGAATAATGCCTCTGGCAAAAACCCCGGATGGGCGCAGGAGGCGCTGATAGACCGAGCTGTGGCGCTCTGGAAGGGATATTATCTTGACCATCCTGCCGACCATTCACACCTTTACGCCGGCGTCCTTGATATGCTGGGGGAATTGAAAAATCGTAACATCAAAACCGCAGTATTATCAAACAAGCCCCACGAGGTGACTGAGCGACTGCTCAACATTCTCGGGATAAAGGAGTTGTTTGATTATATTGTGGGTGAAAGCGAGCGGATTTCCCGAAAGCCTGCCCCCGATGGCATTTGTTATCTGATGAATATTGCCGGAGCAAAGCCGCATGAAACCTGGATGGTCGGGGATGGCGAGCCAGACATACGGGCAGGGCTTGCGGCGGGTTGCCACGTCTGCGCCGTCTCCTATGGTGTTGGCAGGAAGGAAGAACTTGAGCGGCTTGGGGCGCATTGTATTGTCAATACCCCGATTGAGATTGTGACATGACCAATCTTTGTATTCTTCAAGATTATGAGTTAAATTCAGTATTCAATCATTTTTCCCTTGCAAAAAAAGTCATTGGGGGATATGTCAAAAAAACATATAAAGATAGTAATTTTATACCTCTTTATGAATTGGGTTTTTGAGATTACAGAGGGGTGAATGATTATGTTTTTTGGTAAGAAGGTAACTGTGGGTCTGGATATTGGTTCCAGTATGGTAAAGGTGGTTCAGCTGAGACGTGTTGGAAAGGGGATAGAGCTGGAGAAGTTTGCCATGGAGCCGATTTTTGCCGGACGGGATAAGAAGGCGGCAGGCACGGATGTCAAGCAATTGAAGATAGAAGCTGCAAAGCGCGCCATAGAAGTCGCAGGAATCAGCGCCAAATATTCAGTCTCCTCTGTTAGCGGTGAATCCATAATTGTCCGGTATATTCAGCTACCGGATATGCCGGAAAATGAGTTGAAAAATGCCCTGAAGTGGGAGGCGGAGGAATACATCCCCTTCCGTATTGACGAGGTAAATCTCGATTCTGTCATTCTTGGGAAGGTGGCGGGGGAATCCGGTAAAGTCGATGTCCTTCTGGTTTCCGCCAAAAAGGACCTCATCATAGAACATCTTAACATCATCCGGGAGATAGGGCTGACACCGCAAATTGTTGATGTGGATTCATTCGCTTTTCTGAACTGCTTTGAGCAGAACCATTCCCCCGTTGCCACCGATGTGGTTGCATTGGTGAATATCGGGGCAGAGGTAACCAACATAAACATTTATATGAATGGGAACTCACGATTTTCCCGCGATATTTCACTTGCCGGTGATACTATCACAAATGCCATTGCAACCAAGATGGATATGGATTTTATCAAAGCTGAGAATATGAAGATTGCTGAGGGTGCGCCGTGGGAGCAGCCGGCGCAGGCAAAGCCGCAGGAGACAAGCAGTATTATTGCTTCCATCCGCGGCACGGTGGATAAGATTACCGGCGAAGAGATAGGGTATGATTCCCAGGAGGCAACTGCCCAGAAGATTATCAGGAACAATCTTCAGAACCTACTGAGCGAAATCAGCAGGTCAATCCAGTTCTTTGAAAACCAGGCAGCCGGTCGCACAGTGCAGAAGGTTATTCTGGGCGGCGGGTCGTCCAAGATGAAAAATATCATCCCCTTCTTCTCCAAGGAGTTGGGGCTTCCCGTGGAGATTATTGACCCCCTCCGGCGCATTACCGTGAAGGATTCCTTAATAGGAGGGGTGACGGCGGCTCAGGAGCACCTGGGCGTCGGAATCGGTTTAGCACTACGAAAGGTGGTAGAGTAGATGATCAAGATCAACCTCCTTCCTCCTGAAATGGCCAAGTTTAAGAAGGAATCAGTGAAGGTATTCAAGGTCTCTTCTAATACCGCGCCCATCGTCATCATCGTCCTCATCATTGTCTATATCGCTGTCTTTAGCATTGTATATTCCGTGGTGCATAAGAAGTTGAAGGATGACAGGGATGTCGGCACACTGCAGGCGGAACGGGACAATCTCAAGAAAATTGTGGAATCAAAACAGAAGCAGTTCAAGGACCTGATCGAACTCCGAACCATTCTGGCAAACCAGATGGAGATTCTTAAGGCGTTGGATCCACCCAACCGCCTGCTATGGGCTGAAAAGATAAACATGCTCGCGGAGATTGTCCCGCCGGGTGTGTTCATCACGAATCTGGATGTCAGTGAGGATATCAGGGAGCAGGAAACACAGGAGTCCACGAAGATACGGGAGGCGTGGATAAAAGGCGGCAAGAAAGGGGCGGAACCTCCCCAGATTAAAAAACCCATTGTTACACAAACCCTCGTCATTGAGGGCATTACCTGGGCGGATGCGGCTGACCAGCGCATCCAGCTGATTATGAAATTCCATGACGCCATGAGAAATTACAGCAAACGGGGCATGGATGGTAGCGACCGCCGGTTCATGGACAATTTCCAGGACATCAAGATTGACGCCACTTACCTGGATAGAGTTGGAGGACGCAATGTGAATCATTTTAAACTGATACTGACGAGTAAACCACTTGTTGCGTTGGAGAAAAAATAATCCGCCTCAGGCGGATTGGAGGAAGCATTATGATGCTGGATGAACAGGCAAAGAAAACCATGTCGGTAGGTATCTTCTTAGCCATCGTGGTCATAGTCGGGGTAGGCTGGTGGCATTTCTACATCCTTAAGCCACATTATTTGCGAAATGAGACGCTCAAGAAGACGCTTAATGAGGAGATCAAAATACTGAAGGGTGGTCTCAAGGATATTGATGAGGCGGAGAAGAACCGACCCATCATCACCGAGATGCGCAAGGTGGTAGAGGAAGCCTCCATGCGGCTACCCTCCTCTCCTGATGCCCCCGGATTCTTCCAGGAGTTAATCCGCATACTGAGGATTACTGGTGTTCAGGCACGACGCGTGGACCCCCTCGAACGCCACGGCTCAGTCCTCTATACTGAAATTCCTTATAAAATTGAATGTAACTGCCGCTATCATGAACTCGGACAGTTCCTCAACCTGATTGAGGAAAATCAGAACCGCTTCATGCGCGTCAAGTCTTTCAGCATAGGTAATAATGAAAATCGCCCGAGCATTCACCCTGTCACGGTGAATATCGCCACATTTATGTTTAATAAGGCTTTAAAGCAGTAAGGGATTATAGACATTACTGAAGGAGTGAAAATGATGAGGCAGTCAGGCAGATTTTATTGGAGTCTTTTATTAATTATTTTGTTTGTGGTTCTGTCCGGCCTTCGCAGCCGCTTCGGCGGAGTAGGCTCGGTTCTTGCCGGGGCTGGACCGGACGACAAGACTGCGCCTGTACCCACGCCGCAGCCCACGGAACAGGTCACCGTCCCCTCTCCAACCCCCACTCCCCATGAGGTTATTTCTGAGGTTCAGATTATGACCATTCCCTCTGTAAAACAGCCGACCAGGGAGAGCGAGGAGAGCGCCAAGTCGCGGAAT
>Ga0315291_10002396_pt1 | contig 24585 bp, 24 predicted proteins | sample YL17G12_20_MG_FD_203070 | JGI IMG/M metagenome (GOLD analysis project Ga0315291, IMG submission 203070) | Sediment microbial communities from Yellowstone Lake, YNP, Wyoming, USA - YL17G12_20 | ecosystem: Environmental > Aquatic > Freshwater > Lake > Sediment | place: USA: Wyoming | collected...
TCGCTGTGTGTTACCGAGATAACATCGCAATTAGGTATATCGCAGGAGGCAACTTCTCAGCATCTTCGAGTTCTGAAAGATGCACATATCGTAAAATTTCAGAAGAGGGGGTTTCATGTTTATTATTCGCTCGATAAACAAAATATGGCTTTCATGCACAAAGCAGTCAGCGCGTTATATGAACCAGGCAACGCATAAAGAAGAATTTGTAAAGTTGTATAAGTATATGCGTATATACTTATGGACTATATCGTCAAGATGCCTTACGGCATTAAGATTCAAGGTTTTTGAGTGAGAGACACGGTGCGGGGGATTTTTAAGCCCAGAGGATAGAGGGGTGGCGGAGATTTTGTCTTGGTAGATTTCGACGGGTTGTTTGTTTTACGTTTGACGATTGTGCCAATGCTATATAAGTATATGCGTATATACTTATGGACTATATCGTCAAGATGCCTTACGGCATTAAGGAACAAATTTTTTAGACAAGGCGGGCAAAAGACAAAATTGGCCACGAAGGCACAAAGACATAAAGGCGAAGCAAAAATTAACCACAGATTTCACGGCTCGACTGAACTCGCCGAAGTCTGATTGCGCGGAAAAATATGACCACGAATTGAATTTAACGGAATAGAAAATTTAGGCCCGGATTTCCCATATTTATCCGCCGTTCGTCTGGCGGATTTATCCACCTCCGGCGGATTAAGGTGGCGAATCTGATACTGATTTGATAGTATAAGGCATACAGAACGGATTTGATGGAGTTTTGGCCATTAAAAAATTATTGTAATTCGAGGGAGATTTTGGTATTATTGTGGCATTGAAAGGCCTGGTTGTGTAGCCAGGCCTTTAATCCGCCTCTGGCGGATAAATATGGGAAGTGTCGGTTAACTTTATCTTTCCATTTTCATTTTTTCCTGGATTCAAGGGAAGGATGACCGGTTTTGTACAGGTCGAGATGTTTTTGGAATAATAATAAATAATTATGTATAATAATAAGTTAAGTAGAGTACTATACTGTAGCTTTGTGGTTTGATTGAATGGTCCCCAGATAGCATCATACGGACCCGCCAAGGTATGGTATTAATGAAAAACTAATAAACGCCGGGCGTCCGGTGTAATCTATTTTTCTTGAAAGGAGATAGGAATGAACATTTATGTAGGCAATTTGTCCTCTGACGTTACCGGCGACGATTTACGTCAGGCTTTTGGAGCATTTGGCCAGGTCGAATCCGCCAATGTTATAACGGACAAGTTTAGCGGTGAATCGAAAGGATTCGGCTTTGTCGAGATGCCTTCAAAGGAAGAGGCCACAGCGGCTATCGCTGGCATGAACGGCAAAGACATTAAAGGCAGGGCCGTTAGCGTCAACGAGGCTCGTCCTCGTGTTGAGCGTCCTCGCGGCGGCGGTGGCGGCGGTTACGGCGGCGGTCGCGGTGGTGACAGAGGCCCAAGAGGCGGCGGTGGCGGTGGTGGCGGCGGTTACGGCGGTGGCGGCGGAAGACGCTTCTAATAAATCAACAAATTCAACTATTGCTTAAGCATACAAAACCGGGTCCCGAAACGTTGGGGCCCGGTTTATTGTTATTAGAATATATTTTGGGATTTTGGTGGATTTGGCAACATAATCCGTAACAAACACTTCAGATTATTGTAATTCGAGGGAGATTTTGATATTATTATGGCATCGAAAGGGTTGGTTGCGTAGCCGAGCGTTTAATATGGGAAATGTCGGGTTTAACTGATTGTTGGAGGAAGGGAAAATGAAAACGCAGTTGATTTTTACTTTGGCAGGGGCATTTTTCGCGATATTCGGTTGCAGTGTTTGTGCAGGTACTTACAGCGGGGGCACTGGTGAGCCGAACAACCCATATCAAATCGCCGATGCCAATGACCTGCTGGATTTGGGCGGTACTACCACAGATTACGACAAATGCTTTATTCTGACGGCGGATATTGATATGGAGGGGCAGGTCTTTACGACGGCAATCATTGCCATGGATACCAGCTCAGACTATGATTTTCAGGGGACGGCCTTTACGGGGACATTTGACGGCAACGGCTATAAAATCACTAATTTTGCCATAGACGGTGGAAGCAATAAATACCTCGGTCTATTTGGCTATATCAACACCGGCAGCTCGGTTAAAAATCTTGGTCTTGAGAACTGTGCGGTCAGCGGCGGTTCCGGTTCTTCTCTAACGGGGCCCGCCTATGTCGGCGGTCTGGTGGGACACATTGAGTATGGCAGTATCAGCGATTGCTATTCGACGGGTTCTGTCAGCGGTTCTTCTGATTCTCAGGTTGTCGGCGGTCTGGTGGGATACAACCTTTACGGCAGTATCAGCAATTGCTATTCGACGGGTGCGGTAAGCGGTTCTTCCTCTGTCGGCGGTCTGGTGGGAAGCAACAGCGGCATTATCAGCAATTGCTATTCGACGGGTGCGGTAAGTGGTTCTGACTATTATTATATAAGCAGAGTCGGCGGTTTGGTGGGAAGCAACAGCAGCATTATCAGCAATTGCTATTCGACGGGTGCGGTAAGCGTCAGCGGTTCTTCGGGTTCTCAGGATGTCGGCGGTCTGGTGGGAAGTAACGGCGGCAGTATCAGCGATTGCTATTCGACGGGTACGGTCAGCGGCAGCGGTTCCTGGGATGTCGGCGGCCTGGTGGGATACAACGGTTACGGCAATATCAGCGATTGCTATTCGACGGGTACGGTCAGCGGCGCTGGTTATGTCGGCGGTCTGGTGGGATTCAACATAAGCAGCAGTAGTAGTTTCATCAGTATCATCAATTGTTATTCGACGGGTGCGGTAAGTGGTTCTTCCTCTGTCGGCGGTCTGGTGGGATACAAAGAATGGGGCAGTATCAGCAATTGTTATTCGACAGGTTCTGTCACCGGCAGAGATGATTCATGGGGACTCGGCGGTCTGGTGGGAAGCAACGTCGGCATTATCAGCAATTGCTATTCGACGGGTTCGGTCAGCGGTCCTCGGCTTGTCGGCGGTCTGGTGGGATATAACGAGGGCAGTAGTATCAGCCACTGCTATTTTCTTATCACCAGCGGGCCGAATAACGGTTACGGAACACCGCTTTCAGATGAAGAAATGAAACAACAGAGCAGCTTTGTCGGCTGGGATTTTACGAATGAAACGGCCAATGGGACAAATGATTATTGGCGAATGTGTGTCGATGGGGTTGATTATCCGCGGCTGAATTGGGAATCGATTGCCGGGGATTTTATGTGTCCAGATGGGGTGAATGTGGAAGATTTAGATTACTTTCTCCAACGGTGGCTTTTGGGTGACTGCACTTTAGACAATAATTACTGTGGCGGAGTGGACATCAACGGTTCCGGTGCTGTTGACTTCGTGGACTTTGCGATATTCGCACAACACTGGCTTGAGGGTATTTAATACTACAGCGCAAAATACATACACTTTGGTTGTTTGTTTTAAGGCTTTCTATTAAATCTGGGGACAGGCGTATCGATTTTAGATTGGAGATTCCGCCTCCGGCGGACAAGCGGCGGGACTTCTAATTTACGATTTTCGATTTACGATTGAAAGAGAGATTGCCACGGCCTACGTTCCGGTTATCGGGGAACCAGGGAATCAGGAGGCAGGGAAGCAGATTATCAGGAAATCAGGAAAATGGTGTGCGGAGCACACCCTACCAAAATGGATTCCCGCCTGCGCGGGAATGACAGGGTAGTGACAGACCCCGAAGTGGGCTTCGGGGCTAAGGAAAATGGTGTGCGGAGCACACCCTACAAAAATGGATACCCGCATCCGCGGGTATGACAGAGAGAACCCCGCCTTAAAAGGCGGGGCTAAACAGACCTGAGCCATTTGACGAACTTAGCCAGGCCTTCTTCAATTGTCGTTTTGGGCTTATAACCCAATTCCTTGGCGGCTTTTGATATGTCAGCCCAGGTTTTTTCCACGTCACCCGGCTGGTCGGGCAAATATTCTCTTGTCGCCCTTTTGCCGAGTGCCTTTTCGATTTTAGCAACCAGGTCATTTACGCTTATCGGACTTGCATTGCCGAGATTGTAGATACTAAATTCGTCGCTCGTCGCTCGTAGTTCGTCGCTCGTAAGGTGATTGATTGCTGCAACTGTGCCGTCAATTATGTCATCAATATACGTAAAGTCACGCATCATACTGCCGTCGCCGTAAATCGGTATTTGCTTACCCCGCTCGATTAGACTCGCGAATTTATGGATTGCCAAATCCGGCCTCTGGCGGGGGCCATAAACGGTGAAAAAACGAAGACACGTCACGCAAGTCCCGTAAAGGTGGTGATACGTATGGCATATTAGTTCGCCTGCTTTTTTCGTCGCGGCATACGGCGAAATCGGAAAATCAACGTTATCGTCCTCCGAAAACGGGACCTTCTTGTTGTTGCCATAGATGCTTGAGCTTGAGCCGAAAATGAACTTGCCGACCTTATGTTTTTTTGCCGCTTCGAGTAATGCCATTGTCCCGTTTATATTGACATCGGCATACAGCAGCGGCTGCACAATCGATGGCCGCACCCCGGCCCTGGCTGCCAGATGTATGATTATTTCCACGCTGTTCCCGACTGCTTTATCCATCGCGCCGGCGTCGCGGATGTCGGCCTCAATCAATCGAAACTTCTTGTTCTTCAAACACCCGGCTATATTTTGCCTTTTGATTCGCGGCTCGTAGAAGTCGTCGAAATTATCGACCCCGACCACCTCCCGGCCTTCAGCAAGAAGACGCTCGCTTAAGTGCGACCCAATAAAACCCGCCGCCCCTGTCACCAATACCTTCATTCGACCTCGCCGATTATAAAAACTTCCCCCCTTTCTGTCTTCGACAGAAGACAAGAGGGGCAGAATCTTATAGCTTCTCCACTTATTTATGCCGAATGGATAATGACCGCTCCGGCAGCCAAAATGATTACAGCGATAACTCTGATGAGTATGTTTGATTGTCTCTGATACCAGTCTATAATTGTCCCCGCCTTCTGTGACCCTAACATAAATGTCACTATCCCCGATACCAGAAACAGGACCCCGAATACGATTATCACCCAGCTAATATCGCACTCGCGTGCCCCGAGCAAAAACACTACTGCCATCGCGAGTCTTATCAAGCCAGCCAAGTATATCAGCTTGCCCTTTTTGAAAAATCCCGCTATTTGCTTTGAGATGCCCGGCTTGAGCAGATACACAACCCCTGCAACAACCAACACTATGCCAAAACCCTGAATAACAAGTGCCATCATTCTATTCCTCGCTTTCTCGAAACTGCCTGCATTGATTAGCCGGCCGCTGTGCCGCGCCCGATGCTGTGATATTCAATTCCTGCGTTTCTAACTACGTCGCCGTCGTAGAGATTTCGACCGTCAAATATCACCGGCTTTTTTAGCTTTTTCGCAATAATATCAAAATCCGGATTCCGGAATTCCTGCCAGTCCGTAAAAATAATAAGTGCATCGGCGTCATCGAGGGCATCATATCCATTTTGGAATGTCTCGATTTTGCCGCCCAAAGCCGCCATCACTGCCGGCCCCGCCTCAGGGTCGTAAGCCCTTACCTTCATTTTCCAGCCGAGAAATTTCTTTATGCACTCAATCGCCGGCGACTCCCTGATGTCATCGGTCTTTGCCTTGAATGCCAGCCCCCAGACAGCCAATACCGTCTTATTTTCTCTGCCGCTGAAGTAATCCTTGATGCGCTTCGCGAATCGCTCCCTCGCATCCGTGTTTACCTGATAGACCGCCTTTGCTATCGCCGTCTCGACTCCGAAGCTTGCACCGGTATGTATCATCGCCCGAATATCTTTCGGCAGACAGCTTCCCCCAAACCCTACGCCCGGAAATAAAAACGCCGACCCAATCCGCGAGTCGCTGCCGATGCCTTGTCTTACAAGCTCCACGTCCGCGCCGAGCTTCTCGCACATCGCCGAAATTTCATTCATCGCCGAGATTCTCGTCGCCAGCATCATATTCGCTGCGTACTTTGCCATCTCAGCGGAAGCCGGGTCCATAAATAAAATCCTGCTGCTCTTTCGCATAAATGGACTGTACAACTGCCTCATCAGCTTTTGGACGGTCGGATTTGTTGTCCCGATGATTATCCTGTCCGGACTCATAAAGTCCTCGACCGCCGCGCCCTCTTTTAGAAACTCCGGATTGCTGACGTAATCGAAAGGCGCTTTGCTTTTCGACTTTATGGTCTCTGTCACCTTCTTGTGTGTCCCCACGGGCACCGTGCTCTTTGTTGCGATAATCCGGTACTCGGTCAGGTTCTCTGCAATCCCCGATGCCGCCGAAAGTATCGCCGATATGTCTGCTGACCCGTCCTCAGCCGATGGGGTCCCGACCGCAAGAAAGATTATCACCGAATTGTCCACGCCGTATTTAAGGTCGGTCGTGAACTGTAATCTGCCGAGCTTTTCGTTGTGCTTGACCATTTCACTGAGCCTGGGCTCATAAATCGGCGCCTCCCCGTTTTTAAGGTTCGCAATCTTCTCGCTGTCGCTATCGACGCACACGATGCTGTTGCCGGCCTCCGCCAGGCACGCCGCCGTCACCAGCCCCACATATCCGACCCCGACCACGCAAATCTTCATTCGACTGTCTCCCGTTGTTCAATTGTACGGTTCGTTACGTTTTGAATCTCATTATTCCCTGTGCCTGTCGCAGTAAAGAATCAACCGCATCATTCGACAATCTCTACCATATCAATATCTATCTCCACGCTTGCCGCCTGGCCGAGCATATCAACCTGCAGAACCAGCCGTGTGGCGTTCTTGGCCCTCACAATCAGACCCTGCAATTCCATCAAAGGCCCCGCCACAACCCGGCATCGCTGCCCCTCCTTCAGATACTTGTGCGGCACCAAAGGAGCACCGGCCATGAGCGCCTGTTCAATCTGCACTAACTCACTAATGAATTTCTGCTGGTCTTTTACCGCAATTATATTCGCCACGCGATTGGTCCGCAGCGCTTCAAGCCGTGCATTTTCCTCGCCGGTGAAAAACAGATATCCGCCGAACAAAGGCAGCAGCGACCGTATCGTCCGCTGGCTTTTCCGCTGGACCTTCCACGTCATCGGAAGAAAATAACTTACGCCTTTGCCAATCAAATCGTGCGCAAGCGCCTTTTCGTTTCTGCTTCTGGTGTGCGCAACCCACCATCGACCGGCAAAATCGCGTATCGATTTCGCCTCAGGCCAGACAATGGGTGGATTTTCATTTACCTTAAGCAATCCTGTTCCTCCCTGCGTTCACTTTTCGCTCTGCCCCCTGCCCCGACCCGTAAAATTTAAGGACCATCTTGCCCACGTATTCAATCTGCCCCTCCGTCAGCTCCGGGTAAATAGGCAGCGACAGGACCTCTCCGCACAACCTCTCGGCGACCGGCATATCGCCTTGCCGATAGCCAAGGTCGCTGAAGCATTCCTGCAGATGTAACGGCTTCGGATAAAACACCGCCGACCCAATCTGGTTTTCTCCCAGGAACTTCTGCAGCTCATCCCTTCTGGGCACGGTGACGGTGTATTGATTATATGTGCTGAAATTGTTCGAGGCGGCCTTCGGCCTCGCAACCGGCGAATCCGCGAAAATCTCATCATATAAAGCCGCAATTCGCCTTCGCTTTTCGTTCCATTCGTCTAAATACTTGAGCTTTACGTTAAGAACCGCCGCTTGAATCGAGTCAAGCCGAAAGTTCCCGCCGATTACCTTGTAGAAATATCGCGGACTTTGGCCGTGGTCCCGAAGGATTTTAATCTTCTCCGCAAGTGTTTTACTGTTGGTAGTCACCAGCCCGCCGTCTCCGAACCCGCCGAGGTTCTTCGTCGGATAAAACGAAAAACATCCGCAGTCACCGAAATTCCCGCACTTGGTCCCATCCTGACTTGCCCCTATCGCCTGCGCCGCATCTTCTATAACCGCAAGTTCGTACCGCCCGGCAATCTCCATAATCGGCTTCATTTGTGCCATTTGTCCGAACAAGTGCACGGGAATAATCGCCCGCGTCTTTTCGGTTATCTTCTCTTCGATTCTCCTGGCGTCGATATTGTAGGAATCCGCCTCAACATCGACAAAGACCGGCCTTGCGCCGACCCTCGCGATGCAGCCCGCCGTCGCAAAAAATGTAAAAGGGGTGGTTATGACCTCGCTGCCCGGCCCCATTCCCATCGCCATTAAACCGGCAATGAGCGCATCCGTTCCGCTTGAGACCCCAATAGCGAATTTACTGCCGCAGTAAGCGGCAATCTTTCCCTCAAATTCCGCTACCGCCGGCCCAAGCGCAAACAACTGGCTCTCGCAGACCTCGCTTATCGCCCGCAGGGCTTCGCTTTTATATGTTGCGTACTCGGCCTTCAAGTCCAAAAACGGAACCTGCACCAAAACCCCTTTCAAACACCGTCTCAACGGTCCAAAATTGCACTTGCGCTTTCTGAACCGTCGATGGAAAATTGCAAATCGACAATCAATTCAACTTGGGCAATTAGTTTAGACCCCCACGCTCAAAATGTCAAACCAATTGACCTCTTATACTGCGACTAATTTCTCTTGACTATTGCCTCTCTTTTGTCTAACATTAACACTGCCCGTGTGCAGTACTGCCGATGTAGTTAGGAGATAGAATGGTTAAATCAGAATCTGTACCAGCCCAGGCACGCACCATAGGTGTCCTGTTCACCTGTATTGGCAGACGGGTTTCCTTGCTCAACAGCTTCCGCCGCGCAGCCAGGCAGCTAAAGATAAATGCCTTGTTTTACGGCACCGACACCACCCCCCTAAGCTCCGCCCTTCAGCTCTGCGACAAAGGTTTTCTCGTCAAGCCCACCACGCATTCCGGCTACATCAAAGAAATTCTCACAATCGTCAAAGCCAACAACGTAAAATTGCTCGTCCCCACCGTTGACCTGGACCTCAAGCTCTTGTCCGACAACAAGCCGAAATTCTCCGCAGTCGGCTGCCGCGTTCTTGTCTCGTCTCCGGATGTTGTGGACATCTGCCAGGACAAAAGGCGAACTTACAAGTTTTTGCGTAAGAATGGTGTCGATACCCCGGTTACTATGAGCATATCCGCTGCGATTTCCAAACGCAAACTCACCTGGCCCTGCTTCCTTAAACCCTGGGATGGCTACGCCGGCAGGGGCAACGCCGTCGTAAATAATCGCCGCGAATTGAAATTGCTCGCCAAGAGAATACCCAACGCCATTTGTCAGCAGTATATCAAAGGGACTGAGCACACCTGCGATGTCTATGTTGACTTCGGTATGAAAGTCCGCTGCGTCGTTCCCCGCAGGCGCATCGAAATCAGGGCAGGCGAGATAAGTAAGGGCCAGGTTGTAAAGAACCGCCGCATTATGAACCAGGCCGCAAAATTGGTCGAGACACTCGGCGCAGGCCCGGGCGTGATAACACTACAGCTATTCTTAACCGAAAATGGCGGCGTCAAATTCATCGAGATAAATCCTCGCTTCGGCGGCGGCGTCCCACTCTCAATCAAAGCCGGCGCCGACTTCCCCAGGTGGATTCTGCAGGAGCTGCTCGGCAAATCGCCCAGCATCCGCTTCGATGGATTCGAGGATAATCTGATTATGCTTCGCTACGACAGCGAAGTCTGGCTGCAAAATCCCAAATCGTAAATCTCGCAGATCCCCTGTCATCCGGCGTAAAAATTGAAAATTGAAAATTGCAAATTGAAAATCACTTACGTGGTTACCGTCAAATATTCCGTTTTTTCACTAAACCTCATCGCCCCTTCATACGCCGCCGGAACAAGTATTGTCTCACCCGCCTTGAATTCCACCGCCTTTGCCTCTGTCCCCGCAATCACCCCACGTCCTGATATAATGATAAGCGTCTTCATTTCGCCTGGTGCAAAGAATATCTCGCTGCCTTTGCCTTGATGGCCTTTATCAACCTTGAAAAATTCGCAGTCAACCAAGCGTCCCGCCGTTGTTACCGCAAGCTCATCGCCGCTCGTTCCAAAGTGTATGCTTTCGAGCGCCTCCTCGATGTGTAACTGTCTCGCTTTGCCGCTTTCGTCAACCCTGTTCCAGTCAAAAACCCGATAGGTCGTATCGGAAGGAGTTTGAATCTCCGCCAATAGTATCCCCGCGCCGATACTGTGTGCCGTGCCCGCGGGAAGATAGTGACATTCGCCCGCCTTGACGGGCAGTTTTACCAGCATCTCCGCAACGTTGCCCCTCTTTATCGACTCAGCGAATTTCTCTTTCGTAACGCCTTTCTTAAGCCCCTTGTAAATCACCGCACCCGGCGCCGCAGCTATGATATACCAGCACTCGGTCTTTGGCTCACCTTTGCCCAATCTCCGGCACGTCTCTTCATCCGGGTGGACCTGCACACTGAGCACGTCCTCAGCATCAAGAAATTTTATTAGCAGCGGAAAAGGCCTGGAGAAATCTTTGTCTCCCATTATCTCTTTCGGATATTTTCCAACCGCCCAGCCGATAGTCCGCCCGGCAAGTTCGCCGTTTGCAATTACGGATTTGTCCGCCGTTCGTGTGGTGGATTTGTCCTCCGGCAAATCCGCAAGCTCCCAGCTCTCGCCGATTTTCTCGCCCACCGGTATGTCCTTGCCGAACATCTCTCGCAGTTTCGCCCCGCCCCAAATCCGCCGCTTGTATATCGGCTTAAACTTCAATGGATACGCTTTCATACCGTGTATTTTAATCACCTGCCCCCTCGTTGTCCACACCGTCCCCACCCTCTGACTCCTGTCTTCTAACTTCTGCCTTTTTTTCTTGCTTTCCCAGATAATCACCGCTATAATACGTTAAATGGCGGACTTCCAACCTGTGCTCTACAACGATATGTTAAGGCGTAGCGGCTGGTGCGTTCGCAATCTGGGTCGAGATAATGATGAGGAGTAACAAATGGACCTACAAGGTATTCGTGAAGCTTTACACAGGCAGCCCTTTGAGCCGTTCAGCATTCGTCTGGCAGATGGACGCAAACTTCCTGTCCGTCATCCTGATTTCGTTGCTGTTGGCTCGCGGCGGGCAATCGTTATAGGTCCGGACAACTCATGGTCGGTTTTAGAGCCGTTGTTGATTGTATCGCTGGACTACGATGGCAAACACCGCCCGCGGACGAACCGACGCAAAAAGGGTAATACTTGACAGTTGACTCCGCTCATAAGAAACTTGTCCGCCATCCGGGCGGCGGACTCGTCGTCGCAGAGTCTTTCAGGAGGCAGAAAATGAAAAGTTATTCAATTCTCGTATCGCTGATAATCGCCTTATTGGCAGGCACCGACGCAGAGGCAAAATATAGTGGCGGGACGGGAGACCCTAACGACCCTTACAGAATCGCAAGGGCCGAAGACCTAAACGACATCGGCAACCACCAGGAAGACTGGAATAAATACTTTATCCTCGTCAATGATGTTAACCTGTTCCAATACACCGGCACACAGTTAAAAATGATAGGAGTTAAATTTGGGGATGTTGGTATACCTTTTACTGGAGTCTTTGATGGCGATAATCATACGATTTCAAACTTTACTTATACGGGGAATGAAAAATATGCCATCGGTCTGTTCGGGTATATCGGAGTCGGCGGTAAGATAAGCAATGTTTGGCTGGAAGATGCTAATGTCATTAATAATTATTGGGATAGTTCGGTGGGTGCACTTGCGGGAGTTAATAGAGGAACAATCTGGAACTGTTATGCAAAGGGCAAGGTCTTGGGTGTTTTTAGCCCAGGTGGGATAGTGGGGTACAACTACTATGGCTTAATTTCGAATTCGTATGCAAGTGGGACCGTCTCGGGAAAATATTTCACAGGAGGTTTGGTTGGGGTTAATTTAGGGACTATTGTAAATTGTTATGCAGCCAGTGAAGTTTGCGGATATGATTACACAGGTGGCCTACTTGGGGAAAATTATCATGGCACAGTTGCGTGTTGCTATGCAACCGGCGAAATTAGAGGAACATATCATGACACCGGTGGTTTGGTGGGAGTCAATGTTGATGGAACGCTTTTGAATTGTTATTCTGCTTGTGACGTTTCAGGAGAAGAAGGTGTCGGTGGACTGGTTGGGTACAATGATTATGATTGCATAATAACTAACTGCTACTCGGCTGGCAGCGTTGATGGGAACGATTTGGTCGGCGGGCTGATGGGAATTAACTACTATGGCGGTATCATCAGCAGCTATTTTCTTGTTACCAGCGGGCTGGATAATGGCTACGGTAAACCGCTGACAGATGAGCAGATGAAACAGCAGGCAAGTTTTATGGGCTGGGACTTTATTGAAATCTGGGGTATAGGCGAAAACCAGACGTATCCATTCCTATTAACTGACCCTGCCGGGGACTTGGACCACGACAAAAAAATTGACTTTGCTGACCTTGCAATTCTCGCCTCGCACTGGCTGGAAGAAAGATAGCGGATAGAATTTTCAATTGACGATTTTCGATTGACGATTTTGCTCTCCTGCGGCTGGTTTTGAAAATTATTATTTTTGAAATTCGATATTGTTTCGGATTTCGGGTTTCGTGCTTCGGATTTTCCTACCCGGTTCACGGGTAACTAATACGGATCATAAAAATTAAATGCGCTTCACATCATCAATATGTATGTTTGGGAATGGTCAATATGTCATTCCCGCGAAGGCGGGAATCCAGATTCCCGTCTGGACATTATGCCAATGGCAAATTATGCCGAGCGCAAAAATTTATTATGATTGGTATAATTGGGTTGCTATGTGAGGAAGTTGATGATGCCATTCGCAATCGCTTCCGCGAGACGGTCCTGGAAAGAGTTGTCCCTTAGAAGTCCTGCCTCCTGATAATTTGAAAGATACCCTAACTCGACCAGAACTGCCGGGCCTTCGGTATAAATCAGGACCTTATAATCCGCCTGTCGAATGCCCTGGTTATCCAGGCCGGTTTTTGCCATTTCTCTTGCTATTGCAGTTGCCGCCTGCCGCGCTGCCCAAGAGGCAGACCTTGCCACATATATCGTAAATCCCCGCAGGGAGCTTTTCTCGGATGAGTCGCTGTGGATGCTTACAAAAAGGCCTGCGCCGTTTCGATTTGCTGTCGCCGCCCGTTCCTCAAGCTCGATAAAGTAGTCGCTCTCCCGCGTCATTACAACCTTAAGTCCTCGCTGCCGCAGCAGTCGCCCAACTTTCGCAGCCACCTGCAGGTTGACTATTTTTTCATAGTAGCCCGTGCAGCTTGTCGCTCCGGGGTCCTGGCCGCCGTGCCCGGCATCAATAACAACACAGCCAGATACCTTTGTTGGCGGACGCACAGTTGTTGTAGTAGTGGTCCGCATCGCGGCCCGTATCTGCGCTTCAAGCGATTCGGAGACATACAGCACGCCGCTAATTGACTCGACCCTTCCTGTTGGGCCAATCGGCTTGGTATTTACATAGACCTGGCCCCCCGAATAGGTGAAAATCAGAACCGTGTTTGCCGAATTCTTCAATACAACGTGCGTGTCGGCTGCGTCCGTCATCCTCAAGCCGAGATTGTTCGCGAGTTGTTGGACGCTGATGGTCCTCTCAGAGGGTATTAGCCCACCTGGGCCGGTCACCTGTGGCCCCTGGCAGCCGATAGTTCCAAGACCGGCCGCTGCGAGTAAGAATGCTGCTTTGAATCGTGCGCACATATTAGTAAAACTTTATCGGCAGTTCCCGCCTTTTTCCTTTTGCCTTTTTGCTTTTAACTTGTGTCCGCCATTACGTCCGGCGGATGCCTTGTGACTTGTGCTCTTTGCCTTTGTGCCTTTGGCTCTTTCCTATCCGCTAAACGCTAAACCCTATCTAATCACGCACACTGCGGACACAAACCCTCCAGCCGGACCTGCTGGCGCCGGATAATAAAGCCCTTGTGTGGACTTTTGACCATAGGTAGTGACATTTCCGTCAGGCAGCTTGTCTCACCGCAGCTTGTGCACGTAAAATGCGGGTGACACTGTCTTTTGCTGCAATGGTCGGCTAACTCAAAATGCTGTGCCCTTTCGTCTATAAACGCCCTGTGCACCGCCCCGGCCTTGAACAAACTTCCCAGTGTTCGGTAAATCGTAACTTTATCGAGTCGCTTTCCGCCCAACCTTCTCGCAATTTGTTCCTGCGTTAATGGCCTCCTTGCCTTCATTAGTATTTTCAGTATCGCTACCCTGCAGTCTGTGCAGTAGAGCTTCGCCGCCTTCAGCATCCCGCGGGCCCGAAAATCCGGATTTGCCTTCATAATTTCACCATAAAATTTTAGTCGTGAGTGTGCGCCTCGTCGTCTTGCCCCGTCCCTCTCACAAACAGCATCGGAAAAACTATATCGCTGAAACAGCACGGCAGCCACACAGCTATAAAAAGGACAACAAGCATCCCGGTAATCATCGACATCGTAAATTCGCTGTGCGTATTCATCATAATATGTGCCGCCGATGCCCATGTGCTTATCAGTATATGGCCTGCGTGCGGAAATTTTGTGCGCGGCAGAAAAAACGCTATCAGTATCCCCAGTATCGCCGCCGGATTGACAATATACCATTCCTCGATAAAACCAATGTGAATTTTCGGTTCATAGTGCTGATGCTGTTCGCCTATAATTTCAGCTTCGTTATTATGCAGACCACCGTGCACTTGCGCTTCGGTTGGGATTGCCACGCCGAGGATACTTTCACCGAAAAACGGAATAATCGAATCGCTCAAAGTCGCCGTGCCTACCGCTCCGCAATATCCGACAAGCAGCACTATGATAAAGCCCTTTGTTTTTTCGTGCAGCCGAAATAGCGATGCAGTTACTATTGCCGAAAGCGCCACGTGAGCCGGATGGAATACATAAAATAGGCGGTAAGCGGTCTGCTCGCTAATGTTCCTGAAAAGCAGCATCAATACTATCCCCGTCACCGCCCCAAACAACGTGAACGGCGAGTGTGCTTTCAGCTCCCTGAAAATGCCGACAAGCTTGCCTGCCATTTTTCTTCACTGCTCCAAAATAGTTCTCTAACTTTACAGAGCACAAACTACTAAATCTGCAACTAAGTTGCAAATGTTTTTTTGGATTTCTTCCCTATACTCTCTCAAATCTCCCTGTCTGCCGGGGCCGGCGAATGCACTCCCCTGCAGGACCGACCAAAAACCATTGCAGTTTTTTGCCTTCCTGGTTAAATTATAACCCAACTCAAGTGTTTGGCTTAATGTTTTGATAATTTGAATTTTGGATTTGTTTCGGATTTCGATATTCGAATTTATTCACCATAGCAGTATATTGCTAATATGAAAGTCCTTAAATCGCTATCAGACCTTGACCGGATGAAAAAAGGCTGCGTCCTGACCATTGGCAACTTCGACGGCCTCCACGTCGGCCATCAGGCCATACTTACGACCGCCCGAAAAGCCGCATCGCAGCGCAAAGCCGAATTGGTGGTGATGACCTTCGACCCGCACCCGGCAGCGGTCCTGTACCCGCAGAGAGGCCCCGCTGTTCTTACGCCGCTGCCGCTCAAAAAGCATCTTCTGGCACAATTAGCTGTAGATTATCTTTTCATAGTCAAAACCACCCGCCGACTCCTGAACCTTCCGCCTCCGGATTTCGTCCGGCGATTCCTGGTTGAGCATATTCAACCCAGTGTAGTAGTCGAGGGCGAAAGCTTCAACTTCGGTCTTGGCCGAACCGGCAGCATTTACACACTCCAGAGGTTAGGAATAGGTGAGGGCTTTGAAGTGGTTATGGTTGAATCAAAAAACTTTAAGCTCTCAACCGGTGAGGTTCTGAAGGTCTCCAGTTCGGCGATTCGTAAACTGCTGGCAAGTGGCGATGTTGCCGACGCCACCGTCGCATTAGGAAGGCCCTATCGTCTTATCGAAAAAATTGTCCCCGGCCGGGGCAAAGGAAGAAAGCTCGGCTTCCCAACCGCAAATATGAAATCGCCTCGCCAGCTTCTCCCCGCCGAAGGCGTCTATGCCGGCTTTGTCGAAGTCGCAGATACTCTCAATGGGCTTCTGCTATCCGGACAGAAAATCCCCGCTGCCTTCAGCATCGGTCGGCACGGTTTGAGAGGTGATGATTCTTCTTTTTTGATAGAAGCCCATCTGCTGGTGGATAGCGTTGGCCGATTATACGGTAAATGGCTCGCTATGGACTTTGTCGCCCGTCTCCGCAGCCGGAAAAAATTCAAAACCGACAAGGCCCTCGCCGCCCAAATCGCCAAAGACTGCAAGAAGGCAGGGAGGATTCTTTCTGGAGACCGAATGTAAATGCCCGGCCCTGAACTGACCACTAATGAGAACGTTGTGTCTTCTGCCGGCCGCTTGATGGATGTTTTCCGGGGGCACAGGTCGAACATTCCTCTGATTTCACTCTTGGCAGCTAATACAATTCCGTTGTGGGGCGTTCTCTTTTTGGGCTGGGATGCTTTTTCGATAGTGGTGTTGTACTGGGCTGAAAATCTCATTATCGGCTTTTACAACATCCTCAAGATTGCCTTTGTCAAAGTGCCGCGTCCTCCCGGACACCTTGCGAAACTTTTTTTCATTTTCTTTTTTATTATCCACTACGGCGGGTTTATGGGTGTGCACGGCATCTTTATTTTATTTCTGTTTAAGAGAGGGCAGGGGCCGGCGTTCCTGAGTGGAAGTGCCCCCTGGCCTTGTTTTCTGGTTTTCGTTCAGCTGCTCTTAGGTGTGATAAGACAGATGTGGCTGGTTATGCCTGATGGTATGCGGCTTCCTCTCGGAATCTTCCTGGCAAGTCATGGCGTTTCGTTCGTCCACAATTTTCTAATCAGGGGTGAATATGCCTCCACAAATCCCCAGAAACTAATGGGTCAGCCGTATGCCAGAGTTGTCGTAATGCACATTGCTCTTTTGGTCGGATGTTTTGGAGTTGCAGCGTTAAATTCTCCTGTGTTTTTGCTGCTGGTTCTTGTAGCTCTCAAGACCATTTTGGATGTCGAATTGCACCTTCGCGAACATAGAAGCAGGCAAACCCGGCCGTTCTTGTTCTTAAAACGTTTTGTAAAACATTGAATCGGATGTCGAAGACAGTATAATTCAACTTATGCGTCAAAAAGATATAAGTCCGGAGGCAGGAGCAACGTTGGTTGACCAGCCGAAAGGTGAGGAACTCGAATATCGCATCATAGCAATAAATAAACTGAACGAAAAAAAAGATTCTCTAAAAACGTAAATCTGGAAGTGCCAGTTTCAACTCGCGAATCTGACGATTAATGCTAAAAATCGGCAATATAATTCTTGATGTTCCCTTTTTTCAGGCGTCGCTTAGCGGATACAGCGATTACGCTATGCGGGCAATTGCGCGTGACTTTGGAGCGCCTATGACTTTTGCCGGCGTAATGCTCGCAAAAAGTGTCATCCATTCGCGGGTCTTTAATAATCCGTCATTTAAACCCGGCGATGATGAACATCCGATAGGAGCCCAACTTTTAGGCGAGGACCCCGAAATAATGGCAAGGGCCGCTAAGGTAGTATGGAAGGCGGGTTTCGATTTAATAGACTTAAATTTTGCCTGTCCTGCGCCCAAAGTTATTCGCCGAAAGCGAGGAGGCTTTCTTCTAAATGTTCCTGATAAAGTAATAGAAATCTATAATGCTGTAAAAGAATCCGTTGATTGTCCGGTAACTATGAAATTACGGACGAGTTTCGAAAATCAGTCTCATGATAATTTCTGGGATATCAGCTCCAGAGCTGCGGCTGGAAAGGTCGATGCGTTAATTGTGCATCCTCGCACTGTTTGCCAAAGATTTACCGGTTCGGCAAATTGGCAGTTTTTATCAGAGGTTAAAAAACAATTTCCCCGCACAACAATTATAGGCAGCGGAGATTTATTTTCTGTTGATACAATTAAAAATAATATAAAAAACACCGGGGTAAATGGTGTGGTAATTGCTCGCGGTGCGATTGGTAATCCATGGATTTTCAATCAGCTTCGCGCCAGTTTTGACACCAAGACTGTTTTTGTTCCGCCTACCGTCCAGCAGCAGGGCGAAGTCATTTTAAAACATTTCAATTTGGTTTACAGACTCTATGAGCCAAAAAAGGCAATCATGCATTTTCGAAAATTCGTGATTGCCTATTGCAAACTTCATCCCTTGCGTAAAAAAGCCCAAAAAGCTTTTTTTGCGGCAAAAACGGCTGAAGAATTCTTATCCGTCGTCCAACAATGGTATGGCCTGTAACAACAATATTTTTTAATTGTTGGTATGTCCGACACAGGTTATTTTAATTACGGCATTGTTGGCTTAAAATGTGGCGTTGTACCTGCCTGCCGGCAGGCAGGAACGGGCAAAAAGGCGGGTAAGTCGTTGTTTTTAAGCTTGCCCTGAGCGGCCTGTGGTGAGCCTGTCGAACCAAGTCGAATGGGGCAGTTAGGCGAAAAAATGATATTTTCAGGCAAAGAAACGGCGGGTTATCTGGAAGCAAAACCCGAATGCGGATTTATCTGGAAACCATATAAACAGAAGTTATGCGGATTGTGAGCAATCGTGGCTAAGCGGCACAGAACAATCGGTTCGCTGCGGACCGAACTGATAGGGAGGTCGCGTGAGGCGGCGTTGGGGGCGATTCGCGTCTTCAACGACCCGCAGGTCTCGTTCAAGTCAGAAACGTTCATTGTCTTGATGACGATTGCATGGACTTACCTCCTTCACACATACTACCGTGGACGTGGCGTCGAGTATCGTTACTTCCGAAAGGGACCCAATCGCCGCATCTTCGACCGAACGAAACACGGGGCGTACAGGTACTGGGAGCTTGAGCGTTGCTTGGATTGCGACGACTCTCCCATCGACAAGAACACGGCCAGTAACCTGCGATTCCTCATCGGGCTTCGCCATGAGATCGAACATCAGATGACGCGGTCATTGGATAGTTACCTGAGCGGTCGTTACCAAGCCTGCGCGTTGAACTACAATGAGTACTTGAAGAAGCTCTGTGGAAAGAAATACGCCATTGACCAACAGATGACTTACTCGATCCAATTTCTTGAGCTCAGCGAGGAGCAGCTCAGTGGCCCCCGCCCCGAAGCGACAATCCCAGAACGCATCCGTACGTACGTCACTAAATTCGACGGAGCTTTGACCCATGACGAGTACAACAGTCCACAGTACTCGTATCGTCTGCTCTTCAAGAGGAAGCTTGTCAATCGGCCCGGACAGGCCGACAAGGTGGTCGAGTTTATTGATCCGGAGTCCGAACTCGCAAAGAGGATAGACAAGGAGTACTGGGTCAAGAAGGAAGTCGAACGCCCGAAGTATCGCCCGAAGAACGTGGTCGAGGAGGTCCACAAGGCAGGCTTCTCTCGGTTCTCCGTCTATAGTGACCATGTGAACATGTGGAAGTCGGAGGATGCCAAGAATCCTGCCAAAGGCTACGGCATTGAAGTTCAGGGTATATGGTTCTGGTACCGGTCCTGGGTCGATCGGTGCATTGAGTTGTGTCAAGCCGCTGGCGATCGATATCGTGGAGGGGCCGTATAACAATGGCATGTAGCGTATGCGTTTCACTCGCCGCTGATGCCGAAAGCATTGAATAGCGAATATGGATTCCCGCGTTCGCGGGAATGACAATTGAGAAATCACCTGTAGTAATTATTTTTTCGGCAGGGTGATTGTAAAAGTTGTACCTTTGCCGGGCTGGGATTCGACGGTTATGGTTCCGCGGCGGAGGTGTCGATAGAGAAATATGAAAAGACCGCTATGCAATGGCTGCAAGAACAGACCCAAAACAATTGATAACGATGTAAAAGAAAAATACAAGACAAGTCACCCGCAGACCTTCGGGGAAAAAGGAATGTAACAATGATGAAGGAGTTTTTGACTCTGCAATTTTAGTATTTTTTCTTTTTTTATTCTCCGTGTTCATAAATGGCTAACGATAAAAGCTGCAAAGTCTATGCGGCTAATAGCCGAAAAGATGTTATAAAAGTATCGAGGCATATATGATGTTCGGTTATGAGCTGGCTGTTATTATCCTGATGCTGATTTTCAACGCTGTTTTCGCCGCATACGAAATGGGCCTCGCCTCCATATCTCGCGCCCGCCTTACCGTTTTGCTCAACGAGAAGAAAAGAGGCGCTGCCGAAGCGGCCTTTATGAAGGACAGAATGGAAGCAAGTCTGGCCATTATCCAGCTCGGTATCACGCTCGTCGGGGCCATTGCCGCAGCAACCGGCGGAGCCGGCGTGGAGGAGAAGTTCGCCCCTTACATCCATAATAGCTGGGGCGTCTCTACAACACTTTCCGATGTATTGGCGATTTTGCTGCTGATAATACCTCTTACGTTTGTCATCATAGTCTTTGGCGAGCTTGTCCCTAAAATGCTTGCCTTGAATAACAATGAATGGGTAGTGCTCAGGCTTTCGCCCGTTATGAAAGTCCTCTCTCAAATCGCCCACCCCGCTGTTTCGGTCATCGAGGTCACCGTAAAGAAAGTGGTCAGTCTGCTGATGCGCTTGGTTCGTGTCGAGCCGGCCGTCCGAAGCCAGTGGCTCCACGAGTTAAAGGCCGCTGTTTCACTCGCCAGGACCGCGAAGCTTATGGGCGAGAGGGAAGAAAAGATAGTTATGTCCGCCGCGCACCTGTCCACTCATCTGGTCCGCGACATTATGATATCGGCCCAGGATATATCAATGATTTATGTCGGAGATACCCTCGCCGATGCCCTCATCAAGGCCCACCTCGATATGCACACGCGTTTCCCCGCCTGTATGAAAAAAGACGACCCTCAAAGCATAGAAGGATACATTAATTTCAAGGACATCGTCGCCGCGCTGAGAGTAAATCCTTCAGACCCCACCATCAGAGGAATATCAAGACCCATAAAAAAAATCAACGAAAACACGCCCCTGTCTCAGCTTCTTGAGATGATGATACGCGAAAAGAACCATATAGCCATCGTTACATCCGATGACGGAATTGTCCTCGGTATGGTGACATTGGAAGATATTATCGAAGAGCTTGTCGGCGAAATCGAAGATGAATTCGACCGCCTGCCCACGCATGTCCACCCCTGCGGCACATCCTGGATTATGGGCGGCGGTGTCCCGATGAACACTGTTGCTTCCACCGTCGGATTTGACTGGTCGGGTAAATTCGGCGGCGGCAGGGTCCCGACCCTTGCCGAATGGTGCGTCCAAAAGCAGGGCGACTTCCTGAAGGGCGGCGATGTCGTGGAAAGCGATGACCTCAGGGTCGTCCCCCGCAAATTCCGCAGAAAAAAAGTATTGGAAGCCACCGTGACCGTCCTCGCGCCTTAAACTGTTTCTTATCGCTCTGTTACAGATGAGACGATGGATGTCATTCTGAGTCCGCCTTCGGTGGACGAAGAGTCTGGCTTGCTGTGGTTAATCGGCGTAAATACGAAACTCTTTGGCATCACTCCGGTGCACCGTTTGCCTGTGAATCTCTCGTGAAACCGTTTTTCTTGAATTACTCGGATAATTTCGTATAATTCTCTGTATGAACCGGACTGACACAACCTCAGAAGCTGAACAGGTCCTGCTCGATATTTATCGCAGAATGCCTCCCGCTGTTAAGTTCGAGCGCATCTTTAGCGCCTACGAGTTCGGCAAACTCCTCGCGATGGCCGGCCTGCGACTGCTGCACCCCGACGCCACCGAAAAGCAAATCTGGTTCCTCTGGGCCAAACGCCACCTCGGCGAGAAACTATTCAACGAAGCCTACGGAGACATCCCGGATGAATAATCCCCAGGAAATAACGGTACTGGCGGACTTCGTTGGTATTCTCGAACAACTGGGAATTGCTTACGCCATAGGCGGGTCTCTCGCAAGTTCCGTCTATGGGACAGTCCGTTTCACACAGGATGCCGACTTGACGGTGGGACCTTTTGAAGACAAAGCCAATGAGCTTCTCAAGCTGCTTGCACCCAAATACTATGTCGGCAAAGATGCGGTCTCTTATGCCCTGAAGCATCGAAGCAGCTTTAATGTAATTCATCTTGAAGCTGCTTTTAAGGTTGACGTTTTTGTCCGCAAAGACACTGCTTTTGAAAAACAGTTAATATCCCGGCGGAAATCTTTAAGACTTTCGAACACCCTTGAAAAATCATTTTCGGTCGTTTCGCCTGAAGACATTATTTTGTTGAAACTTCGCTGGTTCCGGGATAGCGGCGAAATTTCAGACCGCCAGTGGGAAGACGTCGTCAACGTATCGAAGGTTCAGGCCGACAAACTGGACCTCCAATATCTAAAAAAATGGGCCGGCATCCTCGGAATAAACGACCTGCTGGAAAAAGCCATATTTGAGTCAAGGACTTGATTTATTTAATTGAAGACCAACTGTTTTTCGATATTTAGCCCCCGGCTTTGCCGGGGGTTTACAGTCTCGCGAAAAGTGATAGTAAGAAGAGTATGGTGAATAATAACAACTTTCAAAAGGTAATTGAATTAGTTAGCACATCAAGAAATGTCCTGCTGACGACACACATCAAGCCCGATGGTGATGCCTGCGGCTGCCTTGTCGCACTATCTGATGCCCTGACCGCTCTGGGCAAGAAAGTTCAATTGCTTCTGCTCTCGCCGGCCCCCGACTGGTATGGCTTTCTCTTTCCCGAAAAAGTCCCCATCCTCGACCAGGACATCACGCTCGACCAATTAGCCAAAAGCCAATTCGACCTGATTATCGTTGTTGATACAAATAGCTATAGTCAACTGCCTCAGCTTGATAAGTTTCTAAAACAGACCGACAAACCCATCCTCGTAATCGACCACCACGCAACCTCCGACAATCTCGGCGATGTCGAATTGGTCGATTCCACCGCCGCCGCGACCGGCCTGCTCGTTTTCAACCTTCTCAAATTCGCCCGTTGGCCAATAACCCCAAAAATCGCCCAGGCCCTCTTTGTCGCCATTGCCACCGACACCGGCTGGTTCCAGTTCGGCAACACCGACAGCAGGGTCCATCTCGCTTGTGCAGAGCTGGTTGCCGCCGGCGCAAAGCCCGCCCAGCTTTACCACGATTTATATCAAAACTTTTCTCTCCCTCGTTTCAAACTGATGCTTGCGATGCTCAGCACGCTCGAACTTCACCTCGATGGCCGATACGCTGTCCAGCACATAACCCGCCGCGATTTTGAGACCACCGGCGCCACCGAACCCGACACGGAAAACCTCATCAACGAATGTCACCGTATCAGCTCCGTCAAAGTCTCCGCCCTCTTTGCCGAGCTAAAGGATGGCCGCATCCGCTGTTCTTTGCGAAGCACGTGCCCCGTAGATGTCAGCAAAATCGCCGCCAAGTTCGGCGGCGGCGGTCACCCAAACGCCGCCGGCGCCTACATCCCCGGCCCCATCCAAAATGCGAAGCAGCTCATCCTCGCCGAAGTAACCGAACAATTCAACCGCCTTGACGCCAACTGACTATCCGCTGACCGCTAACGACTATCGCCTAACGACTGTCACTCTCGTCTCTAACAGACCGTTCTGTCACTTGAAAAAACACGTGGTTTCTACGGGATTTTTGTAAGAATAACATATTTACCGGACTTTTCGCTTGACTTTTAAGCTTGATCTAAAGTAATATATAGGTTGTTTTTCCAGAGAGCTGTCTATGAGGAACTGGAGAATTTCACGCACGCGTTCACCGCAGAGAATCCGCCGGCTGTCTATATTCCATACTCAACAGCCATTTTACACAAACAAGCGTATTTTTTTGTAGAAAAGCAAAATGCCCTTTTGGAAGGGGAAAAAATGAAAACTTTTAAGAACTTATTAATGGTAGTTTCAGTGGTTTTATTCTCACCTTTGGGAAGTGTGTTTGCTGATGCATCACTCATTCAGTGGGAAAAGACCTTCGACGGCAGAAAGGATGGTGTGAAATGAGATGGTTAAATGATTCGAAAATTACGTTACTGTTGGTGGCGTTCGTGCTCGCGCTCATGCTTACCGCTGGAAGTGCGAACGCAGATTTCACCTTCGGCGAACCCACGAATCTGGGGCCGGTCGTCAACAGTTCATCATTGGATATTATGTGCTGCATCACAACTGATGGCCTGGAGATGTACATCTTCTCGAACCGGCCCGGCGGGCAGGGTAGCTGGGACTTATGGGTAGCGACACGTCCCACAACAGACGCCGACTGGGGTCCCGCGCAGAATCTCGGTCCGACCGTGAACAGCCCGAGTCAGGAAGGCTCCGCGTGTATTTCGGCCGATGGCCTGTCGCTCTACTTCCCCTCCGACCGGCCCGGCGGATACGGCCAGCTCGACATCTGGGTCGCGAGGCGGGAAACAAAAGCTGACAAGTGGGGCATCCCCGTGAATCTGGGGCCAACGGTCAACTCGGGTGTAGCTGGTTACCCCGATATCTCGGCTGATGGTCTCTCGCTTTACTTTGGCTCCGATCGGGCCGGCGGTTCAGGGGGTACCGATTTGTGGGTAACAACGCGGGAAACGACAGATGATAACTGGGGTCCACCTGTAAATCTTGGGCCGACTGTCAACAGTACAACTAGTGTAGTGCGTCATAGATAGCTTGACTTATGAATGGGATGCTTTATAATGTTCTGCATGAAAGTAGCAGAACCAATACTATTGTCTGCCGAAGAACGTACAAAGCTGGATACCTGGGCATCTGC
>Ga0315291_10002397_pt1 | contig 24584 bp, 19 predicted proteins | sample YL17G12_20_MG_FD_203070 | JGI IMG/M metagenome (GOLD analysis project Ga0315291, IMG submission 203070) | Sediment microbial communities from Yellowstone Lake, YNP, Wyoming, USA - YL17G12_20 | ecosystem: Environmental > Aquatic > Freshwater > Lake > Sediment | place: USA: Wyoming | collected...
CTAAAATGCATGGCATATGGTTTTGAATTGAGCCAATTCTTGGCATCTGGAGTGCCAAAATCCTTGGAAGAAAAGTTAATATGAGTAAGTCAAGCTAATTCTTATGAAAATGTGTTGAAAGTTATCGATTTTCATCTTTCATGTCTGAATCCGTGGCTTCATGGGCGTGTCGCATGAAAATCAATCCGAAGATATCGATTTTCATCCCTCCATGTATGAGGCTACGCCCTCATGGCGGTGTGATATGAAAATCCCCTCCACGATCATCTTGGATTTTCATGCTCACGGGTATCCAATTGGTCATGAGGGTTTAGTTTGAATTCGGTAATGCCAGCTTCTTTCTCACGCTGCCGCGATGTTTGATGTGCCCAAGCCTGGGGTGGCATGCATCGCCGGGGGGAAACATGCTGGTTTTGGCTCGGCTCCCCTCTGCAGGCCTAGGCGGTCCACAGTGCGTCTACCCCTAAACAGACGACTTACTATTATTATGCGTCTTGGTGTGGCGCCCCGTAGCCTTTAGATCCCGCGTGAGAACGCGGGCGGCAACCCTCCAGCGGTCGCGGGGATGGCCACACGGCGAAAGGGTTGATAGATCGATTTGCCCTTCACTCCCGATGCCTGCGGGCCCGCGGAGGAGGGAGCGCCCTTCGAAAACCACCCCCGACAATATAGGATGGGGAGAGGATATTGTCTGGTTTGTGGGGATATCAGCATGGGCACGGAGATGATGAACAGAGTTGGGAGATAGTAAAATGCTACTGTTCGACTCGATACGCAAAACACCTTGCTGCAACTATGACAAATATACTTTCTGATCCTTCAAGAATTCTCATAGGCGCTGTTTCCAGTAATACTACCTTCCCCAGGGAGCCTGAATAAGCTGTCATTGATCCTTCGGAATACGCCACATTAGAATTTTGAGGCTTTCGACCCCGTTTTCCCATGTTGCCACACCCCAAGCGGGAAATAGGACTCATCTAAAACAACCTATTGTTGGCTCACGACTGGAATTCATTTCTCAAAAAAATTAAGCGTTACCCATATCATAAAGAAGAGCGCTAGTAATCCCGGTGCCTCCATTGGACTCCGATCTGAAAGCATGGTTCTCCGAGCACAAGGGCGTTCTGATCCTGGCATTAGCCGCCTCCATCATGATCTTCTACTTCCTTTTTCCATTCATGGACGGGTTGATCCTGGGAACTGTCTTTGCCTATGTGGGAAGGCCGATAAGGGACAAGTTCCGGAAGCGTTGGCGGCTGGGAGCCCTAGTAGCCTCCATCTGCATCGTCGTCCCCATTTTCTTAATCCTGGGCCTGGGAATGCTGGAGATCGCAAACCAGGTCATCACCCTGGCCCAGAACCAAGAGGCAGTCAGGATGGCGCTTGGCTCTTTCCTGGCAAGGCTCACGCTGGAGATCCCGCCCGGCGCCCAGGAGATGATTGCCGGCAGCCTGCAGAATATTGTTGAGGTTCTGGCCCCCATTGCTGCCAGCATGCCGGTCTTTGCCATAGGCAGAACAGTATCCTTGGGGATGATCAACTTCATAATCTCCATCCCGGTCTGCTATTTCTTGCTCCTGGACGGGGAAGGTTTTGTGGATTCGGTCATGGCTCTGATGCCGCCAGGAGAGGTGGAAGTCTACAGAAAATATATCGCCAGAATCGACAGAATACTGAGCGGAATCTACATCGGCACTATCTATACCTCCATTTTGGGCAGCTTTATCGCCGCGGTGATCTTCTACGCCTTCGGCTTTCCCCGGCCTTTCGCCCTGGCCAGCTTCGTCTTCGTGGCAGGAATGGTCCCCATCCTCACCGCCTGGATGGTCATCGTTCCCCTGGCCCTGTACAGGTACATCGTCCTGGGATTCAATGAGGCCTTGATCTTCTTCCTGGTGGCCTCGGCTTTGATCTACCTTCCTTCAGAGCTTCTCATAAGGCCCTATCTGGTGGCCACCAAGTCCTCTCTTCATCCCCTCCTGGTCATGCTCTCCTTCTTTGGAGGCGCTCTGGTGGCGGGCATTGGCGGCTTCTTCTTGGCTCCGGCCATAATGGGAGCAGTGGTTGGCATATACCAGGTGAGAAGAGAGGAGATGGCACAAGAGGGTGCAGGAGAAGAGCAGGGGCTCGGATGAAGTTCTTCCTCGAGACCTACGGCTGCACGGCCAACTTCGGCAACTCGCAGGAGCTCGAGAAGGCTCTGGCAGAGCTGGGTTGCGAACGCGCCCCGCTTGCTATAGCGGATGCGGTGATAGTCAACACCTGCGCTGTAACTGAGAAGACAGAGAGAAAGATCCTGCGCAGGCTTCGCCAGATACAAAGCCAGCGTCTGATAATTGGCGGATGCTTGCCTGCCGCCCTGCCGGATTCTATAGAGGGCATAGAGTGCCGCAAGGTCACAGGCATTCTCGGACGATCTGCCGCCCAGGAGATCGCCCGGCTTTTTCGCGAAGCTCCCGCTGTGCAGACTCAATCTGCCCTTCCCACCAGGCCGGACCGATGCGGCATTGTCAATATAGCCGAAGGATGCGCAGGCATGTGCAGCTACTGCATAGTGAAAAAGGCCAGAGGCAGGCTGGCGAGCCGCGGCCCGGAGGAGGTCGTGAAGGCAGTGCAGAGTCTGGTCCGGTCAGGCACTGTGGAGGTTCAGCTGGCTGCTCAGGACACGGCCGCCTACGGCCTGGACATTGGCACCACCTTGGCAGAGCTGCTGGAGAGCATTGCGGATCTGCCAGGGGATTTCATGATCCGGGTGGGCATGATGAATCCCAATACGGCCAAGCCTATCCTAAATGAGCTCATCCCTGCTTTTTCTCGGACTAAGGTGTACAAGTTTGTGCATATGCCTGTGCAGTCCGGCTCCGACGCCGTCCTAGAGAGGATGTGCCGGGGGTACAGAGCCGAAGATTACATCAAGATCTGCCAGCTTCTCCAAGAGAAGTTTCCGAGCATGAGCTTCGCGACAGATGTGATCGTCGGTTTTCCGGGAGAAGGGGATGAGGATTTTGCCAAGACTATGCAGCTACTGGAGCTGACCTGCCCTGACAAGGTCAATGTAACCAAATATTCCAAAAGGCCCGGCACTGCGGCGGCAGAGCTTTATGATATGCCCGATCGCATAAAGAAAGACAGATCCAGAAGGAGCACAAAGCAATGGCTAAGCATTGCCGGCGAGAGCAACCGCAAGCTGGTAGGATCCACCATGGCCGTCCTGGTGACGGAAGTTGGGTGGGGTGGATGCGTGAAGGCCAGAGATCAAAATTATGCAGGGGTGTTGGTCAGGGGTGCGCACGCCCTGGCGAGCCTCCTCAAAGTCAGGATCGTCTCCTCTAATCCCTTTTACTTAACAGGCCTAGTGGCGGATTCCTCAGGGTAAGCTTTGTAGATTAAAAATCTTTAGGTTCAATCTGATTTCCGTTGATTCCTCTTTTTATTCAAAATTCTCCTTATAATTTCTAATGTAGGGCAGAGCTATTTTCGCCCCCTCCCGGAGCACCGGTCGTGATCCAGAAATAGGTTGTAGTTTCTGGAACACGCTTGAAGAGAGCTATTTTGTGGAAACGCTCTTCTGAAGGGCATGCTGAGAAAAACAGTATCCTATAAGGCAGAATCTGCGGGTAGATCCAAATTTCCAACCTATAACGGATTCACGACCGGAGCACCATTAACCTTATTAATAATGAAAATAATCAACCATGATAAATGTCTCTAAGGGCAATAACGAACTGAATGGCTATTGAATAGGAGATCTTATGATGCCATTCTTCTAATTCTGTTGAAGAGCCTGGAGAGCATTATGTCAAAAGGAGGTAAATTAAAATGGCAGGAAAGGAGGAAGTCAAGACATCCGTTCTTATGGAAGAGAAAAGACTCTTCATCCCCCCGGAAGATCTGGTAAAGAACTCAAACGTCTGGCAGTGGATGAAGAAGAAGGGCTTCACCGACGAGAGGGAGATGCGAGATTGGACCCAAAAGAACTACGTCGATTTCTGGGACGAGATGGCCCTGACCTACGCGGATTGGCACGAACCCTACACGCAGGTTTTGGAGTGGAAGCCGCCATATGCGAAGTGGTTCCTGGGAGGAAAGATTAACGCTACCTACAATTGCGTTGATAGGCATGCTAAGTCGTGGAGGAGGAACAAGCTCGCCTACATAGGCTATGGAGAGCCCCTCGGCGAGGTCTGGAAGCTCACCTACGGCGACCTATACAGAGAGGTCAACAAGCTGGCCAACGGCCTCAAGAGCCTAGGCGTGAAAATGGGCGACAAGGTGAGCATATACCTCCCGATGATACCGGCATTGCCAATCGCGATGCTGGCCTGCGCAAAGATAGGCGCCATCCACGCCGTAGTCTTCTCAGGCTTCAGCACTGGAGCCTATCAAACTAGAGTGGCAGATTGCGAGTCAGTTGTATCGATCACCGTCGATGGGTTCTACAGGCGCGGAAAGGTAGTTGAGCTGAAGAAGCAGGCAGATGAGGCCCTGGCAACCTGCCCCCTTGTCAAGCACCAGATAGTCTACAAGAGGGCTGGAAATGAGGTCCCAATGAACAAGGGTCATTGGAAGGATATCTGGTGGCACGAGCTATGTGCGCCCCAGAGTACCGAGTGCGATCCGGTCTTCGTGGACTCCGAGCACAGGCTATACATCCTCTACACTTCAGGAACCACGGGCAAGCCCAAGGGTATCGAGCATGTCCACGGCGGATATATGGTTGGGCCGCCTCAGACTCTCCATTGGGTCTTCGACCTGAAAGAGGACGACGTCTGGTGGTGCGCCGCAGACATCGGATGGGTCACGGGCCACAGCTATATCGTCTATGGTCCTCTCAACCTCGGCGCCACCTGTGTCATGTACGAGGGATCGCCGGACTACCCGGACATCGGCAGATGGTGGTCCATCATAGAGGATTGCGGGGTGAATGTGCTCTACACCACGCCCACAGCAATAAGGATGTTCATGAGGTCCGGTCCGGAGTGGCCTGCCAAGTACAACCTGACGAGCCTGAGGCTGCTAGGAACTGTCGGCGAGCCCATCAACCCCGAGGCCTGGATATGGTATCGCACGAACATTGGCAGGGACCAGCTCCAGATCATGGACACCTGGTGGCAGACCGAAACGGGAACCTTTGCCGTATCACCGCTACCCATCACGCCGCTGAAGCCAGGTTCGGCTACCCTGGCGCTTCCAGGATACGGCGTGGATGTCCTGGATGCTCAAGGAGACCCTGTCCCGGTGGGTTCGGGCGGTAACATAGTACAGACCACTCCCTGGCCATCGATGCTCAGAGCCTTCTACAAGGACCCCGACAGGTACTTCAAGACCTACTGGGAGACCTACTGGAAGACCCATCCCGGATACTACAATGGCCTGGATATGGCCAGAAAGGACGAGGACGGGTACTTCTTTATCCAGGGTCGTGCTGACGACGTCCTGAAGATAGCCGGCCACAGGCTAGGCAACTCCGAGGTCGAGTCCGCCGCGGTGAGCCATCCGTCAGTGGCTGAAGCGGCAGTCATCGGCAAGCCGGACGAGGTCAAAGGTGAGGTCATAATCGTCTTCGCCTGCCTGAAGCATGGGGTCAAAGAGACCGAGGAGTTGAAGAAGGAACTCACAGCGCACATAAGAAAGCAGCTAGGGCCATTGGCTACGCCAGAGCAGATACACTTCGTCAAGGATGTGCCCAAGACCAGGTCCGGCAAGATCATGCGCCGCGTGATCAGGGCTCGGGCGATGGGCCAGCCGCCAGGCGACATCTCCACGCTGGCCAATCCAGAGGCGGTGGAGGCCATACCGAAGATCGTGTGAGGGGGCGTGCGCCCTCACTTCTTTTTTTAAATGCTCAACTGTCGGTCGGTTCAGGCTTTTTAGTCTTTTCGACAGTATGTCATAATTTTTTAAGAATATTTCCTCGATCCTAAATAAAACATTATTAATCATTATAATCATAAATAGTTAACAATTATCCCCCGCGATAGGTTTATAAACAAAAAAACACGATAATCATCGTTCACGAATGATTTCCAGTCTCTCGATTAGATGCTATGTGACGGGGCATTTAGGCAGCAAACTGGCACATTTCTCCCGCGTCCATATCTAATGAAAAGAGGGGAACTGTCGTGAAGAAAAGGAGGTTAAAAATGGCTGAGGAAAGAGCGAAAGAACAGACTTCTGTTTTAATGGAAGAGACTAGATTATTCAACCCACCGAAGGACTTGGTCGAGAACTCCAATGTCATGAAGTATATGAAGAAGAAGGGCTTCAAGACCGAGAAAGAGATGCGTGATTGGTGCTCCAAGAACCTGGATGAGTTCTGGGGCGAGATGGGCAGAGAGTATGCCACCTGGTTCGAGCCGTTCACGCAGGTCCTGGACTGGAAGCCGCCATATGCCAAGTGGTTCGTAGGCGGTAAGGTCAATGCCACCTACAACTCTGTTGATCGGCATATGAAAACTGCGGTGAAGGACAAGGTCGCCTATATAGCCGTAGGAGAGCCCATCGGTGATGTTCGGAAGTTCACTTACGCTGACCTATATAGAGAAGTGAACAAGCTGGCCAATGGGCTGAAGAGCCTGGGTGTCAAGATGGGCGACAGAGTCTCCATCTACATGCCCATGATACCGGAGCTGCCCATAGCCATGCTGGCCTGCGCCAAGATTGGAGCCATCCACAGCGTGGTCTTCTCAGGCTTCAGCGCTGGAGCCTATGCGACCAGGGTGCAAGATGGCGAGTCGGTTGTATCGATCACCGTGGATGGATTCTGGAGGCGCGGAAAAGTCGTGCCGCTGAAGGAAGGGGCTGATGAGGCGCTCCAAACCTGTCCCACCGTCAAAAAGCAGATCGTTTATAAGAGGTGCGGAAACGAGGTCAAATGGAATCCTCGAGACGTCTGGTGGCATGAACTGGTTAAAGGCAAGTCTGAGGAGTGCGAGTGTGAGAAGCTGGATCCAGAGCATAGACTGTACATCCTTTACACCTCAGGAACTACAGGCAAGCCCAAGGGCATTGAGCATGCCCATGGAGGATACTGCGTGGGAACGCCGCAGACGCTGCACTGGGTCTTCGACTTGAAGCCAAGCGATGTGTGGTGGTGCACAGCGGATATCGGATGGGTCACCGGCCATAGCTACATCGTGTATGCTCCGCTCATGCTTGGCGTTACCAGCATAATGTACGAGGGATCTCCTGACTTCCCGGACTTCTCCAGATGGTGGTCAATCGTAGAGGAGCACAAGGTGTCAGTTATCTACACCGCGCCCACCGCCATAAGGATGTTCATGAAAGCTGGGGAACAGTGGTCGGCCAAGCATAACCTGAAGAGTCTCCGGCTGCTTGGCACCGTAGGCGAGCCCATCAACCCCGAGGCCTGGATGTGGTATCGAAAGAATATCGGCAGGGACGAGCTCCAGATCATGGACACCTGGTGGCAGACGGAAACCGGCACATTCATCAATTCGCCGCTGCCCATAACGCCGCTAAAGCCTGGTTCCTGTACATTCCCACTGCCTGGATACAACGCCGAGGTCTGGGATGAGTCTGGACATAAGGTGCCCACTGGCCAGGGTGGAAACGTAGTGATCAATACGCCCTATCCAACCATGCTCAGGGCCTTCTACAAGGATCCAGAGAGGTACATGAAGACCTACTGGGAGTACTATTGGAAGGTGGCTCCGGGAGTGTACAATGCCGGGGATAAGGGCAGAATTGACGCCGACGGCTACTTCTTCATCCAGGGCAGGGTTGATGATGTGCTGAAGGTGGCAGGCCACAGGTTAGGCAACTCCGAAATCGAGTCCGCCGCAGTATCCCATCCCAAGGTGGCCGAGGCCGCGGTCATAGGCAAGCCCGATGAGGTCAAGGGCGAGGTCATAATCGTCTTCGCCATCCTAAAGGCAGGGGTAACCCCGAGTGAGGAACTCAAGAAGGAGCTGAAGACCCACATCAGGAACACCCTGGGACCAATTGCCTTGCCAGAGGAGATACACTTTGTCAACGACGTGCCCAAGACCAGGTCCGGCAAGATCATGCGCCGTGTGATCAGGGCCAAAGCTATGGGCCAGCCGGTAGGAGATATCTCCACGCTGATGAATCCAGAGGCAGTAGACGGGATCCCGAAGATCGTCTGATCGGGATCTCAACGTTTTTTTATTTTTCGTATGTGTTTAGCTCATCGGTCGTGAACCTTATTGGTTTGTTTTCTGTCGCTCTCCCGAGTCTGGCGGTCTCCGATGATTCTTGACGAAAAAATCAAACTATGCTTCTTTGTGTGTCGCCACGAGCCCTTTAGCTCCCGCTCAAGGCCGCGGGCGGCCCCCCTAACCCCGCGGTCGCGGGGAACACTACACGTGAGAGCATGACAAAAACGGTTGAGAGATAGATTTGCTCCTTCGCCTAAAGACTGGTGCCAAGGGAGGCGGAATATTCAATAGAGTGTTTCCGTAGAGCTAAGCACATAATCCTGATTCAACCCAACCGCCTATTCCTGATATTATTGCAGCATCTTCTTCAAAGTTCGACATACGCTGCAGCATCACCTAGCTCTTCTTGTATCCTCAGGAGCTGGTTGTACTTTGCTGTTCTCTCGCTTCGGGCAGGCGCCCCAGTCTTAAGCAGTTCCACGCCCAAGGCAACAGCCACATCGGCCAGAGAATGATCCTCGGTTTCCGCAGATCGGTGGCTGGCCATGATCTTGAATCCTGCCCGGAAGGCCATCCTGGCCGTATCAAAAGCCTCCGTGACAGAGCCGATTTGGTTGAGTTTGAGCAGGAGAGCATTGCTGGAATGCATTTCTATACCCTTCTTCAACCTGAGTGGATTGGTCACGTAAATGTCATCGCCAACAATGATCGTATCGGGCAGTCTGGCGGTGATCTCGGCGAAATCCTCATAGGCTTCTTCCTCTAATGGATCTTCCAGCAGGATGATGGGGTAGGTAGCCACAAGATCGGCATAATAATCTATCATCTCTTCTGGGGAGAGGCTCTTTCCATCAATGTAATATGCACCATCTCTATAGAAGCTTGACGCAGCAGGATCTAGGCCGATCTTGATCTCTTCGCAGTAGCCAGTGATATCTAGAGCGCTTAGGATTGCATCCAAAGCATCCCTGGTCTTGGATAGTGGCGGAGCATATCCTCCCTCAAAGCCCACGTTGGTGGCACCTACGCCGTATCTGCCTTGGAGAATCTTTCCCAAAGCATGATAGGTTTCTGTCGCCATGCGCAGGCCCTCGCTGAAGCTCTTTGCGCCAACCGGCTCAATCATGAACTCCTGGATGGAAAGCTCATTTCCGGCATGCTTGCCGCCATTGAGGACGTTGAAGGATGGAACAGGCAACCTAGACGTGCTTACGCCACCGAGATACCTGTAGAGCGGCATGCCTAGAGATGAGGCAGCCGCCTTGGCCACGCCGAGAGATACTCCCAAGATAGCATTAGCACCCAGATTAGCCTTGTTCGGAGTGCCGTCAAGCTCTATTATCAGCTTATCGATCTGGCATTGAGCTATGGCATTCATTCCAATTATCTTGGGAGCTATCACTTCATTGACGTTCTTGACAGCCTTCAGCACGCCCTTGCCATTGTATCTATCCCCTCCATCGCGGAGCTCCAGAGCCTCGTGGACTCCCGTGGAAGCGCCGCTGGGGACTGAAGCCCTGCCGAATCCACAGCATGTCCAAACATCGACCTCAATCGTCGGGTTCCCTCGCGAATCCAAGATCTCCCTGGCCTGAATCTTCTCGATTTCCAAAGACATATTCCACCCACCTCAAATGTTTTCTCTCAGGTTATGCGTAACTTCAGCGATCGCAATACTGCAAAAAAGCAAGCTAGCCATTGGTGCGGATCTGGACATCTTCGGCCTTCTGAAGGGTTGGCTCTCCCATAAAAGACGTCGCCCGCTCAATATGTCGCTTGCCGATTTAACCGGAACGTTAGATTGCTGATGTCCTGGCAATATCATACCCTACCATCTTCTTGGTAGTGGTCATCAGCCTAACTGGCAGTTCGAGCATCTTGCCCAGGCGGACCCCATCGCCTAAGAAACAAGCTGAGATAGATATATCGAGTAATAAGAGTTTCCATTATCCAAGTCGGGCAAAGGATCAATCATCAATAATGGCATGATCTCTCAAAGAGTTGCTCACTTCATTTTTAGAATTACGAGCGCACCCGCCACAAATAGAATAGCGCTATAGCCAAATCCCGCACTTGGGGCGAACGAGGTCCACAAGAATCCAACCATGATGCTGGAAACGAGATCTCCCAGACCGTTGATCGTGGCCAGCACGCCATAACCAGTACCTCGCAAGTTATTTGGCAGAAGGTCTGCGGCCATGGCCCCCTCCAGTGCATCCTCAGCCGCAATGAAGACACCACCCAAGGCGAAGAGCAGTCCCAAATACCACACGGACGGCATGGCCACAATCCAACCGATGGCCATCACTCCTGCAAGTGCATAGCCTGCAGCCAACAGGCCCCTCTTGCCCACTCTGTCTGCCAGGGCACCTATCGGGAAAGACATCCCAGCATACAGAATGTTATGTACTACATACAGCAAAATGGCAGTCTGACCGGCCGCCGTCGCGCCCATAGTGGGTGTAAGGATCTCTGCAGCACGCAAGGTTAGCAGACTGTGGGCAAAATCGCCGATGCCAAACAGCCCTACTCCGATCAAATAAAATCGGAATTTGAGAGGCATAGCCTGTACGGAAGAGACAAAGCTCTTTCTATTGATCTGCCCTTTAGGCCGCTCCTTGACAAAAGCTAAAAATGATATGGCAGACAGTATTCCTGGTATCAACGTTAGCATAAAGATCTGGCGATACGTCTCCGGGGTTGCCTCATGACCTGCAAGCATAGTCAGCAGGATCAATGCCAAGGCCGGACCGAGCACAGCGCCCAGCGTGTCACCCATTCGATGAAATCCAAAAGCTCGCCCCCGTGCCTCTGGCGAGACCGAGTCCGCAAGCATGGCGTCTCGCACTGGTCCTCTTATGCCACGACCAAGCCAGCCTGCAGAACGAATCAAGAGCACCTGTGGCCAGGTGTTGGCGAAGGCGAAAAGACCGGTTGTCAGGCCGGTTAAGAAATACCCTGTAACTGCAATAGGTTTCCGCCTGCCGATACGATCGCTGAACCAGCCTGCACCAAGTTTCACAAAAGAGGAGGTGGCATCAGATACCCCCTCGATAATACCCAGCGCAGAAGCAGGTGCACCTATAGAGATCAGAAAGAGCGGCAGGATAGCTGTAGCCATCTCGTGCCCTGCATCGCTCAAGAAGCTAGACAACGCCATTCCAAGGATGTTGCGATTGAGCCAGCGTGCCTTTTCAGGGGTGCTCCTTATTGTTAGGACATTCACTTTATTTTCAGTCGTATTCATGGCAAATTATCTTTAGGCTCTTGCACCAGATCTTCTGCAGCTTCTATATCCGGAAGTTCTATCGGAATGCGGCCTCTTGTAGTCTTCAGCAAGCAGTAATTGGTCGGCGCGCGTTTTCTCTCCCGCCTCTCGATCATCCCATGATGGCGCCTTTCGTTGGATATGCATCAGGTTTTCTAAGTGCATTGCCCAGGAAGGCTCCAGACAGAAGCTCGATCACTTCTCCTTCGACAAAGATCTTCAAATTAACTCCCCAGCATCTCCTTCTCTTCTTCTTCCGTGATCTTGGCCATTGCTTCATTAGGGCGGCCGGTGAAGACCGCCCCTCCATTGCGCATGAGAATGGCCCGGTCGCAGACGTTCTTCACGAAATCCATGTCATGGCTTACGATTACAAAAGTCTCACCCAGCTCTTCTCGAGCGTTGAGAATGGACTTCGTTACCTCTATCTTAGTTATAGCGTCCATGGTGCCCGTAGGCTCGTCCAGGATGATGATGCTCGGCTCTTTTATCAACACTTGAGCCATGGCGATCCTGTGGCGCTCGCCTTCGCTCAACTCGTCTGGCATCTTGGCGAGCACTGCCTCGGCCTGCTCCTCTGTGAACCCGACCGTCTCTAGAGTGTGAATGGCCTTCCTCTCTGCCAGCTCGAAGGGTAGCGAGAGGCCAATGGCCTCGGTCAGGTTCTCGACGACGCTTCTTGACGGATAAAGAGTGTACTCTTGGTGGAGGACGCCTATGTACCTAGTGGCACGCCCCCTGCCATCGTACCCTAGGACCGTAAGGTCCACCCATTCGTCGCCCACCCGGACCGAGATGCTGCCGCTGGTGGGCGCGACGATGCCGCTGATAATCTTGGAGAGCGTCGTCTTGCCGCCTCCCGAGATTCCCACTATCCCGAAGATCTCAGCCTCCTTGATCTCCAAGCTCACATTGTCCACAGCCTTGACCACTCCACGGTCGATGCTGATGTACCTCTTGGACAGGTTCTGGGCCTTGATTATCGGCTTTCCCACATTAACATCCTCTCTCCTGCTAAGCTCCCCTGCCATAGCCAGGAATTGGGCTGCCACATCTCTTGGAGGTCCCTCTACCTTTATCACTCCCTGGTCCAACAGGATCGCCCTGTCAGCCAGCTCGACCATCACATCTTCCCAGTGACTGGTGATGATCAGGGTCATATTGAAGTCCTGGGCGGCACGCTTGATGGTCTCGTGAACTACCCTTGCCGTGGCCGGATCCAGGGTGCCCGTAGGCTCATCAGCGAGTAGGATCATGGGAGACTTGGCGAGCTGACGGGCGAGCACTACGCGTTGTTTTTCTCCGCCCGAAAGCTCACGAGCCACGTGCATGAGTCTGTGCGACAGGTTGACCTCATCCAGAAGGTCAGCCGCGCGGTGAACGCTCATGGTGTCTCCCGTCTCCTCAACGGCTCTCATAACGTTCACTATCACTCGTTCGTCGCCATACAAGGCAAAGGTTCTCTGCAGCATGATGGCGATCCGTCTCACAATGTCACGCCTCAGAGGGTCGTTCATGTCCAGAGCAACAAAATCTGCTTTAAAAGGCTTTAGATCTTCGCCGCATCTGCACTCTCTCCCCGCATGACTGGGTGGCTCCACGTGTCTACATTTCTTGCATCTGGCAACGTGGTAAATCACGCTTCCACTGATGCCCGGAAATGTCTCCACCCCGCGGAGCACGTGCATGAGAACGCTCTTGCCCGAACCGCTCCTGCCCAAGATGCCTACCGATTCACCTTCCTCAATGACTAGATTTATATTGAGCAGGGCTTCGACATTACCAAATCGAACTGTCAGATTGCTAATCTCGATAAGAGGTGCCAAATTATCATACCCCATTGTTTGCCATAACCTTCACATTCCTTCCTCGGACACCAATATGATGAAAGATCCATTTCTGACTCCATTACTACCTCAAAGGGATGAGATACAGCAATATGATCAATATTTCTTAGTCAATTAGAGGTAGACTCGAAAGGCAAAGGTCTAATTTTCTTGATGCACTCATCGACAACCGCGAGCTGAGCAAGGATTTCGGCTTGCTGCCGCTTACGTTCCGCCGCATGGTTTGCCATTTTCTCCTCGCTCCTGTCAATGAAGCACACGAAATGTTCAGGATTTCGGGTTTTTTCTCGAGATATTGCTTTTGGTCTATAAGATTCTCCCATGTTCCTAGACTGTCGGGAAATGTCTTGAACATTTTATCGATTTCATCAAGGAAGATCTGTATTTTCGTGACTCGCATTTTGTTTGCAGTTATCTTATCAGCAATTTCTATTACTCTGCTTTCATATTTTGGGTCCACCTCATTTATGATTTTGTTATTTCTCTTGATCGGTCGTGTATATGACGCCGCCTCCTTCTGAAGTCTTTCGTTCTCACTTTCCAGATCGAATATATCACATTTCTTGATCGATATTGGATCATTCCAGCCTTTTTCATAATATTGCATTTATTTCACCTCTTAGTCTTGGCATATTTTGAATCACTATGCAAATTATCCCTAGCCAAACAAGCAAGATCAAAATTACAGCAACGTCTTACATATGCTGCTAAGAAGTCATTCTGAGTCTCAGCTTCAAGGATCGAAGAAGAAATGCGCAAATTTATGGCAAAAATTCCGATTACCGCCGCGACTACTGCTACCGGAGCAGTCCTATAAAGATTGACTGGCACCTACTCCACTCCTACTGTGTTTAGCAGGTGTCATCAGCCTCAGAGGCAATTCAGGCCCTCTATGCCTAGGCGGACTCCATCGCCGGAATATTGATTTGGTAATGCGCAGCTTAGGTTATAAGTATTTCCATTCCATGGCAGTCCTGTGGAGTCCTGATAGGCGCAGCAGTATTGATTGGACTCAAAAATTGGTTGAAAGGTACTCTCAGAAAGCGTTTATGTACCTTTCAATCTCCCAGGGATGGACAAAGGTATTGTACGCTTCCCATTCCATCACGCCCAGCCGCATGATATTTTCAAAGACGTGCTCACCTAGGGCTTCACGTATCACTTCATCTTCCTCTAGGAAGTCCAATGCCTCCTTCAGGTTGGCGGGCAAGGTCTTAATCGCCAACGATTTCCGTTCAGCATCGGAGAGATCGTAGACATTGAGGTCTATAGGTTCTCCTGGGTCGATGCTTCTGCGTATGCCGTCCAGTCCAGCGGCCAGAATGGCGGCAAATGCTAAGTAAGGGTTACAGGTGGGATCTGGAGAGCGAAACTCCAGGCGGGTGGAGAGACCGTGTGCTGCTGGTACTCTTATGAGCGAGGATCTATTCGGCCCGGACCAGCTCATATAAACGGGAGCCTCAAAACCCGATACCAGGCGCTTGTAGGAGTTGATGAGGGGATTGGCCACGGCGGTTATGGCGTTGGCGTGCTCGATCAAGCCGCCAACAAAGAACCTGGCCAGGTCGCTAATGTTCATGGGCCCCTGTGGATCGAAGAAAGCATTCTCTTCACCCTGGAAAAGGGAGATATTGATATGCATACCAGTTCCCGCTGTGCCGTAGATGGGCTTGGGCATGAAGGTGGCACGCAAACCTTCTCGCATGGCAATGGTCTTGGTCACGTATTTGAATGTCACTACCTTATCTGCATTCTTGAGAGCGTCGTCATAGACAAAGTCGATCTCATGCTGGCCACGCGCCACTTCGTGATGGGATGCCTCGATGGTGAAGCCCATCTCGGTCAAGGCCCTGATTATCTCTCTTCTGACGTCCTCGGCCAGATCCACAGGGCCCAGGTCAAAGTAGCCTCCGAAATCGTGCGGCATGGTCGCGGAGCCTCCGTCCTGCTTTTTAAATAGAAAGAACTCCAGCTCTGGACCGACATTCATGGTGTATCCAATATCCTTAGCCAGCACAAGCTGCCGTTTCAGGACAAATCTAGGGTCTCCCTCGAAGGGCTTCCCATTGGGGTGATGAACATCGCATATGAACCTCGCTTCATTGGCTCCATCCTGAGATCTCCAAGGCAGGATGGCAAAGGTGGATACATCCGGCCTCAAAATCATGTCCGATTCTTGAATTCGCGCAAAGCCCTCGATCGATGAACCATCAAAGGCTATGCCGCTCTTTAGCGCTTTTCCTAGTCGATTGACGGGGACAGCAACATTTTTTACTATGCCCTGGACGTCCGTGAATTGTAACCTGATGGTTTCAATGCTCTTCTCTTGTACAGCCTTAAGCACCTGGTCATCCGAATTCATACTTGCCTGCACCTACCTTCTGCTATCGCTCTTATCCGTAGGTGTCATCAGCCTCATTTAGCGGCAGTTTGAGCATCTCGCCCAGGCGGACCCCATCACCCAAGACACGGGCTGAAGTGGTATACTTTGAGTAATAAGAGTTTCTGTTATGCCATCGGGGCGAAGCATTAATCATTGATAATGTATTGAGCAGGTCTAGGAGGGGCATTATGGTCGAAGGCACTGGGAAAGGCTGTATTTTCTGTGATATTGCTCTTGAGAAGGCACCTTGCTACAAGATCTATGAGAACGAGCTCTTCTTAGCTATACTCGATATAAACCCCTTCTCGAAAGGGCATTGTCTTGTCATCCCCAAGAGGCATGTACCCTGGTGGCATGAGCTTACCATAGTGGAGAATGCCAGCCTCTTCAGCGCCGCGAAGGTCGTGGCAGAGAAGATGATGAAGGCCCTAAGCCCCGATTTTGTCTGCATGTATGCCCGTGGCAGGAGGATACCTCATACTCATATATTCCTGGTTCCCACGTACAGAGGAGACGTCCTGGATAGGTTCTTCAATGCCCTGGAGCTATTTCAGGAGTCGCCGCCAAAGTTGACGGCTTTGCGCGAGAAAAATTCTATGGAAGATGTAGCTGAGCTTCTCAGGAAGACGGATTGAAAGGAAACGCATGTCCCGGCAGAAAAAGATTTTGAGGGCCATGTCGCATTATCCTAAACGATTTCTGTTTTGTCTGAGAGACTGCCGATTCTCACCGGAATACTTTAATTTGAAAGCAACCTACTCGATGAGGCTGGTGATGGAGTCCACCCTAAACCGCCTCATGGCTGATGACTCCTGTTGGGAGGAGCATCATGCCAGACATAAAGGCTCTTATCCGGTATATCGATGAAAGGCGGATTAAAGAGGATAGCATAAGCGGCTACTCCTTTGTAAGAGGACTCCCGCCAACCATCCGAGACACATTTTTCGCCTCCGCATGCCTCAACATGCTAAAGGCAGATCCCCCGTATGACGAGATAATTCATTTCCTGTCCGAGTACCACAAGTTCGATTTTAATGGCGCTTACTATGCTCTGAAGTGCTTGAGATTGGCTGGAGCGGAGGCAAGCTATCGGGATGGAAAGCTATGGTGGCGCTACCGAGGTGATGAGCTGCAAAGGCCCTGCGAAATTCCAACTACACCGCTCATTCGCTATTTCAAATATGAATTATATGGGATGTATAGTTCGAGCATATTTTCATCGTCCTTGAGCGCAGTTCTCAAGAGAATAGAGCTGAACGCAGACAATATAAGTAACCGGTTAGTCAACTCTACCCTCGCTTTTCTCGATACAAGCTACCGCCAAGATATCATGAGCATTTACATAGCTTTGGAGATCCTTAGGGCATTGGAGAATAGGGGCTATCCCATCAAGCTATCGTCTTCGCACATGGAACAGATCTCAGACTCCTTAAAGCACTGCACTACAAGAAAGGGATATGTGGCACATCCCACAGCCTACCCCGAGACCCTTGAGAGCACCTTTGCAGGTCACAGGATTGCACAGTATCTCAAGATTCCAGATCCTTTGGGGATAGTATCCTTCATAGACTCTCTTCAGAACTACAATGGCGGTTTTAGAAGATCGCAATTTGGCGGCATATCTACGCTGGAACTGTGCTACCTGGCCTTGAGCATCATTTCAGATATCTCCGGTGAGCAGCATGGTTCCCTGCAATAAAGATGCAGATACTTATTTCGACAAGGTCCTGGAATCGGCCTTGCACCATGGCAGACGGGAGAAGCGCAGGGAGATGATCTATATTCTTGGTGAGCTGCGGGATTCCCGTGCCTTGAACACACTCAAAGCTATCATGGCCGAGGATGATCCATATTTGGTCTGGGAGGCAGTTGCTGCTGCAGCAAAGATCGGCGGACCTGCAGCTATAGAGCAGCTTCAAATCATGATGCGTCATCCATCTTTTATGGTGAGAGGGGAGGTGGCCCTGGCGCTGGGAAAGATGGACCATCCCACGAGAGACGAGATACTGAACCAGCTCCGGGCCGATAATAGTCCCTACGTGGCAAACTGCGCATGTATTGCTTTGAATTATAATAATGTAAACTTGAACGAGAAAGATATGCAAAAAAGGAGGTTCTACCGTGCGAAGCGATGTGACAAAAGCAGGTAAGGAGCGAGCTCCTCATCGGGCTCTCTTCAAGGCTACGGGCATAACAGATGAGGAGATGGGCCGTCCATTTATAGGAATCGCCAACTCTTCGAATGACTTCATCCCCGGACATATTCATCTGGATAAGGTTGGCGAGGCGGTCAAGGCAGGCGTCAGGATGGCCGGCGGCGTTCCTTTCGAGTTCAGCACCATCGGCATTTGCGATGGGATCGCCATGGGCCACACCGGCATGAAGTTCTCCTTGCCCAGCCGCGAGCTCATCGAGGACTCCATTGAGATCATGGCAGAGGCCCACCAGCTCGACGGCCTGGTGCTCATACCAACATGCGACAAGATAGTTCCCGGCCACATCATGGCCGCAGGACGGCTCGATCTGCCCTCCATTGTAGTTACGGGAGGGCCGATGCTTCCAGGATATGGCTGCGACAGAGAGCTGGATCTAATCGACGTCTTCGAGGGCTGGCAGAAGGGCGGCGACGTCTTGGCTACTCTGGAGGAGACGGCCTGCCCCGGAGCAGGCTCCTGTGCCGGGCTCTTCACAGCCAATACCATGGCGTGCATGACCGAGGCCCTGGGCCTGAGCCTGCCGGGGTGTGCCACGATCCACGCTGTGGATGCCCGCAAGATGCGCATTGCCAAGAGGACCGGCATGAAGATCGTGGAGCTGGTGCAGAAGGGTTTGACCGCCAGGAAGATAGTCAGCGCAAAGTCCATGGCGAACGCCGTCCGCGTGGACATGGCCATTGGGGGCTCTACAAATACGGTCCTTCATCTGCCCGCCATCGCAGCAGAGTTCGAGATAGACCTGGAGCTGGATGTCTTCGACAAGATCAGCCGGGAGACTCCCCATCTGGTCAGCCTGCGGCCTAGTGGTCCCTATCACTTGATCGACTTAGAGCGTGCGGGAGGCATTCCTGGGGTGATGAACCGACTGAAGTCCAAGTTGAACCTCGATGCCATGACTGTCACCGGAAGAACCATGGGAGAAGAGATCGCAGAATTTCATCCCATCAATCCCAAAGCCTATGATGAGGTTATAGCGACCTTGGAGTCCCCTGTGCATACAGAAGGCGGCATCGCCATATTGTACGGAAGCCTAGCTCCAGAGGGATCGGTTGTCAAGCAGATTGCCGTATCCAGGTCTATGCTCCTTCACAAAGGGCCTGCGGTGGTCTTCGACTCTGAAGAGGAGGCTATGGCGGGAATAGTAAACGGCGAGGTCGAGGCAGGAGATGTAGTGGTGATCAGATATGAGGGACCGAAGGGCGGTCCAGGCATGAGAGAGATGCTGGCACCGACCTCTGTAATAGCAGGGGTGGGTCTCAGCGAGTCTGTGGCTCTTGTAACCGATGGAAGGTTCAGCGGAGGCACGCGCGGTCCGTGCATCGGACACGTTTCTCCCGAGGCGGCGGTAGGCGGTCCCATCGCACTAGTTAAGAATGGAGATATTATTCTAATAGATATTCCGTCGAGGAGAGCGGATCTCTTAGTTGATGATGCCGAGCTAGCAAAGAGGAAGGCAAATTGGATTCCGCCGGAGCCCAAGGCAAAGATAGGAGTTCTGGAGAGGTACAGCAGGTCAGTGACATCGGCCAGCCAGGGTGGTGTTCTGAGGTAATGTGACCTACAACTCAGTTGACAGGCATGCCAAGGGCGCCAGGAAGGACGAGGTGGCTTACATCTTCGTGCCTGAGCCCACCGATCAGCCCACCCAGAAGATCACCTATGGAGATCTCTATAAGGAGGTCAATAAGTTCGCCAATGGGCTGAAGAGCCTGGGCGTGAAGAAGGGAGACAGAATAACTCTGTACATGCCCATGGTTCCCCAGCTGCCCATAGCCATGCTGGCCTCTGCCAAGATCGGAGCCATTCACTCCATAGTCTTCTCCGGATTCTCGGCCGGCGGCCTGAACAGCCGAATACTGGACGCCGAGGCAAAGGTAGTGGTGACCACTGATGGGTTGTACCGACGCGGCAAGCCCATTCCCCTCAAGCCCAACGTGGATGAGGCTACCACCAACACCCCATCGGTCCAGAAGGTGATCGTGGTCAAGAGAACCGGCATTGATATCCCCATGAAGCAGGGCAAAGATATCTACTGGCACGATTTGGTGGCCGGAAAATCTGAGGAGTGCGAGACGGAGAAGATGGATGCTGAGGACAGGCTGTTTATTCTATATACCTCGGGAACCACAGGCAAGCCCAAGGGCATTGAGCACGTCCACGGCGGATACTGCGTTGGACCGGCTCAGACTCTGCATTGGGTCTTCGACCTCAAGGAGAATGATGTCTGGTGGTGCACAGCCGATATCGGATGGATCACCGGCCACAGCTACATCGTTTACGGACCTCTCGTCCTGGGCGCCACGAGCATCATGTACGAAGGCGCTCCCGACTTCCCGGACTTCGGTCGATGGTTCAAGATCATTCAGGACAATAAGGTATCTGTCTTCTACACCGCGCCGACAGCCATCAGGATGTTCATGAAGGCCGGCGAGAAGTGGGCCAAGGACTACAACATCTCCAGCCTGAGGCTGCTCGGCTCTGTAGGCGAGCCCATCAACCCCGAGGCCTGGATCTGGTATAGAAAGAACTTCGGAGGAGACAGATGCCAGATCATGGATACATGGTGGCAGACTGAAACAGGCACCTTCCTGGTATCGCCTCTGCCTATTACGCCGCTGAAGCCCGGCTCCGCCACCTTCCCGCTGCCCGGATTCAACATCGACATCATCGATGAGGATGCCAATCCTGTGGCGCCGGGTACAGGCGGAAACATTGTCAGCAACACTCCCTGGCCGTCCATGCTCAGGGCCTTCTACAAAGATCCCGAGAGGTACAAGAAGGAGTACTGGTCTACCTACTGGGAGATCAGGCCCGGCACATACCTGGCAGGCGACAAGGCTACCAAGGACAAGGATGGATACTTCTTCATCCAGGGCAGAATCGACGACGTGCTGAAGGTAGCTGGCCACAGAATCTCCAACGCTGAGGTCGAATCCGCGCTGGTCAGCCATCCCAAGGTAGCCGAGGCTGCAGTCATCGGCAAGCCGGATGAGGTCAAGGGCGAGGTCATCGTGGCCTTTGTCATCCTCAGGACGGGAAACGAGGAGAGCGAGACTCTCGAGAAGGAGCTCTCCAAGCACGTGCGCACCGTCCTGGGGCCGGTAGTATATCCGGAGAAGGTCTACTTCGTCAAGGATGTGCCCAAGACCAGGTCTGGAAAGATAATGCGCCGCGTCATCAAGGCCAAGGCACTGGGCAACCCCACGGGCGACCTCTCCGCACTGGCCAACCCCGCCGCAGTAGAGGCAATTCCGCTCAAAAAGTGAGCGGGATTTCTCTCTTTTTTTTGCTTCTCTTGCCCGTCTAGGCTTCCAGTTTTCTGCTCGTCTTTTCCTACTATCTTTTCCTACCACATCTACAATCAGCTGACCAGAAGAGGCCCGACCTTTTCCATGTAGCGCTGGAGATGAGCTTCGCATTCCTCCCAGTCCACAGGCACTTCGAGCGCCTCCATGATCTCCTGAAGCTGGGACTTGACCTCCTCCCAGGAGTACTTCTTCCCCGACTTGCAGAGCTCTGTCAGAAGACGGCAGGTAGGGACGAAGACCTTCTTGAACTCCGCCCTCAGGAAGATCATAAAGGGCTCCTTTATGCTTCCGAGAGTATAAGACCTGAGCTCGTCCAGGAGGGCGTACTGAGAAGCACATGGGTCCAGATAGGGATCTACCGCCTCTCGGCCGGTCTTCTCTCGCAGGTTCTGATAGGCTGAGGCCATGATCCTGTCGATATGCTCCTTGCTGTATCCCTCCGCCAGGAGCTCGGCGGCCAGGCTGTATCCCACCAGCCGGCACCTCAGAAGCTGTATCCTGGCCTCCGGGAAGGGAAGCTTTAAAGGAAGGTTCTTCACGTAGCTTTCCAAATGCTCCAGCCTGATATGCGGATCGAAGGTAACCGCCATATACCATCCCCTCAAACATTACAGCCATAGGCTATTGCTACTATTACTAGTTAATTATTGTGCATTACATATAGCCAATATGGCCAGGGTTAAAAAAAGTCTACTGTCCCTAGGCGGATGCGGCCTCAATTTGCAGGAAAGCAGCTAGCTGCAACCGCAACCGCAATCGTGATCATGGTCATGGTCGCAGCTGCCGTCGTTCTCATGATCACAGGTATCGGTATGGTCACAGGAACCGCAGGCTGAGAGCTCGTCCTCCGGACCGCGGATGATGAAGCCCGTTCCGTGTTCGTCATTCACGTAATCGATTACGGTCTCGCGGAGAATCTCGGCATCCTCCCGATCGACGTGGATCCTGACTCCTCTGTCCTCGAAGACGACGTCGTCCTTCTCCGGGCTGCCCAGGGCCAGGCCGTAGTTGGCTCCCGTGGCATCCAGTGCGGCCAAAAACATCCTGATTACTTTGCCCTCCACCTGGCTACGCTTGAGAATATTGGCAGCTGCCTCGGTGATCTCAATCATGAATATTACTCTCCACATCCAGGTCTACATGAAACTTGTATTTAAGCCAGCTACCTGCCCCAAAGGGATGGGCTCGGGTAGCCTGGGAGATGAATTCCGACACCATGGGCATGTTGACTGATACTCTTGCTGCCATATTTCATCGTAGTCAAGAGATTTGGGTTCAGAATATGATGATACGTGCACTGAATGAGACCTCATAATGTCCATCCCGGCTAGCAAGCCGCAGAAAGTTTATCTTCAGATACGCCAGAAATACCAACACGGGGAGGGATATTGAAATAAAATCAGCTCTTATTCCTGCAGCATTCGCCGTGTTGCGTGTGCTGGCATCTGGGCGGCATTGGACTCGGCCCGAGAATCTCTTCGTCTTAAACACCTCCAAGGCCTGCTTCGTGATCGTCGACATGCAGAATTTCTCTTGTGCCCCTGCGAAAGGGGAAGCTCTGCCTCATATTGACCAGGTCGTCACAAAGATCAACATGCTCGCGGACTTCTTCCGCAGAATAGGAGTCCCAGTGATCTGGGTGCGGCATAACATCAACATTACAGCCGATCAGGTCGGCACGGATGCCGGTTTATATCCGGCCTTCCATGACACAAAGGATGTGAGGAGCGTGAGCAACAGGAGCAGCGGCACAGAGATCTTCCCTTCAATGCACTATGATCCTGCGGTAGATTATGTAGTATTCAAGAACCGCTACAGTGCGTTTCTATCAAATCCACCACAGCTTCGGGAGAGGCTTGAAACTCTCCAGAGGACGCAGCTAGTCCTCGCCGGGGTCGCAGCGAACGTATGCGTTGAATCTACGGTGAGGGATGCCATGCAGCTGGACTATGAGGTAGTGCTGGTCTCGGACGGTGTCGCCGCCTCTGACGAGACTCTGCTAAAGAGCACTCTCACGAACACAAGGCTCTTCTTCGGGGATGTCCGGACGGCTGCAGAGGTCATGGAGGCACTGAGCAAAGATGCATCCTGATTTGTGGCTCAATGTTCCATCAGGTCTGCTCTGCCCCATATGTTACAGAGCAAAGCGCTACGTAGTTGCCATGGAACGAAAAAATCCAGCAGTCTTGGTGCACTCGGCCTGGACTATTGCCTATGCCTCAAGGAGTCGAGCGTATTGAACGATTTATCGGCGGTCCGGCATCAAGATGATTATTCCAATGCTCAATTATATAATCGGGTCAAAGAAGATCTCTAATATTTATTTAATATGTTTGATCCGAAAACATAAATATGCTGCCATCGATACCCGGAAGAGATGGCTACCCAGGGCTTCCCCGCACCTGCAAAGGTTTATCCTTTGAAAAACCCCTATCTCTCAAGCGATGGGCGTTGAACTAGGAGACCTGCTCTACAAGAAGAAGATAGAGATAAAGGACCTCTCAGGACGGTGGGTGGCTGTAGATACCTACAACACCCTTTACCAGTTTCTGAGCATCATCAGGCAGAGGGACGGCACGCCGCTCATGGATAGCTCCGGCCGGGTGACCTCACATCTCTCCGGGCTTCTGTATAGAACGACCAGCCTCATGGAGCAGGGGCTGAAGGCGGCCTTTGTCTTCGACGGCGAGCCGCCCTCCTTCAAGGCCCGAACACTGCAGGAGAGGACAACCGTCCGAGAGAAGGCCGCCGTGGCCTGGGAGGCCGCTCGATCCGAAGGCCTGGAGGGACTGCAGTACGCTCAGGCGGCCTCACGGCTGAATGCCGAGATCCTGGGGGACTCTCAGCGGCTGATAGAGGCCATGGGATTGCCAGTGGTGCAGGCGCCCTCAGAGGGCGAAGCCCAGGCGGCTTACATGGCCCGCAAGGGGGATGTCTACATCGTGGCCAGCCAGGACTACGACTCCCTCCTCTTCGGAGCTCCCAGGGTAGCCAGGAACCTGGCCATCACCGGCCGAAGAAAGCTGCCCAAGAAGAACATCTACGTGGATGTAGAGCCCGAGGTCATCATTCTCGAGGAGGAGCTCGGGCGCCTGGGAATCAGCCGGAGGCAGCTGGTGGAGATCGCCATATTGTGCGGCACCGACTACAATGCCGGCCTTTTCAGAGTGGGTCCCAAGACTGCCTACAAGCTGATCAGGGAGCATGGAGATCTGGAGTCGGTCCTGTCCCGGCAGGAGGAGAGCATCGAGGAGTTCGAGGAGATCAGAGAGTTCTTCCTCCATCCTCCGGCCACAGACGAGTATGAGATCAAGATGAGCAAGCCGCGGATAGAGGAGATTGTATCTTTCCTGGCCGGGGAGAGGGACTTCGATCCGGAGAGGGTGGAGAAGACCGCCCGGCGGCTGGAGGAGGTCTACAG
>Ga0315291_10002398_pt1 | contig 24583 bp, 20 predicted proteins | sample YL17G12_20_MG_FD_203070 | JGI IMG/M metagenome (GOLD analysis project Ga0315291, IMG submission 203070) | Sediment microbial communities from Yellowstone Lake, YNP, Wyoming, USA - YL17G12_20 | ecosystem: Environmental > Aquatic > Freshwater > Lake > Sediment | place: USA: Wyoming | collected...
TTCCGCCAGCACGTGCGTCAAGAATTCGCTTTACTCTCCAACGGCTCATCAGAGCTATTGCGTTATGTTGGATTGTTAACATAATTAGTTGATAACCATAATGCGACCCCTACAATTTAATTGAACGAAAGGAAAACTTATTATGAAAATTGCATTAGGAGCGGATCATCGTGGAGTTGAATTAAAAGAGAAGGTGAAAAAATATCTAAAGGAAAAAGGACATGCTGTGCTTGATCTTGGAACAAATTCGAAAGAAAGTGTAGATTACCCCGATTTTGGTTTTAAGGTTTCCGAATCAGTTGCCCAAGGAGAAAATGACCGGGGGATTTTGTTCTGCTGGTCTGGAATCGGGATGTGCATAGCGGCAAATAAAGTGAAGGGAATCAGAGCCGCCTTATGTTTAAATCCCACTATGGCAGAATTATCCCGACAGCATAATGATGCCAATATCTTATGCCTCTCCACCAGATTTACTCCTGAAGCTGGGGCTTTGAAGATTATCGATGTTTGGCTTTCAACTGAATTTGAAGGGGGGAGGCATAAAAGAAGGGTGGATAAGATCAACCGATATGAAGGTAGTGGGTTGTAGGTAAGTAGGCAAAAGGCAATAGGCAATAGTAGAAGGAGCGATAATAAATGAGCAAATTAAAAGAAGTCGATTTAGAGGTTTATCAGGCGATTTTGGGGGAGACAGAAAGGGAGGCGAATAATTTGGAGCTGATTGCCTCGGAAAATTTTGTGAGTGAGGCGGTTTTGGAAGCGATGGGGAGCGTGATGACCAATAAATATTCTGAAGGGTATCCGGGGAAAAGATATTATGGCGGATGCGAATTTATGGATGTGGTGGAGAATTTAGCCCGGGATAGAGCTAAAAAGCTTTTTGGCTGTGAACATGTGAATGTTCAACCGCACTCCGGCTCCCAGGCTAATATGGGGGTCTATTTCTGTGTGCTAAAACCTGGCGATACCATCTTAGGTTTAAATCTATCGCACGGAGGACATCTAACTCATGGACATCCGGTCAACTTCTCTGGAAAATTCTTTCATGTGGTTTTTTACGGGGTCAATAAAGAGACTGAGGTGATAGATTACGATGAATTGATGAAAATTGCCCGAGAAGCCAAACCCAAGATGATTGTAGCCGGGGCATCAGCTTATCCGAGAGAATTGAATTTTGCTAAATTCAAAGAGGTGGCAGATGAAGTGGGTGCCTACCTGATGGTCGATATTGCCCATATCGCGGGACTGATCGTTGCCGGAATACATCCCTCTCCCATTCCTTATGCTGATTTCGTCACCACCACCACCCATAAAACTTTGAGAGGACCACGCGGTGGAATGATTATGTGCAAGGGAAAATATGCCAAAGATTTAGATAGGGAGATTATGCCGGGGATTCAGGGTGGTCCTTTGATGCATATCATCGCTGCTAAAGCGGTAGCATTTAAAGAGGCGATGGCACCAGGATTCAAAGAATACCAACATCAGATTGTGAGAAATGCTAAGGCACTGGCTTTAGAATTAGTAAATTTAGGTTATCATGTGGTCTCCGGTGGGACCGACACTCATCTTATGTTAGTTAGTTTTATCGAGAGAAATATAACCGGAAAAGTGGTGGAAGAGGCTTTGGAAACGGCTGGGATCACCGTGAACAAAAATACTGTTCCCTTTGACCCCCAAAAGCCATTTATCACCTCCGGGATAAGGATCGGGACTCCAGCAGTTACCACGCGTGGGATGAAAGAGCCGGAGATGGGAAAAATCGCTGGTTGGATCGATGAAGTTATATCTAATATTGAAGATGTGAAAGTTTACCAGAAAGTAAAAGAGGAGGTTCTGGATTTGTGCAATAGATTTCCATTGTATAAGGAAAGGATTGAGAGGGGATAGGGATTTTGAAAAAATTACTCTGAGGGAAAAACAGAAAAAAGTAAAGCTAAAGCTTTACACTCCAGAGAGGAAAAAGATAAGATTTTGTGCCCGCCAGGTCCCTGACCTGGCGGGAGAACTCTGTCGGGTCGGGGGACCCGATAGGCACTTAAAAAAAGGTTTTGTAGTGTTTTGAGTTTTTTGATTGATTTTGTTATTTGATTGTGAAGGTTGGTAACTTATTGATTAATAGATATTATTTGACTGCGTAACCGTCCCGCATTTTGCGGGATGGTAGGCCCGCCAGAGGCGGGCCTACGCGCTTTGGATGGATTTTGAAAAAATTAACCATACCGCAAAAGTGAACGCAAGTAAAAAAACAAAATTCATTGACTTGAGGACTTAAAAAGTCTATTTTACGCTTTTTAGATAGAACCTTAAAACAAAATCTTTGCAATGTTGAAAACTACAGTAGTAGGGAATTATCCAAAAATAAGCTCGAATAAAGGTGCAGTAAATTTAAGAGCGGCTCTGAATAAATTCGATGAGAAAAAAATCTCCAAAGAGGAGCTGGAGGAGGCTTACAACGAAACTATAATCAGAGTGATAAAAGAGCAGGGAGAGGCCGGAGTGGATATTATCACCGATGGGCAGATTAAGTGGGATGATTTAGTGACCCCCTTTGCCAAAAATATCGGTGGCTTTGAAATCGGAGGATTGATCAGATTTTTCGATAATAATGTCTATTATCGCAGGCCCATAGTGAAATCTAAAATCTTTTTCAAAGATTATTCTGTGGTGGAACAATTCCAATTTGCTCAAAAGCATTCGAAAAATAAATTAAAGCAGGCGATCGTTGGTCCCTTTACTTTCTCTAAATTATCTAAGGATGAATATTATAATGACACAGAGAAATTAGTTCTGGATTTAGCTGAGATTTTAAAGAAGGAAGCAAGGAGATTGAAAGAGTTAGGGTGTGAATTCATCCAGATTGATGAGCCATCCTTATGCTTCGAGCCAGAAAAAATAGATTTAGTTAAAGAAGGGATAAGAATCATCACTAAAGGTTTGAATATCAAAACTTCTCTTTTTCTTTATTTCGGGAGCATAAAAAAATTGGTGCCCAAGATTTTCGATTTTCCGATGGATGGGATTGGAGTTGATGTAATAAGTAAGCCGGAGAATCTGGACTTGATTTCAGATGGGTTTTCTGACAAAGAAATTTGTTTAGGTTGTCTGGATGCTCGAAATACCAAATTGGAGACTGATACTTCCCTTTTGAACCTGTTCGAACGTATTACTAAAAAGATTTCAAATGATAGGCTATATATTAGCCCCTCCTGTGGTTTGGAGTTTTTACCCCACGAGAATGCTTTGATGAAGTTAAAGCGGATGGTCGAGGCGGTGAAAAAATTCAACCGAGGGTGACCAGAAAAATAAAGAATTGGAGTGTAAAGCTTAACTTTACCTTTACCGTTATTAAGGTATCACAGGTTGTCCCAACCTGTGATAATCCCGCTTTTAGCGGGAAGAAAACTTGTGTTACCGAGTTTCAAAGGGATGGTTGGGATGACGGAAAAATTCAACCATGGAGGTAGGGGTAATTCATGAATTGCTCCCTACTGAAAAAAATGTTATTAACAACGACAGTAGGAAGCTTTCCTAAGCCGGATTATCTTGTTTCTGCAAGGAATCTTTTCAGCCAGAAAAAGATTTCTTTAGAGGAATTAAAAAAATTAGAGAAGAAGGCGACTTTTGAGGTGATAAAACTTCAGGAAAAGATCGGTCTGGATATTTTGGTTCACGGGGAGATGGAGAGAGGAGATATGGTTACATATTTTGCTGAAAGGTTGGAGGGATTTAAAATCAGCGGTCTGGTTCGCTCCTATGGCAATAGATATTATAAAAAGCCGATTGTGGTATCGGAGATAAAAAGAAAAGCTCCCATAACCCTGGAGATGTTTGAGTATGCTTCAAGTCTAACCGAAAAACCGGTTAAGGGGATGTTGACTGGTCCTTATACTATGTGCGATTGGTCCTTCAACGAATACTATCCAACTCGGAGGGACTTAGTTTTGAAATTAGCCGAGATTATCTATCAGGAGGTGGCTGATTTGGATAAAGCCGGAGCCCAATATATTCAGATAGATGAGCCAGCAATTTCGACCCGACCGGATGAGATCGATTTAGCCATTGAGGGGATGAAGATAGTTACTGATGGAATCAAAGCCAAGACCATTTCCCATATCTGCTATGGAGATTTCAAAACCATCTATCCAAAAATTTTGGAATTAGCCGTGGACCAATTGGATTTGGAATTTGCTAATAATAATTTCTCCAATTTGGATATTTTCAAAGAACCTCCCTTCACCAAAGAGATCGCCGTGGGAGTTATTGATGTGCATAGTCATACAATTGAGAATAAAGAGGAGGTCAAAAAGAATATCAGAAAAGCACTGGAGGTTTTTCCAAAAGAAAAAGTTTATATCGATCCGGATTGCGGACTTAAGACCAGAACACCCGAGGAGGCAGAAGAAAAGCTTAAAGTAATGGTTGAAGCGGTGAGGGAAATAAAGAAGGAGTTGGGAATAAAATAATGTTTAGTTCAAACACGAATCTAAATTTTCGCTGGAATACAATTTAATATGGGAAAGGGAATGGTCTGGTAACCCTTCTCAACAAAAGTTTGAACCAATATGGCTGATCCATTTTTAAAAAGGTTGGAAAAAGGGGTGATTTTGTGTGATGGGGCGATGGGGACTTTGCTCTATTCGAGAGGAGTGACTTTCGAGCATTCTTTTGATGAGTTCAATTTGTCCCATCCTCAAATCGTGCAAAGGGTTCATCAGGACTATATAAAAGCCGGTGCCGAGATAATTGAGACCAACACCTTTGGGGGGAATAGATTCAGGTTAGCAACTCATGGATTGGAAGATAAAACCAAACAGATTAATGTTAAAGGGGCCAAGCTGGCCAGAGAAGCCAGAGAGATCGAGGGGGAGATGGTCTTTGTGGCTGGCTCTATGGGTCCTTTGGGAAAGCCTTTAGCTCCCATTGGAAGAATAACTTTAAAAGAGGCTTTCGATTCTTTCCGAGACCAGGCTGAGGCTTTGTTGGAGGGGGGAGTAGACTTATTCATCATTGAGACCATATCTGATTTGAAGGAGATGAAAGAAGCCATCTTAGCAGTAAGAAGTGTCTCCTCATTACCTATAATCGCCCAGATGACCTTTGCTGAGGATGGGAATACCTGGATGGGAAATACACCTGAAGAGATTGCGAAAGAATTGGTTCAGATGGAAGTTGAAGTCATCGGCGCCAATTGCAGTGTTGGTCCCCAGAGGATGTTGGACGTGATCTTAATAATGGCAAAAATAACCAACAAAAAGCTTTCCGCCCAGCCCAACGCTGGATTTCCTAAGTTAGTGGACGGAAGATTCATCTATTTATCCTCTCCGGAATATTTTGCCGAATATGCTAAAAAGTTTGTCCAAGCCGGTGTGACTGTTGTGGGCGGGTGCTGTGGCACTACTCCTGAGCACATAAAAGCCATGGCTTTTGCAATAAAACAAATCAGTCCGGCTAATACAGTTGAGAAAAATTTTGTTTCAATTGAGGAGAAAAAAGCTGAAGAAAAAATTGTAATTGAAAAGCCGGTGGAATCGAGTTTTGCTTCCAAATTGGGGAAAAAGTTCGTCATCTCAGTGGAGCTGGATCCACCGAGGGGGACTAATCCGAACAAAATATTAAAGCATGCCCAAACTTTATCGGACAAAGGGATCGATGCGGTCAATATAGCCGATAGCCCTATGGCACGAGTGAGGATGAGCTGTATCTCTTTGGCCTCTTTGATCAAGGAGCAAATCGGGCTGGAAGTGATATTGCACTTCACTTGCCGTGACCGAAACCTTATGGGATTACAGTCGGATTTGATTGGCGCTTATGCCTTAGGTGTTCGCAACATCTTAGCCATAACCGGAGACCCGCCTCGATTGGGGGATTATCCCTTTGCCACTGCAGTCTATGATGTCGATTCGATCGGTCTGGTCAAAATCATCAAAAGATTGAATAATGGAACAGATTGGGCGGGCAATTCGATCGGCTCTCCCACCTCATTTTTCATCGGAGTGGGTGTGAATCCAACTGCGGCTGATTTCGATAAGGAGATGGAGAGATTTTTACAAAAAATCGAAGCCGGAGCTGATTTCGCATTTACTCAACCCTTGTATGATTTTAAGATTTTGGAAAAGTTTTTAAAAAGAGTTGAAGATTTAAGTTTTCCTATAATCTTAGGGCTTATGCCCCTTCATAGTTTCCGGCAGGCCGAATTTCTGCATAATGAGGTTCCGGGTATAGTGATTCCTTCAGAACAGAGGGAAAGGATGAGAAAAGCTGGGGATAAGGGGACTCAAGAAGGGGTGAAGATGGCACAAGAATTATTAAAGCTCTCCAAAGGTTTTTTCTCTGGGATCTATCTGGTTCCCTCTTTTGGCAAAGTGGATTGTGTCTTAGAGGTATTGGAAGCTCTTTAATAATGAAAACCCTCTCCCATAAAGAAAGACTTAAACTATTACTTGAAGGTAAGGAAATTGACCGACCACCGATATCCTTTTGGCGACATTTCTACCATTTGGAAACTAATCCTAAAGGTTTGGCAAAGGCGATAATCGATTTTCAAAAGAAATTCGATTGGGATTTCATCAAAGTCAATCCTCGCGCCAGCTATCATACCGAAGGATGGGGGGTAAAGGTAAAGTTCAGCAAGGACTTTTTAAAAAAACCTCAGGTTATAAAGCATCCTATAAAGAAAACTTTGGGCTGGGGAAAAATCAACTATCTGTCCCCAAACCAGGGTGCATTGGGTGAGCAATTGGAGGCGTTGAAAATTATAAAGAAAGAATTTGGGGATGATGTTTTCATAGTGATGACTGTTTTTTCACCGTTGTCTATGGCTGGGGATCTGGTGAGCTCAGAAAAGCAACTTTTGAATGACTTAAAAGCGCATCCTCAGACTATCCACCAAGCATTGGAGATTATCAGCAAGACATTTGCTGATTTTGCTTTGCAGTGTTTAAAATCAGGAGCAGATGGGATTTTCTTTGCCACGACCCAGTGGGCTTCTTTCGATCTTTTGACCGAAAAAGAATATCTGGAGTTCGGCAAACCCTATGATTTGAGGGTTTTGAATAAAATTAAAGATGTAGAATTTAATATTCTTCACGTCTGTGGAAAAAATAATATGCTCCATCTTTTTCGGGATTATCCTGTTTCGGTAGTAAATTGGGATGCGACTGATTCCACAAATTTGAGTCTGAAAGATGGGGCGAAGATTCTGAATAAAGTTGTTTTAGATGGGATCGATCATAAAAATTTGCTAAAAAATGGGAAACCGGATGAAATTAAAAAGGAGATCAAAAAAACAATTGAGTCACATCGAGATATTAGATTGATCTTAGGTCCGGGGTGTGCCATCCCACCTGAAGTGGCTGAAGCGAATCTGAAAGCAGCCCGAGAGGCGGTGGATGAATTTAGAGGAATTAAAGGAATTTGTTAACTTGGTAACACAAGTTGTCTTCCCGCTAAAAGCGGGATTATCACAGGTTGGGACAACCTGTGATACCTTAATAACTTTTGAAATTTCCCAATGACATCATAAAATAGGAAACATTATGCAAGAAAAAGAAAAACAAATTTTTGAAGATATTGAATCGTTGGTAAGGGACAATAAGGATAGAGATGAAATATTGAAGGAAATTGTGAAGGTATTAAAGGAGAATTTTTCTTATTATACCTGGGTGGGGATTTATCTTCTCGAAAAAAATGAACTGGTATTGGGTCCTTTTTTAGGAAAGCCTTCTTTCCATATGCGAATTAAATTGGACAAGGGAATCTGTGGTGCGGCGGCAAGAGGAAAGAAAACGGTGATTGTTCCAGATGTGAATGCTGACCCGAGGTATTTAGCCTGCAGTTTAGAGACTAAATCGGAAATTGTCGTCCCGATTATGAAAGGGGAAAAAGTCTTTGGTGAAATCGATATCGATTCGGATAAGCCGGATGCATTTGGGGAGAATGATAAGAAACTCTTAGAGAAAATCGCAGAAATTTTGGTAGAAATATTTTAATAGGGGCATATAGCAATACGCCCCTACTTTCCTATTGACTTTGTGAAAAAAATAACTAACTTTCTGTAGCGATAAGGGGGAATTGTTGCCCGGTTCTCTCATATTTTGGGTATAGAAGAAAATATGTTTCGAGTAGAAAAACATCCAATACTGAAGGTTGAAGAAAGGCCGAAGGTCAAATTCTATTTCGATGGCAGAGAATATCTTGCCTTTGAAAATGAGATAATCTCCTCGGCTCTTTTTGCCAATGGAATTCAAATATTCAGCTATCATTTCAAAGACGGTTCTCCTCAGGGGATGTTCTGCGCCAATGGACAGTGCGCCCAATGCACCGTGATTGCGGATGGGATTCCGGTTAAATCTTGTATGACCCGGATAAAAGAAGGGATGATAATTCAAACCTTAAACGGTGTTCCCAATCTGCCGGCAATTAACTTTACTCCTGAAAGATTCGAACCCATAAAAAGATTAAAGACAGATGTTTTGATAATCGGCGGCGGTCCTGCAGGAATCACTGCAGCGATCGAGTTGGGTTCTTTAGGTATTAAAGTTTTGATCGTTGATGATAAACATCGTTTAGGGGGAAAGTTAGTCCTTCAGACCCACTCATTTTTTGGGACGGTGGCTGATTGTTATGCGGGAACCAGAGGGATAGATATTGCCACTAAATTGGAGGAGGAGCTTAAAAGATTTCCCACTATAGAGGTTCTCCTTAACACTTTAGCGGTAGGGGTTTTTGGTGATGGATTTGTCGGAGTGATAAAGGGGGATGAATATATTTTAATCCATCCTCAAAAAATTTTAGTGGCTTGTGGTGCCAGAGAAAAGGCATTGGCATTTCCCGGATGCGATCTGCCGGGCGTTTATGGAGCAGGCGCATTTCAGACACTGGTCAATAGGGATTTGATCAAACCTTCCCAAAAGTTATTCATTGTTGGTGGTGGAAATGTGGGTTTGATCACCGGCTATCATGCTCTGCAGGCCGGAGTAAATGTTGTTGGTTTGATTGAGGCAATGCCCCAAGTGGGTGGGTACAAGGTTCACGCAGACAAGTTGAAAAGATTAGGGGTGCCTATCTGGACTTCCCATACGATCTTATCCGCAAACGGTAAGGATAAAGCGGAGTCGGTTACCATTGGTCAGGTGGATGAAAAGTTTGTTTTAGTCAAAGGGACTGAAAAAACATTTGCGGCAGATACAGTTTTGATTGCTGTGGGTTTAAATCCGGTGGATGAGCTTTATTCACAAGCTAAAAAATTGGGGATAGAGGTATACAAAGCCGGGGATGCTTATGAGATAGCAGAAGCAAGTGCGGCTATTTTTAATGGAAAGATTATGGGTCGAAGAATTGCTAAAGCCTTGGGTAAAGATGTTTTTATGCCAGAAGACTGGGAGGAAAAATGGGAGATCTTAAAAAGTAAGCCCGGAAAAACATATCCATTGGAAATCGGCTCTTTTCCTTCAGGGATTTTTCCGATAATTCGCTGCACCGAGGAGATCCCCTGCGACCCCTGTATTACTATATGCCCCAAGGATATGATAAAACTGGCTGGGGATAACGTTTTAGGAATTCCGATTGTTACCAAAGATGAATGCACTGGGTGCACCTTATGTGTTTCCATCTGTCCGGGCTTAGCTATTACCTTAGTCGATTTAAGAAAAGAAGGGGAAACTGGATTTGTCTTTGTTCCATTTGAGTTATTGGAAACTCAAGTTAAAGTTGGTGATGAAGTGGAGGCTGTGGATGAGGATGGAGGATCTTTGGGTAAAGCTAAGGTAGTAAGAATAATGAACAGAAAGGTGCAGGATCGAACCCTGTTAGTCAAATTGGAGGTTCCCAAAAAATTAGCCACAAAAGTTGCTGGATTTTCCGTCAAAGGCGGATCCGCCTCTGGCGGAAAAGTTCAACCCCAAGAGATTTCCCAGCACCTGAAAAAAATAGAACCTCCTTTAGAAGACGAGTCGATAATCTGTAGATGTGAAAGGGTAAAAGCTAAAGAGATCAGAAAACTAATAAAAGAAGGAGTAAGGGATTTAAATCAATTGAAGGTTTTAAGATGTGGGATGGGAGCCTGTGGCGGGAAGACCTGTGAATCTTTGATTTTAAAGCTTTATAAAGAAGAGGGGATCGATCTCTGCGATGTGACTTTGTTCACCCAGAGACCTTTAGAAGCTGAGGTCTCAGCCAAAATGCTGAGTGGAATGAGATGAGCTCAAACAATTTCGATGTCATCATCATTGGTGCCGGCAGCGTAGGGCTTCCCACCGCACATTTTCTCTCTAAAGAGAAATTCTCTGTTTTAGTAATTGATGAGAAGCCCTCAGCCGGACAAGGGCAGAATAAGACTGTCATTGGAGGAGTAAGAGCTACTCATTCTGATCCAGCCAAGATTCAAACCTGTCTTTTAAGTTTAAAAGTTTTTTCTTCCTGGAAAGAAGAAACCGGGGATGATATCCACTTTCAAAAAGGAGGATATTCTTTCCCGGTCTATGATGAAAAAGATGAGAAAACTTTAAAAGATTTACTTAAGATCCAGAAAGAATATGGTTTGGTGATCGATTGGTTGGATAAGAAAGATATTCAGCAAATTCTACCGGGAATAAATCACGACAATCTTAGAGGCGGAACCTATTCTCCAGATGATGCCAATGTATCACCTCTTTTGACCTGTGTTTCCTTTTATAATCAGTCGAAAAAGAAAGGAGCGAAATTTAAGTTCAATGAGAAAGTAATTGATATCCTCGAGGAGAATGAGAGAGTAGTAGGAGTTAAAACTTCCAAGGATATTTATTTTGCTCCGATTGTGATAAATTGTGCTGGCGCATATGCCCGACAGATAGGGGAGATGGTGGAACTGAATATTCCAGTATATCCCGATTCTCATGAAGCAGGAATCACTGAGCCGGTAAAAAAGTTTTTTGAACCCTTAGTAGTCGATGTTCGGGGGGATGAACACTCTAAGAATTTTTATTTCTATCAAAATCATCACGGGCAGGTGGTATTCTGCTTGACTCCCCATCCTTTAGTCCCGGGATACGATAACAACGCCACATCATCTTTTCTGCCGATTGCCGCAAGAAGGATGATAAATCTTTTCCCCAAACTTCAGAATATAAAAGTGAGAAGGACCTGGAGAGGGCTTTATCCAATGACTCCAGATGGGGTTCCAATTGTTGATGAAGTTAAAGAATTGAAAGGATTTTATCTGGCAGTGGGTTTATGCGGACAGGGATTTATGCTTGGTCCGGGAATAGCCTTGAATTTAGTCAACATAATCTTAAAGGGAACCCCAATTTTGCCCTTACAAGTCTTCAAGGGCTTCAGTTTCTACAGAGATTTCGGGGGAGCGCAAGAGATTCTACGGTAATTCTTTTAAGTAGGTCGGGCATCTCGCCTTCGACGGGAAACCTGACCTACTGTCAGATTTATCTTGACTTTACCTGAACAATCTTTATATTCACAAATGAGAGGGGAAACAAAAGATTTGCAAAGTTGATGAAGTTGTCTGCACGTGGGAAAAGGTTTTTAAACCGAGAATAAGATATCAGAACTATTTGACCTATTACTATCATTCTGTAGCATAAGGACTTGGCATTGTTATTTAAAGTAATTGTTGATGTGTTTTGAAATAGAATAGGGGGGTATGTTTTTTGCTTATAAGGAATTAGGTGGGTATAAAGAGAATCGAAAATGGTAGAGAAGAAGGAAAAATACTACTTAGAATATAAGCTATTGAAGGATCTGGCTATTAAAATAAATAGCCTGGCCGGGTTGGATGAAATCATCCAAATTGCCTTAGAGAGTGCTATTGAGATTTTGGGATTGGAATCGGGCTCCATCTCTATCTGGGATGAGAAAACCCAGAAGGTAACTGAGGAGATTGTTTCCGGCTCCTTAGCCAAAAGTCAAATTCTGCAAAAAATAGAGAGAGAGCATCTAAGAGGATTAAGGAAAGATTTCGCCGTTGAGTCAGTTTATCTGACATGTAAAAATGGCGAAGAGCCTGCAAGCATCTTCTCTTATCCGATTAAATCGGCAAAAAGATCAGTGGGAGCAATAAATGGGCTTTGCTCGAAAGAAGGAAATTTATTTTTAGAAGAGGATTTTTTAGAGGCTTTAGCCCATCAATTAGGTCTGGCAGTGGGGAAAAGAGATGAACTTCAGCATCGGGAAGAAGAGGAAAAAATTGAGGAAAAGCAGAAAGAAGTAATAAAGTCAGAAAGGCTTTCAGCTATACTTCAAACCTCAGTGGCGATTAATCATGAGATTAACAACCCCTTAACTGCAGTTTTGGGAAACGCTCAGCTTTTGCTAAGCAGAAAAGAGGGGCTGGATGAGGAAACAAAAGAGAAGCTAAAAATAATCGAAGAGAACGCCCTGAAGATAATGAACGTTACTCAAACCCTGATGAAGATTATTGAGCCGGTTATTGTGGAATATGCTGGAGGGGTGAAGATGCTGGATCTTCGCAAATCTAAGAAAAAAGAGGAATAAAAATTCCTTGCAGGTCTATGAGGAGATACGAAAGTTTGGAACATCCGGGTTTGTCCCGTATGTTTTTTTCGTCCCGTTTAAAGCGTGAGGCTCCAATGATCGTAACGTCCGACGCTTCTGTCGGACGAAAAAAAACGCCCGACATAAAAGTCGGACGCTACAATTTCATATTTTTTTATTCATCATCCGTAATTCATCATCCATCATTTTTTCCGTAGCGTCGGGGTTCATTCCAGATGTGTTCCCCTCTGCTTATTATAAGGAGAAGGTTAAGGTGAGGTTTTCCGTCCAGCGTGATGAGAGAGGCTACTTTCTCATTTAAAATCCTTGACAAATGATTTTGGGGGTTGTAAATTTGGGGTATCTTTTCGTATAATTAGGTTGTCATTCTCTGGAGAAAAAGATGATTGAGAAACTGATACATGAGGAATGTGGTATCTTTGGAATTTATGGAGCGAAAAAGGCGGCAGACCTGACTTATCTAGGGCTTTATGCTTTGCAGCACCGAGGTCAAGAGGGTTCCGGAATAGTTTGCTCAGACGGGACTAATATTTATGAGCGCCGCGGACAGGGTATGGTAAATGATGTCTTTGCCAGCAAGGAAATTTTATCTGAACTAAAAGGTTTTTTAGCCATCGGGCATAATCGCTATTCCACCACTGGCTCCTCCTCTCTGGTCAACGTTCAACCCCTTTTGATCACCTATAAAGGGAAAAAATTAGCCATTGCCCATAACGGAAACATCACCAACTGCTATAGCTTGAGGCATAAATTGGAGAGGGAAGGTTCCATCTTTCAAACCACCAATGACAGTGAAATAATCCTGCATCTGATTGCTAAGTCCGGTAAGAAAAAAATTGAAGAGGAGATTGCTGAAGCTTTATCTCAGCTGCAGGGAGCATTTTCTTTAGTCTTTATGACCAATGATGCCTTAATCGCGGCCAGAGATCCGTATGGTTTCAGACCTTTAGCTTTAGGCAGGGTAAATAAATCCTGGGTGGTTGCCTCGGAGAGCTGTGCTTTTGATATCATCGGAGCAAAATATGAGAGGGATATATCACCCGGGGAGATATTGTTGATCAACGAAGATGGACTTAAATCTTTTTCCCCTTTCAAAAAGATGAAGCATGCCTTCTGTATCTTTGAATTCATCTATTTCTCTCGACCGGACAGTATAATCTATGGAGAAAATGTGGATAAAATCAGAAGGAGATTGGGTCGGCAACTGGCTTTAGAACAGCCGGTGGAGGCGGATATTGTGATTGCGGTTCCTGATTCGAGCAACACCGCAACTTTAGGGTATTCAGAAGAATCAAAAATAAAATTTGAGGTGGGTTTAATTCGAAATCATTATATCGGAAGAACCTTTATTCATCCGGAACAGGAGATCAGAGATCTGGATGCCCGGATAAAATATAATCCGGTCAAAGGAGTTCTAAAAGATAAAAAAGTTATTATAGTTGATGATTCCATCGTAAGAGGAACTACCTCTCGAAAATTGGTCCAGATGCTTAAGTTCGCTGGAGCAAAAGAAGTGCACTTCAGAGTTAGCTCCCCACCTATAAAAAGCCCCTGTTTTTATGGAATAGATATGCCCACCAAGGAGGAGCTAATTGCATCGTCAAAGTCGGTAGAGGAGATAAGAGATTATCTGGATGTGGATAGCTTAGGTTATCTGTCCATAGAGGGGATGCTCTCTATGCATTCTTTGCTCAAGGATAATTTCTGCGTAGCCTGTTTCTCAGGCGAATATCCAACCAAGGTGGAGAAGAATAGCGGGAAATTTGTTCTGGAAAAAATAGAGGAAACTGGTAAGTGCGAATAATTTGTCAGTAGGTCGGACTGTCCATATGGACTGCCCGACAAACCTTATAATGTCGGGTATCCCGCCTTTGGCGTGAAACCCGACCTACCTGTATAGGCGTGATTTATCAGGATCTGCAGATTCGTAGCGTCCGGGTTTATCCCGGACGTTTTCCCGTCCCGCCGAAGGCGGGACGCTACATTTATATTATTCACTTATGTCGGGTAGCTTCGCAACACGACCTACTATCTATCGACAGGAGAATCTGATTTTGAAATATGCAAAAATCGGGTTAGGTATTGTTCTGGTGATCGTTATCCTGGGCTATTTGAGAAACTCAGTTTTACACTTCAACGATTTCAAAGTTACCTACCGGGCTGCGGAAAGAGCTTTAAAACAAGAGAATCTCTATAATAAAGCAGATGGACACTATATTTTTAAATATTCCCCAATTTTTGCAGTAGCAGTTTCCCCTTTAGGGAAAATCCCGTATTCTTTTGCATCCATAATCTGGCTTTTTTCAATGTGCCTGTGTTTGTATTATATTGTTAGGATGGGGAAATTTATGGTGATGGGGGATAAATCACCACCAGAGTATTTCTATTTTTTAACTATAGTTTTAACCTCCAAGTTTCTTGCCCGAGAGTTCTGGTTAGGGCAGACAGATTTTCTTCAGCTTTTATTGTTGTTTTTATTCATAAATTTCTATTATAGAAAGAAAGAAATATGGGGAGGGCTTTTTTTGGCTTTATCTGCAATGATTAAATTGACCCCTTTGATTTTTTTACCCTATTTTCTTTATTCGAAATGTAGGGACAGACCTTTAGGTCTGTCCAGGACAGGTTTAAAAACCTGTCCCTACATCGTTTTTTATACTCTTGCCTTTGTAATACTGTTTCTATCGTTACCAGCCTTAATCTATGGCTGGCAAAGAAATATCTCTCTTTTGAAAGATTGGTATTCCTTTATGTCATACTCTTCTCCTCCACTTTTGGCGGTAGATTTGAATCAATCGATTTTCGGGCTTTTTTTAAGGCTTTTTACCCCATCTATATATCAAGTGAATATTTTGACTTTAAACTCAAATTTGGTGATGACGATCATCTATGTAGTCATTATTATTTCGTACCTTTTCCTGTTATTTTTAAGTCGTTACGGCAAGAATATCCAAAAACAGTTGATACATCATAGAGAGACTTTCGAATTTTCCCTTCTTTTGATCTTTATGAATCTTTTTTCTCCTTTAGGCTGGGTGCAGAATTTCTCCTCATCTCTTTTAGCTTATATGGTCTTGGTCTATTATTCTTTTACTATTGAATTCAAAGACAAAACCACCAACATCCTTCTTCTTTTATCTTTTATCTTGACCACTTTTATAAATTTCGAAACAGTTGGTCGAAGGATAAATGACCTCTCCTTATATTATTCCTTTATCACCTGGGGGATTATAATTGTGACTTTTAGCCTGTTTCAGCTGAGGCTTAGGAAAATAGCTTAGAATTTTGAAATCAGGTCAAGTTCTTTTCAGTCGCAAGTTGCAAGATTCAAGTTGCAAGATCATTTAAACCCTGTAAACAGCCAGTAGGTCGGGCTGTTCCGTCTTTGGGCGGGACTGCCCGACAAACCCTTCCGGTATCACAGGTTGTCTCAACCTGTGATCCGCCTGAGGCGGACAAGTTGAGACAACTTGTGTTACCGAAAAGATGGTTTTTTGGTAAACATAAATGTTTACACTCCAACCCCACCGGGATGAAGTTAGTTATTTTCTTGCCGATATTATCAAAAACTGATGTTTTAGGAGGAATCCATAGTAACTCAACCCTTTAGGGTTGATATTATCAAGGCTGAAGCCTTGAGTTACAGCTCAGAAGTTGGGGTTTAGGAGGAATTATGGAAAAAGCCCGGATAATGGTTATCGATGATGAAGAGAGCATGTGTAAGTTCATGCAGATAATGCTCAAAAAAGAAGGGTATGGCGTAAGCTCAGCTCAAAGCGGCAAGGAAGCTTTGGAGGAGTTGCAGAATAGCCACTATGACTTAGTGATTGCGGATCTGATGATGCCGGAGATGAATGGGCTGGAGCTTTTATCTAAGGTGAAATCTATCGATCCGGAGCTGAATTTCATTGTGATGACTGCCTATGCTTCAGTGGATACAGCTATCGAGGCATTAAAAAAAGGAGCGTTCGATTACATTGCCAAGCCTTTTAAGGTGGATGAACTGAAGATCACCATAAAGAAATCTTTGGAACAAAAAAGAATCGTCAAGGAAAATCTGGATCTAAAAAGACAGCTCAAAAAAGAATTCAGTTTAGATAGCTTCATCGGCGATACTCCGGAGATTATTGAGATGAAGAAATTGGTGGAGAAGGTAGCTCTGACAGACAGTACTGTTTTAATTCAGGGAGAAAGTGGGACCGGAAAAGAGTTAGTGGCAAAGGCAATTCATCATCATTCCCGTCGAGCCGATAAGCCTTTTGTTACTATAAATTGTGCGGCATTGCCCGAAACCCTTTTGGAATCTGAGCTATTCGGACACACCAAGGGGGCCTTCACCGGAGCGATCAAAGATAAAGAGGGACTTTTCTTTGTTGCAGATGGAGGGACATTCTTTTTAGACGAGATTGGAGTTATATCTCAGGCGATTCAAGTCAAGCTTTTGCGTGTTCTGGAAGAAAAGGAGATCACTCCTGTCGGAAGCACCAAGCCGATTCAAGTGGAGGTGAGATTAATCGCCGCCACCAATGCGGATTTAGAGCAGGAGGTTAAATTGGGAAATTTTCGGGCGGACCTTTTTTATCGATTAAATGTGATTCCCATTCATATCCCGACCTTAAGAGAGAGGAAAGACGATATAAAACTGTTAACCTTCTATTTTATAAAAAAGTATTGTGAGAAACTTCAAATCAAAGAAAAATCGATTTCTGATGAGGCTATGAATAAGCTGTTATCCTATTCCTGGCCTGGAAATGCCCGGGAGCTGGAGAATACTATGGAGCGAGCCATTCTTTTGGCTAAAGATGATGAGGTAAAGATAAAGGACCTGCCTGAAAACATATTGAGTGGAGAGGCAGTGAAATTGATTGAGGAGACCAGGCCGGAAACCCCTACTTTAGAGACTATTGAGAAATCTTATATCTATTGGGTCCTGCAAAGGGCCGACTGGCAGAAAAGCAAGGCGGCGCAGATCTTAGGGATTGATTCCTCAACCCTATATCGAAAGATTGAAAAGTATCAGTTAAAAGAAAAATAGTTGGGAGTGTGTAAGCTAAATTTTACTCGGTCAACTCAAAGGGTGTGTTGAAAAAACCCAAAGGAGGGTCATTGCGAGCGATAGCGAAGCAATCTCATTGAGATTGCCACGGTTGCTCTGCTCTTTCGCAATGACCACTTTGGTTAGAGATTGCTTCGTCGTCCATATGGACTCCTCGCAATGACGGTAAATAAGGCTTTTTCAGCAAACCCTAAAGGTTGACAATCCAATTTCGCATTTTGCAAGAGGTTAAGCGTTATACATCGAAAATATTTCATAAATTTAAAATGTGCAGATTATTTCATCTCACAGGAAGTGGTTATATAGCATAAGAATAGAATGATAATTGAGTTTTTTTAAATCTCGGGCACGACTTTTGCCTTTATTGCTGTGGCAAATGGAACATAAAGACTAAAAACGATAACCTTAAACCCTAGAATGGAAGGGGGTGAAAAAAGATGCTAAGCAAGATTCACAACTCCAAGAGAGGTTTCACCCTGATTGAGTTAATGATCGTGGTGGTGATCATTGGAATTCTGGCCGCTTTAGCTATTCCCAGATTTATGAGAGCGACCACCAAGTCCAAGCAGTCAGAGGCGAAACAGATTTTAAAACAGGTCTATGTGATGGAGCATGCTTATCGGCAGGAGTATAATACCTATGCCTGCGATGGTGAGGAGGCTTCGGCTGGTGAGAACTTTGCTACAATCGGTGTGGAGATTATGTCTTCAGCCCGTTACACCTATGTAATCGCGGCGGATTCAAATACCTTCACTGCAACTGCTACAGCAAACCTGGATGATGATGTCACCATAGACAAATGGGAGATCGATGAGGCCGGCACTTTGGAATGCATTGACAATGACGCTGTAACCTAAAAAGAGTTGGTTTAAAATGAAATGGGGACTGGGGGAGGGTCCCCATTTTCATTTAAAAAGAGGTTGAAGGTTGGGTGTAGGGACAGCCCTCGTGGCTGTCCAGCAACAGGACAGGGACAAGCCCTGTCCCTACAAGATGTAAGAAAGGTCAAAATTATGTTAGATAAAGTTCTAAAAAGCAAAAAAGGTTTTACGTTGATCGAATTGATGATTGTGGTAGTGATCATCGGAATCTTAGCCGCAATGGCTATTCCGGTCTTTATGCAAGCCACTTCTAAAGCAAAACAATCTGAAGCTAAAAAGATTTTGAAGCAGATCTATGTTTGCGAAAGCGCATACCGACAGGACAACGATGTCTATTACCCTTATGGGCAGACCGTTTCAGCTTTAGGAGGAGAAAACTTTGCTGACATTTGGGTGGACATTATGCCTTCGGCCCGATATACTTATTCTATAACTGCCGATTCCAACAGTTTCACAGCAACTGCCACAGCCAATATCGATGATGATGATGTCGTGGATACCTGGGGAATTGACCAGACCGGTAATCTATCTTGCACTTCCAATGATGCTACCAGTTGAAACTATTCCTTTTGTAGGGACAGACCTTTAGGTCTGTCCTGGACAGGTCTAAAGACCTGTCCCTACATCTTCATTTTCTTTAATTATATTTCTTGAAAATTGTATTCCTTTTATTTATATTCAATACACATTGGAGTGTCCCACCTTTGGCGGGACGAAAGAATGTTTTAAGGTAAAGCTTCCCGACAAAAGTCGGGATCCCCCGCCTCTGGCAGGGGAAAAGCTTTACACTCCAAATTTTTACAGGAGCTCTTTTGAGACTCAAAGGGAAAAAAGTTTTAGTAACCGGTGCGGGTGGATTTGTAGGAAGCCACTTAGTTGAGGCTTTGTTAAAATTTGATTGCCAAGTCAAAGCCTTTGTTCACTATAATTCCAGAAATGACTGGGGATGGCTGGAGGATTTGAACAAAAATGATTTGAAAAATATTCAGGTTATCACTGGAGATTTAAGAGATAGCGATGCGGTAAGAAAAAGTGTCAAAGGGCAGGATCTAATTTTCCATTTGGGAGCTTTGATCGGTATTCCATATTCTTATGTTAATCCTGCGGATGTGGTTGAGACTAATGTTAAAGGAACCTTGAATCTTCTTTTGGCTGGGTTAGATTCCCATATAGAGAAAATCATTCATACCTCTACCAGTGAGGTTTACGGGACAGCACAATATATTCCCATAGATGAAGCTCATCCGATAAATCCTCAGTCTCCCTATGCGGCCAGCAAAGCCTCGGCAGATTATTTAGCCCAAAGCTTTAATTTATCCTACGATTTGCCAGTAGCAATCATTCGACCTTTTAACATCTATGGACCGAGGCAATCGGCTCGCTCAATTATACCCAATATTATTATCCAGGCACTGTCTGGTAATGTAATCAAAATCGGCTCACCTGATCCTACCAGAGATTTCACCTTTGTTTCCGATGCAGTGGAAGGATTTATCCGTTTGGCTGAATGTGATGAAGGGGTGGGACAAGTGACGAATTTGGGTTTTGGGAATGAAATTTCGATGGATGGTTTGGTGAAATTAATTTCAAAAAAACTTAGAAAAAAATTGGAAATCAAAAAGATGAAAGAAAGAAAAAGACCTGAAAAAAGTGAGGTGGAAAGACTGGTCTGCAATTCAACTAAAGCCAAAAGGCTATTCGGATGGAACCCGAAGATCGAAATAGATGAGGGGATAGAAAAAACCATAGATTGGTTTAAAAAGCATTTGAATAAATATAAAGCCCAAGTTTATAATATATGAAAGTCGTTATTTTAGCCGGTGGTAAAGGTAAGAGGTTAGAGCCTTATTCGACTATACTCCCCAAACCCCTTTTGCCCATTGGGGATTCCCCCATTTTAGAGGTAATAATCCGCCAGCTCAAAAGCTATGGGCTCAAAGATATAGTCTTAGCCTGTGGATACTTGGGGAATCTGATTGAAGCTTATTTTGGGGACGGAAAAAAATTTGGGGCCAAAATAAATTACAATTTCGAGACCAAACCCTTAGGGACGGTGGGGGCATTACCTTTTGTCCCTGGACTTAACCACACTTTTCTGGCAATGAACGGGGATATTCTGACCACTTTAGATTTTTCAAAGTTTTTGAAATATCATAAAAGCAAAAATTCTTTAGCCACCATTGCGGTTAAACCAAGGGAGATGATGGTGGATTTTGGTGTTGCGGAATTTGATGATTTGAAACACTTAGTCCAATATACCGAAAAGCCAACTTTGAGATATACCGTAAGTATGGGTATATATGCGTTTGAACCTGAGGTCTTAAATTTTATTCCAAAGGGGAAGAAATTGGATTTCCCGAATTTGATGAACATCCTTCTAAAAAAGAGAAAAAAGATTTCGGTCTATAATTCCAATGATTTCTGGCTGGATTTAGGAAGACCGGAGGATTATAAAAAAGGGATTGAGGAATTTGAAAGGATAAAGGATAAGATTTTCAAGAGTGGAGTGTAAAGCTTTAGCTTTACTTGGCTGGAGTAGCATCAAACTGTTGTTGCTCGATTTATCGAGCAAAAAAAACGCCCAATGAATTGGGCAACTACAAGATGGTTCTCAGAATGACTTTGGTCTTATGAAGTGGAAAATAGCTTTATCTGATTTAGATTTCGATCAAAGGGAGCTTAAAAGTGTGGTGTCAGTAATTAAGGGGAAATGGCTTTCTATGGGATGGATGGTCAAAGAATTTGAAGATAGATTCGCTCAATATATCGGAACAAAATATGCTATTGCGACCTCATCCGGAACTGCGGCACTACATTTAGCCTTGAGGGCTTTGAATATAAAAGTCGGCGATGAGGTTTTAGTGCCGAGCATAACTTTTGTCGCCTCAGCTAATGCAGTTCTGTATACCGGAGCCAAACCTAAATTCGTCGATTCAACCTCTTTAGATGATTTCAATCTTTCAGTCGAAGATTTGGAAAAGAAGATCACAAAAAAATCTAAAGCCATTATTGTAGTCCATTATGCCGGCTATATTGCTAATATGGAGCAAATCAAAAGAATTGCCCAGAAATATAATCTTTCTATTATTGAGGATTCTGCTCACGCTATCGGTGTTTCATTCGGCAGAAAAATGGCGGGCAATTTGGGGGATATAGGATGTTTCAGCTTTTTTGCTAACAAAAATATGGCTACCGGCGAGGGAGGGATGGTTACCACCAATAATGAAATGATTGCACAAAAGATTAGATTATTGAGATCTCACGGGATGACCTCATCTACCTGGGAAAGGGAAAAAGGGAGAGCTTCCTCTTACGATGTGGTCGATTTAGGTTACAATTATCGGATGACTGAGATCGCCGCCGCCTTGGGTTTAGAACAGCTTAAAAAACTTTCAAAAAATAATCTGATAAGAAAAAAGTTGACTGGATATTATGTTGCATATCTAAATTCGGTCAAGGGAATAGCCATTCCTTTTCGGGATTATCCTCGGGACTCATCCTTTCACCTATTTCCTATCCTTCTGGATAAAACAATCGATAGAAAAAAAGTTATCCAAAGATTAAGAAATAAAGAAATTCAGACTAGCATTCATTATCCTCCGGTGCACAGGTTTTCTTATTATCAAAAAAAATATAAATCAACAGCTTTACCTGATGCCGAATATATAGGCTCACACGAGCTAACTTTGCCTTTGCATCCTTTGTTAACCAGAAGGGAAATTAAATACGTCTGCGATGAATTCAAAAAATCGATAAAGGATTTAATCAATTAATCCTAAACCTATTACCCTTTCCTTTCGATTATTAATAATATTACAGATTAATTTCTATGTCGACACTAACTTCAATATTTCTTTTCGTCTTGGGTTTAGCCATTGGCAGTTTTTTAAATGTTTGTATTTATCGCATTCCTCTGAATAAATCGATTATTTTCCCAGCTTCCTTCTGCCCCAAATGTGGGATGAAGATCTCTATCATGGATAACTTCCCCCTGGTAAGTTTTATCTTATTAAAAGGGAGATGTCGGAATTGCCAAGCCCCCATCTCCATCCGCTACCCTATAGTGGAATTAATTACCGCCCTTTTATTTTTACTCATTTTCTTTAAGGATGGTTTAAGCTGGCAATTTCTGAAAGAGATAATTCTTTGTTGTTCTTTGATAATTATCTTCTTCATAGATTTAGAACACAGAATAATTCCTGATGTCATAACCCTACCCGGTATTGTTGTTGGTTTTATTTTCTCATTTTTGACACCCCCAATAACTTTTCTTACTTCTCTTTTAGGTTTTCTGGCTGGAGGTCTTTTATTCTATTTGACTGCAATTTTGGGTGAAGCCATCTTTAAAAAAGAGGGGATGGGGGGTGGGGATGTTAAGCTGGCGGCGATGTTAGGAGCTTTTTTGGGATGGCAGAATATTTTGGTTATATTTTTCCTCTCTGCAGTTTTAGGGAGCATCGGTGGAATTATTGCTATCTTTTTATCCTCTGAAGTTAAAAAGACAAGGATCATCCCTTTTGGTCCCTTCATAGCTCTGGCAGCTATCATCACTGTGTTCTGGGGAGACAAAATAATCAGTTTTTATCTGCGAAGCTTTCTTCATCTGCGGTAATCCATCTACCCTTCACCAGTGAAAGCCCAATACGTTTCTGCCGATAAAAGTAATGTTGTTTTCGTAGTGTAAGGCTTTTAGGGTTAGTTGTAAAAGCTCCCTTTCAGGCGGGATGAATTCCCGCATCTTTGGGCGACAATAACTTAGCCCTGCCAATAAGGTTTTTCAACAGTCCCTATTAGCTTCACCTTCCGCCGATCCGCCAGAGGCGGACTGGCGGAGGCGACCCTGAAAGGGTCGCACTACGAAATTGGAATGTAAAGCCAGTAGGTCGGGCTGTGCCGCCAAGGGCGGGACTGCCCGACAAATCTTGTAATGTCGGGTATCACGCCTTTGGTGGGACTATTCGACAACTCTTACAATGTCGGGTAGCTTCCCTTCGACTTTGCTCAGGGCAGTGAGCTTGTCGAACTGCGCAACCCGACCTACATAGTAGAACAGATGTAGTTTTTATGAACAGGATTGTGGATTTCTTTAAAAACAAATTTAGCTTTGGCTATGAAAAGGAGATTCGTCTTTCTTTACTTTTCTTCACCCTGTTTTTAATTCTTTTAAATTTTGGCACATTATTTTTATTGACCAAAGCCAAATTAGGTTTAAAAGAGGAGAATGATTTAAGATTAAAAAGTTTCGCCTATCAATTTTCCCTTTTCTGGAAAAGCACCGCCGATTTGAAAAATTTTAAAAATGAGCTTTCGGATCTGGCTTCCCGCTCGAACATTCAAAATGTGATTTTGTTGAATCAAAAGGGTGAGGTTATCTTCTCTCTTTATCCCGATTCTTCTATCGTAAAAGAGGCGAAAGAAGAAATCGATTTAACTTCCGATTTTTTAACTAATAATTCTTCAGACCAAAACAAACCTCTTCGAAGATTTGTTTTTCCTTTTTATGACGAAAAAACCAAACAAGATCTTCTATTGATAGTTCAGGCGGAGGCAAGGTTGCTGTATTTTCTGGAAAAGTTTTCGATCTTGGACAGTGTCCTCAGAGGAATAGGAATCTTCTGCGCTTTGTTTTTTGCTTTTATTTTTATTAAAAATATTCTGCGTCCTTATAGGATGATGAAAAAGAAAGCCGAGGAAGCTAAAATAAAGCCTAAAAGCGATTCTCCGGATATGGACTTTGTGGTCGAGACTTTCACCCGGACAATAAAGGAGCTGAAGAAAAAGGAAGCTATTTTAAAGGATTTATATAAAGTGACCAAACAGGATGCGGTTCGCCTGGCACAGTTCAATGAATATATCTTAAAGAGCATCACCAGTGGGGTGATCATCTGCGATAATCGAGGAAAGATAATCCGGTTTAATAATCCGGCAAAAGAGATTTTTTCCTCTTCGGCTGATTTGGTTTTAAATCATAATTATAGAGAAGTTTTTAAAGAGTATGAAAAGCTCTCTGAATTAGTAGAAAAAACTTTGATTACAGGGAAGGAGCATAGGGCAGGAGAGATGGAGCTTTCCGGCAAAGAGGGGAAAAAGATTTGGCTAGGGGTGTCAAGCTCTCTGATCAAGAATGAAAAGAATGAGA
>Ga0315291_10002399_pt1 | contig 24582 bp, 20 predicted proteins | sample YL17G12_20_MG_FD_203070 | JGI IMG/M metagenome (GOLD analysis project Ga0315291, IMG submission 203070) | Sediment microbial communities from Yellowstone Lake, YNP, Wyoming, USA - YL17G12_20 | ecosystem: Environmental > Aquatic > Freshwater > Lake > Sediment | place: USA: Wyoming | collected...
GAGACCTTTGAAAAAATAGGTTTTTTGGTTTATTTAGATTTTTAAAGTCAATTGTAATAATTTTTTCTGTTTTTGGATCAAAAAAATGTTTAAAAATGGTTTTATTGAATCATATGAATCTCCAATTTTTAGGGAATTTTTGTTATTTTCTTTGATTTAATGTCTTTTTTTATATTTTTGGCGTAGTAAGGGCTATGCCCCGTCTGATGTTGTATATGATGCAAAGGAACGTAAAATGAAGCGCGTTGCGCGCCAGATTCACGTATCTGACTCTCCTGAATCCCATATGGTGCTTGAAGCAGGCAAATGGACGCTCAACTTCGTTGCGTACAGCGCTTTTTTGTTTGTTGGTTTTGCGCTGTTTTTTCGAGAGTGGATGATTCCTTCTGGCTTTGTCAAGAATCCCGTTGTATATTCTCTTTTTGCGCAGATTCCGCTTCACGTTGTCATCGGCGTATGCCTTATCTCCGAAAAGTGCTTGTTCATCTCCGCTTATAAGATTTTTGGTTTCTTGAGAGTCGTGAACGTCAGCTGGCGTAAACGTTTGTTTTCTAATAATATTCGTCCCCTGATCAACGCCGATATGCCCCTTGTATCCATAGTAGATTTTATTCTTCCGCACTGTAGAGCGTGCATCAGTATCGCTTTGCGGGCTTTCTTTCGCATCGTCAGGAGTATCTTTTGGCTTCTGATTGCGGGCGGCCTGAATAAGAGTCGCATCCACTATCGTACCCTTCTGCAATATTACATTCTTCGCCTCAAGAGCCTTGATAACCATATCAAAAATCTTATCCAAAACATGAGCCTCTATCAAACGTTCACGAAACCGCCAGATAGTCGTAAAATCCGGCATCTCCTGGTCAAAACTCCACCCCAAAAACCGCTGAAAACTCAAACGGTCTATAAGAGCATCCTCAAGAGCAGGGTCGCTCAAATTATACATATATTGCAAAATAAGACATTTAAGGGATACAATAATCGGAACCGAGGGACGTCCCCGATTGGAATCCTTATATACGCCGCTGCATACAACTTCAAGCTGATTCCAGTCTATAAAAGAATCCAGCTTACGAAGCAACTTGTCAGAACGGCTCTGTTTGCTTCTGCCGTTCAATGCACCGTCCAATATCGAAAATTGTTTTTGAGACTTCCCAATCATTGTACATCCCTTTCACTTAACATTAAATTACTATATCAGTAATTAATATACGAAAGATATATATTTTGAAAAAGAGCTTTTTTAAACGATTAAATCAAAGATTTCAATATACAAAAGATTAATAAATAGACGCAATAATGTGTAACATAATAATTGGTGATAATTTAAAACGGGGGGGGTAAAAGTCAAGAATTATTTTTAAATATTATAACAAAATATTAAAAACTGCATATAAAATGTCAATAAATAAGAAGTGTTTCCTCATAGATCTATAAAAAATCCACTTTACAGTACCAAATTTTTCAGAAATTTTGTATTATATTTCTGTTTTATATCGTATTATATATAAGGGATACATAATACATTTGGGAATTTATGTTTATTTTACCGCGATATATCTTGAGGATTTTCTGGGGACCGCTGATTCTGGGATTTTCGGTGATTGTGTTTGTACTGTTAAATCAATTTCTTATTAAGGAGATCCCGACATGGCTCAGCAAGGATGTTCCATTGAGCGTTGTGTTTGATTTAGTCAGCGTCTATATAGCGTCAATCGTGGCGTTAGCGATTCCGATGGCGATTTTAATAGCTACTTTGATGACCTTTGGTCAGCTTTCAGAGGATAACGAAATTACCGCTATGAAGGCGAGCGGGTATGGACTTCACCAGGCAATTATACCAGTATTTTTCGTTTCCACACTGATTTCCTATGGCAATTTCCGCTTTCTTAATGATGTATTGCCGGAAGAGAATTTTAAAGCAAAAAAAATTCTCACCGATATTAGTATAAAAAAACCTACGCTCTCATTTCAGGAAGGGATAATTTTCTCGGATGCCGATCTTATTAAGGATTACCAACTGCTCTTTAAAAAAATAGACCGCACGTCAAGCTGGGTGTACGGGATTACTATTTTTGATTTTACCAATCCGGAGATTTTTCGGACATTGTTAGCTGAAAAGGGCACGCTGACATATAACGAACAAATGCGGCACATCGTATTAGACTTGTATACTGTTGAAATACACGACATCGAAGTGCGTAATTTTTCAGACTACCGGTTGTATACCGCCAAACAATATATAGTCCGCATAGACGTTGAGCAGACAATGTTCCAGCAAAGTAATGTAGAGTACCGCGGTGATAGAGAAATGAACCTGGCAATGATGCACAAAGAAATTGCATCGTACGATTCTGCAATCTACCTATATAAAAATGATGTGAAAAAATTGATCCGAACGAAAAAAAGCGACGTTGCACCGGAAACAGAAGATTTTTTTACCGATTTAAAGATAAAAGATTTTGTTACTGATGTGGAAAAGGGAAACTATTTGAAAAAACGGAACAATGACTCATTAGTTCAAAAAATAAATAAAGACCCGCTGGTATTAAACCAGCTTCGAATGGATATTAGCTATCTCAATATGTATAAACAGTTTCGGAACAAATTTTCAGTAGAAGTTCATAAGAAATATGCACTGCCTTTTGCCTGCATTATTTTTGTGTTGATTGGCGCACCGTTGGGTATACGTGCCCGGCGGGGCGGCATTGCCGTTGGCACAGGACTGAGCATCGCATTTTTTTTAGTTTACTATGCATTTTTAATCGGCGGAGAGCAGGTAGCGGACCGCGGCTTAATGCCGCCGTGGCTCGCAATGTGGGCGGCGAATATTATCGTCGGCGCTTTAGGCATCGCCCTCACCGTCGGCGTCGTTTCAGAAAAAACATTCTTTTACAGCTCAATATGGGAACGGCGTTTTATCAACTGGCTTACGAGAGCTAAATAATACTATCCGACACATCCGAACATAAACAGAGAGACCTTTGAAAAAATACAACATTTTATATTAGACCAAATCTCTTAACGGAGTAAAAAACTTTTTACAGCTCTATGTTCCGCATTATAGACAGATATTTATTAAGCAGATTTTTAAAAACACTGCTGTTGGCAATTATAGCGTTTATTGGGATTTTTATAATCGTTAATCTTGTTGAGAAGATTGATGTATTTATTGATAAAGATACTTCACTAAAGGTAATAATTCTTTATTATTTATATTGGCTGCCGTATTATCTTAACTTTGCTCTGCCGATTGCGATGCTGTTAGCAGTGCTTTTTACCATTTCCCAATTTGTAAAGCACGGTGAATTGACAGCACTCAAGTCAGCAGGCATCAGCCTTTACCGCATATCACTGCCGATAATAGTGTTTGGAATTTTTATCTACGGTTTTGCTCTTTGGTTTGGCGAGCGGGTCGTTCCCAAAAATTTCCGTAACCAAGCCGAACTGTACCGAGAAAAAATTAAAAAAGTTCCGAACATAGCCGCCGGCAAAAACAATATTACCTTTCAAGAGAAAAATAACCGGATTGTTACTATCGGGCAATATGATAGCAAACAGCATATCGGAAGCTGGATAATTATCCAGAAGAAAAAAGGAAACCATATAGAAAGCATCATCAGTGCCCAATCAATTATCCCCGATAAAAAACAGTGGATACTCCTGAACGGGAAAATACGAGATTTTTCATCGGGAGAAGAGGTCATTACCAGATTTGATGAGCGGCGAGTTACTGATTTCACCATTACTGAAGATGATTTAATCAGTGTCCAAATTGCACCGGACGAAATGAATGCACAGGAGCTGAAAAAATATATAACAAAACTTCGCCAGATTGGCAGTCCATTCGAACGATGGGAAGTAGAGTATTATTGGAAATTTGCGTTTCCGTTTGCCAATCTGATTGTTATTCTATTGGGGCTTCCGCTTGCCGTGTATAACTGGCGCGGCGGTCCGGTTATGAGCTTCGGAATATGTATCTTCATCTGTTTTATTTATTGGGCTATTATATTATATATGTTGACGTTAGGGGATAACAAAATCCTCCCGCCTATTTTCGCCGCCTGGTTCAGCAATATTGTTTTTGGGATGTTCGGGATTTTTGGGCTTATGAAGGCTCGTACATAAGCTTTTATCGCCGCACTAACACGACGGTTGTTTTTTTCTCAAGTCTTTCACCGTTATCTGAAGAAACAGCACCGCATACAATAATGTACATACCGGTAAGCATTCTTTCTCCGGAATTGTTTGTTCCGTTCCATTGTACAGTAAAACGACTTCCCCTGAGGTCTCCCTTTATCAGTTCACGAACTAACCGTCCAGAGCGGTCAAAAATTTTTACGGTAACCACTGCCCGAACAAAGGGCACTTGTATAGTAATAGTGCAATGGTCACTATTGTTTCCCGGTGAAAACGGATTCGGCTCAACAGAAACATCCATAGCCGAACTCGGAATATACTGGAGGCTGTTCATTTTACCCGGAGTCGCTCCCAGCTGATCTGCGGATAATCCCCAATTGTTCTTTTGAGTGCTTGGCGCATTTATACTGACCCGCTCTAAAGACACTCCCGTCTGGCTGCCCCAGGAACTATCAAAAAAGAGGCTGTCGGAGGTTCTGCCGGCAGGGTCAACCAGCCAGAGATTTTCCCGATCGTTATTAATCATTTGAATACCCGGAACTGATACCGCCTCTGATACAAAGGAATATTGTGATACTAATTGCCCCGCATCCTTTGTCAACACGATATAACCGTTTGCCAAGACAAGCACCGCTTTATCACTGATGAGAACACCTGACGGATGGGATGCATCGCACATATACCAGTTTTGGAGATTAATCATACTTGAGCCGCGGTTACACAGCTCAATCCATTCCGGTCTACCCTTCAGCGGACGATTCATAATTTCATTAATAATAAGTTGATGCGTCCGCTCCAGAATGGAAACCGGGAGAGAAACGGTATTATTGTCGGTTACCAAATCTTGAGAACTTTTTGCTACTATCCAGAGTGTTGCTGTGCCGGCAAAGAGCGGCTCCCAGATAAAAACCACTATTATGGAATCCCCATATTTACCAAACACACTTGAAGGAAACACTTGCACCTGGACTAATTCATCAGAAGACAACGTGCTATCATTATTACTATCACAATAGAAATATACTTCGGTTCTATTTGACGGCTGAATTCCCTGATTAAACAGTTTTACTGAAAGAAAAACACTCTGCCGAATGAGCGGGAGCGGCGGATCAAGACTCATCGAGCCGACCCGAATATCATAATCCGGTGGGGTGATGCTGTTCCTCCGCCCCGGCGTTCCGTTTGATGTACGGCTGTTGCCCCAGTTATGCAGACTGTCATCGGTGTTCGGGATGATTTTTTCATCAGAAATACCGTCTGCATTATTTGTCGTATACCGGTACATCGCAACAGTATCTCCGCTCGGGGCAATAAGCATAATCGGTTCCGGCTGGGCATTCCGGAGACCGCGCGAGCAGAACGCAGAATGGTTTATCGTTACGACAAGCGCCTCCGGCGGAATCAATGAATCATACTGATCTGAATTACCAAAATAATCAGGGTCAAGTATCAGACAATACTGCCCCGGGTTAAGCAGAGTGCCGAAACCGGCATCTTTTATCGTGCACACTCCGGTGGAATCAGAGAGTACCCATCCATCTATACTGACAGAAGTAATCCCGGCATTGTACAATTCTATAAACTCATTCTTGTTTTCATCACCGGCAGGATTGAACATAATCTCATTGATGATAACCTGCCCAAAAAGCGGCAGAGCGCTCCATAAAACAGAAACAACACCGATAATCTTGAACAGGATTACTGATACTGAAATACGCTGTATCATATAAGCTTCTATTTTCAATAAAAGAAAATTTATTATGAACTATAATTACTATCTCTTTATTGCAGTTCTCTGCGTCTCTGTACTTGCCCGCTGTCTTTTCTGCGGGTCTCTGTGTTCAAAAACACTACTGTCTGGTAAAAACCTGGTGTTGTGTGAATGAATATGAGATCCCCTCTTAGTCTCCCCCTTAACGACAGGGGAAGAAATACCTTTCCCCTCCTGTATTTAAGGAGGGGTTAGGGGTGGTCTCCTTTCCCTTCTTGATTTAAAAAAATGAGTTATGTAATAGTTAATATTCCCCAATGGTTACAGTAATGTCTATTTTTTGACCACCCCTGTCCCTGCGGGACATCCCCTCCTTAATCCGCCAAAAAGAAGGCGGAGAGGGGAAACCCATCCCACCCTTTTTATCAATAGCAATCCCTTTAGAATTTCACGGAGAATGGGGGAGGACTCTATCCCCCTCCTGTAGTTAAGGAGGGGTAGAGGTGGTCATTCCTCTTTTATCAAAGAGCGATGATAACAGTGTCAAGTCCGCCAACGGCGGATTTAATCATTATTCCAAATAGAATTTAAACACCGTACCTTATTATTCTTGATTTAATTAAACATAGTCGTTTTACTTTTTGCCGGACACTAATGGTTCAAAAATATTAATCAGTCTGAGAAAACATTCTCATAAACGGAAATCGCTGAGCGGTGCGAATCAAAATCGGACCAAGCAGGGCAAATGACAGAATATTTACCCCGATGCCAACAACCGAAAACGAAACTCCTGCAAGCAGAGCGACTCCGGTTTGTTTCAGATTAAAACCGGCCGACGGCGCAGTAGAAACCGTAACAACAATATAATACAAAAAAGAAAGAAATCCACCGCAAAACCCGAGAATGAATACAAGCGCCTTATTGTGATGAAACATTCTTCTCACCAGTGCTCCGCAGATGCCGATACTACCGTACGATACAACTTGTGCCGCCAACATCGGCGGGAATGCCAGCCCTGAACCCCACGGATTAAATGCAGAAAACAAAAACATACTGCAGGCACCGATTATACCGCCATAAAGCATCCCGAAAAAGTATCCCCCCAGAAAAACCGATAACGTCATCAGCTCAACGTTCGGTATCGGCGCCAGTACGAATCCGATAACCACACACAAAGCGGTATACAATCCAATATACGCAGAAACCCGCGCAGATTTATCTCTCATAGAAAAAATGTACAAAAGTCAAACTGAAATGCAAAAGAAAAAATTGCAGAAATTGAAATACAATAGGGCAGAAATAAACGAATATATTAAATATTACTTAAAGAATACTCTACTTGCCGTATACCGACGGGTTTAATTTGTAAATCCGGACGACGTCATAACCTTCCTGATTAGTTTCTTTATAATACAATAAACCATTCCGTATATAGGGCGTATCACCTTGAAATAGATTTGGAATTACACTCACTACTTTTTTAGTTTCCATATCAATGATAAATACTTGTTGAACAATGGAAATAAAAACATTTTTTCCATCTTCCGCATATGCAGAAAAAGCTAATATTATTCTTTGGTCAATGGAAATAAAAACATATTTTCCATCGCATTTGAACATATCAGACTCAGATATAGAATTATCATACTTTCGTTTTTCAGCAGTTTTCCGTACCATTTCTCCAAACACATCCGCATCTCTGTTCGAGCCACCTCTTCCTTTAACTTGATCACGCGCCGTTTTTTCGAAAAAATTAATATCTTTTTCTGTGAATTTCCTTGGAGAAAATGAAATCGTCATTTTTTCATCAAGTTTTTTATCAATATCAAATATATGGATGATTTTATTCGCTAACGTATCAGAAATGAATGTATTTTCCGTATCACTGGTATATAAAACCTTATTTCCCTGCAGATAAACAAAACTACAAGAATTGCTTAATAAATTTGGAGAAATATAAATATAATTCTTATAGCGGATATATTTATCATCGAACTTTAAAAATGAAATAGGGACAAAAGACTTTTCTTCTTCATACGCAATAAGTGAGTATTCCCGTATATTTATATCATTTAATTCAGAAATAGAAACCCTATATATTCTTCTTTTTTCATCAATCGCCATAACATCCCATACCTGATAGTGAGCGTCCTCGGGAACATTTTTTCCTTTTAAATATTTCAATGCCTCAGGAATCATCTCAAAGTGTTTTTTATAAAGCAGTTTATACAGAGGATTATATACGTTATAATATGCAGGATCCATATTTGTCGAACAATACGCCGTTATATACCCTGCCGGCGATAAAAAAGTCGGCGGATTATCCTTAAACTCTCCAGGCCCCTGTCCCTTTCTACCGAGTATTAATTTTCCCCGTCCGTTTTTATCATACACCTTTATTTTCACTTCGTCTGATAAAAATATATCGCCATTTTCTTTTACTTTTATTTGACCGGGACTCACCAGTAAAAAATCACCTTTTGTACCGGACTTTTCATCTCCAAATTCAGAAACAAACGTAAAATAAGGTGATTTCTTAGGCAAGCCACCTGTATTCTGTTCTCCTTCAACTTCGATAAAAATTTGCGGCTCAGCAATGCAATTCATTGTCATTACTGGATATAATAGTGCAGTAACAAGTATTACTGCAATAATGGAGAGTGTTTTATTATTCCTTAATAAATTTTCTGTAAAATAACTTATAGTTGATTTTGTATAATTCTTAAGCTTGATCATTTTATATGCCCTCCGGCTTCGAAATTGATTGATAATCAACGTTCGGTATCGGCGCCAGTACGAATCCGATAACCACACACAAAGCGGTATATATTCCACTATACGCAGAAACCAGCGCAGATTTATCTCTCATAGAAAAAATGTACAAAAGTCAAACGGAAATTCAAAAGAAAAAATTGTAGAAATTGAAATATAATATGGCAGAAATAAATGATTAGAGACCTTTGAAAAAATATGAAATTTTTTACATATAAAAGTAAAACACCTCTTACTCCCCTCTTGATAGGGGAATAAAAGGGGTGTGTAAATTTTTATTTTATGATTAAATCAAAGCTTTCGAATATATTAAATATTACTTAAAGAATACTCTACTTGCCGTATACCGACGGATTTAATTTATAAATCCGGACGACGTAATAACCTTCCTGACCAATTTCTTTATAATACAATAAACCATTCCGTATATAAGGTGTATCACCCTGAAAGAGATTTGGTATTACATTAACTACTTTTTGAGTTTCCATATCAATGATAAATACTTTTTGGACAATGGAAATAAAAACATATTTTCCATCGCATTTGAACATATCAGGCATAGATATAGAATAATTATATTTTTGTTTTTCAGCAGTTTTCCGTACCATTTCTCCAAACACATCCGCATCTCTGTTCGAGCCACCTTTTCTTTTAACTTGATCACGCGCTCCTTTTTCGAAAAAATTAATACTTTGTTCTAAGAATTTCCTTGGAGTAAATGAAATCGTCATTTTTTCATCAAGTTTTTTATCAATATCAAATATATGGATGATTTTATTCGCTAACGTATCAGAAATGAATGTATTTTCCGTATCACTGGTATATAAAACCTTATTTCCCTGCAGATAAACAAAACTGCAAGAGTTGTCTAATAAATTTGGAGAATTATAAACATAATTCTTATAGCGGATATATTTATCATCGAACTTTAAAAATAAAATAGGGACAAAAGACGTTTCTTCTTCATACGCAATAAGTGAGTATTTCTGTATATTTGTTTGATTTGATTCAGAAATAGAAAGCCTATATATTCTTCTTTTTTCATCAATCGCCATAACCTCCAATACCTGATAGTGAGCGCCCTCGGGGACATTTTTTTCTTTTAAATATTTCAATGCCTCGTGAATCATCTCAAAGCGTCTTTTATAAAGCAGTTTATACTGAGGGTTATATACGTTATAATATGGATAATTCATATCATTCGAACACAACGCCGCTATATACCCTGCCGGCGATAAACGCGTCGGCGGATTATCCATAAACTCTCCAGGCCCCTGTCCCTTTCTTCCGAGTATCAATTTTCCCCGCCCGTTTTTGTCATACACCTTTATTTTCACTTCGTCGGATAAAAATATATCGCCATTTTCTTTTACTTTTAATTGACCGGGACTCACCAGTAAAAAATCACCTTTTGTACCAGACTTTTCATCTCCAAATTCAGAAACAAACGTAAAATAAGGTGATTTCTTAGGAATCCCTTTTGTATTCTGTTCTTTTCCGCCAGAAATTTGCGGCTTAGCAAAACATTTAATTGTTTTTACCGGACATAAAAATACAATAATAAGTATTACTGCAACAACGAACGGTGTTTTATTATTCTTTAATAAATTCGCCGTAAAATAATTCATAATTGATTTTGTATAATTCTTAAGCTTGATCATATTATATGCCCTCCGGCTTCGAAATTGATTGATAATCAATAAAAATAAACTATATGTTTAATGATACTTAAGCAGTACATACTATATTTAGCAATTCCGTGTCTCTATCAATAAGAATATCTGTGCGTTACAAGTTTTGTCCGGTCAACTCCGGTAGAATTATAATAATAAAGTAAACAAAATAATGCAAGAAAAATATGCATTATTTCAGAGTTTGAATTGAACGCGGTCTGCTCAATATTTTTCAAAGGAGCAATTATTCAACAGACAACAAAAGGCTTTTCAGGTAATTTCCTTCCGGGTGGCAGACATTAATAGGATGGTCGGGGGCTAAGTGGTGTTTCTGAATGATGCGGACGGTTCGTTGTGCTTCAACAGTCGCTTCAAAGATAACTTTTTGAAAGAGGGAATCATCAATATAATACGAGCAGGAGCAGGTTAACAGCAGACTGTTCGGGGGCATTTTATGCAAAGCTAAGCGGTTAATATCTTTATACCCCCGGCAGGCTTTTATCACATCGTATTTCCGTTTTGCAAAAGCCGGCGGGTCAAGGATAATAATATCATAGTCTAATGGATGCTCCCGCAAAAAGGTGAATACATCGTCTACAAAAAAATTGCACCGAGCTGTATGTTTATTGAGCGAGCAATTTAATTTTGCCAGCTCCATTGCAGATACAGATGAATCAATCAAATCCACAGTTGCGGCATCGTTACCGGCGGCATAGACTGAAAATCCACCGGTGTAGGCAAAGCAGTCCAGAACGCGTTTCCCGCTGGAGAGCGTCCCGATGAGTTTCCGCATCTCCCGCTGATCTAAATAGAACCCCGTCTTCTGCCCGTTTACACTATCTACTAAAAAAGTAAAACCGTTCTCTTTTATCCGTACCTTTTCAGGCGGAGTGCCGTACAATATCCCTTTAACCGGTTTCAGTCCTTCTTCAGACCGGGCAGGCACATCGGATTTTTCATAAATGCATTCGGGATGGAATTGGTCTCTTAAAACATCAATAATCAAAGGTTTCAATTTTTCCATTCCCAGCGTGGCTATTTGAACGACTAACACCGAGTCATATTTATCTATGATTAATCCGGGGAGCAAATCGCCCTCACCATTTACGATTCGGTATGCATTTGTAATTGCGGAGTCAAAAAGCCGATTGCGGAGCTCCATCGCCTGCATAATATGCTGTTTTATCGCCTCTTCCGGTGGTGTATCATTAAATGAAATCATCCGCCCGAAGATTGAAGTCTTTGTATTGCAATACGCACTCCCTAACAAATCGCTTTCGTAACTATATACTGGCAAAACACTGCCATTCTCAAATGCCGGCAAGGGTTCCTGCACAGCGCCTGAAAATATCCAGTGATGTCGGTTGCGGATTGCCTTGTCCCTGCCCTTTTTAAGAGTAATTTTAGGAGTATTCTTTGATTGTTCTATAGTTTCCATTTCTTCTCTTTTGTCTCCGTCTCTATTTTATTGAGCTGATTCTCTTACTCCCGTTCGCATAATTATGGAGCAAAACCTTTGAAAAAATCCACTCAAACGCAAACTATCCGCCTCTTTTTAAAGAGGCGGACTGACCTGTCTCTCCTTAAAATTGCTGTATGATCGGCAGCCGTGGTCCGCCTCTGGCGGATTAAATCAAAGCCCTCATAATATTAGTATACGCTAAATTAGAATGCAATGTCAAGCAGTAAATTGATTCAAATGGAAGAAATTCAAACAAAAAATCCCAAAGCTATCATCTGTGTGCTTCAGGATTTCTCAATGAGCAAGTAGGGAGACCGTTTATTAATAATCTTTATAAACATTGCTTTATGATGAGGAGAGAGTATTATTTAATAATTCAGTCAGCGTTGACTGCTGATAACTCAATGAGTTTAACGTATTCTGAAGTGTTGTATATTGTTTACGGAGTGCTTCGGCGCGAAGTGAAAGTCGCTCTTCATAATTTTTTATCCGTGTATCAATACTGCTGATTTGCCGGTTTACACCTTTCTCGCTTCGGTCTACCGTTCCCCCGGTTGATACAAACCGGTTAAGCAAGGAAACCATTTTACTGCCCAGTCCATTATCACCGACAAACAGATTCGTAACCTGTTCTGTATTATTGGTCAGCTTATCATCAAATTTTTCACTGTTGGTGATAGAAAGCGTTCCGTCACGGGCGATACTAATCCCTATTGACGTGAGGAAAGCTGGAACATTCTCCGGCAATCCTTCAACCTTTCCGGTTACTACACTCCGGAGACTAAACTTCAAGCCGCTGAAGACGACATCACCTGCCAAATCCCCTCGGGTAAAGTTCACCGTATCAACACTCGTCTTTTCATTTAAATATTTAATAACATTGTTGTATTGTTCAATGAACTTTTCTATTCCCGTTCGCGTCCCTTGTGCATCGTTTGCGATAGTAAGGGTAATTGGCTGGTCATCACTACTCTGGACGCGCTGGAGTTTTATTGTTGCGCCGGCAATGGCATCAGTAATTTCGTTTGTGCCTTTGATAATTTCTATGCCATCTAAAACAATTTTAGCATCGAGGTCATCTGTATTTTGAACGAGGAATCCGCCGTTGCCATCGGTTGAAAGTCTCCGGTCACCATTATTCGTGAGATAGCGTAATTTTTGCAAAATATTTGAGCTGTTTACTTCATCGAACATCAGAGCATTTTCAGATCCGGTTTTTGCACTTTTTACCACCAGTCTCATGGTTGAACTGGTATCATGCACAATCGTTGCGGAAACATTCAACTTTGCATTGTTAATTGCATCGCGGAGTTTATTCAAAACTGTTTCGTTCGTATCTCCGGGATCTATATTGACTGATAGAGTAACCGGAGTTCCCGAGCCGACGGCAAGGGTGAAATACTGTATTCCTGATGAAGAAACTGCCAAATCGGTTCCGGACGCAGTAAACTGTTTTGAGAGTGTCGTATCCTGCGCTGCTAACCGTTCAATTTTCAGGTCGTATTTTCCGTTTTCTGCATTGCCGGTCGCAGTTATTGTCGCATAGTTTTCATTGCTTGAAGCGGCGGTCTTTTTGATAAGACTGTTCAGAGCATTGAGGCGGGTGAATCCTTTCGCCGCCTCCACTAACGTATTAAGCTTGGCTTTTAAATCAGTATAGACCGTCAATCGGTGTGAAAGATCATCTTTCTGCGCCTGCAAATCATCTACGGGCTTTCGTTCTTTTGCCAATGTTTGCTGTACTAACTGATCTATACTGCTCGTATATGTAGAACTACTGATTGCTGATATATCCGCCATCGAGGTTCTCCTTTATCAATAGCAACTGCAGTGCAGTCCTTTTTCAATTACGTAATCGGTAAAATCGCTTTGTAACTTTAATTACGATACGGAACATCACTTTTAAAAAATAATGAAACCTATTACTGTCCGGTTAAAATTTGGTAAGGAGGATTAAAACGTAATTCCATTCACAAAACGATTACCTCGCAAGACCGTTAAATATGTGCAACACGCTCCCGTGTATTTTTGCAACACTTCTTCTATAAACAGTATTCATTTTCTGCCATTTTGTGCTTTCATTAGAATGGCATATCATTTGCGTAGATACTCATTAGAGGAAGGAAGGAACAATGAAAAAGACAGGATTTCTAATTTTCATTGCTTTTTATGGAATAGGATGCAGTGATCGTCTAACCGTACCGATGGATACACCGCCGTCAGCGCCAACTGGTTTATACAGCATTACTGGTGACGGAAAAGTTACCCTCTATTGGAATGCGAACCGTGAACCCGACTTGAAACTGTATGCATTGTATACCAGTGACGAACCGAACGGAACTTACGAGCTTGTCGGAACTACCACCCATATTCAATACACCTTTAATATTCCAAACGGAGTAACGAAATATTTAGCCGTCGTCGCTATAGATTATGCCGGGAATGAAAGCGAATTAAGCCGTCAAACGGTATGGGACACTCCGAGACCGGAAGGTCGCCGGCTGTTTGTCTATGCCTTTATGAACGATTCCTTAAAAACAAATTTTGACCGCTGTGGCATTGATTTCAGCGATTATGACGATCAAATGGTGCAATCCCTTGACAACTCATCCAACGATGTATATATAGACAACTATGAAAATGTGATATATCTGAACGCTTTTACCGACGATACCGACATTGCTCAGTTCGGCAAAACTGAAAAATTAAATGACGTTGATTATATCATCCCCGATTCACTTGAATGGGCGGAAAACGGTTATGTGCCGCTGGTCGAAGATTATTCGTATGTCATCTGGACGTATGATAATCACTTTGCTGCAATTCGGGTGCTCGAAGTCTATCCAAATAAGGTCATTTTCGAATGGGCATATCAAACAGACCCCAGCAACCCTCAGCTCAAAATAAGTGCCGGAAACGTATCAAAAGAAAAAGAACGAAAACTAATTATTCATATACCGAAAAAACAATTTACTCCTATCAAATAACGTGCAGAACTTGCGAAGGGAGGAAAAAACTATGAAAGCTATAAAGGTTTTATCACTTCTGCTTACGTTGGCTCTACTGACAACCGGGTGCAATACCGTATACGTCCGGTATCGGCCTGCTCTGGCAGTTACCCACACTCATACTATTGTTGAGCCCGTATATTATCAGGAACAATATCAGCAGTACGATGAATTCTATGATTTGAATTATTGCCCGGATATATGGACTGGGACAACTATTATTATTGGTGGAGTCCCCTGCTACTGGTGCGATTTCTGCCAAATCTGGCATCCGCGCTGCACCGCTTATTTTTGCTATTGCACCCCCGTTGTCGTTTTTCACTATGGATTCTACCGCTTTGGACACTATTATAATCATTGCTTTGACTGGACCTACGACCAATGTTACCAGCCGCAGATAAGCACCTACCGGTTTAAGAGCGGCAATGAAGATTATTCTTATTCAGTGGACGAGAAAAAACGGGAAATGGTTAAGCGCGGAGCCGGAGATACCAGCACTGAACGGGTACGGTATCAGGGGAAAAATGAAAACCACTATACAGTTGATCCGACTCAAATTATGAAAAAGCGAACAGAAAATGGCAAAGATGGTGAGATTCCAGAAAAGGTTAAAACCACTTTGGAAAAAAAGAACGACCAATCTACTGTTGAAACCATTAAAACAATCTTGCGCGATAAATCCGGACAGACAATAGAAAAAACACCGCCTATTGAACTCCCAAAACGGATGGTGATAAAGAAATCCGAAAATGAAACAAAACAAGAGGAAACCTTAAAACCCCGAACGATTCAACCGCCAGCAAATGGCACAAAACAAGAAAAATCCCCACCCAAAACAACGAAAACTATTTCTGATGCAATCCGCTCGGTCATTGGTTCAATAGAGAATCGTACCGTTGAAAAGCCGCGGAAGGATTCCGGTACAACACAACCGCCATCTAAAAACAGCGTCTCAAAACAAAGCGGCGGAACAGCAAAAACCTCAACAAAGAATAGTAATACTTCAACAAAACCGAGAACCGTTATAAAGAAATAACAGAAGCAAATAAACATCCTGTATCAAGAGACCACCGGACCATATACAGGAATATAAGCCGGGGGCGCCTCCCACCCCCGGTTTTTCATTGCTGATGAAAACAGAACCTTTGTACTGTTTTACCGTGGTGTTTACACAAGTTATATAATTTAGAGACAATAGTGGTGTAATAATATAATGTATTGAAGAATGGATAGATGAATTTGAAAAAGGAATTATTTATAACACACCCCTTAATCCCTTCTCCACCGAGTACTCGGGGCTTCTTTTTCAGCAGTCTCTTTACTATTAAATTCGCACAACTTGAATTAACTGAGATACAATTACTTATCTACTAAATAATACTCCACCGTGGTAACGACTCTGATAATTTTCCGTTCAGGGGAATTTCTGTCTCTGTCTGTGATGGAGAAGAGTCCCTGGGAGGCATTCCGAATTTTACCAACTTTACTTCCTGAGTCTTTTGCAAATTTGTCTGCCGCCTCGCGGGCATTTTTTGTCGCCTCTTCTATCATCTCCGGTTTAATCTGGTTTAATTTCGTAAACATAAACTCCGTGGGATACCGATAGTTTTCACTCGACAAAGCGACACCCTTTCCGACCAGAGTACCGGCAGATTCCATCGCTTTTTTTACACCACTAACATTCGATGAATGGAGTGTTACCGTCGCTTCTGAAGTATATCGGTACTTACTTTCTGCTCTCGTCCCATATTGTACTTCTGCCCTCGTGTCAGTAATCGTGGGTACTGAGTACGATATTTCACTTGTATTAAAACCAGACCCGACGAAGAAGTCGGTTATGATTTTCCGCTTCGATTCAACAGCACTCTGCAAAATTGTCAAATCATCACTGGCTTCCTTAAACACAATGGGCCAGATCGCTAAATCGGCATCAACCTCACGCTCTGCCAGACCTTTAACGGATACAAAGCGGTCTGGTGTACGAACATCGCTCAATGCAATTCCGATACAGATCCCTGCTATTATCATCCCCAATGCGATGGCAATACCCCCCAATGCTGAATGTGAAAATGCATTCTTGTCCATAGCAAAAACCTCCTTTTTGAAGAAAACTTCTTATGAAATGTATTAGTAACAAATTATCATATTATTAATCTGAAAACAAGTATTTTTTATGCCCATAGGATGAGAACCAAAGCACTTATTGCCGTAATGATGAATAAAAAAAATGAGGTTATTTAAAAAAAATATTTCTACTTGTTAAAAATTATCTTATATTACAATAATTGAACGGAAGAGCATTGCCGATAATCCAAACAACAGTGCTTTAAATAGACAACGCGATAGATTGAACTTTTTAATAATTTATTTCGTATTATAGTTAAGGAGGTGTAAACCTTGGGACAGGATTTTAGAAATTTTAATATTACCAAGTACCACGGCTCCTACAACATTTTAGGGACGTTGATGATCATTATTCTCATCATCGTTGGCATAATCGTCCTCTATAAATTATTTACCTACGTGAACGACCGACGGAAATGGCACTGGTTTTTGCAATTATGCAAAGAGAAAAATATGAGCCCGAAAGAGGTACTGTATCTCAAAAGTATTGTTACACGGAAGAAGATTTCAAATGTTGATGAACTCTTTGGAGCGATTTATTCATTAAACCTGCCAACACCGATTAAAAAGAAGCTGTTGTGGGAGGATACAGCACCAAGTGGTACAGCCCCTAAATCACCGCGGAGTGGTGCACCCCCGAGTGGAACACCGCGGAAAGTTACACGGTAATATCAGTAGTCTATTCGGCACCCTTTGAAGTATCCGCCTGATACGATCGGATAATTCGGAGAATTCCTTCTCCAAAAAGTAACCATTTTTGTTCTCCAAAACCACTTATTCCGAATAATTCTTCTTTTGTATGAGGGCATTTCAGAACAATCTCTTTTAATACGCTGTCAGAAAAAACCTTAAACGCAGGAACATTTAATAGTTTCGCTTGCGCCCGTCTATAATTCCTCATCCGCTCCATAAGCGCTCTGTCAATATATTCATTGTCTTTTAATTTCATTCGCTTCGGTAGTTCAAGCGGAAAAAACATCTCCCCCTGCATCAGCTTTTTCCCGATTCCGGTTAAATACAGCGTCGGATATGTCCCCATTGTTCGTCTGAGCATTCCCTCCTGCAATAATGTATCAAACACTTTTTTTACTGTACTGATTGACTCACTTTTTAATTTACCGAAGGTCGAGGCACAATGGAGATTGTTTTCTTTCACCCGTTTGGAGGTTATGCCCCGAAGGACATCGGTTAATACCGTCACCCCAAACTTCTCCCGTGTTTCCGCAACACACCGAAGGGTAGTTTTTACAAACGTCGTATGAATCAGCAATTGGTTTACCGACCGTTTCCGGCAATTATCACAGATGCCGCATTCTTCACGATTAAACACCCATCCTACTGTATTATATAAAAAATTCATTCGACAGGCGGAACATACTGCATATTCTTCCATTTCATTCAACTCAATCAAAGCCTGCTGGAATTGTTGAAGGTTCTCCCGTTCACTATTCCACCTTCTTTTAATAAGCTCCTCCTGAATGTACCGGTCTGCGGGGTCGTACAATATCACCGAAAAAAGCTCTCCGATGGTATGAGTGAACAATTGAAATGAACCGATATACTCCTTGATTGACTGCGGCAAGGAGTAATGAATAATAGAGCGAATCGGTATAGAAATCGGCATTTCACTGGAAGGCTGGTCAAGAATCATTACTGCCGCTTTACTGGAGTTAAAGAGTTCCCGGTTCTTTTGGTTATCTTCCGGCAGTAGCCCAACCGTTGCGACAGTGCATTGAATTTTTGTTATATGCTGAAGATATTCAACAAGATATAACGCTTCCTCTTCATCAATGGTAATAATAATCCCTGGCGGAGGGAGTTTATGTATAAGAGAAACTAACTTTGAGTCTTTTGCAGTCCCCAAGCTCACCGCAAGCCGTAACAAGGAAATAAAATTCTCACGTTCTTGAGGAGAAAAAGAATTGCACATCTGAATATATTAATAAATTAGGTCATTACTGTCCGGTTAAAAATCCGGTGTTGTATAATTAAATATGAGATCCCCTCTTGGTCTCTTTTCCCCTCCTGTATTTAAGGAGGGATTAGGGGTGGTCTACCCTCCCTTATCAAATAATGAAAATACCAGACCTGCCCCTCAAGTCAAGTCCGCCAACGGCGAATTTAATCACTATCTCCAATAGAATTTAAACCTTGTACCGTATTACCCTTGATTTAATTGCATAGAATTCATTTACTTTTTACCAGACAATAGTGTGGAATAGTGTATATAAAACTAAAGTAAAATGCAACAATAATTTCGTTATCGTTTAACTCTTTTCAAATATTTTTCAAAATAATGCATTTTTTTATTGACAAATTAAAATTTATTAATTACATTCTCCCAGAAGAAATGCAAGATATATTTCTTTCGGCTCATTTCGGCTCATTTCGGCTCATTTCGGCTCATTTCGGCTCATTTCGGCTCATTTCGGCGTCAGGTCTCTGTGTGGAGGAAGCCGAAAGAAAAAACCATAATAATATTTAATTAAATCATCCATTTTTAAAGAATAATTATAAATCCATTATTTCATACTCATAATTATGAAGAATATTTATAATTTTCTTAAAAATCATATAAACGTGATTTTACGAATAGCGCTTGGTTCAGTATTTCTCTTTGCAGGCGTGGCAAAAATTATTCATCCAGGGGCATTCGTTCAGAATATTAGAAATATATTGGATCTTCTGGTAGATGTTCCTTACAGCTATGCTTTTACGGTTGGTTATATTGTGGTAAGCATAGAAATTATATTGGGCTTGCTTATATTGATATCAAAAAATAGGAAAGTATTATATGCTTCAATGTTTCTTATTTCGGTGTTCTGCTTTATTCTCATTTACAAGATTGCGACGCATGATACAACTACTTGTGGATGTTATGGAAAACTGCTTGTCGTATCTAATCAAAGGGAGCTTGTTAACAATGTGCTTTATTTGGCAATAGCATATTATTTATTATGAGTAAAATGAACAAATCCGATGTAAAATATTTTTTACTTACTATTATCGCGGTGATATGCACGGTATATCTGTTTTCTACCGGGCATCAAAAAACAAAAAGAAATATATCGGCGCAAACCAATTATGACCCATATAAACATTATGATACGTATTTTCAACCCGTTGTATTAAATAACAAAAAAAGCGAAACGCTCCCGGTGCTTAAGAATAAATTACTCTTTATTATGAATAAGAAAAACGATGAATTCATTGATTATATTGAAAATGTCAACAATGGTAAAACATATAAAAATGTGGTGATTTCTATATTAAGTAATGTCATATCAGAATCCCGGAAAAATATCAATATCTACCGTTATGATTATAACTTGTATAGAGAGCGATTTGAATTGGGTGAGAGGGACGATATGACTATATTGATTGATTCCAGCGATAGAATAAAGTTCGTAGAATATTATTTATTACAGAGTCAGGAAATAAGAAAATTACTGGAGAGGTATAGATGAAAATAATAGAATTTTCAAAAATCACTTCGGTATTTATTGTATTATTACTTTTTCTTTTTACAGGTTGTGAAGAGAAAGAGACTTCGGAAATGATTGATAAACAGATTAGGGAGTTTGAAGCATCGTTACCTGTGGAGAATAAGGAGTTGATAAAATCAGCGGATTTAAGTAAATATGAAGCAAAGATGTTGCAATCAATTTATTACAACAAATATGATAGTCTCATATATATTATTGAAGATGAATATCAAAAAATTTTGATTTTTGACACTGATTTTAATTTCAAGAAATCATTTGGCGGGTACGGGCAGGGACCGAATGAATTTAGATATATTAGAGGAATGTGTTTTTTAAAAAACGGGAAGATTGTCATTACAGATGGTCAGATACTGAAAATATTTGACAAAAACCTAAACCTGACTTATCAAAAATGGCCCTTAATTCATATTGGAGGTGAAATAAAAGTAAGAGCAGATTCAAACAATTTGCTTTATTTTAATATGGGACGTGAGAATTTATTCCTTATTATGAACGATAAAGGAGACACTATAAAAACATTCGGCGATTTATTTCCTTATGATAAAATATATATAGCTCATGAAAATAAAGTATCTTACGATATTGATGAAAACAACAATTTATTCTGTGCATTTCAAAATATCCCGGTTATCAGGAAATATAACGATAAACATATACTTGAATATGAGGTTAGTTATGCTGATATTCCTTATGTTAAAAGCAGGTATGCACATTGGAAAAAACAAAAAGAGAGTAAGAGAGATGATTTTAGATTTAAATTGTATAATGAGAATTTGTATGTTGACAATAAGTTTATTTACATTTCGTTTAATAGTATTGTTAAAGATAAAGGTGAATCTCCTTTGTTGGTTTTTGATAAAAATAATGGAAAACTATTAAAAACCTATGATTTTGAAGGAGAGGATGTAGCTCGGTCTATGATAAAATTTGATTTTAGTAATCAACGTATGATATTTTCTTTATATAGACTTAGTATAAATAAATATTACAAGTAAAATATATTTAAGGCATCTGTCTGTAACTAAAAACAATTAAAGAAGGAGAAGTGGTTATGAGAAGAATAACTACAGGAATTGTATTGTTTATTGCATTAATGCTTTGTACGTATTTTTCATACGCACATCACGATCATTGGTGTGAAGCGTCAATTGACTGCGAAGATGGTATATTTGATCCGACTGCTGATTGTGAAGCAAACGGAGATAATGCAGGAAATGAATGTTTTACCTTTGTTGAAGCTTCATACCCAGGATTTTTTATTAATGCATACTGCCCTGGGGATCGTGATCCTCAGTATTGTGATATAAGATAATGACGATATCGCTTATTACTATTATTAATCAATGTATTTTATTGATTTTCAAAGCGGTCGCAAGTAATTATGATATGTAGCATTAACAACCAAAGGAGAACAATATTATGGATAAAAAAAGGATTATCCTGATGGTATGTCTTGCAATTTGTGTCTTATATAATATATCTGCAATTGCATTGAATTACAATCCTACATATCCCGTGGATGGATGGTGTAAATGCACTTATAGCTATCCGAATTGTGAGTATAGAGGTGAGCAATGTTGTAAGGCATACAAGGACGGTTCAACATGTAAATGTGAATATAGAGATTGTAGTGAGCCGCCGCCGGGTGGTAATGAAAAGTGAAATGTAATACAAATACCAGTACAGACAGGTGTCTTAAATATATTTTATTGTAATGTATTTACACTTTTATTTTAATTAGTATTTATTTTTCTCCGTCCCAAGTTGTACTTAGGACGGAATCCGCCAAAATGAAGGCGGACTTTGCTTTGATAAAGAAATCTTCTCGCTCAATAAGATAAGAGAGAGTGTAAAAGCATCCCGCTTAAGCGGGACTATTTTCGTCCCAAGTACAATTGCAAATCCGCCTCTGGAGGACTTGGGATGGAGAAAATAAATTAGTCATTTTATAGCGGGTAATCACGGTTATAATTAAGTTTGTCATTGCATAACTCTAAAAATTCATAAAAAAGATAAAATATTTATATTTTTAAGTCTTTATTATAAAAAGAGAGGAGAAACCTATGAAATTTCCGAACGTATTGAAAATAGTCGCTCTTTGTTTTATTTTCTATTCAATTCTTTATGCTCAGAAAAAAGAAGTAAAGATAGACGATAATCTTATAAAACTCGAGTTTGCCTTTGCAAATGAAGCTTATGGAACGAAGGGGGATTTTTTACTCGAAAATCCACGGTATGTAACCACCACAAGAAATAATGATATTGTGGTTCTTGATAGATATTATATAAAAATATATAACAGCAAAGGGAATGAGAAAAAGATACTGGGGGGAAAAGGGCAGGGACCGGGTGAATTTGAAAATGCCCCTAATATGTATTCAACCAGCCCTTCAGATTACTTTTGTTTTTTGGATATGAATTATTATACTGTCTATGACAATAATTTTAAATTCATTGATAAAAAACTTAGAAGAGGAGATAAAGCCATAGAAAAATTCCTGGAGATGAAGAATCTTATGTATGGTAAAAATGTTTATTCAGGCAGAGAAATGTATTTTATATCGGAACACGAAAAATTATATATGTTTATGCATAGTATAATTGAAAATGATGCTAAAGTATTTATGTGCGTGTTATTGTACGATAATAAAAAAACCGGTGAGATAAAGCCGTTGCTATATGTTACAGACCCTTCCACTAAGACGGTAGATGCTAAAGAAATTAATATTAATAATGTAATAATTAGTCCCGACTGGGGAAATCTTAGCTATGTCCCATTGCCAAACAGATTGATTGCATACTCGAATACTGATGAAGAAGTATTCAAGAATGGCATAGGATATTATAAAATCCATATTATTTCAATAGATGATTTATCGGAAAAAATGGTAATGACAAAAGATTTTATACCTATGAAATATCCTGATGATTTTATTGAAAGTTTTAGAAAACAAAAGACAATTTTATCAAAAGAAACTGAAGAATACATTAAAAAAAGAGTGTATAAACCATATATAATTGAATTAAAAAACGATAGTCTTTATATATTTACTATAAAAATACTTGATATAGATCAAAAAACTAATGACATTTATTGTACTTATGATGTATTTGATTCACGGAACGGTAAATACTTGTCAACTTTTAGGATGAAGAGAATAAATTATATAAGAAACGGCTATGCTTACGTAATAGGAACTCACAAGAACGGATATAATGAAATTCGGGTGTATAAGCTTGACCCGTCTATATATGGAAAAAAGTAAAAAAATCCCTATCTAATCTTAAGTGTTAAGAAGCTTACTAAAGCTAAAATGATTGACACAATCCAGAAGCGGACGACGACAGTAGATTCGGCTATGCCGCGAAATTGGAACGTATGGTGCAGAGGAGCCCGGTAAAAAAACCGCCTCCCGATGCGGGCAATCCCAATTCTGTCCTGCAGGAGCACCGAAACCGCCTCAGCAAGAAATATTCCCCCGGTTATTAAAAAGAGAAATTCTTTCTTCAAGATGATCGCAACGGTGGCAATCAGCCCTCCTATATCTACGGAGAGGTGAGGGGTGGTCTACCCTCCATTATCAAAAAGCGATTCAAGTCCGCCAACGGCAGATTTAATCATTATTCCCAACAGAAGGTAGACCGTGAACGTATTATTCTTGATTTAATTAAATAGAGTCGTTTTACGTTTTACCGGACACTCCTGAAATGAGGTGATTAATAATTCTTTATAATTTTTAACAGTTACTTTTGATATAATTCCTTCTTCATCATTACATAATATTCGGTGTTCAACACTGCATTTTGTTTGGGGGGATACTGTGCAATTTGCTGTTCCGCCTGTTTAATGCGGTCATTCGTCTGCGGATGCGTTGAGAGCCATTTATCAACTTTTGAAGGTGAACGCTGGCTTATACCTTCCAGCTTTTCAAAGAAAGCAATAAATGCTTTGGGGTCGTATCCTAATGCATATAAATACTTAATGCCACACCGATCTGCTTCAAATTCATTCTCCCGTCCGTATTTCAACATTCCCAATCCGCCCAGAATATCAGCAGCCATTTGCTGCAATTGATCGGGATTTTTTCCCAACGCAATCGCTATAAGAATCTGGTAACCATATATTGTTGAAAGTCGTCTAACGCCATGTTTGCAAACCACGTGTCCGACCTCATGCGCCATCACCCCG
>Ga0315291_10002401_pt1 | contig 24574 bp, 24 predicted proteins | sample YL17G12_20_MG_FD_203070 | JGI IMG/M metagenome (GOLD analysis project Ga0315291, IMG submission 203070) | Sediment microbial communities from Yellowstone Lake, YNP, Wyoming, USA - YL17G12_20 | ecosystem: Environmental > Aquatic > Freshwater > Lake > Sediment | place: USA: Wyoming | collected...
AGCCTATCCCCGCAGAGGAGTTCGCCGCGCAATATCCCCCCGCAGAGCGGTGTTGCGGCGGAAATGAGCGCTATAATCTCCACACCCCCTCCGGGAAGGATAAGGTCAAAACCGGCGCGCCTCTGCGTGGGACGATAGAGAAGTCCAAACCGTCCATCCGCTGTGCGGTCATGCCATCCCTCCCCGCAGAGGAGATTGTCATTGATGCCCACCACCAGGGCGTGGGAGAGAAGGACGTCTTTTTCCTGTGGCTCGTCCATACATATCACTCAGGCTGTATCCATTTCTCATAAGCGACAGGAGCGCCGAAACGCCCCGCCCCGGCTTCATATTTTGCCCCGACCGTCTTGGCATAAATGAAGCCGTTCATGTCGCCAATAAGGGAGGTGTGCAAAATCTTGTTTTCGGGATTCGTGTGCATTATGATGTCAATCCTGCCGTTCAGTCCGCGATAGTGCGTAATCGCTCCCTCGGTGACTTTTTCAAGTTTCACATCCCTCTGAAAACGCTCCACCATTTTCAGGGTTTTGCGCCAGGTGCCCTCATTCGGTCCGACAACGGGTTTCCCGTTATACTTCACATTGCGGTCATCATAACAAATGATGCTCAGGATATGGTCGGGGCGGGCATTCAGCCACTTGAGTATCTTATCCCCATGCCCCGCCTCATCACTGTAACTGTAATTAGCATCTAAGAAGGAAAGCCGCCTGACGCCGTCCGGGATATTATCCACACTATTCAGGTATCCGAAAAGAAGACTTCCACCGCCGCTGTGACCCGAAATCTCTATAGTCACATCCTCAACAGGGATATGCCCCCGCACAAATTGTATAAGGGCAGTGAGCAACTTCTCTTTGTCCGGATGTTTCCCCCTCCACGTAGGCCAGCTCCTGCCTTTCGCCTCAAGAAGGGCGACAACGATATTCTCATCCAACACAATCTCCCGGAGCCGCCGCGTCTGTGCGCCGATGTGCTGGATACCGTAATGCCAGTCCAAACCTTGTCGCATCTTCTTCCCCCAGGTCTGACTGATGGTATTCCCATTGGGAAGGGCATAAAGGATAAGGCGCGTGGGCTTTGCAGGGTCAAATCTGTCCACTGACGGGGCGTCGATATATACCTTGACATCGGGCTGGAAAGTGACCGAGGTGACCTGCTCGTCAAGGAATGGGCCTGTCACCGCCCCCCTCAGGTGAATATCCTCCTTTGCCCCAAGATGCCCCGCAAGACACAAAAGAATGAATAATGGAATCAGGCGGTGTTCTCTCCTCATACTATTCCCCTGTATCTTCATGATATACCAAATCGTTAGAGATAATCATACCTTCTTTGCGCTGCGTCAATGAGATTCCAACGGAGAGAACCATTGACAATAGTCCTCAGATAACGCAAAAGGCTGAATATTTCCCGAATGAGTCGTGCATCAAAGAATTAAATTGTATTAATGGGTTGGATGATGACCGCTCACGTGGCAAAACATGAGATTATTGCGGGATTGCGCGCCCTCGGCATCAAAAAGGGGGACATCCTGCTTGCGCACAGCTCCCTCAAGGGCTTTGGATATGTTGACGGGGGCGTGGACACCGTTATCAACGCCCTGCTGGAGACCGTCGGCAATGAGGGAACCGTCATGGTGCCAACCATCACGGGCACACGCGAACATGGACCCGACCTCCCGCCCATCCTTGATGTCCGGAACACCCCCTGCTGGACGGGGCTCATCCCTGAAACGTTCCGCAAACGCCCCGATGCGGTGAGGAGTCTCAACCCCACACATTCTGTGTCAGCCATCGGGGCGCATGTCCCGCTTCTCCTAAACGACCATATAAATTCCCACACCCCGTGCGATGAACACAGTCCCTACCAGAAAAACGCCGCGGCGGGGGGCAAGATTTTATTCCTCGGCGTTGACATGCGCTGTAGCACAACACTTCATGCCTGCGAAGAGATTGCCGCCGTGCCGTATCACCTGCAGAAAAAAGACACACCTTGCGTGGTCATAGACGCCGAAGGTGTCCGGCATGAGGTGGTGAACAGGTTGCATTCCTGGTTCGGTCCGGAGCGCAATTTCCCGGTGATAGAAGATGAGCTCCTGAGGCGTGGGGTATTAAAAAAAGGGCGCATTGGAGATGCCGTCATTGCCGTCATGGATGCCGCCCCCGCCATCGCTTTCGTTGTCGCCCAACTCCGCAAAGACCCGTATTATTTATGCCTGAAGAGATAAAAGTTTATTTGAGTTGACAGACAAAATATTAATTTGACAGGGTGATATCTGAATTTTCCAAAGTGAAACAGGGATATGATTCAGGAGAAAGACCGCATTATCATCGGTGAATTTGCCAAGCGGGTGCGCAGGCGTTGTCCCAATGCACGAATCCGGGCATTTGGTTCACGAGTGCGAGGAGATGCGACCTGGGAATCCGATTTTGATGTCTGTGTAATACTTGATAATCCCATGACCGGAACAGAAGCAATAATTCAGCAATTTGCCTGGGAGGTCGGGTTTGAGCATGGATGTGTCTTTAACTGGCTGCTCTTTTCACAGGAGGAATTGGAAAAAGGACCCCTTTCAGAAAGCGCGCTGATACGGAACATTCTTTGTGAAGGTGTTACCACATGAGCAAGGAGGATATACAGGCATTGGTAACATATCGGCTCGAGCAGGCGAACCAGGCTTTACAAGCGGCCGATGCGTTGATGCCCCTGAGCCTTTATCGCGAAGTGGTCAATAGAGCTTATTATGCCATGTTTTATGCTGTCCTGGCACTCCTGGCGACAAGGAAACAAGAAACATCAAAGCACAGCGGCGCCATAGCCATTTTTGATACGGAATTCGTCAAGACAGGGATTTTTGACAAAGATTTTTCACGATGGCTTCATGAAGCCTTTAATCTTCGCCTTAAATCCGATTATACCCCTTTATTCAACATATCAGAGGAAACCGCCCGTGAAATCCTGGAATGTGCAAAAAAGTTCATGGCAGGCGTCAATACACAATTAAGACCATTATAGAAAAATACCTGTAAGTTTTTTTAGACAGGATTTATCCGCCTGAGGCGGATTAATCCTGTCTATTCAGGATGGTTTATTTTGTTGACCTGACCCCACTCTTTGCCAATAAATACCTTAAAGTTCATTCAGTGAGTCTTTATGGAATCCATTCGTGAAATATACCGCATCGGCGTGGGTCCCTCCAGCAGTCATACAATGGCGCCACGCATCGCCGCTGGAATCTTCCGTCAGAAACACCCCGATGCCGCGCAATATCGCGTCACCCTTTACGGCAGCCTCGCCTCCACAGGACGAGGACACCTGACCGATGTGGCAATCAAGAATGCCTTCGACCCCGCCCCTCTTGAAATCATCTGGGAACCGGAACATGAACTGCCGCTTCACCCACTCGGAATGCTCTTTGAGGCGCTGGATGCCGGCGGGGCAGCCATCTCATCCCATCGCATTTATAGCATTGGCGGCGGAGCCATACTGGAAGAGGGCGCCGAGCCAACCCTGAAATCTGTCTATGACCTGAACACCATGTCAGCCATCATGTCTCACTGTGAAGAGACCGGACAGACCTTCTGGGAGTATGTGGAGACCTGTGAAGGTCGGGAGATATGGAACTTCCTCCAGAGTGTCTGGGAGGCAATGCAGGCGGCTATTGAACGCGGCATCCACGCCGAGGGGGTGCTCCCCGGTCTATTGGGACTGACTCGGAAGGCATGGTCATTCCATCGCAAAACACAAACCGGCGGTCCCCACTTCAGAAGGACAGGACTCACCTCGGCATACTCCCTCGCCGTTGCGGAGGAAAATGCATCCGGCGGGGTCATCGTCACAGCCCCGACCTGCGGCTCCAGCGGTGTCCTCCCCGCCGTACTGCGCTGTCTCCGGGAGACCATCGGGTGCGAGGAGGATGACATCCTGCGCGCCCTCGCCACCGCCGGTCTCATTGGAAACATTGTCAAATACAATGCATCCATCTCCGGTGCGGAGGTTGGCTGCCAGGGGGAAATCGGCACTGCCTGCGCCATGGGAGCCGGCGCCGCAGTTCAAGTCATGGGCGGCACAATCCGCCAGATTGAATACGCCGCAGAAATGGGGCTGGAACACCACCTTGGACTCACATGCGACCCCGTGGCGGGACTTGTCCAGATTCCCTGCATTGAACGAAACGCCTTTGCCGCCACAGGCGCCCTCAATCGCGCGGATTACGCCCTATTTACAGACGGCACCCATCGCATCCCCTTTGATATTGCCGTCTCCGTCATGCGCCAGACAGGTCACGACATCCCTTCCCTCTATCGTGAAACGTCCTCCGGCGGTCTTGCCGCCGCCTACCGCCTCCGCGAAAAAAAATAAACCTCCGTGTCCGACACGTCCGACATGTCCGACTGAGTCAGACTGTGATGAATCTTCTTTTTTTTAGAGTTTCTTAACTTATTTCTGAGGTTCGACAGGTCTGGCGGTGAAGCGTCCCAGCCGGTCAAAGGGTGAGTAATATGGACCACGTTCCTTCCCCTCCAGCTTCAAAAGGGCAATAAGGGCATAACCCGATGTCCTCAGATTAATTACATCGCGGTGTCCAACATTCCATTTCCCGTCATAGCCGTAAAATCCCCCATAAATCTCCTTGTGCTCAGAATTGAGTTCCTGCTGTGTCAGGAGATATTTCGCCCCTTTGAGAGCCGCCTGGAGATACTGCATCTTTCTTGTGACCTCATAGAGGTCTATCAGGAAGTTGGTGCCTGTGGCGGCAGCGGGCGGGACATCTGGTTTCCCAAAACCGCCGTCCAGTCTCTGCTCGGAAATCAGCCAACGCGCATAAGCCTCCGCCCGTCCCAGATATCTCGGTTCACGGTATAAAAGATGTGCGGAAAGAACGCCAATGGTCATGAAGTCATCATTGTGGCGGTGCATCTTCTGCATCCCATCAAACGTGACGCCATCCTCGATATACTCCTCCGCCGCAGCATCATAAATAACCTTGATGCGACCATCAAGCATGATAAATTTCTCCAGGGCATAATCAACAATGAACCGAACGCCTTTTTCAAGGCAAGACCCGTCACCGGTCACACGGTAATAATCAAAAAAATACTGGGCATCGCCGCCATGGAAGGAGCCCTGCAGAAAATCGGGCGCCCTGTCAGAAAAGTAATACTGCCAGGCAGGCCAGCCCTTCTGCATCGCACGCTCCATAAACCACTTGTTAAACATCTTCACCCGCTCAAGATATTCCTGCTCTTTCGTCTCCTCATAAAGCCAGAGCATTGCCATGGCGGCAGTGAGACCGTCACGGGGATAACACCAGGTGCTCTGAGGCGTGTGCTCACCTATGGCGCCGAAGAAACGCGGCTCGCGCGCATCAAGAACCTGAAGCGTCTTGAGATACTCCCCCGCACGCAGGGCGGCATCGAGATACTTCTTATCCTCCGTGCGGTGCCAGGTCATTAGCATCCCCATCGTGGCAACGCCGGTCAGCCAGCTTTCAGAGCGCCATGTGATATTCAGTTCCCTTGCGGAGACCGCACCGGCGAATCTCCCCCTGTTGGCATCGTAATCTCCTGCATTCTGATTGGCAACTATCCAGTCTGCCACACGAATGGCGGCATCGTAAAACAACCGCCGGAACTGGTCATCCAATTCATAAGCCATGGTCATCACCTCAAGGGCAAAATCGGAAAAATGGAAAAAGCCATGAACAAAATCACTGCCCACATACTTCGCAACACGTTCCGCCCCTTCAATAAAAATCTCCGGGTTGCCTCCTATCTTTCGCCCGTTTCATCCGTCGATTGGGGCTTGTGCTTGAGCCATGAGGTATGGGTCAAACCGTATTTCCTGACACGGCTGTTCATACGGTCAACGGAGATGCCGAGCAGGCCGGCTGCCACCTTCTGATTCCAGCCACTGCGCTCTAGCGCCTGACGCGTCAGGTCTTCCTCGAGCTGGTCTATCTGCACGCCCTGCGGGGGCAGAATAATTGTCCCGCCCCTCCCGGGTTCCAGCACAAGACCGCACGAGACAAGGTCTGCCGCCTTTATCTCATCCCCGTGAATCCTGATAACCAGCCGTTCCATGATATTCCGTAGCTCGCGCACATTACCCGACCAGGGATGAGCCATCAGGCGCTCCAGCGCCCTTGCATCCAAGCGCTTGAGAGGCTTATTGTAACGTCTGCAGAAAAATGCGATAAAATAGCGAGCGAGCGGGGCAATATCCTCCCGCCTCTCACGGAGCGGTGGGAGCACAATGGGGTAGATATTCACACGATAATACAGGTCCTCCCGGAAGCGACCCGCCCGCATCTCCTGAAAAAGGTCTTTGTTGGTGGCAAAGAGAAAGCGGCAGTTGACTTTAATCTCCCGCGTGCCGCCCAACCGGATGAATGAACGGTTTTCTATCACCTTCAGAATCTTCCCCTGCGAGGCCCGGGATAACTCTGAAATCTCATCAAGAAATAGCGAGCCGCCAACCGCCAGTTCAAACTTCCCCTTCCTCATCGCTGTTGCACCTGTAAAGGCGCCCTGCTCATGCCCGAAAAGCTCGGACTGTATCAGGTTGTCATCCGGCAGGGCGGCACAGTTGACATCGATGAAAGGACCGGCGCCATGACCACGCAAACGATGCAGCGCCCGGGCAACAAGCTCCTTCCCCACACCCGTCTCTCCCATCAACAGCAACGAAACGCCTTGTGGTGACAGCTCCGCAATCTCCGACTTTATCTTCTTGATTGCCTCGCTCTCGCCGATAAACTCGCTGAACTCATCAACCTGCGCAAGCTGCGCCCTGAGATAAAGGTTCTCATTGATAAGCCTGCTCTGCTCTAAAACCTTTTTTAATCGGAGGACAATCTCCGGACGGTCGGACTCCTTCGTGATGTAATCCGCCGCGCCAAGCTTCATGGAGACAACCGCCGTATCCACCGAATTGATAGAGGTCAGAACCACTATCGGAATCTCAGGGTCGATGCCCTGACGACCGCCCTTCCTGATAATCTCAATCAACTCCAGACCATTCATATCCGGCATCTTCACATCAGTAATGACGAGGTCAAAGGAGATGCGTGCAAGGGAATCGAGGGCCGCCTTTCCGCCAAGGGCGATTTCAACGGCAAAATTATCCACCTCAAGATTCTTCTTCAGCCGCAACGCATACTCCTCATCATCCTCAACAAGGAGTATGGATGGTTTATCTCTCATAATCACTCCTGCTTTTGAACACTGATAGAACCCGTGGGGTTTCTAACCTTTTCAACTTTTCCCCAATATGACTTCCACCTTTTCCGGAACGGGCAGGGTGATGAGGAATTTTGTCCCTTTGCCCACGGCGCTCTCCACGCGAATCTCACCCTTCATATCATCCACAATGTTCTTGGAGATGTAAAGTCCAAGACCTGTCCCCTCATCCCCAAGGGCGCTCGCGCCCCTCATGGTGAAAAATGGTGTGAAAAGGCGTGGGAGCATATTGGGCGGGATGCCCGGTCCTGTATCCTTTATCTCAATCTGGATTGCGCCAGCCTCCTGCCCCGTCCTCAAGAAAAGCCCCCCCTTTCCCCCCATTGCCTGATAGGCATTCAGGATGATGTTGGAAAAAAGCTGAATCATCTTGCTTGGATGGGCGAAAAGGAGAGGAAGATTTTTAGCAAGGTCATACTTTACCTCAACACTGCCGCGTTCATAACGCACAAGGCGGCATGAACGCTCAAGGATGTCATTCACACTCAGGAATTCCTCCCCGCCCTCGCTCGCCTTGACAAATCGCTCCAACCCCAAATCATGCAGGATGCCAAAAAAAAGGTCGACCTGCTCTCGGATGCCGAGGGCAATCGCCCGCACCTCTTCCGGAGAGGTCAGATTTTCCAGCTCCTGGGACTCCTGTTTGATGTTCAAAACCGGCTTTTTAATGTCATGAAGAATATTGGCGCTCACCTGACCCGCTAACGCCAGCCGCTCCAGACGAATCATCTCACGCCGCTTTTCCTCAAGCTCAATCGTTGTGGCGGTGATTACCCGCTCCTGGGCATGCACCCGGCTGAAAAGTGAAACGAGGCTGAGCAGAAGAATGAGAGCAAAGGTAACCGCCACAGCGCGGACACTCAGGATGATATTGTTATTGGGAACGATATACAGATAGCCAAGGATTTCATCCCCCTCGGAGAGGGGCTCGCGAATCAGGTGCTTACTCTTAAGATTGGGTCTCCTGTTCTCCGGCAAAAGATAATAGTAAAAGGGAATGATGACATGCTCTCCGCGCCCCGCCACAACCTTGGTGATGTAAATGTCTTTGATAAAGGGGTTTTTGAGTATGGAGGAGACGAGGGATTCAATTGTGGAAAAGGAAATCCGAATGTCATCATTCGTCTTCAGGATGCGCTCCCTGCCCAGAAGGTCGCGGGCGTTTTCAAAGGCGACACGACGGTCAGAGACAACCCGACGCTCTAAATACAGAAGCACCGCCAGACCCAATATCAGAATAAGCGCCGTCAGACCATAAAGCCATCTGTTTTTGCGATTCATGCCCAATCTTTTGACTTTATCAACCATGACAATCTCACTGATATGACAGGGAAGATTTTTTAGTCAAGTCAACAAAGGGGAAATCGCCCAACTTATGTCCGGTTTTGCGTCTACAAGGCATGCGGGTGCATCATCAATAGAAAGGCCGGGAATGACCTCAGCCATCCCCGGCCCGTTAGTTTCCCTTCTTGACTTGTTATGTCATGTTCTCAGTTTCATCGCGCATATTCAATAGTGCGCGTCTCGCGCAACACGGTTACTTTTATCTGACCCGGATACTCCAGTTCGCTTTCAATCTTTTTTGTTATATCGCGAGCCAGTTTTACACATTCCAGGTCGCTTATCTTATCGGGTTCCACCATGATGCGAATCTCCCTGCCGGCCTGGATGGCATAAGATTTTTCGACGCCTTCAAATGAGGAGGCAATCTCCTCTAATTTTTCCAACCGCTTGATGTAAGATTCAAGGGTTTCCCGTCTGGCGCCCGGACGGGCTGCGCTGATGGCGTCAGCCGCCTGAACAAGCACTGCGATGATTGTCTTCATCTCAACTTCCTGATGATGGGCCGCAATGGCGTGTACAATCGCCGGTGACTCATTATATTTCTTCGCAAGCTCGGCCCCTATCATCGCGTGCGTCCCCTCCATCTCGTATGAAACCGCTTTGCCGACATCATGGAGGAGTCCAGCCCGCTTTGCAAGCTGCTCGTCAACGCGCAGTTCCGATGCCATAACCTGACACAGATTCGCAACCTCAATCACATGTTGTAGCACATTCTGGCCATAACTGGTGCGGTATTTCAGACGTCCGAGGAGTTTGATGAGCTCCGGATGGATGTTGTGGACGCCGGCATCAAAGGCAACCCTTTCACCCATCTCCGTAAGCTGCTCTAAGAGCGCCTTCTCCGTCTTCTCCACAATCTCCTCCACCCGTGCCGGATGGATGCGACCGTCGGAGATAAGCTTCTGGAGTGTCAGACGTGCCACCTCCCGCCGCAATGGGTCAAAACAGGAGAGAACAACCGCCTCGGGGGTATCATCCACAATGATGTTACAGCCGGTGGCAGCCTCGAGGGCGCGTATATTGCGTCCTTCCCGTCCGATGATGCGTCCCTTCATCTCCTCATTGGGGAGGTTAACCACAGAGACCGTTGTTTCACTCACCTGGTCTGTGGAGCAACGTTGGATGGCAAGTGTGATTATCTGCCGCGCCTTCTTTTCCGCCATGTCCTTCGTCTCATTTTCCACGCGGCGAATCAGGATGGCTGCATCCTGCCGGACCTCACTCTCAATAGCATCCAGGAGATTCTGCTTTGCCTGCTCCACCGTCATGCCGGAGATTTCCTCATATTTCCTGAGTTCGGTCTTTTTGACCTCCTCAACCTCCTTGTGACGTGCCTCAAGATCCCTCAACTTGACTTCTATCTGTTGTTCCTTGTTGATGAGTGAGTGGTCGCGTTTCTCAAGAAGTTCAAACTTGTTGTCCAGCATCTCCTCGCGCCGCTGAACCTTCTTCTCTATCCGGTCAAGGTCAACTCTCCGGTGCGCAATTTCCTTTTCAAGAGCCCTTTTGCTTCGGAATAGCTGCTCCTTGGATTCTATCGCGACCGCCTTGAGATTTGCCTGCGCCTCTGTTTCCGCTTTTGCCAGAATCTGCTTGGCTTTTTCAGATGCTGTTCTCAGGTTATGTTGCGCTGCTTTTTTGAACCAGACATAACCGCCAAGAATTCCCACGGACAGCGCTACAAGCGCCGCCCCAAGAATTACTGGCATAAAATATTTTTTCACCTCCTTGACAACAATTCAGTATTTGGCTTTTCCAAATCTTATATCATTACTTAAATTTTCTTCATACCATTCCATTTCGCCTCAAGTCAAGGTTAAAAAGCCTCAAATCTTCATTCGTATAGTCTTTCTCCGCAAGTGAACCCCTCTCATCTCTGGGGTTTCGTCCCCTTTACTCCCCCGAACGCCTTCTTTCTCTTGCGAATAGCGGGGGCGCCGGAAACAAGTATCAATAGTGGGTTGGTCATGATTCGCACCAGTCCATCCCCGATTACCTGAAACATGAATATCATGCCCCGGCGACGCGTATCGGGTATCTTCCTGAGGACAAATACACAACATGCCCGCATGATTGCCGAGAGGACAAACGTGACGTGGTAATTAATGTAGGTCACCCCGAAAATTTCCACATGCATGGATTCAAGACTCTGGGCTATAATCCCGCCCGCAATGGCGCCAACGCCAAGGGCAAGCCCCGAAATTGAGGCAAGTATGGCAAAGAAATAGGCGCGGTTCTCTCTGGGCAGAAGACGGAAAGGCAGATTGAATATGGCAATGTTGAATCCGCTCCATACCAGCCCATTCATCACCGCCTCAAACCAGAGAACTGTCAGGTCATCCGCTGTGATGAAAAGCCAGAAGATGGGAATCGCGGAAATCATGGCGGAGCAGAAAATGACAACCGTCAGGGTGCCGGCTCGGTCTATCACAGGTCCCCAGATGAAGCGCGACATGAAAAAACTGAATACGGTGGCAATCAGGGTGTAGAAAAATATGGACGTGAATGACATCTTCAGATTGACAATCATGTGGGGCGTCCAGAAGGAAATGGCAACGCCGACTGCGGCGTTCCAGAGGGCAAGGGCAAATAAAAGCTGTCGGATGGCAGGGACGGCAAAACTCTTTCTAAGTATCTCTCTCAAGGAGGGAATGGGCGCCGGTCTGTATGGCGGCTCCCACTGGTTCTTGAAAACAAATATGCTCTTCAATCCAAAAAAGGCGGCAACGCCCAGACATAACATCAGATATGCCTCACGCCTGTCCTCGCCAAAACCCTCGCGTATCCGTGAAAAAATGAAGTCCGCACCCAGCGCCACTATTATGAGAACACCGTTCCTGAGGGATATCACGCGTCCCCGCAGCTGGTCCGGTATCAGGTCGCTTATCCAGCTGAGCCATGTGTTGCCGCCCATCTGCCCCATGATGCTGCTCACTGCCAGAAGAAGAATGAAGAGCCAGAGCTTTTGACTCCTCTCTATGGGAAGAGCGATGAGGATGAGAATGAACCAGAAAATCTGCCGCGTGATAAAGGCTGTGGGTATCATGACGCGTTTGCGGGAACCGATGCGGCTCACCATGTAAGCGCCGAGGAGCTGGGACGTTGCGGCAAGGAATGGCAGGGCGTTTATAAGTCCAAGATGAAAAGCGGTGGCGCCAAAAAGGAGCGCCAGGTCAACCAGGAACTTCCCACCCGTCAGGGTGAGCCATATCTGAGAATAAATCCCCTCCTCAAGACTGGCGGCAATGCCTCGGCGCCGTTTGTCCGCCACGGGCGCCTTTGAGGACGGCGGACGAACAAAACCAAAAATAGACCTGCCTGCGATTCTTGATAGGAGGCTCTGGTATGTTGCCATTGAAATAAAATATATTGAAAAAAAGACAATTTACCACAAATCTTAACAAATGTTAGTTAAAACCCCGAAAATACTTCGGTCAAGTTAATTGCCAGCGGGGACATCGCCTCCATGAACGGATATGAAAGAATCCTGAAATCGTTTCGTCAGGAACCCACAGACCGCATCCCAACCTTTGAGCAGTCCGTCTCCGGCTCCGTCATCACGGAAATCCTGGGGAGACCCGCCCTCGGATTCGCAACCGACCTCCACTTCGATGAGGCGCAAGCGCTCTCCCTCGGCGCCCAGGCTTATCAGGAATTCATCGGAAGATTGAAGGAGGATTACAGCGCCTTTGTCGATGCGATTGACATGGACATGGTGTCCGTCCCCTGGCTCCTGTGGGAAAAACCGGCTCAGCGCCTCGATGACTTTTCATTTTTATACAAAACCGAAGACGGCGAATGTATCCGCACCTATGACCCACAATCCCGCACATTCAATATCTCAACGGGCAGCCCGGAAACATCCTCTAAGGAGGATGTCAGGCGCTTCATCAAAAATATCGGAAAAAAAAGGTCGGGCGGAAGCATCCTGCCTGAGGAATATTGGGAGTTTCTTCGCTGGCTCATTGACACCTTTGGACAAAAGCGGTGTGTGGCGGGGACAGGCTATTACGGCATACCGGTGAGCGCCGAATGGCTCATCTTACTTCTTGAAGACCCGGGACTCGTTCGGGATTATCTTGATATCCTGACGGCGCGGGAGATGTGCGTGGCGCGGTTGCAGGCAGAACTCGGCATCCGCGTGATAAACGGCGGCGGCGACCTCGCCTCAAAAAACGGACCCGTCTATTCCCCATCCATCTTCAGGGATTTGTTCCTGCCGGGATTGAAACGAATCATATCCTGTTATCATTCACTCGGCGCATTCTACATTTACCGGACAGATGGCAACATCTGGCAACTGGCGGAACTTCTCCTTTCCGAATCGGGAGCGGACGCCTATGGTGAGATAGATATAGACGCGGGGATGGACCTTGTGGAATTACGCCAGCGGTTCCCGCGGCTTGTCCTGTGGGGAGGTCTTTCCTGCGGCTCACTCCTGCTCAAGGGCACTGATGAACAGATTGTTTCAGAGACGCGGCGTCTGCGTGGCGCTCTTGCCCTATCCGGCGGCTGGATTTTCGGCTCCTCCAACACCCTCCTGCCGGGGACAAATGTCCGCGGTTATCTTGCGGCGCTTAAAGAGTTAAGAACCTGAGCATATTGGCTCGCCGCAGTAATCATTCCTCAACGTCGGGCTCAATATGTATGCAGTCGGATACGGGACACACCGCCGCGCAAAGACCGCATCCCACGCATTTCTCGCGGTCAACATGCGGACGCCTCTTTTTATCCATCTCAATCGCCATGTGCCCGCCATCAAGGCACGCCACATAACACAAACCGCACCTGATGCACTTTTTTACGTCTATTACCGAAAGCCCCTTGGAAATACCGGGGAGCCTGTCATGCGTGGTGATGAATTTCAGCGAATAGCCGATGAAATCCTCCACCTTCTCAAAATTATGCCTCTCCATGAAGGATAAAAGCCCATCCCTCAGATGGTCAATGATGCGAAATCCCTCCTTCATGACCGCCGTGCAGAACTGGACGTTTCGCGCGCCCACGAGGAGAAATTCAACGGCATCCTGCCAGGTGGAGGCGCCGCCCGTGCCGGTAATCTGCATACCCGTGTGGCGGGCAATCTCGGCAATGACGCGAAGCGTTATCGGCTTGATGGCGGGACCGGAAAGACCGCTGTAGCTCGTCATCCCGCCCACATCGGGAATTGGGCGAAGCGTTTCAAGATTGATGCCCATGAGTGAGGGGATGGTGTTGGAGGCGCAGACGGCGTCGCCCCCCGCCGCCTTCACGGCTGATGCGGCTTCGACAATATCCGCAACCTGAGGCGTTAGTTTAATAACCACAGGACAGCGTTTCGCCGCTCCTTTTATCCAGCCGGTGACCTCCCTCACCAGACCGATATCCTGCCCCAGCATGGCTCCGGGCTTGGAGCCCAGCGTCCCCTGCGGACAGCTGAAACTGCACTCGATGGCATCCGCCCCCGCATCCTCCATCATCCACACAAGTTTTTCCCAGTCATCCCGGCAGGAGCCCATAATGCTTCCGATAGTGACCTTTCCAGGGAATTCCTTTTTCAGGGTGGCGATGCGCTCACAGACCTCGTCCGCATGATGCTCACTGATGAGGTCAATATTGCCCATGGCGAAAAGGCGGCGTCCCTCATGCGTGATGCCTGCGAGCATGGGATATTTGAGCGGGACGGGCGTCCCCGGGACGGAGGTGGTTTTCATCACAGCGCCCGCCCAGCCGGCATCGTAGCCGCGGCGGAGCATTTCTATATTATCCGTGGGCGGCGAGGCGGCTAAAACAAACGGGTTCTCAAATGTTATCCCGCAAAAGGTGGTTCGCATATCCGCCATCGTCATCTCTCCTCCAAGTCAATGAAATTCTTGAGTATTTTCAGCCCGACTGACTGGCTTTTTTCCGGGTGAAACTGTGTCCCGAAGATATTTCCACGGCAGATGGCGGAGGCAAATTCAACGGCATAATCCGTTGTGGCGGCGATATCCTCCGCACAATCCGGAACCGCATAATAAGAATGCACAAAATACAAAAACGCACCATCCTCCACACCCCTGAAAATCGGCGCCTGCCGCCGGATGCAAATCTGGTTCCACCCCATGTGTGGCACCTTCAGGTCAGTAACAAACCTCTTCACCTCGCCCGGAAGTATAGAAAGCCCTCCGACGCCCGGCGACTCTTCACTCCTGTCAAACAGAACCTGCATTCCGAGACAGATGCCTAAGAAAGGTTTCTGCGATGCGACGGCGCGCCGGAGCGGCTCCACAAGACCCCGCGACCCCAGTTCCCTCATGGCATCCCCGAACGCCCCGACGCCCGGCAGGACAATCTTGCCGGTGCGGGAAAGAATATCCGGGGAATCCGTTATAACGGTCTCGGCGCCGAGATATTCCATCGCCTTCTGGACACTGCAAAGATTTCCCATGCCGTAATCAATAATCGCTATCATTGCCATATTCCCCTGCGCTCAATTAACGAGCTTTTGATAAGTGTTGAAAAAAATGGCGTCAATAATTATTGCCTTGCCTCCGGCGATTGGCTGCATCTCACAATTTTAGAAGATGCTCCCGAGTGTTCATTCCCTCATCTTTTTATTTAAAGCCATTCTTGACTTGAATTACTAATTTTAATAAGAAAGCCTCATTTACGTATGCGTATTATCTTTATTTAAAACAAACAGATGAGCTTAAAAATCTCAAAATCGTGGAACAGGGATGAATTGATTCTGGTGATGAATTTATATTGCTGTATTCCGTTTGGTCGGCAACATAGTCGCGCTACAGAAGTTATTGACTTGGCGCATGCTCTTGGTCGGACACCAGGCAGCGTTGCTATGAAGCTAAATAATTTTTCATCGCTTGACCCGGAAGAAACTTCCCGTGGTATTCACGGATTAAAAGGAGTAAGCAAATTAGACCGACAGGTATGGGAAGAATTCAATGCCGATTGGGAAAAGATGGCAGTTGAAAGTGAAGAACTATGGCAAAAAACAGTTGTGGTTCATAACCTGGAAAATACTCCGACTAAATCGCTTATACGTTCAAATAAATTACGCTCAAAGCATCGAAATGAAATCATACCTCCCAAATCTGAACATATTGGCCCTACAGATGAAGAGCGATTGGTTCATGTTCGCTTAGCCCAAGATTTTTTCAGACGGACTGTGTTAGCAGCTTATGGCATTCGTTGCTGCATAACTAAAAATCCAGTCCCTCAATTTTTAATTGCTTGCCATATTCTTCCCTGGAGCAAGTTTCCAGAGCATCGAATAAATCCACGAAATGGATTATGCCTTTCCCGTCTTCATGATGCAGCTTTCGATCAGGGATTCATAACATTTGATGAGCAATATCGCCTTATTATTTCTCATGATCTAAAAGAATTTCTTCCCAATGATACTATTAATCAAAATTTTATTACATACGAAGGACACAAAATTAATCTGCCGGATAAATTCAATCCTTCATCAGAATTTCTAAGATATCATCGAGAAAATGTTTTTAGGATATGAATTATGACAACAAAGAACTTTCGATAATCCAGAAAAAGTTCATTGACGTTCAAATAGGTTTTTAAGTAGAATTTTATTTATATGGAGCCAAGAGGAACTAATAGTTACTTATATGAGTGAATTTTATGACTGTTCGTTTTACAGATCATGATATTGAGATGTTCATTCTTGAACCAAAATTTCTTTCAGAAGATTACAAGGCTCAGCTTCAATTAAAAGAAAAGAAGGGACATAAAGAGCGCGAGTTGGATATTGAAGGGATCAATGGCAACCATTTCCGCCTTATCTTGCGTCAGGCAAATGAAAATCCTCTCGATTTTTCCCTGATCCTTGCAATCATACCGCAAGGCACAAATCAATTATTTCGATTGCTACGGTATAATGGCAAAAGTCATCAGCATTCTAATCCCATTGAGGGCAGTCCGCCATTTTACAATTTTCATATCCACCAGGCGACTGAACGCTATCAGGACCTGGGCACGCGCGAAGATACATTCGCCGAAGAAACGGATCAATTTAATGATTTCAATAGCACTTTGAAATGTTTATTAAGGGATTGCGGATTTGTGTTTCCGCAAAATCCCCAATTATCGCTGTTGGATGGATTGGAACCATGAATACCCAAACCATATCAAATGATTTCCGCAAAAAGGTATGCGATAAGATCAGCCTTGAACAGGAAGGCGTCAATCGCTTCCGAGTTTTTGCCCCTTTTCTCTTCGAGGATGGGGATCATCTTGCTATTGTTCTCAAACAGGAAGGTCCCCAATGGCTTCTCAGTGATGAAGGACATACCTATATGCACTTGACTTATGATCTCGAAGAAAAAGACTTTCAGAAAGGCAACCGCCAGAAGATTATTTCAAACGCCCTTTCACTTTTTCAGGTTGAAGACCGAGATGGTGAACTCATATTGCCTGTTCCTGAACAACAATTCGGCGATGCTCTGTATTCCTTTATCCAAGCCCTCTTGAAAATTACGGATGTCTCTTATCTATCTCGCGAAAGAATCATTTCCACATTTTGGGAAGATTTTAAAGCTCTGATTTCTGAAACTGTGCCAGAAAGCCGCCGCACCTTTGACTGGCACGATCAACAGCATGATCCTATGGGTAAATATACTGTGGACTGTCGAATTAATACCATGGCGCGGCCACTTTTTGTTTATGCCTTACTTAACGATGACCACACACGGGATGCAACAATTTCCATGCTTCAGTATGAGAAATGGGGATTGTCCTTTCGAACATTGGCGGTTTTCGAGGACCAAGAAATAATAACTCGTAAGGTACTTGCTCGATTTAGCGATGTATGTGAAAAACAATTTTCTAATCTTGGGGCAAATCGCGGTAGAATCACTCGCTTCTTAACTGGCATTCTTCAAGATAAAGAATAAATTATAATCTACTTCGCGTTTCTCAATATTCAAAGATCGAATTATTGTCCTGATAGGACAATATTAGATGAATTTTGTATTCCTTCGCGAATTAGGGCATGGGCGGGTTTTTCTATCGACTCGGATGAAAAAAATTCACCTTGAATGGGGTCGCGCTCTGTATCGCCCTTTGAAAATTCCTTAAAATACCATTTAGCATTCATGGGATTAACCTTAAAATAAGCATTATTCAGGGAAACAAAAACAGATGTTAATTTTAGGTAATTCATCTATAATGTAAAGAGAAAATTAATATGAATTACAGGTTTCGAGGTTTTGTTTTCCAGGATGATTTAGCTTGATTATACTCATGCGCCTGTGATTTCTTCAGTAGTTATTTTTTTGAATGAACCCCAGGATGATACGTATTTTATTCCATTATAAATGCCGGTGTGGAGGTTTTGACCGTGCCTTATTTTGTTAAACCCGGTAAGGGTGAGGAAAATCCTGAAAAAGAAACGCCGACCGAAGGACCGCCAGCCGGTGCGGATACACAGAAGGTGGCGCTGCCCCCCGGAGAGGGCGCGGTTCGCGTTCCCCCGGAAGATGAGGAAGAAAAGCCGGAAGAGAAGAAATTTGATTACGAACTCATCGAGACGTCCGATAAGCCCGGCTCCATCAAGGTCTTCAAGGTTCATGTGCCCCGGACGGTCTATGATGAGCTCTCGGAAAAAACCCTGAAAGATCTGAAAAAATCGGTCGTCATTGACGGCTTTCGCAAGGGCAAAGCGCCCCATAACCTCATTAAAAGACAATTCCGCAAGGAAATTAACCAGGATGTCATGAATGAACTCGTCCCCAATGTGACAGACCAGATTCTTCAAAAGGAAAACCTCACAAAATTCCTCGACCCTATCCTCGACGAATCTAAGGTGGAGGAAGGACAACCCATTGAACTCACCATCAGCGTGGAAATTATCCCGAAACTCGACCTCAAACATGAAGATTATACCGACCTGACCATCACCGCCGGCGAGCGGAAAATCACCGATGCAATGGTGACCGGAGAACTGGAACGCCTTCAAAAACAAAACGCCGCCATCGAACCAAAGGAGGAAGGCGGGGTTGTGGAGAAGGAGAACCCCATCGTGGCGCATGTCGAGGTCGGGGACGAGCATGGACACAAAATCCCCACCCATTGCGGGCGCGACCGCTTTTTCACGAACCTTGAAACTGCCTTCCCGGAACCCGTGTGGAAGGAACTACTCGGCAAACCCCGCGGCGCAAAGGTCGAGATCGCAATCGATGAAGAACGCAAAAAACCCACCGGTGAAATCATCAGCAAAAAAGAAATCTGGAAGGTCGAAATCGTGGAAATCAAGAAATATACCCTTCCGGCGCTGGATGACGATTTCGCCAAAGACATGGGTAAATTTAATACCCTCGCAGACCTGAAGGTGAAAATCTTTGACGACCTCACCCGCAGTGAAAAGGAACACGCTAAAGAGCATGCCTTTGAGAGCCTGATTGACAAAATCATCGAAAAATCTCCATTTGAACCACCCGCATCTCTTGTGCAATATCAAAAACATGGCATGATAAAAAATGATTTCCAGATCCTGAAACAAATGGGCATACCCGTCTCCAGCCTGCGCATCAGTCCGGAAAAATACATGGAATCCAAACAACAGGATGCGCTAAGGGGCGTGAAGGAATCCTTTATCCTGAGGGAGGTGGCGGTTCATGAAAAGCTGGAGGTCACGGAGGATGACCTGAACGCAGAACTGGAAAAAGAGGCGGTCAGGGTGGGGCGCAAACCCCTCGCCATCCGCGCAAAACTGGAAGCCGATGAGCAACTGGACTCCTTCAAGGATTCCATCCTGACGGAAAAGGTGAAAAAATTCTTGCTTGAGAATAATCACATCTCTTACGAAGAGTATAAAGAAACAGATGAGGGCGCAGGTCATAATGAGTCGTGAGCGGAGCCGCCAACATTCTATCTTGTGTCTTAAGGATTAATATCAATGCAAATGAGCGAAAATAGCTATCCTTTTATTATTCATTCTCCCCACGTGTTGGAGCAAACCGAACGCGGCGAACGTGATTACGACATATTTTCACGCCTGCTGAAGGACAGAATTATTTTCCTCGGCACACCTATCACGGATGATGTCGCCAACCTCATCATCGGACAGATGCTCTTCCTCGAATCGGAAGACCCTGACAAGGATATCAATCTCTACATTAACTCCCCCGGCGGTTACGTCTCCTCAGGACTCGCCATCTACGACACAATACGGTTCATCAAACCCGACGTCTCCACAACTTGCGTCGGGCAGGCAACAAGCATGGGTGCGCTCCTGCTGACTGCAGGCACTAAGGAAAAGCGTTACGCCCTCCCGCATTCACGCATCATGCTGCATCAGCCACTCGGCGGATTCAAATGGGGTCAGGCGACAGATATTGCAATCCATGCCAGGGAAATGATACGCATCAAGAAGGAGATTAACCAGATATTTTCCGAGTGCTGCGGTCAACCGGTAGAGAGAATTGAAAAGGACTCCGAGCGTGAATTCTTCATGTCGGCGTCACAAGCCTGCGAATACGGTCTTATCGACCGCATCATTGAAAGCAAAATCGCCATGGCGCAGGAACTCAAAGGAAAGAAATAAAAAACAGCCCTCTCTTAGAAAGGCGTATTTTCTTCACCCCTCTTTTTTTATCTCAAAGGCGGCGGGATGTGCGATGACGGGCTCAATCTGCCCTTCCTCTCCGCCAACCACACGGAACTCATAAAATCTCAAGTGAATGTCATAGGGTTCAAACGGCTTCCCCGGCGGATTCAGCGCCACGGAAAGCCGGTGCCCTCCACCGCACAAAAGAAGCGGTGAAAAAATCGCCGTGATGACGCCACTTTGTGGACATTCCCGCAACAGGAGAGATTGGGAGGCGGAATCCACGCGCGTTACGCTGACATTATCACGGCTGATTCCCACCACTGCCTCAAGAGCGAGTCCCTGCCGGTTGGCGCTGTAATGAAGCTCAACCTTGAGTGTCTCTCCGGCGTGAACAGTCCACGTCTCGCAACCCGCCCCATCCCTCACGACAACCCTGTTAATCAAAACCTCACCGGAGCCCATCCGCGCAGAGTGGCACACCGTCCCAAATTCCAGATTGAACGGCATCGGCGGCTCCGTCAGGAGCTGGTCGTAGAATTCTCGGATATAATCCTTCACTGCCTCTTCCGGCGAGCCGAAAAACTTAACCCGCCCGCGTTCCAGCCACAAAATCCGCTCACTCACCGCCTTCGCCTGCTCCAGATTGTGCGTCACTAAAAGAATCGTCTTCCCCCGCTTCTTAAACTCAAAAATCTTCCCCGCGGATTTCTCCTGAAACTCGGCGTCGCCCACCGCCATCACTTCATCTAAAAGCAATATGTCGGGGTCAACCTGCACCGCCACTGAAAACCCAAGACGCATCAGCATGCCGGAGGAATAATGCCTGACGGGCATGTGGATGAATCTCTCCAGTCCGGCGAATGCAATAATCTCCTCCACGGCGGCATCAATCTTTGCCTTCGGAAGACCAAGGACGGAGGCATTCAGATAGATATTCTCCATGCCGGTTAAATCCGGGTGAAAACCCGCCCCCAGCTCAAGGAGGGAGGCAACCCTCCCGCGAACGCATATTGAGCCGGATGTGGGTTGTGTAATACCGGAAATGAGTTTCAAAAGGGTGCTTTTGCCGGAGCCATTGGCGCCGATGATTCCAAGCGTGCCCCCCTCCGGTATGGAAAATGTGACATCCTTCAGCGCCCAGACCTCCTCCCTCGGAGCAGGGCGGAACCACTCATGAATCACCATCTCCTTTAAGGAGGTGCTCCGCTTCTTTATGATACGGTAACGCTTGGAAAGATTTTGCGCCTCAATTGAGTTCATGGCACCGCCGCCCATCAGGGCATCCGCAAGTCCTGACGACCCGCATGATTTTATACAGAAAGGTCATAAAAAGTGGCAGAAATAAAAATGGAGCGGGAAACGGGACTTGAACCCGCGACATCGACCTTGGCAAGGTCGCGCTCTACCAACTGAGCTATTCCCGCTCAACAATTACCCTTATAAACGAAACCCGATTTTCCTATACCCCTTTATCACCTCCTCATGTCAAGAATAAAAATGATTGTTTCTCTTGTTTTGCGCCCCGTGGCTGATTTTTCTTTACGTGCGTCCCGACCTTCCCTATGATTTGCCTCATTAATTTTCATGAGTTTCGCAGCCTGAAGCCCTTTTCTTTTTCCGGGGAGGACTATGAAACAACACCCTTCCGCCATCATCTCGCCTGAGGCGCAGATTGATGATGATGTGACCATCGGTCCCTTTACCATCATTGAAGGACCTGTGCGCATCGCCTCCGGCACGGTAATCATGTCCCACGTTCACATCAGCGCTCACACCGAAATCGGGCACAACAATATCATCCACATGGGAGCGGTCATTGGCAACATCCCTCAGCATCTCGGTTTCAAAGATTGCGTCTCCCACACTCGCATCGGCGACCGGAACATCATTCGCGAATATGTCACAATCCACCGCTCCTGGGAGGAGGGGAAGGCAACCATTATCGGGAATGAAAATTTCCTGATGGCGCTCTCTCACGTGGCGCATGATTGCCAACTCGGTAATCACATCGTCATGGCGAATGGGGCGCTCCTGGGTGGACATGTCACCGTAGAGGACAACGCCTTCCTATCAGGAAACACCGTCTTTCACCAGTTTGTCCGCATCGGGCGACTCGCCATGATATCCGGTCTGACAGGCATCGGCAAGGACGTCCCGCCATTCTGCATCGCCGCCGGACGCTCCCAAATCTGCGGTGTCAATATTGTCGGTCTTCGGAGGGCAGGTATCCCTCAGGATAGACGCACGGAGATTCGCAATGCATTCAAGACCCTCTACCGCAGCGGGCTCAATGTCCCATCCGCCCTGAGGGAGATTGAGAGGGGAAATCCCTGTGAAGAGGTGCGCCAGTTCGTGGAGTTCATTAAAAACTCAAAAAGGGGCATCTGTCGCGCCGTCAGCAATAAGGAAGATGAAACGGATACCCGACCGGAATCGTGAGTTCATCGCACTCGCTCCCCCGGCATTTTTCTTCCCTCATATCACGGATGCGGTATATCCATCCGTTCCACAATACAATGCTCTAAATAGACAACGGTGCCATTTTGGGTCTGCGGGTGCGCCGGGTCGTCAAGGGCGATGATGTCAAAGGCGCACTTCACACTCAGGGCGGCGGGCGAGGGTATCAAATAAACCTCATAGGAGCGTGAATTGCCCGCCACAGGAATGATATCCGCTGTCCCGCGCGGCTCAAGGGAGATGTCCGTGGCGGTCTGAAAATTCTCCGTGTAAAGCCGCAGACGCACCTTCGGCATGGTGAGAGGCTGGCTGTTGTTCGTGGCAACGGTGAAGGTGGCGCGGTAGAGCTTATTGGAACTGGCGGGTATCTCAGGCGTTGCAAAAGGGGATTCCCAGAAGCCGAAATTATTGGTGGTGTCATTCACGGTGATGGCGAGCCTTCCCCTTCCGCCGTCATAGGTATAGACCGGTGCGGTAAATCCGCTGCCGGACATATCCTTTCCCGTCCAGCCCTCCGCACTCTGGTCAAACGTATAATTCCTCATGACCTCAACCTTGCTGAAGTCCGCCTGTGAAAAAACGTCAATTGTGAGATAATGTAGATAGACCTCCGCATTCACGGAATCCTCAGTGTCATGGATATGTATCAGGTCAAAGAAGACGCCAAGGGGACGGGTCGCCCCATCCGCTGCGGCAATCTGCGAGGGATAAAAATAAAGGGGATAAATGAGCGGCGTGCGCGTGGGCGAGGCGTCGCCCTGTCCCTGGCTTATAATATCAAAACTGGCGCTTTCCTGAAAATCACTCAGGGCGGAGCGTAAGCGGAGACGGGGAATCGCGCGCCGGGTGTCCATGTTGGAGCTTATGGCAAAGGAGACCTGATACACACGTTCCGCCAGAAGGGGCGTGTGAAAACCGCTCTCAAAATATCCAAACGTGTTGGAATCAACGGGGGCAAGGGCGAGAACTCCCCCCGACTCTGAATGACGCGGGGCGGAAAATGGAAAATCTGAAATATCGGTCGGCACAAATGACCACCCCTGGGCGCCATCCTCGAAATCATAATCCGTTAAACTCAAATCGTGGAGAAATCCCCCATCAACCGTTGCATCAGAGGACTCCATCACCACGCCGGCGCCGGACTCGACGGCGGCGCGAACCTCAAATTGCCCGGATGCCGCGCTGAAGGCTCCACCCGCCGCATCAACACTGTAAAATTCCAGCACCATGGCGCCCTCGGATGCCGCCTCATTACCCACCCATAATAGAACGGCAAGGAAAAAGAGAAAAAGATTAACAATTGTCTTCCGCATCTTCCACATATCCCTCGCCTTCAAAAATTCAAAATCACGCTTACCACAAAGACGCGAAAACACAAAGTGCAAATCTCGCCTTTGAGTCTTTGCGGCTTCGTGGTAAAATATAGTTCATGCTTGACCCGTTCATATAGTTCTTTTATAAAATACCCATTATGTTTCGGGCAATATGAAACATCTGTTAAAAAATGTAGAAGGAGGACTTATTATGGCTCACAAAATAACGGACGCCTGTATTGCCTGCGGAAGCTGTGTGGATGTATGCCCGGTGGAGGCAATTAGCGAGGGCGACCCTATTTACCAGATTGACCCGGAAGTCTGCACTGACTGCGGAGCATGTGTGGAACAATGCCCCGTGGAGGCTATTCAGCCTGAGTAAGAGACCGATAAGATGATTGCCCGGCCGTCCCCAACGGGGTTGCTTACGCGCCATAGCTTCAGCGACGGAGCGCGGCCTCTTCTTTTTCAATCCGCAATGTTATCCGTCAGCCCCTTCAGGGTCTCCGGCTTGTCCCTCTCCACATACTTGCTCTGACCATCCGTGCCGGTCACATTTTCATATACGCCCTCATCGCGCCGCACCAGCTTGGTAAACCCCAGCTCCTTATACTTGGAATCCGTGACAGGTGTCGAGACATGAACCAGCGGTATGAGACGTCTCACCGGACAGC
>Ga0315291_10002402_pt1 | contig 24571 bp, 15 predicted proteins | sample YL17G12_20_MG_FD_203070 | JGI IMG/M metagenome (GOLD analysis project Ga0315291, IMG submission 203070) | Sediment microbial communities from Yellowstone Lake, YNP, Wyoming, USA - YL17G12_20 | ecosystem: Environmental > Aquatic > Freshwater > Lake > Sediment | place: USA: Wyoming | collected...
CGGCGCCGGTCCCGCCATCGCCGTTCATATACGCCCCGACGATGACATCATCGTAACCGTCTCCGTCCACGTCGCCGGCGCCCGAAACCGTTGCCCCGAAATAATTGCTCGCGGCGGCCCCGGTGAGGGTCACGTCCGAGGCGCTATCCAGGCCCGATCCGCCGAAGTAGATATACGCCCTTCCCGCATCGATACCGCCGGCGTCGTTGCCGGCCGCTCCCACGGCCACATCATCATATCCGTCGCCGTTCACATCCCCGGCGCCGGCCACCATTCCGAAATAATCGTTCCAGGCCGCGCCCGTGAATGTGACGTCAGCGGCGCTGTCCATGGACGCTCCCCCTAGAAAGAGATACGCCCTTCCGGTGTAATCACCGTGGGCCTTGTTGCCGTACGCCCCGACCATCACGTCGCCGTACCCGTCGCCGTCGACGTCGCCGGCCCCGGCCACCGAGAACCCGAAATGCTCTTCCGCGGCGGCTCCGGTGAGGACCACGTCCGCGATGGCGTCCATGCCCGGCCCGCCATAATAGATGTAGGCCCGGCCGGCATCGTTGCCGCCCGCCCTGTTGTAAGGCGCGCCCACCAGCACATCATCATACCCGTCCCCGTTCACGTCGCCGGCACCCGATACCGACGAGCCGAAAGAATCCTGGTTGACCGCACCGGCGAGGGTCACGTCCGCAGTATTGTCCATGCCGGCTCCGCCATAATAGATATAAGCCCGGCCTTCGTGGTCCGTGCCGGCATAGTCGGCACCCGCTATGACATCGTCATACCCGTCGCCATTCACATCCCCGGCCGCGTCAAGGGAGCAGCCGAGATGGTCGTTGTTGGCGCCGCCGGTCATCACCACGTCCGCCGTGGCGTTCGTCACCGCCCCGCCGTAGTAGATGTACACCCTGCCCGCGTTGAATGCCCCTGCGCTGTTCGTGAAAGCGCCGACCAGGACGTCGTCATATCCGTCCCCGTTCACGTCAGCGGCGCCCGACACGGCGTTGCCGTAATTGTCGTTTGCGGCCTCCCCCGTGTAGCTGGCCATCTGGGCCAGGCCGGCCCAGCGCCCGCTGCAGTCGATCTCGACAGTGGCGTTCTGCACGGTGGCGCTTTTCGGTATCCGCACCGTTGTGCCGTTCGAGCCGCCCGCCGCGCCGAACTGCGTGTTCCATTTCACCATTTTGTTTGCAAATGCCTCCTGCTTGCCAAATCCTCCATAATCGGTTCCTTTGAACTCCCAGAGGATCGTGCCGTTCAACAGGACTGACACGTTCTCGGGGGATTCCGGGCTGCCGGCATCGGGCGATACGCTGGAGACCTTCATTGTTGCGTTCAGAATGCGGCATTCGGCCGGGAGCGTGATGTTGACCATATCCGAATATGACGGTGCTCCGAATTTGGCGAGATGCTCGGGCGTCCCGTCTTCGAAGACGGTCACATTCCCCGCAATAGCGGAAGATGCGGATATGATGAAGACCATTGTTGCGATGAGGACTTTTCCCAACCGACCCCCCCCAGCTCATAATATAGCCATGTCAGTACTAATAATCATATCGTTCACCGCACCGTCAACGTCATCCCTTCCCGTGCCTCTCGGCCGGCGGGCCTGCTCCTCCTAACCCCTCACGGTCTCCACCCTCGAAGCCCCGTTCTCCTTGACCACGCGGAAGACGTGGTCGGCGAAGCTTTCGAGCTCGCGCTCGTGGGATACGATGATGAGCTGGGGGGCCCTAAGCTCCCTCAGAACATCGCGCACCTTCGAGAGCTGCTCGGTGCTGAAGCCATCCGTGGGCTCGTCGAGGATGAGCAGATTGCCCTGGTCCACGCCCGAGACCTCTTTCACCATGTGGTTCAGGGCCAGCCGGTAGGCCAGCGCCACGGATGTCTTTTCGCCCCCGGACAGGGACCAGAGGTCCAGCTCGTAGCCGCCCTGGTTGACTACCGGGGCAAAGTCCTCGTCGATTGTGACGTCCAATTCGGTGCCCTCGACGAGCATCCCGAACCATTTACGGAAAAGGCAGTCGAACTGGTAGTTGATGTGCGAAAGCACGTGCCGCTCGATGGATTCCAGAGCCGGGCCGAAGAACTCCGAAAGCCAGGCGGCGCCCTCGCGGCAGCGTACGAGTTCGGCGAGCCGGGCCTCCTTGGCCCTGATATCGGAGGAGGTCCGGGCCATTTCGGCGGCCGCCTCTTCCTGCTGCACCCTGATCTTTCCGATGGTGCCCTGGATGATCCCGAGCAGTGTCAACATATTGTTCTTTTGCTCCTTCTTGGCCCGGAAAACCTCCTCGTCATATTGTTCGTCGAGCCGCTTCTGCTCCTCCACTGCATTCCGTAGTGACTCTTTTGCGCCCTCGAGCTCCCGGCTCCTGGTCACAAGCTGCTTTTCGAGCTGCCACTTCCCGGCGAGCCGGCCCTCCAGGTTCGAGAACTCGGCCCGGCGGTTCTCCCATTCCTCGCGATGCGCCCGGAGCTTCTGGGCCTCCTTGCCGACGTCCTTTTCCCTGCGCTCCGCCTCTGCCCTTGCGAGCTCCGAGACGAGGTGCTCCCTGCTTTTGGCCAGATCCCGAGCGCCCTCAAGCTCCTGCCTGAGCCCTTTCATCTCGCCTTCCAGATTGCGAAGCTCCGATTGGCATTCCTCGAGCTCGTCGAGTCGCTTGCGGCAGGCAAGGACCTTTCCGGCGCGCAATTCCAGCTTGCCGGAGAGCTTCTCCCGCTCCTGGCCGCACTCCTCCAGCTTCCGGTCGATGTCCGAGATGACCTTCCGCATGTGGGCAGCGGAAAGCTCCTGGCCGCACTTGGGGCATTTCTTGCCCTTTTCGAGTCCGCGAAAGGCACGCTTTTCCTCCTTCAGCTCCCCGACCTTTGATTCAACGGATTCGATCTTCTCGCGGAGCTTTGCCTCCTCGGACTGGTGGGTCTCGAGGCTCTTTCGGACCGACCCCACCTGTTCGACCTCTGGCGCCAGCTCCTGGACGCGCATCTGGGCCCTTTCGAGGAGCTTTTCCCTCTCTTCCGATCTTGCACGTTCCCGATCGGCGTTCTCCAGGATCTGGCGCAGCTTCGCGAGCCGGACCTCGAGGTCCTGGTTCTCCCTGAGCGTTTCCTCGAGCTTTTCCAGAGTGTCCGCAAGCTTCTGGTCCTCGGCCAGGTGCGCCTTGAGCGCCTCCAGCCTTTTTTCGTCCCCGCTCATCGCGGTCAGCGATTCTTCGGCGGAGGCCTGGTCGCGCTCGAGCTGTTCGACCCGGTCCTTGTACCTGCTCCATTCGGCCCAGAGCTTATCGCGGCGCTCGCGGAGTTGCTCCAGCTTTTTGACCTCCTCCTCGAGCCTTTCGAGGAGGGGACGAATCTCGCCGAGCTCGGATTCGTTTCGTGCCAGTTCCAGGGCGTGCTTCTCCCTGGCCGCTTCGCGGTCTTCGAGGGCCGCCATGAGCTTCTCCAGCTCCTGCGCCACGTCCTCGAGCACCGACGAGCGGCTCCGGAAATGACGAACCGCTAGTTCGGCGTTCTCGCGCGCTAGTTTGTATTCTTCGATGCGGAATGCCTTTCGCAGTGTCTGGATGCGGTCGTCCTCCTTCATGCGCAGGATCTCCTTCATTTCTTCCTGCGGCGTGAATACGGCGTAACGGAAGATCACGGACGAGGCCCGGGCGCCGGGCGGCTCGTTGAAGCCGAGTATGTCCAGGACCTTCCGGCGCATCTCCGAAGGGGCGTATTCGGTGAACCCGCCGTCGACGAGGACCTTGCACTTCCCGGAGCCGGTCCGGTTCAGCTCCCGGTGGAACGAGTATTCCTTGCCGGCGACCTCGACGTCGAGGCGGACCCAGCCGTCCTTTTCGTCGCCGCGCAGGTAGAAGTCCTTCTTCTTGCGGGTCTCGCCCTCGGCCGGCCCGAAGAGCGCAAGCTCGATGGCGTAGAGGATTGTCGACTTGCCGGTGCCTATGTCCCCCGAGAACAGCAGTATGCCGCCGGGGAACTCGACCTCCGCTTCCTTGTAGCTGCGGATGTTCTTCATGGCCAGGCGTTTCAGCAGCATGTCATCCCACCATCCGGTCTGGCCCCGTCCGCGGCATTCACTCCAGCCTCAGCTGGCGGCCGCGGCCGCCCCGTCTGGACACTCTTTCGGGCCCCGCCTCTTCTTTCCTTTCTATGACCTTGACCGGTTCTTCCCCTTGCGCTTCGACAATTTTCTCAAAAGCCTCCGTTTTCCTTTCCGCCGCATCACCGCCGGCGTGCCCGAACAGCACCTGCTCCGTCACCTTGATGATGAATGATTCGTGGTCGGCTTTCGTCCCGCCCTTTTGCTCCTCCCGGAGGGCTCCGAGCAACTGGCGGGCCCGGAGCAATCCCATATCCCCCTTCAACCCGTCCATCTTTGAAGGGTGGTTGGCCAAATTCTCGCGCAAAAGCTTGGTCTCGATCTCCAAGCGGCCCTCTTCGCCTTCGACACGTATCTGCGCCCTTTCCCTGGTCGACAGCCCTCCGCGGGAAACATAGACCGTGAACGCCCCGTCCTGGGAGAGCTGTTTGCGGACCTCTTCGGTGTCGATATCGGATGCCTTTCCCGTCGAAAGCTCGCCCTTGACCTTGACCAGCACGATGGCGTCCTCGGCCTTGGCCTGCTCCGCCTTCTGCCTGAGCTCGCGGTTGACGTCCTCGGGAGCGCGGTCCTGCGCGTCGATCTCGATGAGCCGCGTTTTTCTCGTTGGGAGCTCCCTGAAATCGAGCACGGGCCCTTTTCCGGGGACCAGCTCCACGATGTAAAAGCCCCGAGGGCCCTTGCTTTCGAGGTCGCGGTAGCCGTCGCCGAAAAGCGGCCCCGGATAGACGACGAGCCCCCAGCCCGGAATTTCGGCGCTCATCCGCTCGTGCACGTGGCCGCCGGCGTAGTAGTCGAAGCCCTTCGGAAGCAGCGACGCAGGCATCGACTCGGACATCTCTGCAAGCTCGCGCGGCTTGAGCTCGGTGATGGCGCCGTGGAAGCAGAAGACCTTCCGGCCCGGAAGCTTGACCACTTCGGAGGCGTCCAGCTTTTCGTAGTAGCTGAAGTCGAGCCCCAGTTTTCGTCCGGAAAGGCCGGCCAGGACCGTGCCCGTTCTTTCGTCGACGGTCCCCTCCAAAACGACAGCCCCATCCTCGCTCACCGAGGCGCGGGCGATCTTGTCGAAGACGCCGGCGCTGTGCAGGACATCGACGATGGAACGCTCGGCGGCGCTGAAATCGTGGCTGCCGTAGATGATATAGACCGGGATGCCTGATTCTATCACGTGGCGCAGGCGCGCCGTCGCCCGCTCGACCACGCCCAGGTCCGGGAGGCTCGTGTGGAACAGGTCGCCGCAGATGAGCGCGAAGTCCAGTTTCTCCGCAACGCAGATGTCGAGCGTTTTGAGGAACGCTTCCAGATTGGCCTCGCGCAGGCGGGGCTCTCGGAACGCCCCGAGATGGACATCGGCCAGGTGAGCGAAGCGGACCATTCGGACCTCGGGCACAAATCAGGGTCCGGATATATTTAAACTTGGAGGGTGGGTGGGTGAAAGGGCTCCAGGCCGTCAAAAAAGCCAGTGCGGCCATCGAGGGGGTTCTCGAGAGCCTCAGGATATCCGGGACCCTCTCCTTTTCACGATCAAATAACCCCCGATACACGCCGCGGCCACGACCACGAGCGCCAATATTGGAACCATTGGCGTCGAATGCTCTGCGGTCTGACCTCCGGCTTCCCGCTTTTTCAACGGGTGGTCCGAGAGGTCCAGCTGGATGTCGCCCATCGGGTCCACCCAGTGAATCCCGGAAATATTCTGGTACCCGTCTTTTGAAATGGTCCAGAGGAACGAACCATGATGGATTACGACCGAGAATGTCCCGTCCATTGCCGTTTTCGTGGTGCAGGTCGTGCCGTCCGATGCTATCAGCTCGACCGTGGCGCCCTCGACTGGAATTTGTTTTGCATCGAGCACCGTTCCGGTCACCTTTCCCGTGTCCACCACTGTGATGGAGACCTTGTCGGTGCCTAGATTGCCGGCCAGGTCGGCTACTTTCAGGACGACTTCGTAAACGCCCCCCTTGTCGAAGACGAACCGGTCCGTCATTTCTTCAAGGCGCTTTGTTTTCCCATCGTAGACAAATGTCCAGGAATATGTCTCTATCCCGACGTTGTCGGTGGACAGCGACCCGTTCAGCTCGACCTCGGTTCCGACCGGGACCGTTTGGTCCCGTCCGGCATCCGCGACCGGCGGCGTTATGTCCTTGACGATTATCTGCAAGGTGTCCCGGCCCCAGTTCCCGGCGGCGTCCGAAACATTCAGCGTCACGACGAAGACGCCAGGACGGTTGAACCGGTATTGCGGTATCCTATCCCGAAGGACGATCGTATCCCCGTCCACGAATGTCCAGGCATAATTCACTATCCCGACGTTGTCAGAACATCCGCTTCCATCCAGAGTCACCAGGGTCCTCTCGTCAACGCTCTGGTCCGGGCCGGCATCGGCAACCGGCGACCTTGTGTCGTTGACGGTGACGGACAGCACATCGGAATCCCAGCGACCGGAGGCATCGGAGACCGTCAGCGTTATGACGAAAATGCCGGGATTGTCGAACTTGTATATTGGTTGGGGACCGTAGAGCGTGACCGGCATTTTATCTGTGAATGTCCAGGTGAAGTTGACGATCCCGACGTTGTCCGAGCTGCCGCTTGCGTCGAAGACCATCAGGTGCCCTTCGTCAACGGCCCGGTCGGGACCGCCATCGGCAACGGGGGCCGTCGTGTCCAAAACGGTGACGGTCATCGTACCGGTGGCCCGGTTGCCGGCCGCATCCTTGGCCGTCAGCGTCACGACAAAGGTTCCGGCATTGTCGAACCTGTAAGTGGGCCGGGGACCGTAGAGCGTAACCGGGATTTCATCCTGGAATGTCCAGGTATGATTGACCACTCCGACGTTATCCGAGCTGGCGCTGCCGTCGAACGTCACCAGCGTCCCCTGGTCAACGGACCGGTCCGGGCCCGCGTTGGCCACGGGCCTGGTCCTGTCGACCACGTTTATCGTCACATTATCGGCGCCCCAGAGGCCGACCGCGTCCGTCACCTTCAGCGTGACAACGAAGGCCCCAGGACCGGAGAACCTGTATGACGGTTTGACCCCGCCAAGGGTGACCGGGATGCCGTCTTGGAACGTCCAGGTGTAGTTCACGATACCGAACTCGTCGGAACTCCCGCTCCCGTCGAACCTCACCAGGGCGCCTTCATCGACCGTCTGATCGATGCCGGCGTCTGCCCTCGGTGGTTCCGTTTTCTGCCAAATGAAGAACGGATATGAGAGGTTATCGGCGATGGACCAAACATCGGTGAAATTCCATCCTGCATCGGTGAAGGTGACGCGCCGCTTCATATCAGCCGTGGTCTTCCCGGTCCCTCCCGAGCTCGAGGGTTGTCCGGAGGTGCTTACATCCCAGAAACTAGTTGTCACCGTGCCATCATTGTCCGCCACGAGCCCGCCGGTGGTATATCCTTTCACGAATCCCGCGGCATACGAGTTGGCCACGATGTAATCGTTGTGTCCCACGAGCCCGCCGGCCTGATTGGTTCCGGTCACATTCACCCTGGCATACGAGTTGTTCACCAAGTAATCGCTGTATCCCACGAGCCCGCCGATATCTAGACCGTTTCCGGCATTCACCTCTCCCAGGGCACACGAGCATTCCACTGTCCGGGTGTTGAATCCAACCAGCCCTCCAACATATCGACTGGAAAACGTGGTCACATTTACCATCGCATACGAGTATCTCACCGTCCCATAATTCCACCCGACGAGCCCGCCGATGCAATCGGAGTGTCCGACCACGAATCCTTTGGCATGCGAGCGATTCACGGTGCTTTTCAAAGCATTGTATCCCACGAGCCCGCCGGTGTAGGTAAATCCGGTCACGGTGCCGGCAGCATATGAATCGTCCACTACCCCGCCCTTATTGTATCCTACGAGCCCGCCGACAATGTAGTATCCCGACACATAGATATCGGATAGTCCGGTGTTTTTTATAGTTCCACCCTCATTAAATCCAAACATGCCTACAAATAAAGCGTAGGAGGTGTTTACCTTGAGGTGGGATATGGTATGGTTGCCGCCGTCGAACTCCGCCGCGAGATACGGGATGCACAATTCCGGGGCCGTGGCGAGGTCGATATCGGCATCAAGCCGGAACCTGTATCCTGCAACACCGGCAAAACCCATAAGATCCTTCATCCCCTGAACGCCGCCGATCTCGTAATGATCGCCAGCGGGGACAAGACTCGTGCTGTAGTCCGAAATGTCCAAGGATGAATTATGAGAGAGCCAATCCTGAAACTGTGCATCGTATAGGCCGCCGAGCGTTGTGCCGCGGCTTCCTTTGATCAGGACTTTGTCCATGGGATAATGGGAGTTGTTCACCGTGCCCAGCAAGGTAGATCCCACAAGACCGCCGATATACCCGATGCCTCCATTCACGTTCCCCGTGGCATACGAGTTGTTCACGGCCCCCTCATTATCGCCCACCAGCCCGCCGACGTATCGATAGCCTCCGCTCACATTCCCCGCGGCATGTGCATTATTGACGGTGCCAGAGCTGTATCCCACGAGCCCGCCGACAATTTCACCGGTCCCGGTCACGTTTCCTTCAGCGTACGTGTTGCTCAACGTGCCATAACCGAAATATCCCGCAAGCCCGCCGAGATTCTCGCGTCCCTTTACATTCCCCGTGGCATATGAGTTGTTCAGAATGCCGCCTGCATAGCCCACGAGACCACCAATATAATCATAGGTCCCGGTCACATTCCCGGCGGCATGCGAATCGGTCACCGTGCCTCCTGTTACCCCGATGAGCCCCCCCACGTAACGGGATCCCTTCACATTCCCGCTGGCATACGAATGGCTCACGGTGCCTCCGTTGGTTCCTGCAAACCCGCCTACATCGTCGTCTCCGTTCACATCGCAGGTTGCATACGAGTTGCTCGCAGTGCCCATGTTGCTCCCGATGAGCCCACCCAGAAGGTTCCCTCCATTCACATTGCCCGTGGCTGCGGAGTTGTTCACCACGCCTGAATTGATTCCAACGAGCCCGCCGGTGTAAGCGCCACCTGTTAGATTCCCATTCAGAATCCTGATGTTATTTACATAACCGCCTATGCCGATAGAACCGAGAAGACCGGCCGTGCCGGACCCCGGGCGATTGATGAACAATCCGCTGACCGTGAAGTTCTTGCCGTCCAGACCGCCGATGAACCTGTTAGTATAATTGCCGATCGGCACAAAACCGGCGCCGCTGTTCCAGCTCGCGGTCGCGGACGCGTCGATATCGTTCTTGAGGACATAGCACGCGCTCAGGTTGTTGCTCATGTTCTGGAGGTCCCGGACATCCTCGATGATGTACGGGTTGCCCGGCGTTCCATCCCCTCCGCCGAATGAGCCATCGGCGCCCTCGGAGTCCATCATCTCCATTGCGGAGAATATCGATGCAACCAGGATGAAGGCCGCCAGGACAGTGATCTTCCTTTCAGAGACCATACGCTCGACTCCCAACTTCCGTCCCAAAGCCGGATTGAGGTGGTGTCCCCACCAATATTCGTGACGGGGCGGATAAATCTTTCTCAACCTATGCCATGGCACATATTTATAATTTGATATTCTGCTTGGGTTGTGGAGGTCCGACAATGACCCGATGGACCGGCAGGCCCCTCGACGTTTCCTCGCGGCGGGAGTGGCGCCGCTGGCTCCGGGCCAACTACAAGAAGAGGAGGGAGGTGTGGCTCCACATCTATCGTGTGGGGGCGAATCCGAGGAAGATAGCGCTGGCGGAGGCCGTCGAGGAAGCGCTGTGCTACGGCTGGATAGACAGCGTGATGCGGCCCGTCGATTCGCAGAGGTTCATGCTGCGCTTCAGCCCCCGGCGAAGGGGAAGCATCTGGGCGGAGAGCAATAGAAGGCGCGTAATCGAGCTTGCCGGGAAGCGGAAAATGACCAGGGCGGGGCTGGCGGCGCTGCCGGCGGAGCTGCTCGAGGCCTGCAGGAAGGCACGGCGCTGAGGACAATGGGTGTGGCAAGGCCTCAGGCGCCTTTCGGCCTCCATGGGCAGTCCCCTATCTCGCAGCCCTTGCACCCGACGAAGTACGAGATTCCCGGTATGACCGCGAAGCCGTCGACGCAGAACGCCACAAAGAGGATGGCGACCGGCAACGAGAATGCCGTCCACATCAGATAGATGCCGCCGATGAGCGGGGCCAGCCAGACGGGGAACATTATCGCGATGTTTCGGCGGAATTTTTGGCGGAAGTCGCCGCCCTTCTTTCGCCCGAAGAATCGCGGCGCCACCTTGCCGTAGCCGCACGGACACGCCCCGGTCCCGAAGTGGTGGCAGTAGGGGCAGATGACGGCCCAGAACAGGACGATGGAAGCGGCGCAATAGGCCAGAAAGAGGACAGCATAAGGCCACCAAAGGTGCCAGACGAGGGCCGCCCCTATAATAAAGAGAAGAATTGTTGGGCCGTTGTCGACGGCGACGAGCCAGCCGGGCACCTTGCGCGAGCAACGGTCGGGTACACCGCAGTCCGCGCCCTCGCCAACTGTCCCTTCCACGGCCCTTTTGATTTCCCCGGACATATTTACCTTTTATTGTTCGGCCCCGAACCCCCCGGTTCGCGGTCCCCGGCCCTCACCTGCGCCGCCGGAGCTGGAGTATCGCCCCGCCAAGCGTTATGCAGGCCATGAGCACCAGCGCCAGAACCTGCGGCCATATCCGGTCGAGCCCCCAGCCGCGAAGCATTATCGAGCGCATGGCGTCGATGCCGTAGCGGAGCGGGACGCAATAGGAGACGGGCTGGAGGAACTGCGGTATGGATTCGACGGGCCAGAACATCCCCGCCAGCAGGATGGACGGGAACAGGACCAGCGGTATGAACTGGATGGCCTGCAGCTCGTTCTTGGCGCTCGCTGAAAGAAGGATGCCCAACCCCTGGTGGACGAATGCCAAAAGCAGGATGACGAGCAGGGCGACGGCGATATTGCCCACTATCGTGATGTTGAATATCAGCATCGCCGCGAACAATATTACGATGCTCTGGAGCATTCCGAGCACGGCGAAGGCCAGCGCGTAGCCGAAGACTATCTCCGCGGGCGTGGCCGGGGAGACCAGGAGCCGCTGGAGCGTCCCGCTGCGGCGTTCGTAGACGAAGAGTATTATCGTGAGCATCGTTGTGACCATCATAATGGCCATGCTCATGATGGCCGGGGCGAAGTAGTCGATGAACTTGGTGTCGCCGCCGCCGTAGGCGTAGGAGGGAGGGGGGATCTCGATTGGGACCCTTCGGGCGCTCTGGTTCATATCCTTGGCGATATCCCGGAGCGCTTGAAGATAGGCGTTGGTGACTGCCTTCATGATCGACGAGACCATCGTCGGGCTGGAGCCGTCGATGTAGATCTCTATCCTGGCCGGCACGGATCCCGGGGTGGCGAAGGAGCTGTTCAGGAATGCCTCGGTGAAGTTCTCCGGGAACCTTATCGCCGCCCATGCCTCGTTGCGGTCGACCTTTGCCTTGGACGCGTTCCAGTCGGACGAGGAGGTCATGTCCAGAGTGGTTGTATCCAACCTTCCAGTCACATTGTGGCTGGCATTCAACCCGCTCAGGGCCTGGGGCAGGAAGGGGGCCATCCAGCCCGGGACGCCGGAATCCTGGTCGATGATGTCGACCTTCACGTGGCTGACCTCGCCGCCGAACGTGTAGCCGAAGGCCAGCATCATCAAAAGAGGCATGCCGATGACGAAGCCCAGCGTCCGGCGGTCGTGCCGAAACTGCAGGAGCATACGCTTCGTGAACCCGAGCATTCGCCGGGCGTTCATTTCGCATCCCTCCGGGCGAGCGCGAGGAAAACATCTTCGAGCGATCTTTTCCCGTGCTGCTTCATGAGCTCTTCGGGATTGCCTTCGGCGATGAGCCGGCCCTGGCGCAGGAGCCCGACCTTCTGACAGTGGCCGGCCTCGTCCATGTAGTGCGTCGTGATGACCACCGTTATGCCCTTCTTGCCCAGCTTTTCGAAATATTCCCAGAACGAGGCGCGCAATTCAGGGTCGACGCCTACGGTCGGCTCGTCCAGGATGAGGAGCTTCGGCTCGTGCAAAAGGGCGCAGGCGAGGCTGAGCCGGTGCCTCATGCCGCCGCTCAGAGTCGAGGCCAGCGAATCCCTCCAGCCCGAAAGGTCCACGAAATCGAGCATCTCCTGCTCGCGCGTTTTGAAACGGTCGGGCGGCATGCCGTAGAGCTTTCCGAAGAGCTCCAGATTCTCGTGGACTGTGTTGTCGACGTAGATGGCCACGTCCTGCGGCATGTAGCCGATGGATGAGAGGACCTCCTTTGAGGGCATGGCCTTCCCGAGGACCTTGATATCGCCGGAGGTCGGCTCCAGGAGCCCGCATATCATCCTGATGGCCGTGGTCTTGCCGGAGCCGTTGGGCCCCAGCAGGCCGTAGGTCGAGCCCTCCTCGATGGTCAGGTCGAGGTTGTCGACCGCGGTGAATTTTCCGAACCTCTTGGTGAGCTTGCTGGTCTGGATGGCGGTCATGCGACCCGAAAACTGACCGGGCGGATATAAATAACTTGCCTGCGAGATGCAATTTTGGGGCGCCTCGCTCAGATGAGCGATGCTCAAAGGCTAGGTCTTGCCTTTGCGGGCCGGCCCGTGTTCCTCGTGCCGGTGGGTGAGAATGCGGATGACAATGTAGATCACGATGGACGCGGCCAGCAGGATTCCCACCACAGTGGCCGGTAGCTGCCAGCCGACCTCGGGGACCACGGCCTGGTAATCGGTGAATACCAGGGACAGGGAAGTATAGACCAGGGACACGGGAGGCTTGCACATCGCACGACCGTTTTGTGCGGGAGACTATTTAGACTTATTGATATTCAAATGGAAATCCTTGAAATACCAGCGCGCCCATTCTCCGGCGGTGATGGCATGGTGCAGGGCGGTCTCCCGGTAAAGAGGATGGTCCTCTACAAGCACGGCGTCGGCTTCATCGAGCGCGGCGGCGTGGCCGAGGGCGGCCTCGTCAAGCTCAGCTTCAAGCGCGACGAGATGGACGACATCCTCAAGAGCCTTTCGATATTCGTCAAGGGCAAGGGCCAGGTGACGGGCGTCTCGTACGAGACGGCGGACGACATATCGAAGCTACTCGCGGAAAAGGCAATCAATGTCCCCGACCGGGAGGCGATGGTCGGGCTTTTGCGCGCGCTCAAGGGCTACCGCGTCAAGCTCTGGGCCGCCGGCGAGGCGGTCGAGGGCAAGGTCGTCGGCACCGACGAGGAGACGCGGGTGAACCCGGCCGGGAACGAGATAGGCCGCAAGGCCTCCGTCGTGCTCCAGTCGGACGACGAACGGATCCGCGCGTTCGACATCGACGCCATCCAGGGCCTCCAGGTCGAGGATGCCGAGGCCAGAGAAGACCTCAAGTTCTTTTTGGACGCTGTGACCTCGGAGCGTAAAAAGAACATGAAGGGCGTGACGATATTCCTCGACGGGGTCAAGCCCGATCTTGCCATAAGCTACATCACCCAGATGCCCTCGTGGCGCGTGAGCTACCGGCTGGCCTACTTCAAGGACAAGACGCTCCTGCAGGGCTGGGGAATAATCGACAACCGGCTGGACGAGGACTTGCATGACGTGCAGCTTTCTCTCGTCGCCGGCAAGCCCATCTCGTTCATCTACGACATCTACACGCCGCGGCTGATACAGCGGCCCATCGTGAGGGAAGAGGTCCGGACCGTCTCGGCGCCCGTGGAGCTGGAAGCGGGCGAGGAGCAGCTGGCGCAGGAAGAGGCCGAGATAATGGCGGACAAGATCTCGATGGAGGCCGACGACTACGCCGCCGGCGGGGCGCAAATGAAGGCGGCCCGGATGCCCGCCCGCCCCCGATCGATGATGGCCATGGCGGCGCCCTCCATGGCCCCGGCCCCGCCCGAGCCGCAGGCCATCATGGACTCGACCCGGGTCCAGACCAAGTCCGTCGAGATGGGCGAGTTCTTCCGCTACGACATCGAGAACCCCGTGACGGTCAAGCGCGGCCAGTCTGCCATGGTGCCGATACTGCAGGGGCCGATAGAGTGCCGTAAGGAGCACGTCTACAACGCCCAGAAGATGCCGCGTAATCCGGTCGTGACGATGCGGTTGAAGAACACCACCGGGCTGGTGCTCGAGCGCGGGCCCATAGTCGTTCTGGACGACGGGACCTATGTCGGCGAGGCGATACTGCCATACACAACGTCGGGCAGCGAGAACCACATCGCCTACTCGGTGGACCTGGGCGTGGTCGTGACGGAGAAGCAGGAAAGCGAAAGCGCCATGCGCGCCATCCACATCCGGCAGCGCTACCTGCAGAAGGAATACCTCGAGTACCTCAAGACCGAATACACGATAGAGAACAAGAAAAACGAAAAAGTGCTCCTTGTCATAGAGCATCCCAAACGCGATTACGAACTGGCGGAGACGCCGGAGCCCACGGAGAAGACGGAGAGCTTCTTCCGGTGGGCCCTCGAACTGAAGCCCAAGAGCCAGACGAAATTCAATGTGAAGGAAGTGAAGACCGTCTGGTACTCGGAGGGCATCCGCGAGATGGGCACCGAGACATTGCGCGGCTATCTCAATTCGAAGCACATCGACAAGACCGCCTTCTCGAAGATATCCGAGATAATCGAGCTGCAGCGCAAGATCTACGCCCTGCAACAGCAGATGAACGAGCTGGCCACCGAGAGCAACCAGATAGTCCAGGAGCAGGACCGCCTTAGAAAGAACCTGGGGGCCCTGGGGCAGAGCCAGCAAGAGGCGGGCATGCGAGGCAAGTACGTCTCAAAGCTGGAAATGCAGGAAAAGCGCCTCGACGAGATCAAATCCCAGATCCAGAAGCTGCAGTCCGAGATAACCTCAATCGACAAGACCATCGAGGCGAAGCTTTCGGCGCTGGGGTGAAGTGAAGAGGGGGGCGGGCCGAAAGGCTTCTGAGCAATGCTGCGTGCGCCTTGCGCCCTGCGCCCTGCGCCTTGCCCCTTGGACAACGGTGAAACAATGACCGAAAAGAAGGAGATAATCAAGGAACTGGGCGAAAGCCAGCTCCTCCTGCCCGGGTTGGTCAACTCGGCGCTGGTGGCCAATGACCGGGTGAAGTACTACTTCACGCTGCTCCAGACAGCGCGCTCGAAGGCGGAGCACCCCGAGCGCGATATCTCCGACCTGAAGGGCGAGCGCGAGACCGCCGGGGTGGACAACACTTTCCTGGACAACGTAGTGGGCGGGACCGTCAGGGTCGGCCCCGGGAAGTACAAGATGCCCTTTGCCGCCGAGGTGTTCTCGGCAATACGCGCCTGCATCGAGGAGATGATGAAGCCCGTTGTTTCCAGGGCAGGCGCCGGCGCCGAGGAGCAGAAGGCCCGGATGGGCAAGCTTCTCGAGGGGCTGCCGGCCCAGGGCGAGGAGGTCGTCTCGGAAGAACTGATCATGAAGATGACCTCCGGCGACCGGGTTGCCGGCGACAGCCTCCACATCCTCGTCATGGACCTGCACAAGGAGCTCAACGCCCTGCAGGGCGAGCTGTGCAAGGAGGTCATAGATGGCGCCCGGACCTACCTGCTGGAAGACCAGGACCGCGAGCTCGTGAAAGCGTTCATGACCGGCCTCAACCGGACCGCGCCGTTGAAGTTCGAGCACCCCGGCCTGGGCACCACGGCCACGCGTGCCGGCCGCAAGCTGGTATTGCAAAACGACATAGGCACCACCGACGCCCACGTCCTCGTGATAAACGTCGAGGACCTCGCCGTTTCGATCGTATACACGGACGTGCACATGGCCCGGCTGCTTTTCTTCCACGGCCTGTTCGAGAAGTACCCGATGAAATGGGAGGACACGCTCTCCAAGCGCGGGGGGGCCCAGTTCGATTCCGGGATGTACCACCTGTCCGTCGGGAAGTTCACCGCCAAGGACGGCGCGGAGCTTCGGGCGTTCCTCGGCCATTTCGGCTCCCGGCTGGTGTTCCTCATCGACTGGAACCGGGCCCGCAAGTGCTTCCGCAACTTCCTTAGAAAGAAGGACTGCATCGCCGCGCTCAAGTGGGCAGCCGACAACGACGTGGGCCACATGGGGTTCCTCAAGCTGGGCGGCGAGAAGCTCATCTACGAGGCGCTGGAGCTTGCGGCGCGCGGCCCGCTGCGGTACGGCGAGCCGCTTTACCAGATACTGGGCCGCGAAAGGACACTGGAGTACATCGAGTGGGTGCTGAAGACAGCCACGGCCGGCATGCTTGCCAACCGCTCCCACCTGCTCATACAGGACGAGATAAAGGCGGAGCTTCTGCGCTACTTCCGCTCGGCCCACCAGGGCCTCATGGAAATATGCACCGAGCACGCCTCGCTGACCATCGAGGTGGCCACCGCGGTGCGCGACTCGCTTTTGAGCATCCAGCGCGGCGGCAATGCCTCGTTCATCAGCCGGACCGCCAAGCGGGCCAAGCGCTGGGAGAGCCAGGCCGACGAGCTGGTGAGCAAGGTGCGGGGCCTTTCCAAGCGGACCGAGGCGGCCGGTTTCTTCGTGGCCCTCATCACGGCCGCCGACGACGCCACCGACTTCCTCGAAGAGGCCAGCTTCTTCACCACCCTTGCGCCGGCCAGCCAAAGATCGAAGGGTATCCACTCGGAGCTGGTCGGGATGGCCGAGCTCGCCGTCAAGGCGAGCCAGGAGCACCTCCGGGCGCTGCACGCGGCCCAGTACGTCCAGAAGGGCTGCACCCGCGAGGAGATGCAGGACTTTTTGGAGCCGGTGGACCGGGTGCTCTCGCTTGAGCGGGAGGAGGACGAGGCCCTCCGCCGGACGCAGAAGACCATCCTCAAGGAGAGCGCCGATTTCAAGGAGCTCGCGGTGCACTTCGAGCTGGCCCGGACCATAGAGGAGTCCACCAACTCCCTGATGAAGGCGGTGCACACGATGCGCGACCACATCCTCGAGAGCGTGAACAGGTAGGGTTTGCCGATGGAAAGGGAGCCCCTCAGGATGGTGTTGTTCGGAGCCGGCGCGGCCGACGAGGTCCCTCGCGAGGAGTTCGGCGGCAAGGCCGCCAATCTGGCCCGGATGGCGGCCATGGGCGTCCCGGTCCCGCCCGGCTTCTGCCTGGGGGTCTCGGTCTGCGAGGACTTCCACCGAAACCGCGGCCGGCTCCCGCCTGACGTGCCCGTGCTCCTGGGCAAGGGCATCCAGTTCCTGGAGAAGGCCACGGGGCTCAAGTACGGAGGCAGCCGCCGGCCGCTGCTGGTCTCGGTCCGCTCCGGCGCGCCCGTCTCCCTGCCCGGGCTGATGGAGACCCTGCTCGACGTCGGCCTGAACCGGGAGACCGTGCAGGGCCTCATATTCATGACCGGCAACCCGCGCTTTGCATACGATTCCCAAAGACGGCTCATCGAGAGCTTCGCCACCACGGTCTTTGGCCAGAATCCCAGGCCCTACACGGCCCTTCTCAAGCGGGCGCTGGAGGAGGAGGGCGTCCCCGACGACGTCGAGCTGGACTCGGCGGCGCTGCGCCGCCTCGTGGCGGAGTACGAGCGCCTCTTCCAGGCCTCTGCCGGGAAAAGGTTCCCCGGCGAGGTCTTCGAGCAGCTGGGGCTGGCCACCGCCGCCGTGCTCCGCTCGTGGAAGGGCCCCAAGGTGGAAGCGTTCCGCAGGCTGGACATGATAAAGGGCGTGCGGGGCACCGCGGTCACGGTCCAGGCGATGGTGTTCGGCAACATGGGGCCGCGCTCCGGGGCGGGGGTGATTTTCACCCGGGACCCCTCCACCGGGGAGAACGAGAACATGGTCGATTTCAAGTTCGGGGTCCAGGGCGAGGATGTCGTGTCCGGCGAATCCTCGGCCGCGCCGGCCTCCCTGCGCGAGGCGATGCCGGAGGTCCACGCGGAACTGGTCCGGCTGGGACGGCGGCTGGAGCAGCATTTCAAGGACATGCTGGACCTGGAGTTCACGGTGCAGGAGGGGAAGCTCTATATCCTGCAGAGCCGGGCCGGAAAGCGGGCGCCCCTTGCGGCGCTCAGGATAGCGGTGGACCTCGTCCGGGAGGGCATGCTGGAGCCGGCCGAGGGGTTGGCCCTGCTCAAGGACATCGATGTCGGCGCCATCGTGGTCAGGCGGGTCAGCTCCGGTGGAACGCCGCTGGCCCGGGGCGAGCCTGCCTCTCTCGGCGTCGCCTCGGGCGCAGTTGCCCTAACGGCCGAGAGGGCCCATAAATGGGCGGCCGACCGGCCCGTGATATTGGTCCGCGAGACGGCCTCGCCCGACGACATCACCGGGCTGGCCGCGTCCTCGGGACTGCTGACGGCCCGGGGAGTGCGGACCTCGCACGCAGCAGTGGTCGCCCGCCAGATGGGAAAGGTTTGCATCGTGAACTGCGGGGCGCTGGCCATCGACCTCCCGGGCCGCCGCTGCATCATAGGCGAACAGGTGCTCGCGGAGGGCGCGCTCCTCACGCTGGACGGGAACACCGGCAACGTCTACCAGGGCCAGATCGAGGTCGCCGAGGAGCGGCCGGTGGAGCTTCTGGAGGTCTTCAAAAGCTGGAAGGGCGGGCAGGCCGCCACTCCATGATTATTTTGACTTGTCCCCGGGCTTGAACCCTTCGGCGCATCCGGTGCAGCAGAACTGGTGGTCCTGGCCGCCGACGTTCCGCTTGACGGAACCACCCGGCTTCATGATCTTGCCGCACTTGTCGCAGGTCACGTCCATCTTGTCGCCCACCTTCTTCATCGTGTCCTTCAGTCCCACGGTATCGAACCTCCCCGGGATGGCAGCCGGTTTTGCATTTATAATCCTTGCGCGGTGGACGACTCTCAGTTCGCGACAGAAGGAGTTTAAATCCTAGTTGAATCATATAAATCCGACCTATGACGGGCGGGCGCGATACGCAATCCGGGCTTGGAGCAGCGATCCTTCTCGCCCTGCTCCTTTCAGCCGCGACCATTCCCGGTTCCGCGCCCGCCGGTGCCATAGAGGTCCTGGTCCAATCGTTCGGGAGCGGCCAGACCGGGGCCGTGGTGGCGTTCCCTTCGGCCGGCTCCGACAGCTCCCTGAACATCTCGATGCAGACCGGCCTTCGGGCCACCTCGGCGTTCTTCAACATTAGCGGGGAGCCGTTCACCGCCGGCGGGAAGGACTGCCCCTATTCGCCCTCGCTGGACCTGGGCGGCGACGGCGACCCTGAGTGGCGCTTCAACGGCACCGGCTACGGGGCGCTGGGCCACCAGTACCTCTTCTTTGGTGGCGACACGTCGTTTGCGGCCGTGTTCGCCTCCGCCGGCTCCAACGATTCGATGGCCATCCGCCTGCCGGCAGGCGCGGCCGTGACGCGGGCTGCGTTCGACCTCCGCCCCTCGGGCTACGGCGGCACGTCGGTCAATGTCTCCGTCGACATCGGCACCGACGACATAGTGGACTGGAGCAACACCACGCTCAATGGCCAGGTGACGATATCCGGGGTGGAGAGCCTCATCGGGGCCTATTTGCAGTCCGCAGTGCCCTCCGGGACCGACTCCTACGGGGTCCGGTACGTCGATGTCCCGGTCCGCCTGAGATGCGGCTCCGCCGCCACGCTCACGGCCGCCAACCTCAGCGTGAGCTACGATGTGACCATCGCCACGCCCAACCTCGCCCTCAGGCTCAACGCGCTCGTTCCCGGCGCGGCCGGCACCGCCAACGTGAGCATCGCGGTCAAGCTCACCTCGGAGAGCGCCGGCCGGCTCCGCATAAGGGACCTGGGCATCCGGGCCCGGTCCCCGCTCCACGCCCCGGACCTGCTGGACCCGAGCCCCCCGGTCTCGCCCGAGCTCTACATCGACGAGAACCAGAGCGTCTCGTTCAGCGTCCGCGTGCAGGACATCTACGGGGACCCGGTCGCTCTTCAGTGGTTCCTCGACCTTGCGCCCGTTACCGGGGCCAACGGGACGGGGCTCGTATTCCAGGCCAACTACACCTCCAGCGGGCGCCACAGCGTGAAGGTCACGGCGAGCAACGGGCTCTCCGACAGTTCACTGACCTGGTTGGTGAACGTTCGCGACGTCAACCTCCCGCCTGTCATACGCTCGTACCAGCCGGCGACCGCTTCCGTGGGCGAGGGCTCGCCGCTCGCCTTCAGCGTCGACGCCTACGACCCGGATGGAGGCGTGCTCAGCTACGGCTGGACGCTGGACGGCCGGGAGCAGGCCGAGCGGGGCGCCTCCTTCGCGTATCTGCCAGCGGTCGGGACCGCCGGCTACCACGTCGTCCGCCTCGTGGTCGCCGATCCCGGCGGGAAATCGACCAACCTCACCTGGAACGTGCTGGTCAGGAAGACCAACATGGCTCCGGTCATCCAGTCCTTTGCACCGGCGGCGGACCCGATCATGGACGAGGGGCAGACCCTCCCGTTCTCCATCGCCGCCACGGACCCCAACGGCGACCCCCTTTCCTACGAGTGGGTGCTGGACGGGTACTCGGTCGGCTTCGGCAGCTTCTTCAACTTCAGCCCGGACTTCTCCGCGGCCGGGACCTGGGCCCTCCAGGCCCTGGTACGGGACGGCGGATTCACGGTCGGGCACGGCTGGAACGTCACGGTGAACGACGTCAACCACGCCCCCCTGGCGGTCATCGACCGGCCGCGCGAGGGGGACGAGTTCCTCGCAACAGACAGGATAATGCTCTCCGGGAAGAACTCCTCGGACGCGGACCGGGACGTCCTGACCTATCGCTGGTACGACGGGGACGCCCCGCTGGCGGAGAACGCGACGCCCAACGCGACGCTGTCCCGGGGCGCCCACCGCCTCCGGCTGGTGGTGGAGGACGGCAAGGGAGGCCGGGGCGAATCGGTGGTCAACGTCACCGTCCGCATGGTGAGGATAACCACGAATATCAGCCTGTCGTCCCAAAGCCCGCGGGAGGGCGACAGCATCAGGATAAAGGTCAGGATAAGCAACGAGGGCGACACCGCCCTGCGCGACGTGCCCGTCGGGCTCCAGGTCGACGGGGTGCCGACGGCGGACCGCACCATCGCCCGCGTCGTTCCGGGTGAGAACGTCACCGAGTTCTTCTTCTGGACCGCCGAACCCGGGAAGCACGACCTCGCCATAGGCGTGGGCAACGAGAGCTCCGTGCTGTTCGTTTCGGTGGCGCCGGGAGTGCCGGCGATGGTCTACTGGATGGTGTTCTCGCTTGTGGCGGCTTTCGCCGCGGTGGCCTCGCTGGCGGTCTATTTCTCGTTTCTGTGGAAGCGGGCGATGAGCGAGGGCATCGTCGACGAGAACAAGCGGCGCGGCAAGAAGAAGGACCTGGAAAAGAGCAGGCGCCAGGACGAGCGGAAGCCTTTGGGGTTCCTCAACATCCGGCTGGGATTCTCGCCGTACAAGGAGAAGCCGCTGGAGATAAAGACCACCATCCCCGAGGAGCTCTCGCCGCAGGACTCCATCCGGGAGTCGCTTTCGCCGGTGCGCAAGAGGTATCTGGCGCGCCTTTCGGGCCCGTCGAAGTCGGGGCACATCACCCAGACCGGCGGAAGCGCCCCGGTGACGGCCGGCGTGTTCGCAACGAGGAGGGCCGCGGAGCCGGCTCCTCAGGAGGCCAGCAACGTGGACATCCCCCTGGCGCACCCTGCCCCGCCCGGGAGCGAGCCCACCCCGCCCGCGCCGGCGGCGCCGAAGGCCAAAGGGGCCGCGCCGGCGGCCCCGGCGCCGACGGCCCCGGAATCGGCCGAGGACCACCCGCCAAAGCCCAAGAAACGCATCAAGGACCTCGAGGACCGAATACACGAGCTGGAGCAGAAGGGCTCCGACATCGCCGGGCCCAGGCGCTTCGTGAGCCTGGCCAAGTCCTTCTGGAAGGGCGGGAACGCCGCCAAGGCCGCGCAGTACCTCGACAAGGCCGAATCGAAGCTCGAGGGCCTCGAGAAGGATGCCCGGCAGGCCAAGGCCGGCCCGGTGTGCAAAAAATGCGGGGCGGCGGTCGACCCGGCCTGGATATTGTGCCCGGAGTGCGAATCGAAGCTGAAGTGAAAGGCGCAAGGCCCAGGGAGCAAGGGTCAAGGAAGAGGGCGCAAGGGGGAAGCTTCAAAGTCCATGACACAATGAGCAAGCGGGAAAGCTCAAGGTTTCTTTTCTTTGCCCCCGCCCTCTTCACCCTGTGTGCCGTGCGCCAAGTGCCCTGCGCCCCGCGCCTTCACCGGATGTAGCGCCTTACCTTCTCGTCGCGGAGCCGGCGCAGGTGCTCCAGCTCCTCCTCGAAGGCGCGGGTCTCCTCGGTGCTGATGAACTCGCCCATGGTGCGCGACAGGCCGTCTATCCGCCCGATGGTCTCGGAGAAGTCGTTGAAGACCTCGGCCACGCGGGAATCGATCTCGCGCATCGTGGAGACGGTGGTCAGCACGGCGTTGTATCGCTCCAGGGCACCGCTGAACAGGGCGTTCTCCTGCTTGACGAGCCGCAGCAGCTCCGAGGGCTTCCGGGCGGCGCTGCCCATCCTTTGCCCGAGCTCCTCGAGGAGGGCGCGCCCCCGGGCCAGCTCCTTGCTGCAGCCGCCGGTCATCGCCGAGCAGCGGTCCTTGAGCTCGGTGTAGCGGGTCCGGATGCCCTCGAAAGAATCCTCCAGCGAGGAATGGATGTTGCTCAGCGAGTTGTGCATCTCCACAAGGCGGGGGACGACCGCCGCGGCCCCTGCGCCCGTGTTCAGCGACATCCGGGCCAGGGCGCCCAGTTGCGCCGAGAGGTCCTCGAGGACCTTGCGAGAGGCATCCAGCTTCCGGTCGAAGTCCTCTATGGATGCCAGCACGGCCGCCGCCTCGGCCGGGGTGACGCCCGCCGGAGCCTTGCCCGCCTTGCCCGTCCCGGTCTTGGTCATCCGGACCTCACTTTTACAGGTGCGTCTCCAGTATCTGGCACGACTTGAAGTTGCCGAGCATGAGGAAATGGCCGGCGCCCTGCACCAGCGCCTCCAGGGGCACAAGCCCCACGACCTCGCTGCCCAGCACCCGGACGCCGGCCTTCTCCGCCTCGGCCCGGACGGCCTCGAATGCCGTGTGGATGCCCGTCCTCTGGTAGTTGACCAGGTTCATCGAGACCTGTACTATCCCGCGCGCCTTCAGCTCCAGCCCAAGGGCCCTCACCGCCGGCAGGCCGCCGTCCTTTTCCCGGACCTTTCTGGCGATCGCCTTGGCGACCTCCAGCCGGTCCGTCGCAAGGTCCACGTTGTAGGCGATGAGCGGAAAGCGGGCCCCGACTATCGCCGCCCCGGCTGTGGGGTGCAATCCCGGCCCGCCGATGTCGGGCCTCCATTCCGGCTCGGTCACATTCTTCTTCCGGCCCTCGTACTCGCCCTTGCGGACGTCCGGAAGGTTCTTGCGCGCAGGAGTGGCCGCCGCCTCCTCGTAGAAATAGACCGGGAGCCGGAGCTTTTCCCAGAGCTCGCGCCCTGCCTCCCGGGCGAGCTCCACCGCTTCGGCCATGGTCATGTCCCTTATCGGGACGAAAGGCAAAACGTCCAGCGCGCCCAGGCGCGGGTGCTCGCCCCGGTGCTTCTCCATGTCGATGAGCTTGACGGCCTGTTCGGCGGCGGACACGGCCGCCTTCTTGACGGCAGCGGGCTCGCCGATGAAGGTGTACACCGAGCGGTTGTGGTCGCGGTCGGATTCCATGTCCAGCAGCGTGACGCCCGGCACGGCGCGTATCGCGCCCGCTATCGCCTCGAGGACCTCCGGCCGGCGGCCCTCGCTGAAGTTGGGGATGCACTCCACGAGCTTGGTCATGCGTATCGGCAGACGCAACGACGGACGGATTTATAAAGTTGGTTAGGGGGTGTGTTGGTGGATGTCGGTTAAAGGGACGTGTTGATGAAATCGGTTAATGGGACGTAAGGGACGTGTTTGTGATATGGGTTAAAGGGACGCAAGGGACGCACGCGACAGGCCGTGCGAACACCGTATCTTATGTCCCTTCCGGCCCCTTTTTTTGCGCGGCAAGCTCGACCGCGTGCAATTCCGCATCCGCAAGCTCGTCTGCTTCCCGTTGCTTCCTGCGCGCCCGCAGCGACATGTACACGGCCACGCCGACCGTCATCAACGCAAATGTGGCCACCAGAGCCGCCGATAGCAGGAGCCAGTCCGTTCCGACGACGCCGTCGACCGGCGGGTTGGGCTGCGGCCTTTCTGTCGGCGGGTACCTCAGGACGAGCCCGCCGGACCCGGCGCATAACGCGTAGCTTCCGTTGAGAGTGTAGGCGATCGAGTATATGGATTCCGTCGTGTTGGTCGTGACCGGGGCCAGCGCCTTTCCCTCCTCGAATCTGTATAGCAGGCCGCCGCGGGCTGCAAGGAGCGCGGTGCGGTTGTCCGGGGACCAGGTGCCGGCGAGCCACTGGTTCGCTGTCGGCGAGTTCAGGGGCGTGAAGCCCGCGCCGTCGTAACGGAAGATGTTCCCCAGGGTGCCGAAGACCAGCGCCGCCCCGCCGTCGGGGCGCCAGGACACTCCCCGGAGGAATTGGCCGGTGACGCCCGTCTCGAGACGGGCCACATC
>Ga0315291_10002403_pt1 | contig 24557 bp, 21 predicted proteins | sample YL17G12_20_MG_FD_203070 | JGI IMG/M metagenome (GOLD analysis project Ga0315291, IMG submission 203070) | Sediment microbial communities from Yellowstone Lake, YNP, Wyoming, USA - YL17G12_20 | ecosystem: Environmental > Aquatic > Freshwater > Lake > Sediment | place: USA: Wyoming | collected...
CGGCCGTACCACCACGTCAGCGGGAACAGGAGCAGCAGCCCCAGCAGCCAATACGGGTACATCCCGGCGATGCTGGTGCCAGCGGGGGTTAGCCACAGGCCCAGCCCGGCGTACAGGAACAGGTGCACGACGTAGAAGAACAGCGGCGCCCGCCCGAAAACGGCCAGGGGCTGGAGAAGCCGCTGCACCCTGGCGCTGGCCAGGCCGAACAGCCCCAGGAGGAGCAGGTTCGCGCCCATGGTCAGCAGGCTGAAGGCGATGCTGGGTGGGTATTTGACCACGTTGAGGAAGGCGATCCAACTATCGCCCACGCGCGGGCGGATGTTGCCGAAGCCGTTCAGATAGCGGACCACCACGAAGGCCAGCAGGAGGGCCCCGCCAAGTTTCAGCGCCCGCCCGAATGCCTTCTTGGCATCGTCCAGCAACCAATGCCCAAACAGCATGCCGAAGGTGACAAACTTGAGCCAGGGCAGGACTGGATAGTTCGACCAGAGGCGAGAGTCACCGCCGGAGAGGAGCAGCAGCAGGTCGAACGGGCTGTTTCTCTGACCCCACAGGATGGGGTTGGGGACCAGCAGTTCGGTGCCCACGGCCAGCACGACCGTCAGCGCCAGCAGGGCCTGCGGCTTCAACCATACGAGCAGACTGCCCAGAATCATGGTACCACCCAGGGCAAACAGGACGCCCACGTATACGTCCAGTTGCCAGCCGGGAGAGAGTCGCCAGGCCTGGTTCTCGACCAGGAACTGCAGGGCGATCAGTAGCGCGCCCCGAACCAGCAAGTGCCGGGTCACCGCCCACCTGCTCCAGCCCATCTTGCGGCGGGATTGAGCGAACAGCCATATGCCGGTTCCCATCAGAAAGGAAAAGCCCGGCGCACACAGGTGGGTGACCAGGCGGGTGAGGAAGGGCAGCGCGCTGGAGTAGGATGGGAACTCTCCCCCCCAGTGCTCGCCCGCCGCGTGCTTGTGGGCGACGAACAGGCTGGTGTGATCGAGCGCCATCAAGGCCATGATGAGGCCACGCAGTGCATCCAGGGGGAGCAGGCGCGAAGCCGTGCCACTGGTCTGCTGTGAAGCCATCTCGTTGGAAGCCATGTTCAACCTTTCAGAAACCCGGTTTTTCTCAAAAACCGGGTTTCTTGGGAGGGGGCGGAGCGGTGGAGGAGATCGGCAAGAAGTGGTCCGGACGTAGTCCGCGTGGTCCGTCCGGACTACTCGTACGCTAATGCCTCTCGCACGCTGACCCTGGTAGCCTGCAGGGCGGGCCACAGGCTGGCCAGCACGGCCACGACTACGATGATCACCAGCCACGCCAGCGTCCCTGCCACCGAGTAACGAAAGTACAGGTCGGCGCTCAGCAGGGTGTCGCCGACCACCCGCCCGAAGAGCCTGGCGGCGGGGTAACTCAATGGCGCGGCCAACACCCAACTCAGCACGCCGATCAACACGCCCTCGAAGATGAAAATCCCGGCTACGACGATAGAACTGGCACACCTCAGAGTCGTTGTATCACCGCACTGGCCACGACCCCGCCAAACAGACCCGCAAAGCTCAGCAAAATCCACCACCATTGCTTACGCCACGAGGGGCTGGTAAGGCCACCGCCTGATCCTGCCAGGATGCTCCAGGCCCGGAAGCCACGGCGCACCGCCCAGCCTTCGTAGAGCAGGAGCAAAACCATCGCCACGAGCGCGCCGATCACGGTCATCGTCCATAGGCTCACCACCACCCAGGGAGACATGGGCATGAGTGAGCAAGTACGCGAGATCCAGTTTACCAGCGGCGCGGCGAGCGCATTGATCCCTCCGAACCCCAGGTTGGCAGCCACCCAGGCCGGTAGCAGCCGCTGAGTGAGGGAGCGCAGGTAGCCTTGGCGGCTTGCCAGCGCCAGCAGCGGCCCCTGAAAGAGCAGCCATCCAATCAACGGCGGCAGGACGAAGATGAACAAGAGCTGTACTTGGCTGGATTGCGCTGCCGGGATCAGGAGGATAACAGCCACCATGATCATGAACGCCACAACGGAGGGGGCAACGTCTCCCGTCGCCTCTACCAGAGCAGCCTGCCAGGGGCCTGGCGTCCGCTTGCGCCCTGCAATCAGCCAGGCCAGCAGTCCCAGCGGTCCCAGGATGATCACGACCGGCAGCCAAAAGACCAATCCCCGGCGGTTCCGGATCGAAAGAACGACGAGCAACGCCAGGCTGGCAAGCACGAGGCTGAACCAGGCGATCCCGATCTGCTGGCAGCGGCCTTGTTTCTCCTGGGCGCGCTGGTAGCGGCGTGCCGCTTCCTGCTGCACCTGTTCAGGGAACAGCCTGCTCAGCGCTCCAGGAGGGCGCGGGTTAGCGATTTCATCCGCCACGTTCAGAACCACTGGCCTGTCAAACTGATAGAAGTAATAGAGATACACCACGCCGTTGGGTAGATCGGCTACCAACGATTCGAGCGTCCAACTGGTACCCCCATCCACATGAACCGCATCCAACACGTTGGTGGCATTCTGAGCCGTAAGCGCGCCTTCCCGGTCCACCAGTTGGCCCAAAATCTCGGTCGCCGTATCGTAGCGCCAGCAGGGGTAGCCGTACCCGTTGCTCGGGTTGGCCACATTGAAGTTGGTCGAAACCAGGAAGCCATCGCCGGGCGGCTTGCGGGTGAAGACCGACTCGCCATCTGTCCCCGCGCTGATGATCACCGCGTCACCAGTGGCATCGGCAAACTGCATCTGGTCGTGCATATAGGAGTGCCACCGGTGTGTATTGACCCATTCGATAACCTCTTCTACAGTGGCGCATTCATGCAAGATATGGATTGGATAGGACGTATAGCCTCCCGAAACCGGTATGCGCTCAGGGTGCGGATTGGTATCCACGCGCGGCAGGCCGTTGGCATCGTAAGCCAAACCTTTCTCGTTGACCCCTTGTTGGACGTTGTCCGGCGTACCGATCCAGATGGCGCCGTAACCCTTGGCGCCGCCCGGATCAACCCAGTAGTAGCTGTCGGGGTTGATGTAGTCATCGTTCCCGCCGAAGAAGACGCGCTCCCCCTTCGATACGGTAAACACCGTACAACCTGAGGCTGGCTCTCCACCGCAAGCCTGGCCACAAGATGGTTGGGCTAGCGCCGTATGACGCCATGGCTGGCTGTTTGAGACACCCGGCACAAACAACAGGACTGCGATGGCTACCAAGATTATGCCAACAATGAGACGAGACTTGTTCAATTGAGTTCTATTCATTCCGAATCTCCCTGGACATGCTCACAGTATAGCCATAGACTGGGTGACCTGTCCTCACCTAACTGGGGGATTCAAGTAGGTGATCCTCCCATGACTGCGTGCTGTCAGACCCTGAAGGATTCGGAAAACCTTTAGGGTCTTCCAACGACTGCACGCTCAGGTCCCTGCCGGGGCGTAGTTCCTTCTCGTACTGGTGGTGCTGGCGGCGGGACGTAAAGCTCCCTGGTAGTGAACACTCGGACATGCTCTCTCTTCTACCTCTGTTTTTCCTCGCTATGAGTTGGGGTTTACTCTGGCGTTGGACCCAGGAAGGCACGCACCTGGGAAAAGAACGCAGCGGGGCATTCGTGCCAAAAGTGACCACAACTCATGAGCCGCACGAACTCGACGTCGGCGGCCGACAGGGCGTCCAGCGTCGCCTCGGCCATGGGCAAGCCAAAGGGGTCGTCCTCACCCCACAGGAAGAGGACCCGCTGGTGCAGCGCGCCCACCTCCGCACTGAAATCGAATTCGCCGAGGGCTGACCACGTCAGTTGTTCTACGGTGGGGTTGTAGTAGGCGTTCTTGAGTTCGCCGGGCATCTCGAAGTGAGGATCGGAGAAATAGGCCGGAAAGATATCTGCTGCGGCAGATAGGTTCCCGGGAATGAGGCCTTGTTGCTGCAGCGCAACAATGCGCTGCATTCGATGCTCTTGCGCAGCGCGTGCCGCTTCCATGCTCGGCGCACCGCTCCCCAGCAGCACGATCGAGCGCACCCGCTGCGGATGCACGCTGGCGTAGCGCATGGCGACCACCCCGCCCCACGAGTGCCCGAACACGTGAACACTTTCGGCCCCTACGGCCTCCCGCACTGCCTCGAGGTCGGCCACGTAGGTGAGCAGCGCATAGCTGGCAGCGTCCTGGGGCGGGCTGGTGGAGCGGCCGGTGCCACGCTGGTCGTAGGTCACTACCGCCAGGTCCGGCCCCGCGAGTTGCTCCAGGCTGGCCATGTAGTCGCTCGACATGCCCGGCCCCCCGTGGACGGCGATGAGCACGTTTCCTGAACTGGGGTCACCCGCCACCCGCGCGTGGAGCACAACGTCGCCCGCTTGCACCTTCAACTCGCGAGCCGGGGTCGCTCCAGGGCTGCAGGCCGAGCAAGTCAGAAGCAAAACCAACAAGCCCAGCAGGGCATAGACCATAGATCTCACCGTGCTCTCCCTTCGTTTCCTATGGTTGGACTTGATCCTGAGCCAATCCCGTGGCCTCTTCTAGCAGCAGGTCCAGGTCGCTACGGTCTAAGTAGCGCCCACGCAGAAAGACGCCTTCGATCTTGCTCGCGTTGCGAATGTCTTCCAGCGGGTTGGCCCTGACCAGCACCATCGAGGCTACCTTGCCTTCGGCGATGGTACCCAGCCGCTCGTCCCAACCGATGAAGCGCGCTGGGACGCTAGTTGCGCTACGCAGGATGTCGGCAGGCGGGATGCCGGCCTCTTGCCACAAGGCCATCTCCTCGTGGACGGCATAGCCGGGGATAACGCCGGGGAAGGTCGTATCAGTGCCGACCATCAGGGTCAGGCCGGCCTCGTGGAGTTCCGCCACAAAGGCCTGCATGTGCGGCCAGATTCTGGCCGACATGTCGGTGCTTTCCTGGTTGGGCGCTGCCAGGAGATTCCATATCTCCCACATCTTGGGGGAGATGTACTCTAGCCTCGGATACTGGCGAGCCTGGATTTCCTGGAGATGCGATCCGGCCTTGAAGACGATCACGGTCGGGCACACGGCCATACCACTATCGCGAATGCGGTACAACGCCTGAAGCAGTTCCTCATGGTTGACCTCAGGCAGGCGCAGCCAGTACGGCGCATCCATGCCAATGCCACCGGTCCGCAACGTGATCGGCTCGCCCAGCAACTTGCCGATCACCTTTTCGAAGCCAAAGAGGTGCTCGGCGCTTTTCTGGCCCGCGGCGGCGGCTTCTTCGATGTAGATGGATTCGGGAACGTGGCCGACTGGCTTGAGGCCCTGCTTGTGCGCTTCGTCCACGATCGCCAGGTACACGTCTTTTTCAAGACGGCTGTAGACCTTGATCTGATCCACACCCGCAGCGGCTTGCCTGCGCACCGCATCTCTACCTTCCTCAGGCGTCTTGATTCCAAGCGAGACAGGCGGCACCAGGGGGGGATCGCCATCCAGCACCCATCCGCTGACGGCCATCTCTGGCCCCAGCATCGTTCCCTCGTTCAAGGCCTGGCGCAGTGGCAGCACCTCCTCGTTCGGATGGCCCAGGTCTCGGACCAGCAGGACGCCATTGGCGATGAACATGCGGCCAAAGACCGGCGGGTCAAAGTTGTGGACATGGGCATCCACGAGGCTCGGCATCAGGTAAAGCCCACGGCCGTCTATGCAACGAGAATCCTGCAGCACAGAAAGATCCACCCCGGAAGCGATCGTATGAATGCGATCGCCCGTGACAATGACCGTCTGGTCCAGACGCACGATCCCATTCTCCACATCCACCACTGCCACGTGAGTGACTGCATAGCTGCTCAAAGGCTCGCCCTCCTTTTCGGGCCGACGGGTGGGCGTCGGCGTGCCGGTTGGTAGGGGAGCAGGCGCCGGCTGTGGGCGAGGCTGGCAGCAGGCCAACAGGCCTGCCGCCGCTGCCAGCTCGAGGAAACGCCGCCTGCTCAGGCGGATTCCAGTGTTGTGATTGGGTTGTGTGGTCATTCTTAGGCGTTGGCAGGCACCGCCTCCAGACCCGCGGTGCCCAACTCAGGCAGCGCCTGCGGTGCGGCACTCTCCAGGGCACGCAGGTCCCGGTAGGCCAGCGTCCAGGTGCCGGACTTGAGCACCTCGACCAGCCCGCTCAGGAAGAGCATGGGCGCGCTCATCACCAGGGCAAAGATCGGCAGGCCAACGATGGCCCCCACGATCCACGGGGCCACGTCCCCCAGGAAGGGGCTGAGCAGCGCGCCGACCGCCACCGCCGGCAGGCCGCCCAGTACGGCCCCCACGACGACGAACAGCAGCGTGGCGGGGAAGATCAGGATCATGACCGGCACGGCGAGGACCATCCAGGCCAGGCGAACGCCGATCCACATGAGCCACACGACCACCACTTCCTTCAGGTGTGCCTTGACCACGGCCAGGCCGCGACGGATGGAGGCGATCACGCCCAGCTCTTCGATGGCACAGGCGCGGCGGATGCTATGGATCAGCAGCGAGAGTGCTGCACTGGCGGCGATGGCCACGACGACGACCAGGAAGAGCAGGATGGTGGTGAATAGCGTGCCGACTGCGCCGGCGGCCACGCTGCCTGAGACCCATAGCAGCAGCGGGGACAGCGCCAGCAGGAACAGCAGGGTCAACACCAGCCTCACCGGCAATTTAGTCGCCAGGTCAATCAGGAACAGCCGCCAGGCGCTACGCGACCAGCCCAGGCGGAACCCCTGGCCCACGCTCATGCGCTCCCCGCTCTCCTCGGTTGCGTTCACCATGCGGATGAGCGCTGCCTCGGCCACGTAACGGACCATCGTGCCCACCACGATCAGGCCGGCCAGGGCGATGGCAGCGACGATGACGATCGCCCAGATCCAGCGCGGTATGACCTCTGTGAACAGCGCTTCCAGTTCGCGCAATTCCCGGCCGTCGAGGTGGATGGAGAACCCCTCTGGATCGGTGAGGTCAATGGCCGGCCCCTCGCCGGGAAGATAGAAGGTGTAGCCCTCAGCGACCGTGATGGGAGTCCACCTGCCAGCCTCGACGCGATGGGGATTGTAACCAAAGTAGAACCCGTTGACGGTGGTCAGCGCCAGGAGGGCGCCAAAGATCCACAGCGCCCGGTAGCGCCAGACCATAGCCCAGGCTCGCTTGAAGACACTTGCGTATTTCATGACCTTTACACTCCTTTCGTGATGCGGAATGCGTAATCCGTGATGCGTAATGCGTAATGCGTAATCCGTAATTCGTAATGCGTAATTCGTGGTGCGTGATGCGGAATTTGTTGGTTGTGCTCCGATGCTTTTCTACTCACTGGTTGTTGGCGTCTCTGCGCCTGAGACAGGGGCGGGCTCCGCCGCCAGCAGTTGGAGGCACTCGCGAGCCGTTCTAACGATCAGGCTAACGAGGGACAGCCCGATGACGCCCTTGACCACCGCGTTGAGGACGGGGACCGGCCACCCATCGAGCAGGGCGGACCAGAGGATCGGGCCGCCGAGCAGCAGTCGCCCCAGGACAACCATACCCAGGATATTCAGGCCCAGGTTGGCCCAGCGCAAGGCCACAGTCCAGCGGTTGTACGCGAACTTGATCACGGCCAGGGAAAGGGCCAACCCCCACCAGAGGGTCAGCCAGGGCACGTGAACCTGGAACCCGGGGGCGAGCAAGGGGTAGAAACTGTGCGGGTCCGTGGCCGAGATGAGGATGCCGATCTTGTCGGGAAACCGGTTGAACAGGACGATGAGGGCAATCAGGCAGCCCATCTCTACAACCAGCCACCCCCGGCGGATACGCCCCAGCGAATTTGTGGACATGGCGATTTCTCCTTCAAAAAGTGTTCCGAGTCTTGCCCGGCGTAGCCAATGATGCGCCGTACCTGCTGCTCATCCCGTTCGGCGCCATAACCGCCCTATACCTGTACTATAACACCAATGACGGAGCGGCACATCAGCCTACTGGATAGTCTTGGCACTGGACACGTGACCAGTTTCTTGCCTGGTCAAGTGGCCAGACTCGATCGGGGCAACGAGGGTATTTGGACCACGAAAGGCACGAAATCTCGCGAAAAACACGAAAACAGACGCTGCTTTCGTGGAATGTCTTGACGATACCGCAAGTGCGGGCTACAATGCGGCAATGAACTGTTGGGCTGGAGGGATGGTAGTACCAGGCGTATGTAAGGGAAGGTGTGACAATGGATGATCAGAAGAGCATACACGAGCCGAAAGCACAGTTGCTCAGTGGGCAGGATGCGATTCAAGATGCTGAAAGGTTACGAGCGTTACTCCGGCGCAACCGGGGGCGGGCAGAGCGGGAAGTACAGCTACGGGTGCCATTCACGGTGATTATCGAAGCGCTCGATCAACTGGAGGCCGGCGAACTGCGCCTGTTGGCCCAGCGGCTTGAAGAGCGGCTGACCATCGTGCAGCAATGATCTGCTACTTTAGATACGCATCCGCCACGGCCTGCACGTAGACCTCGAAGGCGCGTCCCTGGTCGGTATGGCCACTGAAATGCCACACCGGTTGCGCGCAGCGGTATGCAAATTCCAACGTAGAATCTGGCGGAATGGAGTCGGCAGGCGGGATGAAGTAGACCAGTTCCACCTGCTCCACGACTGCCATCCCTGCTTCCCCTCCATTCCCTCCATTCCCTCCCTCATCTATGAGCGCCTCTTGAATGGTGTGCCACTCCAGGCTATCACCCACCAGCCCGCCCTGCACGAAAACAACGGTACCAGCGGTCAGGTCGGCAGGAAGGCCGGGTATCTGGACCGCTCTGCCGCTGTCGGTCAGCAATAAGCCCTGATCCCCCTGGCGCTGGATCGTTCCGGACCAATAGTAGGGCGCTCCCGATGTATCCTGCCAGCCTGCCAGCGCATCCATCGTAAACCCGTTCTCCCACCCCTCGACCTCAAGCGTCAGGTACCCGCCCGCGTCCTGTACCTGTCCCCACACGTGGACCGGGGTCTCGGTGTCCCCGCTCGACTGGACCAGGGCCTGATACGCCTGCACCAGCGCCTGAAGGGCGCCCGGGTCGCCTGTCAGGACGAGACCATTCATCGTCACGTAGACTGCATCCCCCGGCTCGGCCGGGTAGAGCACGCGGAGGCTGCCAAACAGATCGGCACGCTGGTCCACGGGATACCGCCGCATCCAATAGCGGGGCGTACCGGCAGAGAATTCGCCCCACGATGGGAAAGCGGGCCGGCTGCGGACCCACACGCGCCCGCTCGCCTCCCCTGAACTCGATGTGCTCAGCCGCACCATGTCCCAGGCTTCCTGCGCCGAGATGATGGGGTACTCGCCTACGCTGATCAGGTCCAGACCCTGGTACGCCATAGACCACACCTGCCCGTCGCTGCCCACACGCACGTCGGCGAAAGAGTCCACCAACGCCCAGCGCTCATCCAGGACGCGGAAGAAGCGGAGCACGTCGCCGGAGGGATCGGCGGTCCGATACGGAAAGCCCAGCAGGCCGGCAGTCTCCAGGAACCGCTCGGCGCTTTCGAGCGCCTGATCCAGGGGGGGCAGGTTCTGCGGGGGATAGCCGGTCTCGCTGCGCCAGGGGGAGTGGCCCCAATCGGTGTAGTTGAATGAACCTATACGGTCTACGAGCACCTGGCGTGGCCCATCCACGGCGGCCAGCCAGGGTACATCGCCCGGCACCAAGGCCGGATCTGATGGCTGGGGTGCGTAAACCTTTCCATCCAGGCCCAGGCGCGCCGCGACCTGCCTGGCATACTCGACGGTCAGCGGTGCAGGCTCGCTCTGCACGTAGAACGTCATCTGCGCGGGGCTTTCAGGAAGCGTCGCGTTCAGGACGAACTCTGTTTGGGGAGGTGCGATTTCCGCGCCGCCTCCACCCCCATACCCTCCGCCCACCAGCGCCGATAGCGGTGGCAACGAGGCCAGTTCGATCTGGCTTACCGACGGTGTCGCCGGCGATCCAGGCGTCTCCTGAGGGCTTGCCGACGGGGACGCCGGCGATCCAGGGGTCACCGTTGGAGGCTGTATTGTTTCTCCTGAGACTGCAGGTGGAGCGCTGGTCGGCAGTTGGGCCACCTGATCTGGACCGCCGGATAGCGGCCGCAGCACGTACAGCACGACCAGGAACAGCACGGCCAGGGCGGCTGCGCCGGCCAGGGGGAGGACGATGCGTTTGCTCATAAAGTTCCTTTCTCGCCGGCGTTCGGCCGGCCTGGTCGAGGGTCGCCGTTGTGCGACGGCCCTGAGACGCTGCTGCAATCCGGCAGCGAAATCTGGGTCGGGTGGATGTGCCTGGGCCAGGGCCACCAGGCCTTCCAAGAGGGCGGCCTCTCCCGCCGGCACCGCGTGTGGACGAGCAGGTTGCCGGCCCGATTGGAGCGCCGTCAGGTAGGCGTCCAGTTCTTCCGCTTGCCTATGTTCGTTCAAGGTATGCACGTGCCTACTCACTGTGACACCTCCGGGGCAAAGGTAAGGGCCTCCTGCAATTTGCGCAGGCCGCGGTGGACCAGCATCTTGACGGCGGCCTCGCTCTTGCCCATGATGCGGCCCACTTCGGTCGCACTCAACTCGCCAAAGATGCGCAGCGTGAGCGCCTGGTTCTGTTCCGGGGCCAACGCCTGCAGCGCCCTGGAGACCCGCTCCAGTTCCAGGTGGGTCGCGGCGACCTCCTCGGGGGGCGGGTCGGAGTGGGATAGATCTTCCGCACTGTCCAGGGGCACGTCGCTCCTTTGCCTGCGGTAATGGTCGGCCACCTTGTGGCCGGCGATGCCCAGCAGCCACCCGCAGAAACGTCCTCGGCCGCTGTAGCGTTCGACGTGCTCCAGGGCGGCCAGGAACGTCTGTGACGTGAGGTCCTGGGCGTCGGCCACGCTGCCGGTGCGGAGCAAGTGAAAGCGGTACACGCGGTTCACGTGGCGACTGTAAAGTTCTGCAAAGGCCTGCGGGTCGCGGCCAGCCCGCCGGGCCAGTGCCTCGTCGTCTTCGACTGGCGGACTTGCGGGCAAGCGGGTTTCAGGGTTACTTGTCTGGCTGTCTTGCAAGAGATTCCTCGCTACGCTCGGAATGACAGACTTGTCGCTACGCTCGAAATGACAGGCTTGTCGCTGCGCTCGAAATGACAGGCTTGTCGCTACGCTCGGAATGACAGATTTCTCGCTGCGCTCGAAATGACGGGCCTGGCGCTACGCTCGAAATGACGGGCTGGCTGGCTCTATAACTCATGTCGTCATGAGGGGCCAAATCGTAACGGACTAACCACACACCGTTGGTACTCGCGGCGTGGCTCCTAACTGTGGCACAGTATACACATCGCCTGGGGGATTTGTCGTCACCTAACTGGGGGATCGTAGGAGGTGATTTAGAGTAATCCCAGTTCCTCTGCGCGCTGAATCGCCTGCATGCGGTTGTGAGCATCCAGTTTGCTGTAGATGCTCTTGACGTGGGAGCGTACCGTGTTCGGGGTGACGAAGAGTTCGTCCGCGATCTCGGGGGTGGACAGGCTGGTGGCCAGGAGTCGCAATACGTCCATCTCGCGCTCGCTGAGCGGCTCGAGGAGTTGGAGGTTGGAGGTTGGAGGTTGGAGGTTGGAGGTTGGAAGTTGGAGGTTGGAGGTTGGAAGTTGGAGGTTGGAAGTTGGAAGTTGGAGGTTGGAAGTTGGAAGTTGGAGGTTGGAAAATGCTGCCAGTAAGGTGCTGACGTAGGCGGGGGCAATGCCGCGAGCGGCGGCCTTACGCAACAGTACATCAAGGGGGGGACCTTCGTCAACGAAGGTCCGCACGTAGCCTTCCGGCTCCGCCAGGAGGAGGGCCCTCTTTAACGCGGCCAGCGCCTGTTCCTCTTCACCTCGTGCCTGCCAAGCCAGCGCCTGCAACACCAGGATCTCGAGGACGCGACCCATGGCTCCCGTCGTCTCCAACGTTTTCAGGAGCCGCTCCAGCAGCCCCAGCGCTTCGTCCAGCAGGGCCTGGTGTTCGCCCGTCCCTTGGGGTGCACCCGCTGCCCGGCCAATCCTGCCGATCCGTGTTTCTTGCACTCCCTGGGCAATGAGCACCCGGGCGAGGGCGATGTACTCCTCGTGGTCCAGGTACCTGATCTCCTCGTCCAGGTCCAACTCGCGCCCGCGGGAGGCGGCCCATTGGGCCGCCGCTGCCAGGTTCCCCTGGGCCAGCCACAGCCGCGCCTGGTCGGCTGCCGTCATCCTGCTGTACCAGGGGGACAGTTGGCTGGCCACCTGAATGGCCATCTGCATGGCGTCGCGCGCCCCATCGGCATCGCCGGCTGCCTGGAGCGCTCTGGCCAGGGTGAGGTGGCCGGTCACCAACCCTTCCGCCGAGCCCCACTGCTTGCTGGTCTCCACGGCCTCCCGGGCATAGCGCAACGCTCCCTCCACGTCGTTCCATTCGCGGAGCAGGGTGCTCAGGCGGGCATATATCGGCCCGGCGGTCGGCAAGCGACGTCCGCCCCGCCTGGCATGTTCGCCGACCAGCAGCAACGCTTCCCGGGAGGTGGCATCGGCAGCGTGGAGTTGGCCTTGCTCGATCTGTAGCATGGCCCGTGCACCAAGGGCACCTACCGCGCCGTATTTGTCGTCTGTGGCCTGGTAGACGTCACGCGCCTCAGCCCAGGCCCTGATCGCTCCCGCGAAATCGCCGCTCCAGCGGAGCACAGAGCCCAACAGTCCAGTGCAAAAGCCGCGCACCATCCAGTCTTCATCGGACAGGTGTTCCAGGGCCTGGCGGATGAGCGCCGCGGCCTGGGGCTCGTCTGCCCGCACGGCGACGGGGTAGGAGCGCAAGGCGCAGATGTGGCCTGTGATGCGACGGGCCTCGGCATCCGGCAGGGCCTGGCGGGCGAGCGCCTGTTCGGCATCCTGCACCCGCGCTTCGAGGGCCTCAAACTGGCCGGCGAAGGCCAACATCCAGGCGTGCGCGATGCAGAGCCAGGGCCTGGAGCGCACCATCTCCTCGGGCAGCGCCTTGAGCCACCCCATCAGCGTCGCCAACTCGCGGTGATAGATCGTGGCCAGGGCATTTCTCTCCACCAGGTGCGCCACCCGTTCGACGTCGCCGGCTGCCAGCGCACATTCTATGGCTTCCGGGACCAGCCCGTTCTGTTCAAGCCATGCACTGGCCCGGCGGTACAAGGCCAGCATCTGGTCAGGTTGGCTCTGCTTCAGGCGGCTGCGGAGCAACTCGGCGAAAAGATGGTGATAGCGGTACCAGCGTCGCTCGTCGTCCAGCGGCACGACGAAGAGGTTAGCGTGATCCAGGTACTCCAGTATATCCTGAGATTGGAGATTAGAGATTGGAGATTGAGAACCGTCTCCGACCTCCAACTTCCAATCTCCAACTTCCAATCTCCAATCTCCAAGAACTGCATCACACAGCGGCCCACATAGCCGGTCGAGGATGGACGTCTGGAGCAGGAAGGTCTGGATGTTTTCCGGCTGGCGTTGGAGGACTTCTTCGACCAGGTAGTCCAGGATGAAACGATGGCTACCAGTAAAGCCCTTGATGAAGGCGGACACGTCCGCGGCAGGCAGGCCAGCCCCCGCCCACCTGCGCCCCTGTGTTGAGATGGCAGTTTGGATGGCAAGCGCTGCCATCTGCAGGCCAACGATCCAGCCCTCGGTTTGCCCCTCCAGTACGGCGACGTCCTGCGGTGAAAGGCCCAACGCCATCGCGTCGTTCAGAAAATCGGCAGTTTCTTCGCTCGTGAAGCGCAGGTCCTGGGCACGCAGCTCGGTGATCTCGCCCCGTGCGCGCAAGCGTGCCAGCGGCCAGGGCGGGTCTGCCCGGCCGGCAAGGACCACGTGCATGTGCGGTGGCAGGTTGTCCAGCAGGAACGTGAGCCCGTCGTGGACCGGTTGGGCCGTGATGACGTGAAAATCGTCGAGGATGAGGGTGAAGGGCTGGGGGACCTCGGCAATTTCGTTGATCAGCCCGGTCAGCAGCGACTCGGTCGGGGGCAGGGGAGTGGCGCCGGTGATGCCGGAGGAGCGCAGCAAAGCCAGCGTGGCTTCGCCCAAATCTGCCTGGATGGTCTGCAGGGCAGCGATACAATAGGTCCAAAAGCGGGTCGGGTCGTTGTCCCCTTTGTCCAGCGAGACCCAGGCCACAGGCTGTCCGCAGGTCCTGACACACTCGCTCAACAGGGTGGTCTTGCCAAAGCCGGCCGGGGCAGAGACGAGCGTGAGTTTGCGACCCAGGCCGGCTTTCAGCCGCTCCACCAGCCGCAGCCGCGAGACAGATTCGGGCCGGACAGGCGGGATGTACAGCTTAGTCGTCAGCAGTTGAACACCCATACGAGATTCTTCGCTCCGCTCAGAATGACAGAGCGCCGCGTCCCTTACGCATTACGAATTACGCATTACGCATTACGCATTACGCATTATGAGCGCAGCCTGGGGTCCAGGGCGTCGCGCAGTGCGTCACCGATCAGGTTGATTGCCAGCACGGTGGCCATGATCGCTACGCCGGGTGCGATGGACATGAGCGGGCGCTGGCGCAGGTAGGGTTTCGCCGCACTCAACATGGCCCCCCACTCCGCCTCCGGCGGCTGGGCACCCAGCCCCAGGAAACTCAAGCCCGACGCCGCCAGGATACCGTTCGCCACGCCAAAGGTGGCCTGGACGATGACCACCCCCAGACAATTCGGCCAAATGTGCCGCCTTATGATGCGCCAATCGCTGGCGCCGAGCACGCGGGCCGCCAGGACATAGTCTTCCTCACGCAGGCCCAGCACCACTCCCCGCACCAGGCGCGCATAGGAGGCCCAACTGACACCCCCCAACACAATCATCATGTTGGTCAAACTGGGACCTACCACCGCCACGACGGCGATGGCCAGCACCAGGAAAGGAAAGGCCAGCACCACGTCCACCAGCCGCATGATGCCGTCGTCTATCACCCCACCATAGTAGCCACTGACGGTCCCCAGCGTGACGCCGACGAGGCCGGCGATACTGACCACAATCAGGCCCACCTGCAACGAAATGCGGCTGCCATAGATCAGCCGGCTCAGGTTGTCGCGCCCCAGCTCGTCGGTACCCAGGACATGGGCCGGGGTACCGGCTATGCCCGGCGTACCGGGTTGGCCCGGAGTACCGGGCGGTTGCAGGGCCGCTCTCAAGTTCATCTCGTGCGGGTCGCTGGAGGCGATCCAGGGGGCGGCAACGGCGATTAGCGCCAGTGTGCCCAGGATCGCCAAACCGAGCACGGCGAGCCGATTGCGCCGCACCTGGCGCCACACATCCAGCCACAGGGACGAAGGTGGATACGGACGGCGCTGGTTCTCAATCATAGCGGATGCGTGGGTCAATCAAGGTATACAGGATGTCTACCCCCAGGTTCGTCAGCACAAACAGGACCGAGAACACGAGCACGGTCCCCATGATGACCGGGTAGTCGCGTCGCCAGATGGCGTTGACCGCCAGGCGGCCGATGCCGGGCCAAGCAAAGATCGTCTCGACAATCACCGCCCCCCCCAACAGGCTGGCAGCCTGCATTCCCAGGATCGTCACCACGGGAATGAGCGCATTCCGCACGCCGTGCCGCACGAGCACCCAGCGCGGGGCCAGCCCCTTGGCATGGGCTGTCCGTACGTGGTCCTGGCTCAAGACCTCCAGCAATTGCGAGCGCGTGACGCGCGCCACCAGCCCCATCAGCCCGGCGCCGAGCGTGACCGCCGGCAGGACCAGCGCTTTGAGCGCGCCCACCAGCGTGCCATCGCCTCGACCGGTACTGGGGAGCCAGCCCAGGTTTTGCGCAAACAGCAGCATCAGCATAATGCCAAACCAGAAGGACGGCATGGACACGCCCAGCAGCGCCCCCCCGGAGCACAGCGCATCCACCAGCCTCGCCCAGCGCCGCCGTGGAACAGGCGGCGCTGGGCTGTACGACGCTGCGCTATGCCTGGCCCAGCGCCGCCGTGGAACAGGCGGCGCTGGGCTATACGACGCTGCGCTATGCCTGGCCCAGCGCCGCCGTAGAACAGGCGGCGCTGGGCTCCACGGCGACACAGCCACTGCCGACAGGACGCCCAGCGGGATGGCCACCAGCAGCACGAGTGCCTGGGTGGCGGCGGCCAGTTCGAGCGTGGCCGGGAAGCGGTCCAGGATCTCCTGGGCGACCGGTGTGCGGGTGGCCAGCGACCTGCCCATATCGCCCCGCAATAAGCCGCCCAGGTAGCGGAAATACTGGACCGGCAGCGGGTCGTTGAGCCCCAATTGCGCCCGCAGGCGCTCGACCGTCTCCAGCTCCATGCCCCTTGGGTTGAGGCCGAACTGTGTGGACAGAGGGTCGCCCGGCGCCAGGTGGATCAGAGCAAAGGTAAGCGCCGAGACCCCCAGGAGGAGGGGGGGGAGGGAGAGGAGACGGCGGAGGATGTAGCGTTGCAAGGAAGCCTCTTGGACGTGATGCGTGAAACGTGAAACGTGAAACGTGAAACGTGATGCGTGGTGCGTGGTGCGTGGAAAACGGAACACGAAACACGAATCACGAATCACGCCATGTGTCACTTGGTCAGCCAGACGTTGTTGTAGTCAGTGCACAGGTTCATGAACCACATTACGCCGTGAAAGTCGTGCACCCAGGAGCGGGAGGCCTGGTAGGAGTTGCGGAAGCCCAGCGGTACGGCCCAGTACTGGCCATAGATCTTGTCCGCTGCCTGGCGCAAGACCTCATCCCGTTCAGCCGGGTCAACGACGGCGTTGGCCTGGTCCAGCAGTGCAAAGATCTCCGCATCCTCGTAGCCCATAGAGCGCGCCATCCCAAGGCCACCCCACAGGCTATTCATGCCGCCGTCACCGCAGAATCCACCCACGATCATGGCCTTGTCCACGCCGGCCTTCCAGTCGGCGATCCAGGTGCCGAACTCGACGGTCTGCAACTCGACCGGAATCCCGACCTCCTTCAGTTGGGTGGCGACGGCGGCGCCGAACTGCGGCATGGGGGACATGTTCCAGATTTCGAGCGGGAACTCCATCGGCCGGCCATCCTTGTCGAGCAGACCGTCCCCGCCGGCATCTTCCCAGCCCAGTTCCTTCAGGAGCGCCCTGGCCCGTTCAGGATCGTACGGGAAGTACTGGCACAGGTGCGGGTCGTAGCCGGGGACGTCGGGGCCGGCCGTCCCACAGCCGGGGACGTACATGCCGCCATAGACGTTGGCGCCGATGGCATTGCCGTCGAGGGCGTACGCCACGGCCTGGCGGAACTGGCGGTCGCTAAAGAGCGGATTTTTCATGTTGAACACGAGTTGGGTCGGGCTAGGACAGCCACCCGGGTAGAGGACGAAGCGCTGGTCGGCGCTCAGGCGCGCGAATTCGGTATCAGGCACACCGGCCAGGACGTCTATCTCGCCGGTTTCGAGGGCGATGACGGCGGCATCCCGGTCGGGGATGACGCGGAAGACGACGCGGTCCAGGTAGGGCTTGTTCCAGTACAGGTCGTTGCGTTCCAGGGTGAGCGACTCGTCCGGCTTATACTCGACGAACTTGAACGGGCCAGAGCCGATGGGATGCAAGGCAAAGTCCTCGCCCAACTGCTCCACCGCCTCGCGCGGCACGATGGCGGTGCCGGAGAGGCCACGTCCGACGGTGAACAGGAGCGCATTGGGGGCCTTGAGCGTCAGCCTAACCGTGTATCTGTCCAGGGCTTCCACCGCTTCGAAACTGGCGATCAGGTCGGCGGCTATGGTGGAGCCCTCCGTCTGCACCGCCCGCTGGATGGAGTAGACGACGTCGTCGGCGACGACCTCGCGGCTGGCCCCGGTGGGGAAGACGGCGTTGCCGTCGTGCCATAAGACGCCCTGGCGCAGGTGGAAGACGACGATGCGAGGTACTCCCTCGCCGTCGTTCTCGTACTCCCAGGACGTGGCCAGGTCGGGGAACAGGTCCGGCCCCTGGCGGCGAAAGAGGAGGCTGAAGACGTTGGAGACGACGAAGAAGGAATTGTCGTCGGCGACGAAGATAGGGTCGAACTGCACCAGGCCGTTGGACTGGATGACGAGCGTGCCGCCGAACCTGGGGGTGTCCTCAGGCTCCGGCGTCGCAGCGGCGGCCCGCTCTACCTGCACGGTGGGCTTCTCACTTGCTCCAGGGGGCAAGGCGCTACAACCTGTAGTCGCCACGACCAGGAAGGCGGCAATGACTGCCAGATAAAGACGCCCCGGGACGGGGCTATGAGCGTAGGAACGCCCCGAGACGGGGCTATGAGCGTAGAGACACCCCGGGATGGGGCTATGAGCGTTACGACGACCTCTACGGTGCCACGCATCGCCCATGCTGTCCTCCCCCCTGTTTTTGGGCCTGACCGTGAGATGCCGGTTGACCGAGGACCCGCGTGCCTGTCGTCAGAGCGGCTGTCCAACCCATCTCGCCCGGGACCAGCCGCCTGGGACGCCCTTAATCTTACCATAACTTGCGCATCCCCGCAATATGGCCGGCCGTAGGGGTTAGGGCAATCGCCGCTTGACCCATTAGGGCGGGGAGCAGATACGCTTCATCCCAGCCAGCCTTGAGGCGCGACACTCTGTTTGTAGTGTGCAACGTTCTCCCTATTCCTCCTCTTAATCTCCGTGAAGTGCCAACCCGCCTGACCGCGCCCTTCTCGGCGGCGATGGCCAGGATCATTCGCGCTACCTGGTCCAGGCCCGCCGTGTGGAGCGTCCGCTCCCGGCGGATGTGCACCACCAGGGGCAGCATCCTGAGCACCAGGGTCATCCCCGACCGCTGGCTGCCCTCGTCCACGCCGTAGCAGATGGGCGATCTCTGCGCCTGCAAGCCGGAAATCTCGAAGCAGATGAACGCTTCGAGCAAGTCCCAGTACCGCACCGGCTCGGGTACGGGGAAGAAGTAGTCGGGCATAGTGTGGTCAATGCGGATCGGGAGTTTCCCCTCCGCCTCCATGCGCGGATCGAAGGCCACGCCGTAGACACACCCGCCGAGAATCTGAGAGATGAGGCCGGCCTCTTGCTGCAAAGCACGCCCGGAGTTCTCGCACCACACGCGGTTCACCAGGTCGGTGAGCCGGGCTGCCGCGTCGCGCTGCTCCTGGCTGCTGTCTCGTCCCCACGCCTTGATCACCGTGGATACCAGCGGCTCGGTGCTATCCGAGACCTCGCCGTACAGGAAGCCGGCGTGCAAGAGGCAGGCCATGTTGAATGGGTTGAGTTTGAGCGGGAACACGGGATACCCCTCTGGGTCTGCCGGTTGGGGCGTTACGTTGAATATGGATCGCGTCATCTTTCCTCTGTCACCGTGATCGTGACAGACCCACCAGACCGGTCTGGTATGCGGGTCGGGAGTTCGATCCACTCACGGCGCAACGGGTCGAAGGCCACGAGTTTCCCACCTGAAACGCGGAGTCCCAACCGGGCCAGGCTGCCATTCTCCAGTTGCGCGTAGACCGCTCCCTTCTTGCCGATGTAGAAACCAGTTGGCTGCATGCTCACCGCCAAAAAGAAAGAGCCCGGTCGCTTACGACTTGCGACCGGGCTCTGTGATCGTACCCAGGGTAGAAAACAGACGTCCTGTGTCTCTAACGATGCCTGTGGGGTGGCCCACAGGGGCTATTCGATTGCCCGTATTATACCGCAGTCTGCGCCCCTGCATAGGCTATCCTGGACAACTCTCAAGGCTTTTCCAGGGTCCATCGAGCAGACAGACAGCGTGAACTTCTGTGGCAGAGGCTGGCGGGACTGGTCAGGCCGACAACCTGGCCCGAGCACGAGTTTGGGTATTGACTTGTGCACAAAGTTGCACTACAATGTATGTGCTCCCAGCAAAGGGCAGCCAATCTGCGGATGAAGCCGATGCTGCACGCGGCTCAACCGCCAGGACGTGGGGATCGTGCGTCCTGAGCAGGTGTGGGTATCAGACGCCACCTACATCCGCCTGCACATGGGGTTCGTCTACCTGGCCATGATCATGGACGTCTTCACCCGTGGTATGCGGGGCTGGCATCTGGGGTGCAGTCTGGATCATACGTTGACCCTGACCGCTCCCCGGCAGGCACTGGCCCGGTACCCTGCGCCCGAGATCCACTGCTCCGATCAGGGAGTCCAGTACGCGGCTACGGCCCATACCCAGGCCCTCCAGGATGTTGATGTCCAGATCAGTATGGCCGAGGCGGGTGAAGCCTGGCCGCTCCGCTGCGCTTCGCGGCGCAGGTGAAGCGCGGGCCATTAGGAGGATAATCCATGACGCATTCTTTCCAACCAAATGGGCCAAATCTGCTGCCACGTATCGTTGTAATCGTTCTGCTCTTCGTGCTCTGCCTGCCATCATCCAATCTGTACGCGTTTGATCCGGGGCGAGAACCCGCCGTGCTGCTGGGTGATGAGAGCTTGGTGGTACCATTCACGGGAGGGCCGCAGGCGGTCACCACTAGAAGCACGTACTCGGGAGTGGTCACTCTGACGGTCACTGGCATAGGACAGGCATCTGGGACGCAGTTCAGCGATGCTTTCTACTTGCTGACGGACTATGCCGGAAATCCGATCCCCCCATATCACCCGACCTGTGAATACAACTGGGTATTGTGGATAAACGGCCAACATGCAGAGAACCTGATTGAGGGCCAGCAGGTCCCAGTCTACAGGGGCGATCACTCATACACCTTCAGTATCAACGCTCCGGGCGGGCATCTCACATTTGGGGTCGGTGACGTCTACACAGCTGACAATGTCGGCAGCTACTCGGTGAACATCAATAGCGGCGGAAGCATATGTACGGTTCCGTTCTTCTCCCAACGCAATGACACGTGGAAGAGACACCCGTTGCGTGGTACATGCTCAAGATGGTGCGTTGATCCAGAAGCCGGCTATGCAACTATCGGCAAATGCGGGTGTACACTCACTTCGGCAGCAATGCTGTTTGCATACTATGGGGCCGCGGTTACGCCGCCGCAGTTGAGCGACTGTATGGGGACCAAAGCGTGCCCGTTCTACTGGAGGACTGGCGCTGCATGTTCTGCAGGCAAGGCACAATGGATTGAAAAGTATAGCTTTAGCTGGGAGCAGCTCGATCGAGAGCTGGACCAGAACGGCCGTCCCGTTATACTCGGAATGCATCTTGAACAAGACCCAGATAAAACGCATTGGGTGTTGGTTACCAGCGGACATGGCAGCAATCCCTCCGGGTATCTGGTCCACGATCCCTGGCCGTTGGCTGGGGCCAACACCAATCTGAATGTTCTGTTCCGCTCTGGCTATACGCCCGACTGGCTGTCTGTCTATGCCGGTCAACCGGGCTGCGGACAAGTCTTGGCGACACAAGCGGAGAGCTTGGAGCCTGCGATGGGTAGCATCACTGCACCAGGGAGCATAGTTACCGGGACGGTGGTGCTTTGGCATGCCGACGAAACCGCGCTCGTTGTGCGGCTGTCAGCCACTAGCACCGTCGGCCAGGTCACGCACATGCAAGTATGGACCGATTCACATCCCGCATCCGCGTGGCAGACCTTCGACGAATACGCATGGTTGCCCTGGCAACCAGGGGATCGCATCTACGCCCGGTTCCGCGACGAGTTCGGAAATGTCTCAGATGATTTATCTGAAACCATGCACCCAGAGTCAGGCCCACCTGCCCAGTTTGGAACGTTTCTACCGGTCGTCATACGTTGATCGGGGGAACTTTAGGTACAATGCTCATAGGTAGGTCGAGACCGGTGCAAGCTAAGGCAGTGGTCAGGCAGCAGCGTGCTGTCCACAGTTCAGGAGCCCGATTCTCCTAACAAGTGCATCCAGCCGACACGCTCCGCTCGCGTCCGGCATAACAGAGTAGTGAAGGAATGCCCTATACAAGAAGCCCCGGCCTCTTGTGAGCCGGGGCTTCCCGTTGGCGCGAGTAAAGTCCAGGATGGTGGCTACCAAAGGTGCGGCGAGCAGTATGCTTCGACTCTAGGGGCAAGAAGCCGGCTTTGGGGACATCCTCGCCAGCTCCTTCGCGTCCTTCTCCGGTTCCACCTTCGCCACCTTGACGATGTGGCCTAGATGAACGATGACCAGCCACTTGCCAGGCTCGCTCAGGATTCTCTTGAGTACCTCAATGTCGTCCTGTATCGTCATCGCTGCACCCTCCCCGCCGTGCGCTGGTGCCGCGTGGCCTTGCGACGATGCGGGCGGCGGCGCACGTGGGCGACGTCCTCGTACTCTGAGTCGTCTTCCTCCGCCTCTTGTTCCTCGTCAATGATGAAGAGGCAGTTCAGCACGTCCGCCGCGATGAACAGGCACGACGCGATGTCCTGACGCAACTTGGTGTCGGGCATCCTCCAGCCCGCCAACTGCATCCAGATGCCCTGAATCTCCCTCGGCATGAGCAGTTTCTGCTTGCCCAGGATCAGTTTCAGGGCTACCACCATGCGCATCTTGTTGGTGTTCACCTGCACGCCCTCGCCCGGCATCCCCTTCTGAGCAAACACCAGTTCGTCGAAACCCTTCTGTGTGCCAGAGGCGTCGAAGGCGGTATAGATGGGCCTGTATGCCCTGTACCACTCCTCCATCTGGTTGATGAAGGGCCAGTAGGAGCCTTGACCGTCTACCCAGTGGAAGGCGACCACCTCGGCGGGGACCTGGGGGAACCCCGTGACCTTCAGCGCCACGACCACGCCGCTGTTCCGGTCAGGTGGCGTGGTCTGGCCGGGGTCCCCGATCAGTACGTACCGGTCAAACTCGTTGGGCGACGTGACCCACAATACCGTGCCCGCCCGCTGGGCCTCCTCCGCGTAGTACCCGTGCAGGTTGTTCCCCCGGGCGTGCCGCATAACGTCGTCCATCTCCCGCGACTGGCACGGTTCCAGGAGTTCTGGCGTGAACTCGTTGCCCCTCGGCAGCGGGCGCTCGGACTTCATCAACTGCTTGCGCTTTTCGGGGTCCTTGATGCGGCGCTCGATGGCCCCCAACTGGTCGGCGGTCAGGTACGGGTTGTCGGCGGACATGAACTCGATGGTCGAGCCGTTGTAGAAGGTGATCTTGGGATATGGCTTTTCCACCACCCGGGTAATGAGCCTGCTCAGGCGGGTTGGCCGTTCGTGCCGGTTGTCATAGTCGGCCAACTCCTGGCGGATCGTGTCGTACATCTGCTTGGCCTGCCAGCCAACCGGGGCCGCGTCCATCGCCTTGAAGTTCGGGATCATGCAGCACCAGTACGTGAACACGGCCCCGATGCCCACGGTCTTGCCGGAGCCAAATCCGGCGATGATCGTGGCGTCCAGCCGCTTGTCGTGGGCGACGGCCATCTGCCAGGCCAGGGGAACCCAAGGCACGAACTCGCCCTCTGCCAGGTCCCAGGTATCGGGCGAGGTGGCCACCAGGTCCCAGGTATCGGGCGAGGTGGCCACCAGGTCCCAGCGCGGCGTGCCGTGGATGGGGGCGAAGTAGTAGGACGTGAAGGCGCTCATGCCGCCGGTCTCGATCCTGGCCGCCGCCTCCATCACCTGCAGGTCTTCCTGGGTTAGCCTGTACGCCATGCGGCTCCGTTTCTACTGTAGAAATCGGCGCGTTTCATCCCCTCACCTCGTAGGCGTCCTCGATCATCGGCACGATCCCGTCCCAGTCCAGGTTCCGCTCGGCATACTTCAGGCCGTTGCCCTGCAACCTCTGGCGCAGGATGTCGTCCTCCATCAGCCAGCGGGACGATGGGGGCGTTGACGTTGATCCAGGGCGGCGCGGCGCTAGACACGCCAGGCGGTACGAACAGCCCAACGGTATGCCCCCGCGCAGCGAGCCGGTTGGCGTGCTCGACGATGATCCTGACGCCCCCACAGGGGCCAAGCCCTGGGGTACAGTAGGCGATCCTGGCCATAGACACCTGCCTCCATGCGCTGGCGGATGAACCTGGTGTTGTTCATCCCGATGTGGGTCCCCGACGAGTTCGTGGACTACAGGGAGATGGACAGCCCGTGGCCGTCCTGGCTGGAGGGCGAGGAGAACCGCGCCTACCGTAGCCCGTATGCCGACGACGCCGCGTGGCCCAAGAGCGTGACCCGCAAGATGTGGGCCGAGCTCGTGGCCACCTGGAAGAGCGTCGGCGACGCGGACCAGGTCTTCGCCGCGATGGTCGGCGGTGAGTGTGAACTCTCCGAGGACGAGCAGCGCGTTCTCGTTCTACTGGAGAATCTCGCCGACGCTCTGAGCGAGGAGACGGACGGGAGCGCCCGCACGGTGGCCTCGGCCCTGGCCAACAAGGTGCACGCCCTCGGCGTCCGCGTGAAGGTGGAGGACGACCAGACGCCCCAGGAAGCGCTGCGCGACACGTTCGCGTGGTTCCTGAGTGCCGAGGTGGGCGGGTGGGAGTACGTAATGCCCACCGCCGATGGTCTCCGCAGGAGCGTGGAGGACTGGGTGGGGAGGGCGTGCAACGCGAAGGGCGTGTGGCCGTCGCAGGCCGCCGCGATCCAGGCGCTGGTGCTGTACGGTGCCAGTCCCACCGAGGCGCGGGCCGCTGCCCAGGCGGCTTTCAGCGCCCACTAGGGCAAGACGAGAGTTCGGGGCAACCCGGGCTCTCGTTTTTTGTTAGCGCGCATAAGCGTTGGGTAGCGTTGCCCTCCCAATAATCGGCGAGTTGTGGTATGCTATCGGCAAAACGGCACTGCCGGGAAATCTAGGGGGGCACAATGAGCCATTTACGAGTGCTGA